>JGI24659J20068_1000540_pt1 | contig 9811 bp, 9 predicted proteins | sample MalvirmetaMSP131_FD_20068 | JGI IMG/M metagenome (IMG submission 20068) | reverse complement strand
CGGTCTGAACATCTGCTGGTGCACCACCGCTATGTCGCCACCCCGCGCGATCCGGTGACCGCACGCTATAACGAAGGGTTCCACCGCTTTTACCCGCGCGTGCTGCGGCAATCGCTGGTGTCCAGCTTTCAAGCCGAAAAAGCGATGCTGGCACGCAAGGGCAAACCCTGGACCGACCTGAGCAACCCGTTTTTCAAATATGGGGCGCTGCAAGCAGGCTGTCTGATCCTCGCCGTGGTCCTTGGCGGCTGGGTCGGGCTGGGCCTGTTCCTGCTGCAAGCGGGCGTGGCGATCTGGCAGCTTGAGCTGGTGAATTACATCGAACACTATGGGCTGACGCGCAAACATCTGGGTGACGGCAAATACGAACACGTCCAGCCGCGCCATTCGTGGAACGCAGCGCATAAGGCGTCCAACTGGCTGCTAATCAATCTGCAACGCCATTCCGACCACCACTACAAACCCGACCGGCGGTTTCCCGTGCTGCAAACCTATGGCGACGCAGAAGCGCCGCAGCTTCCCTATGGCTACCCCGTCATGACAATGGCCGCCATGATGCCCTGGGTCTGGCGGCGAGTGATGAACCCTCGGGTGCGGGAATGGCGCCGGACCTACTACCCCGAGATCACGGACTGGGCCGAGTATAACGCGGGCAAGACCCCCTATCCCCGCTGAACATCGCTGAACCTTCCTGACCGCCTGAAACGAAAAAGACCCCGCCAATGAAAGGCGGGGCCAAGGTGAGTGTCCTTATAGGCACGCCTTCTCATGAGGCGGCAAGGACACCGGCGGTGTTCGTAAATAGGGTGTGAAAGTGGGGAGAGGCCTAGTTGGCCATCTCTGCCCGGATCTGCTGGCGCAAGATATCGATCGGCACGCGTTTGCCGTCTTTCTTGTAGCACCAATATGTCCAACCATTGCAGCTTGGCGCTTTCTCGTACGCCGCACCAACTTGGTGGATCGATCCTTTGACCTCGTTCCCGACAAGCGTGCCATCGGCACGAACCTTGGCGGAATACCGGCCGTTCAGGGAATAAAGCTCTTCGCCCGGGCGCAGCATGCCACGTTCAACCAGCTGGCCAAACGGCACGCGCGGCTCGGCGCGTTTCGAGGTGGTGGTCTGCAACGCTTCCTTATCGAACTTGCGTACGGATTTGATCCGCTTTTCGGCAACCTTGCGATACGCCTCTTCCCGTTCGATCCCGATAAAGTCGCGGCCCAGCATCTTGGCAACGGCACCTGTGGTGCCTGTGCCAAAGAACGGATCAAGCACGACATCACCGGGGTTGGTCGACCCCACAAGGATACGGTGCAACAGGCTTTCGGGCTTTTGCGTCGGATGCGCTTTATCGCCCATCTCGTCTTTCAAACGTTCGTGACCGGTGCAGATCGGCAGCACCCAATCACTACGCATCTGGATACCTTCGTTCAGCGCTTTCAACGCTTCGTAGTTGAAGGTGTATTTGGAATTCTCGTCCTTGCCGGCCCAGATCATGGTTTCATGCGCATTGGTAAAGCGCTTGCCGCGAAAGTTCGGCATCGGGTTCGACTTGCGCCACACCACGTCGTTCAAGATCCAGAAACCCGCATCCTGCAATGCGGCACCAACGCGGAAAATATTGTGATAGCTGCCAATGACCCAGATCGCGCCATTGGGTTTCAACAGACGCCGCGCGGCTTTCAGCCATTCGCGGGTAAACTTGTCATAGACGGCAAAGCTGGAAAACTGGTCCCACGCATCATCGACCGCATCCACCTTTGAATTGTCGGGACGATGCAAGTCGCCACGCAACTGCAGGTTATAGGGGGGATCTGCAAAGATAAGGTCCACCGACTCTGCCGGAAGCGCATTCATCGCTTCGATACAGTCGCCAGAAGTGATCGTGTTTAAAGGGAGTGCTGCCGCACCCTTGGTCATCGTCTTCATAATAGCTGCCTCTTGCCCGGCACATTGTGTGCTCTTGGTTATCCACAAGATGCCCCGACAGACGATTCCTGGTCAATTTCTTTTTTGAATCAAGTGGTTAGTTATTTATCTTGATACAACATGTTGTGTACGGGTTTGAACAAACGTCTATGGTGTGGGGTCACACCAATTTTCTGCAACGCCTCCATGTGCTTTTTCGACCCGTATCCCATGTTGGTTTCCCAGCCATATCCAGGGTGCTGTTGCGCCAAGGACAACATGACACAATCTCGACATATTTTGGCCGCAATTGAGGCCGCGGAAATCGACTGCGACCGGGCGTCTCCCTTGATCACGGTTTCGGCAGGCAAGGTCAGATCGCGCGGGATCATATTGCCGTCGATCAACGCATAATCGGCGGGGGTCTTCAGCCCCTCCAGCGCGCGCAGCATGGCAAGGTGGCTCGCCCTCAGGATGTTAAGCTCTTCAATCTCTTCGACCGAGGCATGGGCAACGCTGACATCCGCAACCTGCAAAAGCTCTTCATACAGGCGTTCTCGCGCAGCTTTGGTCAGCTTTTTTGAATCATTCAAGCCCTTCGGGAATGCGATCCGGGTCCAGCACCACGGCAGCGGCAGTGACCGGCCCCGCCAAGGGCCCGCGCCCCACCTCGTCCACGCCGGCGACCCGCTCAAAGCCGCGCGCATGGGCGGCCCGTTCAAATTCAAAATCTGGTTTCATGACCCGTGAAAACCCCAACCCGCGCCAAAGCTCAAGCCCCGCCCAAGCGAATTGTGACCTTGCGAAGACTGCGATGTCACAATCGCTAAAGATATCCACAGCACATAAGAAAGGGAGGGATGCCCGAACATCCCTCCCTTCCCCACCCGAGAGCATCGAAATGCCCCCGGTATTGGCACGCTGAGATTAACCGCGCGCCAAACTGTATCCCGCGCCGCGCAGGCAGCGGGCGTCATATCCATAGCGGGTGCCCCGATGGGTCCGGATCTGCTGCGCGCATTGCTGCGGCAGACGGTTGGCATGACGGAAATTATTCTCAAGACAGCGGCGGCCGAACATCAGCACCTGACCGCGACGCGTGTCGAAGCTCTGGAAACACTGTTTGGGCAGCAGCTTGGCGTTGGCATGGGTGTGATGCTGCTTGCGCTTGTAGCCCTTGGGCAGCGGACGCGGCTCTACCCGGTGGCGCGATTGCGGCGCGCGGTAGACGGGCACGCGCTCGGCCCGTTGAGCGTGGGGCGCGGTACACAGTGTTTGGCGCATGGCGGTGCTTTGATACTTCCTGCCGGGCACGTTCTTCGTCGCGCTTGTTCTTGTCGTGAATGATCTTGCCGACAATGGCCACGCCCAGAATACCGGCCGCGATTTTCGCCAAATCCCTGTTGCGGTCGCCCGCGGCGGCGGGGGCAGCGGTAAAGGCGGTGATAGCGACGGCTGCGGCTGCAATCGAGGCGATGAATTTATGGTGCAATGTAAAGCGCATTGTCTGATCCTTTCGGTTGGGGGCAACATGGGAAGCACCCCATGCAAAGCCATCAAGAGCGAGGCCGTGGGATCAAACTGGCCGCACCCCCCTCAGACAGGCAATAACACCCCCCTGTTATCGAATAACAAAGCGGTACAGACCCAATGGATATTGAATATCCGCCCGGATAGGCGCAGTCTGATCGTCATGAAACACATCCTCCTTTCCCTGGCTGCTGCGGGGCTTCTGGCCCTCTCCGCCCCCTCTGCCCAAGCGGCGGAATGTTTTGCCGATTACAAGGCAAAGCAGGAAAACCCCTTGCGCCTGCATTATGGTGTGGCGCAGGTATCCGGTGACTGCAGCCGTGCCTCGGCGCAGGCCCAATTGACGGACCGGCTGGCTGCAAATGGCTGGACGTTGCTGACGATCGTCTCTGTCTTTGGCAAGGATGGCCTAAACCAAAGGAAAGCGAGTGCCGGACCAAATTTCCTCCGCTTCTGAGATGCGCCGCACGGGCGGGCGTTTTGTCGGCGGTGGTATCGCGGCCGTCGTGGCGATCATTCTGATCGGCGCAGGGCTGTTGCTATGGGCCTTGCCCGACGCCAATGCCTTTAACGCGCAGGTTGAACGCATCTTTGTCGAGAACGACGATCTGACGACTCAGGCCGAAATCAAACTGCTTGAAATTCTCGCACAATCGGGCACCGCGTTTTCCGAAACCCTGTCGAGCTACCGGATCGTGATCATCGTGCTGCTGGTCTTTGCGACGGCCATGCTGGTCGCTGCGCTGGTGTTCCTGATCATGCTCGTGGGCTTCAACCGTCGCATGGCGCAGATCGAACGGGTGGGGATACAAGTAAACTCGCTCCTGATCAGCCGCGAGGAAAACACCGTCTATCTCAACAACCTCGGCTTCAAACTGACCGCCGCCGCGATGGAAACGATGTCGGTCCTTGCCGAAGCGCGCATGGATGACGACGTGCTCTCAGGCTCCGAGATCGAGGGCATGATCTCGGGCCGGACCGCCGCTGACTGCGACGAAGCAGCAGGGGCCACGCGCATCAAACGTCTGCGCGATACATTGGGCAACCAGATCGTGTCGGAACTGCTGGTCAAGAATATCGCGCGGCGCGGCTATATGCTGGCCATCGACAAAGACGTGATCAAGGTCATCTGACCGCTTCATTTTGCCCTGAAAACTCCGGGGGAGTCGCGCCTGCGCGACGGGGGCAGCGCCCCCTCTGCCCGACCTCGTGCTATTAACGAGGGTATCCCCGCCTTGTCGATCCGCGCTTTATCAGCTCCACGCCGAGCCGGATATGCGGCGTTTGGATGGCCGCGCGGTCAGCGATTGCGTCCCGAAGCAGGGTCATTGCCCCTGCGCCGACCTCATAGCGCGGCGTCGCGACAGAGGTAATGCCCGGGTTCAGGTGCCGCGACATTTCAAGGTCGTTGAAGCCGCAGATACCCAGATCGTTGGGGACGTTGATGCGACGGCGTTCGGCCTCGAACAGCGCGCCGGCGGCGAGGTCGTCATTATTGCAGAACACAGCATCGGTGTCTGGCGCTTGCGCAAGAAGATCGCTCAGCAGTTGCCCGCCCATACCCACCGAGGACGGGTGGGTCGTCGTGATCACGCGGGTCGGGTCATACAGGCCGCGCGCCTGCGCTTCGGCTGTGAAACCCGCAAGCCGCGCCTGCGAGCGCGGGTCCATTCGCGCGCCCAGAAATCCGGGCTTTTTGTACCCCGCATCGATCAAGTGCCGCGTGCCTTCGACCGCACCATCGTAGTGCGAGAACCCGATCATGAGATCAATCGGAGAGTCCGACACGTCCATAATCTGCACAACGGGACAGGGGGCGGACTTGAGCAGGGTCCGTGCTGCGTCGGTTTGGTCGATCCCTGCCACAATCAGCCCCGCAGGGCGCTGACGCAGGAAGGTACGCAAAAGGTTTTCTTCCTTGCTGGGGCTATAGCGGAAATTACCGATTTGCACCGATAGGCCCGACCCGTCGATCACATCGTAAACACCGCGCAAGACGTCAGAAAACACCGCGTTGGTCAGCGATGGGACCAGCAGACCCACCACATTTGTCCGCTCGGACGCAAGCGCCGAAGCGGCTTGATCCGGTACATACCCAAGCAGTTCGATCGCAGCCTGAACCTTCTTTCGCACGCCAGCCGAGACCATGTTCGGGGGCACGAATCGTCCGCGATACCGTGATAGCGCTGACACCGGCCTCTGCCGCGACTTCATTCAACGTAACCCGCTTGTATTTAGTGTTCTTTTCCATGCGATAAAACCTATCACGTGCACAGGTCTTTGTGAATAGTTGACAGATGACAGCGCTGTCATTAGCGTCCGCCCATCGTCACCGTTTACGGTCACGACTTTTTAGGGAGGATAAACACATGCGCTTTACCGCTAGGCTTCTGGCCGCAACCGCACTTGTCAGCGCCGGGCTGGCCGGTGCCGCTGCTGCACAAGATTTTTCGCTCAAGTTCCAGTCATCTGATCCGGCAGGCAACGCCAACTTCTTGCTCCAGCAAGAATGGGCAAAAGACGTCGCCGCCAAAACCGACGGCCGCGTCGAGGTCGATCTGCTGCCCGTTGAAACAATCGTCGCCCATACTGAATCTCAGGATGCCGTGGCGGCTGGCATTATCGATGGCCACGTCACTGATACCTCTTATTTCGCAGGGAAAGAGCCGGCGTTTGGTCTGATTGCCAATCCGGTCGGGGCATGGTCAGACCCGCAGCAGATGTTCGACTTTATGGAGAACGGCGGCGGCAATGAGCTGATGAACGAAATGCTTGAACCCTACGGTTTGCACTTCATCGGCGCGACGACCCCCGGCCTCGAGGCGTTTTTGTCGAAGGTGCCGCTGGACGGTGTGGACGATCTGAAGGGGCTGAAAATGCGCGCCCCCGAAGGCATGGTGCAGAAAGTCTTTGCCGCGGCGGGCGCGTCTCCGGTCAACCTGCCTGGCTCCGAGGTGTTCACCTCGCTTGACAAGGGCGTGATCGACGCGGCGGATTATACCGTCTTCTCGACCAACCACGCGCAGGGCATGCATGACGTGGCGAACCATCCTGTATATCCCGGCTTCCACTCCATGCCGCTGGTCGAGGTGTCGATCAACAAAGGTGTATGGGATTCGATGCCCGAGGATATCCAAAGCGCATTGGTGGAGTCCGTAAAAGACTTCCGGCAGCTCCAGGTGTCGACCTTGGCCGAACGTGATATGGCCGCGGTGAAAGAAGCCGAAGCCAACGCCGATATCACCGTGCACAATTGGTCCGATGAAGAGCGTGCGAAATTCCGCGCCTTCGCCAAGACCGAATGGGAGAAGGCGGCCGAAGCATCCGACGCATCGCGCAAGGTCTATGACACGCTGACCGCCTATCTCGAAGAAAACGGGCTGCTGAAATAAGCGCCGAAGCACCAGCACCCTTCCGGACAGACCGGAGGGGTGAACGCTCGGGAGGGGCATATGCAAGACAGGACAGATCCCAACGTCGCGGCCAGCGCACCAGTGGATATTGACGCACCCAAGGGGGCGATCCCGGAGGCCGGGCTGCTAGGGCGCGGCATCGACCGGATCGGCATCCTTTTTGCCTTTGCGATCCTCGCCTCTGCCGCGATCCTCGGGATCGAGGTGGTCTTGCGCTATGTCTTTGACGCCCCCACGATCTGGGCGCATGAGACGGTGATCTTTCTAAACGCCACCGCCTTTGTTTACGGTGGGCTCTATGTGGTATCGCGGGATGCGCATATCCGTGTGGTCCTGATCTATGACTACCTGTCAGCCCCGTGGCGGCGCATTTTCAATGTGGTGATTTCGCTGGTCTGCCTCGTGGCGACGGCCTTTCTTCGGCTGGGCCGCATGGCAAAGCCTTGTGCGTGCGGTCTGGACGCCAACCGGTGCGATCCGGCTGGAAAGCAGCGGCAGCGCATGGGATCCACCCACGCCGGGGATGCTTAAAATCTTTCTCTTTACAATTCTCGTGGTCATGGCCGTGCAGTTCGCTGTGCTTGCTTGGAACTACATGACAAAACAGGACCGGTGATGGACCTTCTCACAGCGCTGTTCGACTTTAAGGCCATGGGGATCGAAGTGGCGACAGGGGCGATGTTCGTCACCTTGTTCCTGCTGCTGATCACCGGCATGCCACTGGCTTTCGTGACCCTGCTCGTGGCGCTGATCTTTGCGCTTGGCTGGTTCGGGCCAATGGCCGTGCCGTTGATCACCAGCCGCATCTTCAGCTTCGTCAATTCCTTCGTCTTCGTGTCCGTACCGATGTTCGTATTGATGGCCGCGATCCTGATCGGTCGGGCATTGCACGCGATCTGTTCGACGCCATGCGCGTGGTCGGTGGCCGTCTGCGGGGCGGCATCGCGATCCAGACTTTGCTGGTCGCCGTGGTACTGGCCGCCATGTCCGGCATCATCGGGGGCGAGGTGGTGCTACTGGGTCTGCTGGCGCTACCCCAGATGTTGCGGCTTGGCTATGACCGGCGTCTCGCCATCGGCGTCTGCTGCGCGGGCGGGGCCTTGGGGACAATGGTGCCCCCGTCCATCGTGTTGATCATCTATGGTCTGACGGCGTCCGTCTCTATCGGGGATCTGTTCACCGCGTCCTTCCTGCCCGGTCTGATGCTGGCAAGCTTCTATATCATCTACGTGCTGGTGCGGGCCTATATGAACCCCGACATCGCCCCGATCCCGGAACCGGACGAGACCTCGACAGCCGAGAAGATGCGTCTGCTCAAAGGGTTGATCTTGCCAATCATGGTGGTGATCTTTGTGCTGGGGTCGATCTATGGCGGCATTGCCTCGGTCACCGAAGCCTCTGCCATCGGGGTGATCGGCGTGACCCTGTCCACGATGATCCGCGGCGAATTCACCACAGAGCTGATGGTGGGCGCGGCCAAGCGAACCCTCGCGACCGTCGGGATGATCGTCTGGATCGGGATCGGTGCCTCGGCACTGGTCGGGGTCTTTAACCTGATGGGNGGCATCACCTTTGTCTCTAACCTGATCACCGGCGTGTCCGACAATCCAACCGTGATTGTCTTGTTCATGATGGCNATCCTCTTTGTCCTTGGGATGTTTCTGGACTGGGTAGGGATTGCNCTGCTGACCATGCCGATCTTTGTCCCGATCATTCGCGATCTTGGNCTTGATCCTGTGTGGTTCGGTGTGGTCTTCGCCATGAACATGCAGGTCAGCTTCCTGTCGCCNCCCTTTGGTCCCGCCGCCTTCTATCTCAAGTCGGTGACACCACCCGATATCTCTTTGGGAGAGATCTTNCGNTCTCTCCTGCCCTTCATTGCCCTTCAAATCCTCGCGCTCGCTATTCTCATTGCCTTCCCNGGCGTGACCGGCCGCTGAAAGACGAATTATGACCGACACCAAATCTCTGCGCTCCCGTAAGTGGTTCGACAATCTCGACGATCCGGAGATGACCGCGCTCTATATCGAACGCTACCTGAACTACGGGCTCACGCTTGAAGAACTGCGGTCAGGCAAGCCGGTGATCGGGATCGCGCAGACCGGCAGCGACCTGAGCCCTTGCAACCGCCACCATATCGAGCTGGCCAAACGGACCCGCGACGGGATCATCGCCGCCGGAGGCATCCCGATGGAAATTCCGGTGCATCCTATCCAGGAAACCGGCAAGCGTCCGACCGCGATGCTGGACCGTAACCTCGCCTATCTTAGCCTCGTCGAAAGCCTGTATGGCTATCCGATCGACGGCGTCGTGCTGACCATTGGCTGTGACAAAACCACGCCAGCGCTGCTGATGGCAGCGGCGACGGTGGGCATGCCCGCCCTGGCCTTTTCGGTCGGGCCGATGCTGAACGGCTGGCACCGGGGCGAACGCGCAGGATCGGGATCGGTGATCTGGCAGGCGCGGCAAGAGCTGGCGGCCGGCACAATCGACGCTGAAGAATTCCTCGAGATCGCGGCCTCTTCCGCCCCCTCGGTCGGGTTCTGCAACACGATGGGCACCGCGTCGACGATGAACTCCCTGTCAGAGGCTCTGGGCATGCAGCTGCCCGGCGTTGCCTCTATCCCCGCACCTTACCGTGAACGCGGGCAAGCAGCCTATCATACGGGAAAACGTATCGTTGATATGGTCCATGCAGACCTGCGCCCGGCCCAGATCATGACCCGCGAAGCCTTCGAGAATGCCATTGTCGTCAACTCCGCACTAGGCGGATCGACCAACGCGCCGATCCACCTCAATGCCATCGCCGCGCATCTTGGCATCGCGCTGAGCAACGGAGATTGGGAGGAATTCGGCCACGCCGTGCCCCTCCTCGTCAATATGCAGCCCGTCGGCACCTATCTGGGCGAAGACTTCCACCGCGCGGGGGGCACAGCCGCTGTGATCGGTGAATTGTTGCGGA
>JGI24659J20068_1000538_pt1 | contig 9816 bp, 8 predicted proteins | sample MalvirmetaMSP131_FD_20068 | JGI IMG/M metagenome (IMG submission 20068) | reverse complement strand
AGTTCAACCCGCAGGGGTTGTTCTGCTCGGCAGACTTCTTCGCCCATGCGACGGAATCATCAAAGCTTTGCGGCACACCATCGCCGCCGCGATAGTATAGGCGGCCGACCTGACATTGCGCCTCGGCGTCGCCCTGTTCGGCCAGCGGCAGCAGCAGCTCCAGCGCGTGGGTATAATCGCCTTGCTCGAACGCGGCCATGCCGTCCTGCACGGTCTGGGCCTGCGCGGCCACGGGCATCACCGCGGCCAGTACAGTACGGCCAAACCAGCTTCGTTTTGTTTTATCTGCCATCGATAGGGTCCTTCTTGTCGGGTGGGCAGCCTGCTGCCTTTTCGCGTTTTCGTAACGCGTATCCCCTATCGATGCACGCCGCGACCCCGCCAAATTTCGGCGGAAAATTGCGTGTTTCTGCTGTGGCTTAGGCCGTGGTGCCCCGACAGGCAAAGACCCGCGCGCGGGCGCGGGGGTGATCGGCAAAAAGGATACCCATGGGTAACTTTAGGCAGGTGCCGCAGCGGCCCGACGCGACGCGCGCTGCGAGACGAAGGCGCAGACCAGAAGCTGCGAGATATGGTAGATCATCAGCGGCAAAACGATGGCACCGACCAGATCGGGCGCAAAAAGCGCCGTGGCAATGGGCAACCCGCTGGCAAGGCTTTTGGTGGACCCGCAGTAGAACAGCACCGCGCGATCCGCGTCGGGCATCCCCGCAGCCTTGCCAAAGGCGATCATCGACCACATGCCCACGGCCAGAAACAGCCAGACCACGGCAAAGAGCAGCATCAGCGTGGTGACGGGAATAGCGGACCACAGGCCCGAGACTGTGCCCGCGCTGAAGGCGGAGTAGATGATCAGCATGATCGACCCGCGGTCCACGATCATGGTCAGCAGCTTGTGGCGTTGCACAAACCCGCCCACCAGCGGACGCATTACCTGCCCGACGATGAAAGGCAGCAAGATCTGCACGCCGATTTTGCCGATGGCATCCATACTGACGCCGCCGTCGCCCTGATGCAGCAGCAAGGTCACCAAGACCGGCGTCAGAATGACCCCGATGAGGTTAGAGACGGAGGCCGCGCAGATCGCCGCAGGCACATTGCCGCCCGCAATCGAGGTGAAGGCGATAGAGGATTGCACGGTCGAGGGCAGCACCGACAAAAACAGCAGCCCCATGGTCACCGTCGCCCCGAGGATCGGGCTGCACAGCGTCGCCAGCAGCAGGCCAATCAGCGGAAACAGCACATAGGTCGCGCCAAAGGTCATCCCCTGCAGGTGCCAATTTGTGATGCCAGCCTTGACCGCGCTTGGGTCCAGCTTGGCCCCATACAGAAAGAACAGTAACGAGACGGCCCAGAAGGTCACCCCGCGCAGGCCTTCGGCGGCGACACCTGTGGCAGGCAGCACAATGCCCGCGATCACGGTGGCCAGCAGCAAGATCATATAGGCGTCGATGCCGATGCGTTTGATATAGTTCATGGGAATGCCTGCGTTGTCGAAAGATCGATATAGGGGCGCTGCCGGCCCGTAAAGGGCGAGCGGAGGCGTGACCCTTCCGCTCGCCCCTGTGGCGCGGGATCAGAAGCCTGCGGCTTGCCCGTCTTTGCGCGGATCAGAGCCCGCGGCGTAGCCGCCTGCCGCGTTGCGTTGCACCAGTTGCGCGCCGCCGAAGCCAAAGGCGTTGTCCGGCGCCTCGATCTGGATCGCATGGCCAAGCGCCTTGAGCCCGTCGAGCAGATCGGCAGGCATCGACGGTTCGCAAGCGACGGCCAACCCCTCGATCGCGCGCCAGCGGGGGGCATCGGCGGCGGTCTGAGGGTCTTGGTCCCACAGCTGCGTGCGCAGCAAAAGCTGCATATGCCCCTGTGCCTGAATAGGCCCGCCCATCATGCCGAAGGCCATCAGCGGCACGCCGTTCTTCATGGCGAAGCCCGGAATGATCGTGTGGAAGGGGCGTTTGCCGGGTGCGACCTGGTTGGGGTGGCCGTCCTGTGTCGTGAAGCCAAAGCCGCGGTTCTGCATGGACACACCCGTGCCCGGCACCACCACGCCAGAGCCGAAGCCCGCGTAGTTCGACTGGATAAAGCTGACCATCATGCCCGAGGCATCACCGACGTTCAGCAGCACGGTGCCGCCCTGTTTCGGGGCCCCCGCGCCAAAGTCCTGCGCCTTGTTGGCATCAATCAAGGCGGCACGGGATTTAAGGTAATCGGGGTCAAGCAGGGCCGCTTCGTCCACATCGGTCATGTGATCGCGATCGGCGACATAGGCGTGCAGATCGGCATAGGCGAGCTTGATCGCCTCGATCTGCAAATGCACGGCGGCCAGATCGTCGGGGCCGTGATCGCGGATGTCGGTGTGCTGCAACATGCCAAGCGCCATCAGCGCGGCGATGCCCTGACCGTTTGGCGGGATCTCATGCAATTCCAAGTCGTCAAAGCTTTGGCTGATGGTGCCGCACCAATCGTTGTGATGCGCTGCCAGATCGTCGGCTGTCATCGCGCCGCCATTGGCCTTGGCGAAGGCCGCGATCTCTTGCGCGATCTCGCCTTCGTAGAAGGCGCGGCCCTTGGTTTCGGCAATAGCGCGCAGGGTGCGTGCGGCACCGGGGTTGCGGAAGCGTTCGCCGGGTTTGGGCGCGCGTCCCTCGGGCATGAAAGTCTCGGCAAAGCCGGGCTGGTCCTTGAGCACCGCGGCCCCTTTGGCCCATGCCGTGCCCACGACCGGCGACACGATAAAGCCGTCTTCAGCATAGCGGATCGCGGGGGCCAGCACGGTCGACAGGCCGAGGCTGCCGAATTTTTCAGACAATTCAACCCAGGCGCTGACGGCACCGGGGACGGTCACGGCGTCCCAGCCATGTTCGGGGATGCCGTTCTTGAAATATTCGGGCGTCCAGGCGGCGGGCGCGCGGCCCGAGGCGTTCAGCCCGTGCAGCTGCTTGCCGTCCCACAGGATGCAGAAGGCGTCAGAGCCAAGGCCGCAGCCCGTGGGCTCGACGATTGTTAGCACCGCCGCCGTGGCGATGGCCGCATCCACAGCGTTGCCGCCTTGTTGCAGGATGGACAGACCGGCTTGGGTCGCCAGCGGTTGCGAGGTGGCGACGACATTCTCGGCCAGGATGGGCGAGCGGCGCGACGGGTAGACGGGATCATGACGTAGGCGCATGGGATGGCCTTTCTGTAGATGTACGGTTTTTGAGGTGACTGCGGATGGCCCAGACAATGGACACGAAAGCCGCAATCAGGAAAATCAGGCTGATGGGGCGGGTGAAGAACAGCGTCGGGTCTTCGTCCGTCATCAGCGCGCGCCGCAGGTTGGTTTCGGCGATCGGGCCCAGAATGACCCCCAGCACCAAAGGTGCCAGCGCATAGCCAAGGGCGCGCAGCGTGTAGCCGGTGATGCCGATAAAGATCAGCAGGTAAAGGTCGGTCACGCGGTTGTTCAGCGCAAAGGTGCCCACGACGCAGCAGGTCATCACCACCGGCACGATCAGCCATTTGGGCACTTCGGTCACCCGCAGGAACAGCCGCATAGAGCAGATCGACACGATCAGCATCATGAAGGACGCGACCACCATCGCGATGAACATGCCATAGACAAGGTCACCGTGATCCATGATCAGCCGTGGCCCGACCGAGATGCCATGCACCATCAGCGACGCCATGAGGATCGCATCGACAGCCGACCCGGGGATGCCCAAACCGATAAGCGGGATCAGCCCGCCGCCCGCGGTGGCGGAGTTGCCCGCCTCGGAGGCGACAATGCCGTCTGGTTCACCGGTGCCGAATTTGTCACTGTTCTTGGACCCGCGCTTGGCCTGGTCATAGGCGACGAGGTTGGCGATGGACCCGCCCGCACCGGGCAGGGCGCCGATCAGCACGCCGACGATGGACGACCGCAGCAGGTTGACGGGACGCATCAACACTTCCTTCATCACGGTCCACGTCTGGAAATCGATGGCCCCTGTGACCAGCGCATTGCCCGACCGCACGCTGTCAGCATTCTCTACCTCTGACACAAGCTGCGAGATGGCGAAGATCCCGATCAGCACCACCAGAAACGGCAGGCCGGCCTGCAGCATCTCTATGCCGAAATCAAAGCGCGGGCGGCCCATGATCGGGTCCGTCCCCACGGTAGAGATTGCAAGCCCGATCAGCCCCGCCAGAATGCCGCGCATGGCGGAGGTGCCGACAAGGCTGGCGACGATTGTCAGGGCAAAGACGATGAGCGAGAAATACTCCCACGGGCCGAGGCGCACGGCGAAAAGCGCGAGCGGCGGTGCGGCGAAGATCAGCACGATGGTCGAGATCACGGTGCCAAAGAAGGACGCCCAGACCCCGATGGACAGCGCGCGCCCCGGTTCGCCGTTGCGCGCCATGGGGAAGGCGTCAAAGGTCGTGGCGACCGACGATGGCGTGCCGGGGATGCCCAGCAACGCCGCCGAGATCAGCCCGCCAGTATAGCCGCCCACATAGACCGAGAGCATCACGGCGATGCCTTGCAAAGGCTCCATCGTGAAGGTCAGCGGCAGGGTCAGCACAATCGCCATCGTGACGGTGAAACCGGGGATCGCCGCCGCAACGATGCCCGCGACGGACCCAGCCAGCATATAGGCGAGTGTCGCCAGCGTGAAAATCTGCGCGGCCCCTGTCATGAAATCAGTCATTCAAAGCACTCCGCGCGGTAGGAAGACGGTGAACACTTCGGCAAAAAGCCAGTTCAGCCCGAAGGAGAAAACCACCGCCACCACAGCGGCGAGGGCGATCGACTTGGGCGTGCGTGGCATCAGGATCACCTGAAGCACGAACAGGAAGATCAGGCTGGCGATGGAAAACCCCAGCACCGGAATGACCAGCAGATAGGCGGTGAGCGCGCCAAGGCAGACAAACACCAGATAGCAGCGTTTCGCCCATGCTACGGCCTGTATGGCGAAATCACCGTAAGCGTGGCGGGGGATCTGGCGCAGCGCGTCGATGATCGCGATGGCTGATACGATCGCCATCGCGCCAAAGATGATCTTGGGGAACGCTCCCGCGCCAAGCTTTTCAAAACGCGAGGTCGCAATGCCGCTGGCCGAGATGAACAATGCGATCGAGGCCAGCAGGAGGAAGACATAGCTCAGAAGGCGGGCAACCAAGCCCGCCTCCTGTGCCTTCATGGGGTCGTGCCCGTTCATGGGGCCAGAACCGACGACAGCGATTTCACTGTCTCGTCCAGTTTGCTCAGATAGGCGCGGTAGTCTTCCTGACCGCGGAACCCGACATCGGCACCCGCGTTGTTGGTCTGCTCGATATAGGTGGGGTCTTGGGCCATCTCTTGCAGCGCGGCTTCAAGCGTGTCGCGGACCTCTTGCGGGGCTCCTTTGGGCATCACGATGCCGCGGGTCACGTTCAGCTCAAGATCCTGACCCAGCTCTTTGAAGGTCGGCACATCGGGGGCGGCGTCCACCCGGTCGGTCGCGCCGACGGCAAGGAAGGTCAGATCGCCGTTGTCGACGAACTGTTTGGAGGAGCTGATGTCGCCAATCGCCACATCAAGGTTGCCGCCAACCAGCGCGCGCACGCGTTCGCCCGTGCCCTCATAGCCGACGTATTTGAATTCAAGCCCGAAGGCCTGTTCGATCATCGCGGCGTGCAGATGCGGGACGCCGGCCAAGGTGACGCCCATGGAAATCTCGCCGGGATGTGCCTTGGCGTAGGTCACGAATTCTTCGAAATTGCTGTAATTGTCGGATTTGCCCGCCACCAGATACTGGGGCGATGCTGTCATCAGTGCGATCGGGTCAAAGTCATCCCATGCCAGATCGGTGATGCCGGTTTCGGTGGCGACCAGCAGACCTTCGTGCACTTGGCTGATGGTATAGCCATCCGCGGCGCGGCGCGAGGCCTCGCGCAGGCCCACGGTGCCGCCGACGCCGGGCATGTTGATCACGGGCATTTCCACGCCAAGGAAGGGCTGCACATTGTTGGCCACAAGACGCATCAGGGTGTCAGAGCCGCCACCGGGGGACCAGGGCACGATGAACTCTACCTCGCGCTCGGGGTAGGTGTCGGCTGTTGCGGGGGCTGCAATCAGGCTGGCAGCGGTGAAAAGGGCGGCAAGGCCCGAACGAAACGTCATAGGAGGACTCCCTGTGAGAGAAGCAGCGGTTTATCCGCCGCGGGTTTGGTGTCAGTTTCGTGAATAACACAAGAATAACCATATCAAAGCGCGTAATTCTTGCCATTACATTTAGCATATCTTATCTTGAGGTATGGATACACGTCAGCTTGAGACTTTATTGGCCATTAGCCAGCACGGCGGCTTTGCCGCGGCGGCGCAGGCCGTGAACCTGACCGCCTCTGCCGTCAGCCAGCAGATCGCGGCGCTAGAGGCAGAGATTGGCACGCAGTTGTTCGACCGCACCCGCCGCCCGCCCGCCTTGACCACAAAGGGCGCCGAAATGGTCCGCTCGGCCCAGTCGATCCTGCAGATCGTGTCGGACACAAAGGCCTCCGTCGCGGGGGAGCAGATGCGCGGCACCGTGGCGCTCGGGTCGTTGCGGACCGGGGCAAATTCACTGATGCCGCAGGCGCTTGCGACGTTGCGCGCCAGCTTTCCCTACCTGAACTTTCGGCTGCGCGTCGGTGTGTCCGAGGAGCTGATGAGCGAGGTCGTCTCGGGCCAGCTGGATGCGGCGGTTGTGGCGGATCACGTGGCGGTGCCCAGCAGTCTGCGCTGGACCCCTGTGCTGACCGAACCGCTGATTGTTCTCACCCCGCCCGGCACGGGGACGATCACGCTGGATGATCTGATCCGCGACGTGCCCTATATCCGCTATCGCACGCAGGTGCCGCTGGCGCGCCAGATCGATACCGAAATCGCCCGCCTTGGCGCCGCGCCGCGGCAGATCGTGTCGGTGAATACGATGCCAGCCGTGGTGGGCTGTGTGCGCGCGGGTCTGGGCTTTGCCATTATCCCGCAGATCGCGCTGCACGATGCCGAGACCGCCTCGCTTGACTGGTTCCCTTTCGGGGCGCCGCCGATCCATCGCCGTCTGGGGCTGGTGCAGCGGGTCACCTCGCGCCGCGCCGAGGTGCTGGCGGCTTTGGTCACCGCGCTGATCCAGCAGGGGCTCACGGCAGAGGTCTATGACTAGGCCCGCGCGCGCCAGCCCTTACGCCAGATCGCAAGGCCGATCACCGAGCCATAGACCACCATCGCGCCGCCGATGGCGATGAAGATGCCGCGCAGGCCTAGGCCGCCGGTTTGCATCAGGATCAGCGCGCCGATCAGCGCCGCCGCCATCCGGCTGAGGCTGCTGACCACCGGCCAGACCATATGCCCCGCCCCCTGCGACGCGAAATAGAGCGCGAGACCGAGGGCGAAGAAGGCGTAGAACGGTGCCACGAGCCGGAAATAGCTGCGCCCCGCGTCCAGCGCGCCGGTGTTGGACGGGTCAAGGAACATGCCAAGCCAAAGGTCGGGAAACACCGCGAGCAGCAGCCCGATACCGCCGACGATCACCGCCGCCGCGCAAGATCCGGTCCAGGCCACGCGCAGGGCGCGGTCCACCTGACCGGCGCCCATATTCGCCCCGACCATCGCCGTCATCGCGGCACCAATGCCAAAGATCACGGGGATCATCAGAAATTCGAGCCGTGCGCCAAGCCCGTAACCGGCCAGCGCCTCTTCGCCGAAGCGGCCCACGAGCCCTGTCATCATGATGATGGTGATTGTGGTCAGCAGCGTATTCACCGCCGCCAGCGCCCCGACGCTGAGGATATCGCGGAACATGCCGATGTCGATCCGGCCAATGGCCCCGCCAAAGCTAAGCCCCGTGCGCCCCGACAGGATATGCGCCATCGCCAGCACAGCCCCGATCGCAAAGGCGAGCACGACGCCGATGGGCAACCCCGCCATGCCAAGTGCGGGCAGGGGGCCCCACCCCAGGGCGAAGCCGCCCGACAAGGGGATCGAGATGACGGACACCAGCAGCAAGAGCACGGCAGGGGTCTGCATATCGCCCGTGCCACGAATAATGCTGAGCGACGCATTGCACAGCCAGATCGCCATGCAGCCGGGAAAGAAGACCAGCGCATAGGTCGCGGCGGCAGAGACGGCATCGGCACCGCCCCCCAGCAGGGTAAAAAACGCCACGCCAAACAGCCCGACCAGAACGGCCATGATCACGGCAAAGGCGCCCGCGATCATCCACGCGACCACCGCCAATGTGGCCGCCCGCGCGCTGTCTTGCGCGCCAAGTGCGCGCGCCACCGCGGCGGAGATCGCCCCACCGATGGCCCCCGCCGACAGCATTTGCGTCAGCATGACCAGCGGGAACACCAGCGCCAGACCGGCCAGCGCTGTCACCCCAAGAAGGCTGGCGAAATACGCCTCGGATATGCTTTGCACGGTTTGCACGAACATCGCCAAAACATTGGGTGCGGCAAGCTTGGCCAGCGTCGGCGCGATTGGCGCCTCTAGCAGGGCACGGGTCCGGGTGGCGCGAGCCTGCGTCGCGGCGGCGGAAAGGGCGGGGGCGGCGTTCGGGGCGACGCGGGCCATCAGCTGGCCTTGCCGAGCTGCGATGTGGCGACCTGATGTGGCATGGTTTTCCCCCGTTCGAATGCTTGGAGTGGCGAGTTTTCGCCTCTCGGTTCCTTTTTGGAATGCACTACGGGTAAGTTCTCTTTCAGAACCTGTCAATGCCTGCTAGGATCAAGGCATGAAATGGAACGAGCTACAGAATGAATCCTGCCCCGTGGCGCGGGGGCTGTCCGTGGTGGGCGACCGCTGGACCATGCTGGTGCTGCGCGATTGCTTTCTGGGCATTCGCCGGTTCGAGCAGATGCAGGACCGGCTGGGGATCACGCGGCATGTGCTGGCGGACCGGTTGCGCAAGCTGGAGGGGGCCGGCGTGCTGCGCCGCGAGGCTTATCAGGACCGCCCCCTGCGCCACGAATACCGGCTGACCGACCGGGGCAAGGCGCTCTATCCGATGTTGGTGTCGCTGATCGATTGGGCCAACGCCCATGTCCCGATTGAAGGCAGCCCGTCGGTCACGTTGGTCTCGCGCAGCGCGGGCACGCCGATCGCGCCCATGCTGGTCGACCGTGTCACCGGAGAGGAGATTACCCACCGCAGCGTCAGCGCCATTTCGAACGCCGGTGCCAAAAAAGCATAGCGGCTTTCCGCCGCCCACCGGGTAAAAAACTTCGAAACCTTCCAGCGCAGGACCGATTGACAGGAAGGGGCAGGTGCATCAACTGTCTCCCATGGCTTTTGAACGCACCATATCTTTCTGGCTGAACGCAGTGGCATGTCTTGCCTTTGCTGCGGCGCTGGTGCTGTTTCCGCCGTCCGCGTCCCACGCGGCGTCGGGGATGCATGACGGGCATTATGCCGCGGTCATGGATGATGTGGCCGATATAAATGCGCAAGACGCTCTGCATGATCATAGCACTATGGATCGTGCCGCTGTCGACAATCACAGTGACAAATCCCCTTCAAGCGCGCCTGACGACAGTGCAGGCAATTGCTGCAACGGGATGTGCCTGTCCATCGTGTTGATGGACCACGCGCATCCGCAAGACGATGCCGTCACTGCGGGTACCTACAAGATCGGCCATGCGCAGGCGCGTTCGCTTGAGGCGCAAGGCTTTCTACGTCCTCCACAATCCTGATCTGATTTAGACCCGCTTTGGGGTCTTTGCGTCGCGCCAGCGTTCCTGCGCGCGATCCCTAGAAGATCAATCAGGTACATCACATGAAAATCCATTTCGTTTTGGGGGCTTGCACCCTGACCCTTGGCGCCTGCACGCAGGATGTCAGAC
>JGI24659J20068_1000533_pt1 | contig 9939 bp, 11 predicted proteins | sample MalvirmetaMSP131_FD_20068 | JGI IMG/M metagenome (IMG submission 20068) | reverse complement strand
TCATGAAAAAAGTTCTCTTCGCTACAACAGCTCTGGTTGCGACCGCTGGCGTTGCAGCTGCAGACGTTACATTCGGCGGCTACGGCCGTTTTGGTGTTCTTTACCAAGAAAACGCAGCGGGTACCGATGAAACCAACGTAACAAGCCGTTTCCGTCTGCAGATCGACGCAACTGCTGAGTCCGACATGGGCGTTACATTCGGTGCACGTGCACGTATCCAGCAGAACAACACTGACGAAAACGTCTCCGTAACAAAAGGCGCAGACGGCATCTTCGGTACAGCTGACGACGGTCTGACCACAGCTGGCCCAGCCGGCACAGGCATCAACGGCGTTCGCTTCTTCGCGCGCACCGGTGGCTTCGAAGTTGGTGTTGGTAACATCTACGGCGCTCTGGAATCCATGCCTGGCATGTACGAAATCGACCTGGGTCTGACCGGTCTGTCGTATGAGTACACAGCATACAACTTCCGCGGCGACGCGTACTCCTCCGGTGGTAACGGCGCGGCCGGTTCCAACGGTGTTGAAGCTCTGTACTCCATGGGCGACCTGAAAGTACACATCTCTGCTTCCGACACAAATGACCGTGTTGCAGGCTACGTTGCGTACACATACAACGGCTTCACATTTGCAGCTGCTGCTCAGGACTCCAACGCTGCAGGCGATACCGACTACGCTCTGTCCGTGGTTGGTAACGTTGGCCCAGCCAAAGTTTCCTTGGCATATGCTGACAACGGCGACGACACCGGTGTAGGCACAGTCAACGGCGACCACTACGCCCTGACCGCGTCCTTCGACATCGGCGCAGCTACCAACCTGGACGTTTACGTTGCAGACGCTGACTACTTCGCTGAAACTTCCTACGGTATCGGCGCTCACCACGATCTGGGCGGCGGCGTCTCCCTGCGTGGCGGTATCATCAGCCGCGGCAACGACACTGTTCGTGCCGACATGGGTGTTCGTTTCACTTTCTAAGTTGAACGATACAGTCTAAAAGAGGGGCAGGCCGTTGGTCTGCCCCTTTTCTTTTGCGCCAAGCTGTTGTTCTGTGCGCCCTCAACAACAAGGGCCGACTGACATGAGCTTGCACGACATCACATCCCGCATCGCCAAAGCCGAAACCGACGCAGGCCGCGCGCCGGGCAGCGTTGAGCTGATCGCCGTGAGCAAGGTGCAGCCGGACGCGCGCGTTGCGGCGGTGCTGTCGGAAGGTCACCGCTGTTTCGGCGAGAACCGCGTGCAGGAGGCCGAAGGCAAATGGCCCGCTTTCCGGCAGGAGTTTGACGGCGTAAAGCTGCATCTGATCGGCCCGCTGCAAAGCAATAAGGCGCGCAGCGCGTTCGAATTATTTGACGTCATTCACACGCTTGACCGCCCCAAACTGGCGCAAACCTTTGCGCGGCTGGCGCAGGAAATGGGGCGCTGTCCTGATATGTTCGTGCAGGTTAACACCGGCGAAGAGGATCAGAAGGCCGGTGTTCTTCCAGCGGATGCCGACGATTTTATCAAGGAATGTCTGTCACTTGATCTGCCCGTGCGCGGGCTGATGTGCATCCCGCCGGTCGATGAAGAAGCCGCGCTGCATTTCGCGCTGCTGGCCAAGATTGCGGCGCGCAACGGGGTGCGGGATCTGTCGATGGGGATGAGCAGCGATTTTGAAAAGGCCATCGCGCTTGGGGCGACCCATGTGCGCGTCGGCTCCGCCATCTTCGGGGAACGTAGCGCAGGCTAGACGATCAACCTGCTGTGGCGGGTCAGCCGTGCGGCGATCTGGTGCAGATGCGCGCGTGAAAAGGCGACGCAGCCTTCGGTGGGATACCCCGGTCGGCGCTGCTGGTGGATAAAGATCGCCGACCCGCGCCCTGCAACGGCATTGGGCCAGTTCCAATCGGTCAGGATCACCAGATCGTATAGGGGATCGGCACGGCGCAGAACCTCGTGGCTGTGCGGGTAGGGGGCCTGCACAAGGCTGTTGTAGTCGTCCTGCGTGCCATCATCAGACCAAAGATCACGGGGGCCGATCGGCATCGCCCATGGCACAGGGGCGGGAATGCGGTCGGGACGGTAGAGCATCCCGACAATGCGGTGAATGCCCGCGGGGGTCGCCTTGTCGCCCTCGCGCTTATTGCGGGTGATACCGGTTTTGCCGATGGTGCAGGGGTAAAGCTGCCCCTGAAACCGGACGCCCCGCGGGGTGAGGACCAGATCGTCGGGTGTCACAGAAGATGCCCGGATTTGGCGGCTTTTGTGGCAAGGTAGGCGTGGTTGTGGCTGTTCTCGCCGACCTTGAGAGGGACACGCTCTGCGACTTTGATGCCGCTTGCCTCCATCATCTCGACCTTGCGGGGGTTGTTGGTCAGCAGGCGCACCGACGAAAACCCCATTGATGTCAGGATGTCCGACCCCAATCGAAAATCCCGTTCATCATCTTCAAAGCCCAGACGGTGGTTCGCCTCGACCGTGTCAAAGCCTTGATCCTGAAGGGAATAGGCGCGCATCTTGTTGGTCAGCCCGATGCCGCGCCCCTCTTGGTTGAGATACAGCAACACGCCGTGCCCTTCCTTGCCCATCTGGGTCAGCGCGGCATGCAACTGCGGACCGCAGTCGCATTTCAGACTGCCCATGATATCGCCGGTAAAGCAGGCCGAATGCAGCCGCGCGAGCACGGGTTTGCTGCGGTCGGGGCGGCCGATTTCGATGGCGTAGTGTTCCTCCCGCCGTCGTCGGGGCGGAAGATATGCAGGCGTCCGGCCTCTGACACCTCCATCGGGAGACGCGCATTGACCACCGGATGCAAGGGGCTGCGCGCGGCAAGGATCGGTTGTGCCGCGCTCAGGTTGATCATCGTCAGGCCGTTTTGCTGGGCGAACTGACCTGCATCCGCAAGGTCGAGTATCACAGCAGCGGGTAGCAGGCGCGCTGACTTGATCAGATCAATCGCCAGGCCGTGCGGCGTCGCATCGCCCCCACGTGCGCAGGCCAGCGGGCCTTTCAGGGGGCTGCGCAGATCGTCCGCCGGATCCGCGATGGATTTCACCCATCGCAACGTGGCGTCCCGTGGCAGGAGGACGCGCGCAAAACTGCCGTCGTAGGCGCGCGCTTTCAGGGTTTCGGCGCGCCGGGCGCTGATCACCAACACCGGTTCGCCGCCCATGGCCAGCAGGCCGGTCAGCCGCGCGGGCGTCAGCGTTTCGGCAGCCATAACCAGAACCGGCCGCGATCCCGCCAGTACAATGGGAACGCCCAAACGCAGGTCCGCACGGGCGCGTGCCAGTTGCTCGGTTATATCGGGCCCAAAAACCATGATTTGAAATCTTTCATGTTATGTTGTCACATTTCTTACTGCAGAAACCGGCGGATTGAAACATTGCGCGACAATTTCGCACGGTCGTGTGATCAAACACCTGCTACTCTTGCACGCACGGCTTTGTGAACACATCTAAAGTAAAGTTGTAGAGGATGAGTTGATATGGCCCAGCTAAAGAAAATCTTGCTCGTAGATGATGACGATGACCTGCGCGACGCGCTGAGCGAGCAATTATTGCTGACCGAAGACTTTGATGTATTCGAAGCAGGCAATGGCGCAGACGCCAAAACCCGCGCCGCCGAAGCATTGTATGATCTGGTCATTCTGGATGTTGGACTGCCGGACATCGACGGGCGTGACCTGTGTCGCGACCTGCGTACCCAGGGCGTGAAAAGCCCGATTCTGATGCTGACGGGGCATGACAGTGACGCGGATACGATCATGGGTCTTGATGCGGGCGCGAATGATTACGTCACCAAGCCGTTCAAATTCCCCGTTCTCTTGGCGCGCATCCGGGCACAGCTGCGCCAGCACGAACAATCCGAAGAGGCGATTTTCCAGCTTGGGCCGTATACGTTCAAACCGTCGGCCAAGCTGTTGATCACCGAAGACGACAAGAAAATCAGGCTGACTGAAAAAGAGACGAATATTCTCAAGTTCCTATACCGTGCTGCCGCGGGCGTCGTCCCGCGCGACACGCTTTTGCACGAGGTCTGGGGCTATAATGCCGGTGTCACGACGCACACGTTGGAAACCCACATTTACCGTCTGCGCCAGAAGATCGAGCCTGATCCCTCGAACGCAAGAATTTTGCTAACTGAATCAGGCGGTTACAGAATTATTTCATAATTGTGGAACCCAAGCGGGCGCCACTGGTTATTCCTGCGAGAGACGGGGTTTTCATGACCCGTCGATCGGTTTGAACCCGAAGTTTGTATCCGGGAAATGATACATACCTCCCTGTTGGACTAGGCCGGGCCCTTGTGCCCGGTCTTTTTTTGTCCGCAGCCCGGAAGTCCCGGGAATTCGGCATGGTGGACGCTGCGCATTTCGCGGTAGGGTGCGCGCGATCTGACCCAAGGGAGCTGCCTCATGCCTTTCACGCTGGCCACATGGAATATCAACTCTGTCCGGTTGCGCGAACCGATTGTGCTCAAGCTGCTGGCTGAACATGGGCCGGATGTGCTGTGTTTGCAGGAATGTAAAAGCCCGGTCGACAAAATCCCCACCGCGGCCTTCATCGAAGCGGGCTACACCCACATGGTGGCGCGAGGGCAAAAAGGATACAATGGTGTGGCAATCCTGTCGCGTCTGCCCTTGGAGGATGCCGGTGATCAAGATTTTGCGACGCTGGGCCACGCGCGCCATGTTGCGGCAAAGCTCGAAAACGGGGTGACGGTGCATAACTTCTATGTGCCCGCTGGCGGCGACGTGCCCGACCGCGAGGTGAACGAGAAGTTTGGCCAAAAGCTCGATTATCTGGCAGACATGCGCGACTGGTTCCACGGCGACAAACCCGAGAAATCCATTCTGGTGGGCGACCTGAACATCGCACCGCGCGAGGATGACGTCTGGGATCACAAGAAGCTGCTCAAGGTGGTAAGCCACACACCGATAGAGGTCGAAAAGCTGGCCGAGACGCAGGACGCCGGTGGTTTTGTTGACGTAACGCGGCAGGATATCCCGCAAGGCAACCTGTACAGCTGGTGGTCCTACCGCGCCAAGGATTGGGATGCGGCAGACAAGGGCCGCCGGTTGGATCACGTCTGGGCAACGCCCGATATCTCGGGCGCGGCACATTCCAGCCGCGTGTTGCGCGACGCCCGTGGTTGGGAAAAGCCCAGCGACCACGCCCCGGTCTTTGCGACATTCGACCTTTGAAATAGACAGACGCGCCCTCATATAAAGGGCAACCCCAAGCGAGGATTTTGATATGATGGATTTGAACCTTTCCCCCGCCGGTGCCGGTGATGCCGATCTGATCAAAGACACGAGCGAAGCGACCTTCATGGCCGATGTTGTCGAGGCATCGCAAACGGTGCCGGTGATTGTCGATTTCTGGGCCCCGTGGTGCGGCCCGTGTAAGACCCTTGGTCCAATGCTCGAAGACGCGGTTCGCGCGGCCAAAGGCGCGGTCAAGATGGTCAAGATCAACGTTGACGAGGCCCAGCAGATCGCAGGCCAGTTGCAGATCCAGTCGATCCCGACCGTTTATGCTTTCTTCAAGGGCCAGCCGGTTGACGGGTTTCAGGGGGCCCTGCCACAGACCGAGATCAAGGCGTTCATCGACCGCGTGATCAAAGCGGGCGGCGGTGCTGCCCCCGGTGAAGAGCTGTCAGAGGCCGTGGCCGCCGCGGATGACATGCTGGCCGAAGGGGCGGCGCAGGACGCGCTGGACACTTTTGCCGCGATCCTGGGCGAAGACCCGAACCACGCTGGTGCTTATGGCGGGATGGTGCGTGCCTATATCGCGTTGGATCAGCTTGATCAGGCCGAAGCGCATCTGAACGGCGCACCCATCGAAATCTCGAAAGCGCCCGAGCTTGAGGCCGCGCATGCGCAGCTTCAACTGGCACGACAGGCCGCCGATGCGGGCCCTGTGGCAGAGCTTCAGGCGGCGGTGGATGCCAACCCTGATGACATGCAGGCGCGCTTCGATCTGGCGCAGGCGCTTTATGCGCATGGCGACACGCAAGCCGCTGTGGATCAACTGCTGACGCTTTTCGGCAAGGATCGTGAATGGAATGACGGTGCCGCCAAGACGCAATTGTTCACCATTTTCGAGGCGTTGAAACCCAATGATCCGATTGCCCTGAATGGTCGTCGTAAACTTAGCTCTATGATATTTGCATAAGGCTGTGCGCGCCCTAGGTAAGCTTACATGATACAGCAATCGGACCTGCCAGACACAATCGCGATCTTCCCGTTGTCGGGCGCATTGCTGCTGCCGCGCTCGCGGTTGCCGCTGCATATCTTTGAACCGCGCTATCTGCAGATGATCGAAGACAGTCTGAAAACGCCGGGGCGGTTGATCGGCATGGTGCAGCCCAATGTGGTGCCGGGGCGCGAGGGTCCGGGGCTGCAAACCATCGGCTGCGCCGGGCGGATCACCCAGTTCTCCGAGACAGAGGACGGGCGCTATATGATCACCCTCGCGGGGATCTCGCGTTTTCGGGTGGTGAAAGAGGTCGAAGGCTTCGCGCCCTACCGCCGTTGCGATGTCAACTGGGACGGGTTTGAACGCGATCTTGGCAAGGATGAACAGGACAGCAGTTTCGACCGCGATAATTTCCTGAACACGCTTGGCCGTTACTTCGACGCGCGAAACCTGTCGGCAGATTGGGATACGTTGCAAGAGGCCGACGATGAACTGTTGATCAATTCACTGTCGATGATGCTGGATCTTGACTGCGAAGACAAACAGGCCTTGCTTGAGGCACCATCCCTCTCTACCCGACGCGAGACGTTGCTGACGTTGATCGAATACACCCTGCGGGGTGGCCAAGAAGGGGAGATGATGAATTGAACGCCGAAGAGATACCATTCGACCGCCGCATGCTAGAGGCGCTGATTTGCCCCCGCACGCAGATGCGGCTGACCTATGACGCCGACAAGCAAGAGCTGATCTCGGACGCGGCCGGTCTTGCCTATCCGATCCGCAACGGTATCCCCGTAATGCTGGTGGACGAAGCGCGGGTTATCGACTGACACGGCGGGGGCGGATAGCGCCCTAAAGCGCCTTACCCTGCATCAGACGGGGCAGGGTGCCCGTCAGCCCCGCCGCCTCGCGCATGAAACCGCGACGGGCATCGGGCAGGGCGTTAATTGCCGCCATCCCCACATCACGTGCAAGACGCAGCAGCGGGTTGTCGTTGGAAAACAACCGGTTGAAGCTGTCCGTCGCCAATGCCAGCGCGGTGTTATCAAAGCGACGCCACAGCTGATATTGCTCGAGCACCGTGGTGCTCCCGACATCCTGCCCGCGCCGTTGTGCATCAGCGATCACCTCTGCTAGCGCGGCGACATCGCGCATGCCGGCGTTCAACCCCTGACCGGCAATCGGGTGTACCCCATGTGCGGCATCCCCCAGCAGCGCGACACGCGGTGCCACCATCGAATGCGCCAGCGACAGGCTCAGCGGGTAAGTGTACCGCGCACCGGCAAGGAAAATCTCACCCAGAAAATCACCAAAGCGCGGACGAAGCACGTCGAGGTATCCCTCATCCGGCAGCGCGTGGATATGCGCTGCGTTGGCGGCGGTCTCGCTCCAGACGATGGAGGACCGGTTTTCGGTCAGCGGCAGGATCGCCAGCGGACCGGGGGGCATAAAGAACTGATGCGCGACCCCGTGATGGGGTTTTTCATGGGCGATGGCGCAGACCAGCGCGGTTTGCGCATAATCCCAGCCGATGCGTTTGATCCCCGCCCGCGTGGCGGTGCCCGAGGCGCGGCCATCCGCGCCGACAACCAGACGCGTGCGCAGGGTCTTGCCGTTTTCCAGTGTCAGGGTGACGCCCGCCGGGACGGCGTCTTGCGCGATGACCGTTTCGCCGTCCAGCCGCGTGATGCGGGCCTCAGCGCTCACGGCTTCTGCCAAGGCGCGGCGCAGGTGGCGGTCCTCGACCATATGGCCCATCGGCCCTTCTTCGATCTCTGCGTGATCGAAATGCATGAAGAAAGGGGAGGGGCCTTCGCCCGCGCGCCCGTCCGTCACTTTGATCTCGAGCATCGGTTGCGCGTGGGGTTTCACGCCCTCCCAGATCCCGAGCGCCCCGAGCATCCGTGTCGAGGTCAACGCCAGCGCATAGGATCGCCCGTCAAACGCCGCATCTTCCCGCGTGGCAGCGGGCAGCCTGTCGATCAACGTGACCCGCAGCCCGATCTGCGCCAAAGCCAAGGCAAGTGTCGGGCCATTCAGCCCCCCACCGACGATTGCGATATCTGTATCAAAATCCATAGCTTTAGATATGGGCGTGCAGCAGGGATTGTCCATGCGCGCTGGCGTCGCTACCGTCCCTTTTCCAAAGCATTATTCGAGGAAGCAACATGCAAGAGTGGTTAACCATGACAGCCGCAGATCTGGGACGGGGCATCGGGGACGGCCAGATCGACCCTGTTGTGCTGTGCCAGACCTATCTTGACGCGATCGACGCCCACCCCCTGCGGGATCGTATCTATGCCCGTGTGACCGCCGAACGGGCCCTGGCCGAGGCCGGTGCCGCGCGGGATCGCGCGCGCGCGGGGCAGCGTTTGTCGCCACTGGACGGGGTGCCGATCAGCTGGAAAGACCTGTTCGACACCGCCGGGATCGCGACAGAGGCGGGCAGCGCCCTGCTGAAAGACCGTGTGCCGGACCGCGACGCGCGCGTGTTGGCAAATGCCACCGCGATGGGGTTGGTCTGTCTGGGCAAGACCCATATGAGCGAGCTGGCGTTTTCGGGGCTCGGGTATAACCCCAGCACCGCCACCCCCCCTTGCGTGAACGATGAAGCTGCCGTGTCGGGCGGGTCGTCGTCCGGGGCTGCGGCCTCTGTCGCTTTCGGTCTGGCGGCGGCGGCGATCGGGTCGGATACCGGCGGATCGGTGCGGGTGCCTGCCGCGTGGAACGATCTTGTGGGGCTGAAAACCACCTCGGGCCGTGTGTCGCTTGAGGGGACCGTGCCGCTGGCTGCCAAGTTCGACACAGTGGGCCCGCTTTGCCGCTCGGTCGAGGATGCAAGCCTGCTGCTGGCGCTCACCGAAGGCTCCAAGCCGATGGACATGGGCAGCACCGACATCGAAGGGCGTCGCTTTGCGATCCTGCGCACGGTGGCGTTCGACGACATCGAAGACGCCCCCGCGGCGGCTTTCGACGATGCCGTCGCGCGGCTGAAGGAAGCGGGGGCGGTGATTGAGGACATCGATTTCGACCCGATCAAAGAGGCGATGCCGCTGAGCGGATGCCTTTACACCGCCGAAGCCTACGGCCTGTGGCGCGACGTGATCGAGGCGAACCCGGATGCGATGTACGGCGAAATCCTTGAAAGGTTCCGTCTGGGTAAATCCCACTCCGGCCCCGATTACGTGGCAGCCTGGGCCAAGATCGACCAGATCCGCGCTGCCTATGTGAAAGCTGTGGCGGGCTATGATGCGGTGCTGATCCCCACCGCACCGCTGCTACCCCCCAAGCTGGACCGGCTGGAAACCGAGCATGACTATTACGTCTCGGCCAACCTCATGACCCTGCGCAACACGCGTATCGGGAATCTTATGGGGCTGGCGGCGGTGACCCTGCCCACGGGCACCCCATCCTGCGGGATCATGCTGATGGGCCAGCCCTTTGGCGAAGAGCACCTGCTGCGCATTGCCGCAGCCGCCGAAGAGGCATTGGCCTAAATGACACAAACCTTGCCCTGCGTCCTGCAATGTCTGGACGCGGGGCAAGCCCTTGGGTACTCTGGAACAAACGGGGCGTGAATGATCCCGAACCCGAGGCAGTGAAATGATGTACCCCGAGCGGTTTTCGAACCTTCCGGCCCACGCGTGGCCGCGCCTGCGCGCATTGCTTGATGCGCATGAAGGCGGTGGCACGCCGATCCACATGACGATTGGCGAGCCGAAACATGCTTTTCCGGCATGGGTCACCGATGTGAT
>JGI24659J20068_1000531_pt1 | contig 9951 bp, 8 predicted proteins | sample MalvirmetaMSP131_FD_20068 | JGI IMG/M metagenome (IMG submission 20068) | reverse complement strand
CGCCATCTGTCTGCCGAAGCCAGCTTGCACCATAAGATTGTGCCGTGGCGGCGGATGGGACAAACGCTGTTTGTCGCGACCAGCCGGCCGGATACCCTTCATACCCTTACCCGCGACGCCTTCGGCAACAGCGATCTGGACATCGTACCGGTGCTGGCAGAACCCGCGCAGATCAACCGTCAGATCACCGCACTTTACGGGACCGAGCTGGCCAATCGCGCGGCGGAGCGTGTGCCCCCTCATGAAAGCTGCCGAACATGGCGGGTTGCCGGTCCGCGTCGGCGTATTTGGGCTGCCGGTGTCATTTTTGTCGCGAGTGTGGTGTTTGCATTGCTCCCCGCGGTGACGTTTACGGCGTTTGTTCTATGGGCATTGTTCTGCAGTACTATGATCATGACGCTACGATTGTCGGCCTTTCTGGCGCGCTGCCTGTGGGGGAACACACCACTACCTTCAGACCCCGCCGCGCCATCGCCTCCGACACGATGGCCAAAGGTATCGGTTCTCGTCCCTCTTCTGCATGAGGAGGAGATTGCCAGCGCCTTGATCGCACGCCTATCGCAGCTCAGCTATCCCAAGGCGCTGCTGCAGATCGTGCTGGTGCTGGAGGAAGGCGATCAAATGACCCGCGACACCATCGCACGAACCGAACTGCCCTTCTGGTTCGACGTGGTCGAAGTGCCCCAAGCAGGCAAACTGCGCACCAAACCCCGTGCCCTGAACTACGCGCTGGAATTTTGCAGCGGCAATATTATCGGCGTGTGGGATGCCGAGGACGCGCCGGAGGCAGACCAGATCAATCGCGTTTTACAACACTTTGATAAGGCACACAAAAACGTCGCTTGTGTGCAAGGCGTTCTGGATTTTTACAATGCGCGCACCAACTGGATCTCGCGCTGTTTCACACTGGAATATGCTACCTGGTGGCGCGTGATCCTACCCGGTGTCGCGCATCTGGGGCTGATCATTCCCCTTGGGGGCACCACATTATTTTTCCGCCGCGCCGTTTTGGAGAAACTGCAGGGCTGGGACGCCCATAACGTCACCGAAGATGCAGATCTTGGCGTCCGCCTCGCACGGCATGGGTATAAAACCGACCTGCTGCCGACTGTCACTTACGAAGAGGCCAATTTTCGTGCGTGGCCGTGGATCAAACAAAGGTCACGATGGCTGAAAGGCTTCTTGATCACATGGGTCGTGCACAGCCGTGCCCCCCTCCGGCTGATCCGTGATGTCGGGATCATTCGGTTTATGGGCGTGCAGGTATTGTTCCTCGCGACCTTCTGTCAGTTTATCTTTGCCCCCCTGCTCTGGTCTTTCTGCCTACCGCTGTTCGGCGCAGCACATCCTGTCCAAACAACACTGGGCGCTGATGTGTTCTACGGGCTTTTCGGATATTTCCTCTTCGCGGAAATCCTCAATATATCTGTCGCGATGACTGCGGTTTCGGGTCCGCAGCATCGCCACCTTATACCCTGGGCAATCACCCTGCCATTTTACTTTATACTCGGCTCTTTCGCGGCCTATAAGGCGCTATACGAATTCGTGGTCACGCCGTTCTATTGGGACAAGACCGAACATGGCGTACCACATAGATCCAGCCCCATTGGTTCTACGGCGTCACCACTTCGTCCACCCTAGCCTTCGTCTTTGCGCTGCGCCGCTTCTTGCTTGAGCCGCGTCATGAAGGCGACAGAAATATGCGTACGCAATGCTTCATCCGCACCATCTTCGTCACGCTGTTCGATCATCTGAACAATGCGGTCATGTTCATCCTGCGCGATCGCACCGCGCCCATCCACGGCCAGTGACGATGTCGCCATCAGCGCCATGGACCGGTGCACCAGATCAAGTTGCTGCACCAGATACCGGTTGTGGGACGCGAGATGAATTTGTTTGTGAATACGGCGGTTCGCACGCGCCAGCGCCGCTGGATTGTCGCGAAAAGCGTCGTCTTCCTCGACCATTTCGCGCAATACACGGACTTCTTCAGCGGTGGCGTGACGGGCGGCAAGCCGCGCGGCCAACCCCTCCAACTCGCCGCGTACGACGTAAAGTTCGGCCACCTGATTGTGGTCCAAGGATGCTACGATCAGGCTCCGCCCGTCCCGCGCGAGCAAGGATTGCGTCTCAAGCCGTTGCAATGCTTCACGAACCGGCGTTCTTGAGACACCGAAGCGTTCGGCCAATTCGCTTTCCACCAACCGATCACCGGGGCGATAGGTGCCCACGTCAATCGCGTCCAGGATCATGGAATAGGCGTCTGTGGGTCCGGAGCGTGGCGTCGTCATGGGTTCTCTTTCAAAAGGCTCCGGCACCTTAGCCCCCGCGTCCAATTGCGCAACCCCGTGATCTTGCGCAGATCATCTGGTCAGCGTAGCAAGTCCCCATGCCACACACCTCTTTTTCTCATGTGAATACTTGGGTCTTTGACCTTGATAACACATTATACCCGCCATCCGCCCGCCTGTTTGACCAGATTGAACAGCGGATGACGCACTGGGTGATGACCGCCTTGAACGTCGATGAGCAGCGCGCGGATTATCTGCGCAGACATTACTGGCAGACCTATGGCACCACGCTGGCCGGGCTGATGCGCGAACACGACCTTGATCCCGGCCCCTATCTGCACGAGGTGCACGAGATCTCCTTTGACGCGCTGATCCCGGATCCCCTGCTTGCCGAGCGGATCGCCGCCCTGCCGGGGCGCCGGATCATCTATACCAACGGCACTGCCCCCTACGCCGAAAAAGTCATTGCCGCACGGGGGCTTTCGGGCCTGTTCGATGCCATCTACGGCGTTGAACACGCGTCATTTTTACCCAAACCCGAACGCGCGGCCTACGACCTGATATTTGCCGCCGACGCATTGACCCCAACCACCGCCGTGATGTTTGAGGACGACCCACGCAACCTGATCGCCCCGCATGACATGGGGATGGGCACCGTCCATGTGGCCGAGCACCCCGCCCCCGCACCGCACATCCATTTCCACACCGATGATCTTTCGGCTTTTCTTGCACAGATCACGGGCTAACTGACGGGCATGACTATGGCATGTGATATCTTGATTTCGGGCGGCGGCATTGCCGGTTTGACGGCGGCAGCGGCTTTCGGCACCGCGGGTTTCAACGTGGTCTGCGTCGACCCCACGCCCCCCGTCACCGATGGTGCGGCGAAAGGGGCCGACATGCGCTCTACTGCGATGCTGCAACCGGCGCGCCGCGTGCTTGAGGCAGCGGGCATCTGGGCCCATCTGGAAGAACATGCCGCACCGTTGCAGGTGATGCGTATTGTGGATGCGGGCGGTGACGGCGATGCACCGGTGACCAGCCGCGCTTTTGATGCTGCCGATATCTCGGACCAACCGTTCGGCTGGAACTTCCCGAACTGGCTGCTAAGGCGTGCGCTTCTGGAGCGGCTAGAGGCTTTGCCGAACGTCGATTTCCGCCCCGGCACCGCAACCACCAGCTTGTTCACCCGCACCACCGGCGCACGCGTAAGCCTCAGCGATGGCACGAAAATTTCGACAAAGCTCGTGATTGCCGCAGACGGGCGCGACAGCCCCATGCGCGACGCCGCCGGCATTGAGGTTACCCGCCAAAGCTATGGCCAAAAGGCGCTTGCCTTTGCCGTGACACACCCGATCCCCCATGAAAACGTATCGACCGAGGTGCACCGCAGCGGGGGCCCCTTCACCCTTGTACCCCTGCCCGATCGCGACGGTCTGCCCTGCTCTGCCGTGGTGTGGATGGATGACGGCGCGTCCTGCCTTGCGCGGATGGCGCTTGACGCAGATGCGTTTTCCCAAGCCGCGACCGACCGCAGTGCCCATGTGCTCGGCCCGTTGACGCTGGCCTCCGAACGGGCGATCTGGCCGATCATCAGCCAGCATGCCGCGCGTCTCTCTGCCGAACGCGTCGCCCTGATTGCAGAAGCCGCCCATGTGATGCCCCCCATCGGCGCGCAGGGGTTGAACATGTCGCTGCAAGACATCGCAACGCTGCTGGAACTGGCGCAAAAGCACGGCGCTGATCTGGGCAGCCAGCACATGCTGGACGCCTACCACAAGGCGCGTTTTGGCGATATTCAGCTGCGCTTGCGCGGCATCGACCTCTTGAACCGCGCCAGTCAGGCGACAACGCCACTGGCCCGCGATGCCCGTGCCAAAGGGCTCAGCGCGCTATATGCCCTGCCCCCCGTACGGCGCATGTTGATGGAGATGGGCTTGGGCATGCGGCAGGGCTGACCTGCCGCGCGCCTTTATTTACAGTACCTTATCGACCACGGCGGCCAACCGCGCCAGCGTGGCATCCACGTCGTAAAGCTTATCCAACCCGAACAGTCCCAGACGGAAGGTCTGGAAATCCTCCGGCTCGTCACACATCAAGGGCACGCCAGCAGCGATCTGCATCCCTTCGGCAGCAAAGGCCTTGCCGTTTTGCACGGAGGGATCCGCAGTATAGCTCACCACCACCCCCGGCGCGCCAAAACCTTCCGCCGCGACAGAAGTAACGCCCCTCTCCGCCAGCATCTTGCGCACGGAATCCCCCAGACGCCACTGCGCCTCTTTCAAACGGTCAAAGCCGTAGGATTTCGTCTCAAGCATGGTATCGCGGAATTGACGTAGCGCATCGGTCGGCATGGTCGCGTGATAGGCGTGGCCACCATTTTCATAGGCTTTCATAATGCTATGCCACTTGGCCAGATCGATGGCAAAACTGTCCGATGTCGTCTCTCCCATGCGTGCAACAGCGCGGTCCGACATCATGACTAGCCCGGCAGAGGGCGAAGCGCTCCAGCCTTTTTGCGGCGCAGAGAGCAATACGTCGACGCCAAGCGCCTTCATATCCACCCATGCGCAGCCCGACGCGATGCAATCCAGCACCACCAGCGCGCCGACGGCATGGGCCGCTTCTGCCATCTGCTTGATATAGTCATCGGGCAGGATCACCCCCGCACTGGTCTCCACATGAGGTGCGAAAACCACCTGCGGCTTATGCGTCTCGATGGCCTTGACGACGTCATCAATCGGGCTCGGGGCAAAGGGCGCGGGCGTGCTGTTGCCCTGCATCTGCGCCTTCATGACGGTAGCATTGCCGGTCAGATCGCCGCTCTCGATGATCTGGCTCCACCGATAGGAAAACCAGCCGTTGCGCACGACCAGCACCTCGGCCCCCCTTGCGAACTGACGGGCGACCGCCTCCATCCCGTAGGTGCCGCCCCCGGGGACGACAGCCACGGCATCGGCCTTGTATACGTCCTTGAGCAAAGTGCTGATGTCGCGCATGACCTCCTGGAACACGGCGCTCATATGGTTCAAGGACCGGTCGGTGAACACGACCGAAAACTCTTCAAGCCCTTCCGGGTCAACTGAATTTAGCAAAGCGGGCATGATATCCTCCTGATGGTTTCGCGCGAACATAGCCCCTCGCGTGGTAAAGTCACAGGCCCAATGGTCCGGTCAGTCGTTCCTCGCTTAGAAGCACATTTGCCTCGACGGCCCCCGCCCCCGGCAGGGTCATGATCCGCCGCCGCAGCACCCGTTCGAAATCCGCCAGATCCCGCGCAACAACCCGTAAACGGTAGTCATATAGCCCTAGAACATGCTCCACTGTTTGGACCTCGGGGATAGCACTGACGGCGCGTTCGAAATCCTCCAGGCTAACCCGCCCTTTGGTCGCAAGCTTGACGCCGAGAAAGACGGTGACGCCGAACCCCAATGCCTCGCGGTTCAAGCGCAGCCTCTTGCCGCGCAGGATGCCTGCCTCCTCCAACCGTTTGATCCGACGCCAAGTGGCAGGCTGCGACAGCCCCAGATGACGCCCCAGGGCACCGGCGCTTTGTGTGGCATCGCGCGCAAGCGACCGGATCAGCCGGTGGTCCACCTCATCGAGCGTGATCATAGCGGCAACGCCTCCTCTGACTTGATCCGCGCCACATGCATCAGCGCCTCGATATCGGCAATATGCGGCAAGGTCAGAATACCCTCCCGGTAAATCTGCTGATAATGCGCCATATCCCGCGCTATTACCGATAGGCGCACATCCACCCGCCCCAGAAAGGTCTGGAGCTCGATCACCTCAGGCAGTTGGCGTGCCTCTTCAAGAAAGCGGTCAAAGGCATTGCCCTGTGTCTTGTCCAAAGTGATGCGCAAGGACACTTCGACCGTGTAGCCCAATGCCGCCCAATCGACGACAGCCGCCACCCCCTGAACGATACCGGCTTCCTGCATGCGCGTGATCCGCCGCGACACCTTACCCGCTGTCAGCCCCGTAAGGTCGGCCAACTCCGCCGGCGACAACCCCGCATCCGCTTGCCAGTGGCGCAGAAGTCGTCGATCCATATCATCAAGCATGATTTTTCCATTTTTACTGTATACTGCGCATTACCATCTTCATTTCGCCAAATAAACTCACAATTCCGCAATAGCATCTCGCAGCAGCTTCGATATGGTCTCCCTAGATTTCAACGAACCCGAAAGGACGCCCCAATGCGCGTTTATTACGACCGTGACTGCGATGTGAACCTGATCAAGGACAAGAAAGTCGCCATCCTCGGCTATGGCTCCCAGGGCCACGCCCACGCGCTGAACCTGCGTGATTCCGGTGCGAAAAACCTCGTCGTTGCGCTGCGCGAAGGCTCCGCTTCGAAAGCGAAAGCCGAAGGCGAAGGCCTGAAAGTCATGGAAATCGCCGAAGCAGCAGCTTGGGCCGATGTGATCATGTTCACCATGCCCGACGAACTGCAGGCTGAAACCTACAAGAAATACGTGCACGACAACATCCGCGAAGGGGCCGCAATCGCATTCGCCCACGGGTTGAACGTCCACTTCGGCCTGATCGAACCCAAACCCGGCGTTGATGTGATCATGATGGCCCCCAAAGGCCCGGGCCACACTGTGCGCGGCGAATACACCAAAGGCGGCGGCGTGCCTTGCTCCGCCATCGGTGGCGGCCGTTCCGGCATCATCGAAACCAACTTCCGCGAAGAATGTGAAACCGATCTGTTCGGCGAACAGGCTGTTCTGTGCGGCGGTATCGTTGAACTGATCCGCTGTGGCTTTGAAACACTGGTCGAAGCCGGCTACGAGCCCGAAATGGCCTATTTCGAATGTCTGCACGAAACCAAGCTGATCGTTGACCTGATCTATGAAGGCGGCATCGCCAACATGGACTACTCGATCTCGAACACAGCGGAATACGGCCAATACGTCTCCGGCCCGCGCATCCTGCCCTACGACGAGACCAAAGCGCGCATGAAAGCCGTTCTCAGCGACATCCAGTCGGGCAAATTCGTGCGTGACTTCATGCTGGAAAACTCCGTCGGTCAGCCCACGCTGAAATCCTCGCGTCGCGCCAATGACGAACATCAGATCGAAGTCGTCGGCGGCAAGCTGCGCGAAATGATGCCCTGGATCTCTGCCGGCAAGATGGTCGACAAATCCAAGAACTGATCGCCATTGCAGCGATGTGGAAAGGCCCGGTTCTGCACCGGGCCTTTTCTTTTGCGCAACCGGCTGTCACATCTGGCGGGCCGAGAGTTCCCACAGGATATGTCATGCCGGACGCGCCCCAGATCACCAAATCCAGCTGGCTGATGATCCTGCTGCTTGCCTTCATCTGGGGAGGCACGTTTCTGGTGACCGAAATCGCTTTGACTGAAATGCCACCCTTCTGGATCGCGGCCACACGTGTCGGGTTCGCGGCCACCGTGATGGTGGTAATCTGGGCTCTGCGCGGGTTTCGGCTCTTTACCCAATCCCCCACCCGCGGCGACATCGCGGCCGTGATCTTTATCGGTGCCGCCAGCTCTGCCGTGCCGTTCAGCCTGCTCGCATGGGGTCAGCAATATGTCACCTCGGGATTCGCAGGGGTGACCATGGCCGCGACGGCGCTGATCATCCTGCCGCTCGCCCATTTCTTCGTTCCGGGCGAAGCGATGAGCCCGCGCAAGGTGATCGGTTTTGCCCTGGGCTTTGTCGGCGTTGTCATCCTGATCGGCACGCAAGCCTTTGAGAGCAGCGGCACCGCGCTTGAAACCCAAGGACGTCTGGCCTGCCTGGGAGCGGCGGGGTGCTACGCCACCAGCTCGATCATCATGCGCCGCCTGCCCGCGGTGGACGCGATCGGCCTTGCGACCATCCTGCTGATCATTGCCACCTGCATCACCGTTCCCATGGCAATCATCATCGAAGGTCTACCGCCCCGCCCCTCGCCGTCCATCTTCGCGGCGCTGGCGTTTCTGGGCCTGATCCCCACCGCCGCCGCGAATTTCCTGCGCGTGCTGGTGATCCGCAGTGCTGGCCCGGTGTTTATGTCACTGGTGAACTACCAAGTCCCCGTCTGGTCCGTCTGCCTCGGTGCGCTCTTGCTGAACGAACCGCTGCCGCCATCCCTGCTCTACGCGATGGTGCTGATCCTCTCGGGCGTCGCGCTCAGCCAATATGGCGCGTTCCGCCGGCTGTTCACCCGCACGCGCGCCTAGCTTCCAAATGGCTCTAAATCCTCGCCGAAGGCATCCCACAGCCACCGCAGGCGGCGCGTCCCGCGAGGGCAAGGCAGGGCCGCTGCGCAGGACATCCCCGCCAGCAGCCCTGCGATCAGCTTAAGGTGCGACAGCCGCCGTGACCGCATCCACCACAGAATCGACAGCGCGTTCCATCAGCTGCGCGTCTTCATGTTCTGCCATCACACGCACCAGCGGCTCGGTACCGGATTTGCGGATCAGCAAACGCCCCTGACCAGCCAGATCGGCTTCGGCCTGTGCGATGGCCCCTTGCACCTGCGCGTCTTCCAACGGCACCTGACCGGCAGAAAACCTTACGTTCTTAAGCAGTTGCGGCACGGGTTCAAAGTTGTTCAGCAGCTCGGAGGAGGTCTTCTCCGACCGGATCATCTCTGCCAGAAACTGCAGCCCCGCCATCAGACCGTCACCCGTGGTGGCGTGGTCGGTCATGACGATATGGCCCGATTGCTCGCCGCCCAGATTGAAGCCGCCTTCGCGCATCCGCTCGACCACATAGCGGTCGCCCACGGACGTCCGCTCAAGCCGTAGCCCCTTGCCCTGCAAGAAGTGTTCAAGGCCAAGGTTACTCATCACGGTGGCAACTAGGGCGCCATTGGCCAGCCGGTCTTCGGCCGCCCAACGGGACGCCATAAGGGCCATGAATTGATCCCCGTCACCGACCTTTCCGGTTTCGTCAATCAGGATCACGCGGTCCGCGTCGCCATCCAGGCAAATGCCCACATGGGCACCGTGCTCTACCACCGCCGCTGCGGCGCGTTCGGGGTGGGTCGAGCCACAATTCTCGTTGATATTGAAACCGTTCGGCGACACGCCAATCTCGATCACCTCGGCCCCCAGTTCCCATAGGGTTTCGGGTGCGACGCGGTGTGCGGCCCCATTGGCGCAGTCGATCACGACCTTCAGCCCGTCCAGACGCATCTGGCGCGGGAACGATGACTTCACCCGCTCGACATAGCGGAACCGCCCGTCATCGATCCGCTTGGCACGGCCGATCTTGTCGGCGGGGTTCAACTCCACACCGCCTTCGATCAACGCCTCGATCTCTGCCTCCACAGCGTCGCTCAACTTGAACCCGTCGGGGCCGAAGAACTTTATGCCATTGTCCGTCGCCGGATTGTGGCTGGCCGAGATCATGACCCCCAGATCAGCCCGCATCGACCGCGTCAGCAGCCCGACCGCAGGCGTAGGCACCGGCCCCAGCAGCAGCACATTCATCCCCGAGGACGTCAGCCCCGCCGTCAGCGCGTTTTCGAACATATAGCCCGACAACCGCGTGTCCTTACCAATCACCACACGGTGCACACCGTCACGACCCGCGCTGAAATAGCGCCCCACAGCGGCCCCGATTTTCAGGGCGACCTCGGCTGTCATCGGATGCACATTGGCCTTTCCGCGAATACCGTCTGTTCCAAATAATTTTGT
>JGI24659J20068_1000526_pt1 | contig 9998 bp, 8 predicted proteins | sample MalvirmetaMSP131_FD_20068 | JGI IMG/M metagenome (IMG submission 20068) | reverse complement strand
TCAGTTCCTTGGGCTTGTCCTTCTTCGGAGCCGCCGCGATCGCGGCCACTTTCGGTGGCGGCGGCGGGAAGGTGACTTCCTTGTCATGGGTGATGGTCGCCCCGCGGATCACGTCGTCTTCCATGTTGTGGTTGATCACACCGTCTTTTGCGGGCGTCAGATCGGTCAACAAATGCCGGATGTTGGTGGAATACAGCGTCGAGGCTTGCGTTGCCATCCGGCTGGGAAAATCAGTATAGCCGATGATGGTCACGCCATTCTCGGTCACGATTTTCTCGTCCATCTTGGTCAGCTTGCAGTTGCCACCCTTTTCCGCCGCCAGATCGACGATCACCGAACCGGGCTTCATCGCTGCGACCATATCTTCGGTCCACAGCTCAGGCGCTTCGCGGTTGGGGATCAACGCAGGTGGTGATGACGATATCGACCTCGGGGGCCAGCTCGCGGAACTTGGCCAGCTGCGCCTCGCGGAATTCAGGCGAGGAAACAGAGGCATAGCCACCGGAGGCAGAGCCGTCCTGCTGCTCTTCCTCGAAATCGAGGTAGACAAACTCGGCCCCCATCGATTCAACCTGTTCGGCCACTTCAGGACGCACGTCAAAGGCAAGCGTGATCGCGCCAAGGGATGTGGACGTGCCGATCGCGGCCAGACCGGCAACACCGGCACCGACAACCAGAACCTTCGCCGGAGGCACCTTGCCCGCCGCCGTGATCTGGCCGGTGAAGAACCGCCCAAAGTTGTTGCCTGCCTCGATCACCGCACGGTAGCCCGCGATGTTAGCCATGGACGACAGCGCATCCATTTTCTGCGCGCGGCTGATCCGGGGGATCATCTCCATCGCGACGACAGTGGTGCCTTTCTCGGCCGCCTCTTTCATCTTGGCCTCATCGGCCACAGGGCTGAAGAAAGAGATCAGCGTCTGGTCGGACCGCAGCATCGCCATTTCTTCGGTGTTGGGGACGCGGACCTTGGCCACGACATCCGCCGTCTCCCAAAGCTCGGCCGCCGTGTCGATCACCTCTACCCCGGCTTCGACATATTTATCGTTGGAAAAACCAGCCGCCTCGCCTGCGCCAGCTTCGATCATACAGCTATGACCAAGCTTTTGCAGCTGCAGCGCTGATTCCGGAGTCATCGCAACGCGATTTTCTCCTTCAAATGTTTCTTTTGGCGTCCCGATCTTCAATCCAGAGTCCCCCGTTTGTGCTTCTACGCCCAGTGTGGCGCAATAATATTACCCAGAGCGATAGCGCTTGGGTTCCTATAGTACAAGAGACGGACATAATTAGAACAGCGTTTTGCAGCGTCAATAGCGCTAACAGCCCGATTTTTAGGTTTACGACGTTGCGTGAAAACCCGCGCGCCCTTGCGCCTGCCCCCTGCTGCCGACAGCATGCCGCCCAGGATGATCCATTTCATAAGGGAGAGCAGAATGGACCTACAGGGAAAACACGCGCTGATCACGGGCGGCGGCACCGGCATCGGGCTGGACATCGCGCGGGATCTGGCCGCACGGGGCGCACATGTGACCATCACAGGCCGACGCCAAGAGGTGCTGGACGAGGTCGCAGGCGATAACATGACCGGCATGGCAATGGACGTGCGCAGCGAGGAAGACGTGGTCGCCAAGATCGCCGCCGCCGTCAAAGCCCACGGTCCGATCCAGATCTGCATCCCCAACGCCGGCATCGCCGAGGGCAAGGCCGTGCATAAGACCGACATGGAATTCTGGCGCAATATGATGTCGACCAATCTCGACGGTGCCTTTCTGACCATCCGCGAATCGTTGAAAACCATGCGCGATACCGACTGGGGCCGCGTCATCGCGATCTCTTCGATGGCGGGCCTGAAGGGGCTTCCCGGGGCGGCGGCCTATTCGGCGTCAAAACACGGGATGATCGGTTTGGTCAAATCGCTGGCGGCGGATTATCTGGGGCAACCCTATACGTTCAACGCGATCTGCCCCGGCTATGTCGACACGCCCATCGTGTCGCGCAATACGGCGTCGATCTCGGAACGTGCTGGTATCTCGGAAGAAAAAGCGCGCGCGATCATGGTCAACTCCAACCCGCACAAGCGTCTGATCGAGGTGTCCGAGGTCACAGCCGCGGCCGCATGGCTCACCGGTCCGGGGTCGCAAAGCATCAATGGCCAATGCATTCAGGTCACCGGCGGCGAGATGTAATCCCCCACCGGTCATGATTTGTTAACTTTGGGGCGGCTAAGGTCGCCCCATGCACAAGATCACATACCCGATAGCCCCGCCCCCAAGCGCCGTCGCTTTTCAAAGCTGTCGCAAACGATGCCCCCAGCACGCGGGCAAACCACGCGCGCCGCAACCAAGATCCGCCGCGCCGCCGGATTTCCTCTGGCAGAAGATCGACACGCTGACCGCCCGCTACCTTGCAAGAACTGGCCCCTTGCATTTGCCGCGCATCACGCTGTTGGGGTAACCTGTCAGGCGGATTTCAACATGCGCTGATGCTTGCTGTCCGCCCAGGCCTGCGCCGCCGCACCAAAGCGTTCGAACAGGGGACGCGACACCGGATCATTGCCCGCGTCCCATTCGGGGTGCCACTGCACGGCAAGGGTGAACCCCGGCGCGTCCTTGATATATATCGCCTCTGGCGTGCCGTCTTCGGCAAAACCGTCGATCACCACACGCGGCCCCGCCGCCTTGATCCCCTGCCCGTGCAAAGTATTCGTCCGCACCTTCGGGGCCCCCAAAACCTCGTGGAAGACGCCCCCTTGGGTAAAGGTCACATCGTGGCGCAGCTCGAACTTCTGCTCCATCGTGCCATCGGGGGGCATACGGTGGTTCATACGGCCGGGTAGCTCGCGGATTTCGGGGTAAAGCGTGCCACCCATGGCGACATTCACCTCTTGGAAACCCCGGCAGACACCAAAGAACGGCTGCCCGCGTTCAACGCAGGCGCGCACCAGCCCCAGGGCGATAGCGTCGCGCGCACGGTCAAAGGTACCATGCGCCTCGGTCGCGGGTTCGCCGTATTCCTCGGGGTGCACATTGGGCCGCCCGCCGGTCAGCAAAAAGCCGTCGCAGGTCTCCAACAGCTCTTCCACCGACACAAGCGACGGGTCGCTCGGGATGATCAGGGGCAAACAGCCAGACACCTGCGCCACCGCGATGGTGTTCATCGTGCCGGCGGCATGGATCGGATATTGATCGTTCAACAGGCTGGTGTTTCCGACAATACCAACAACAGGACGCGCCATATTCAGCCTCAGAGTTTGATTTCGCTCAAAGCCTACCGCGTCCTCAATCCGACCTCAACACCCCAAAGCGGGCGTTATTCCTCGCCTTTCAGCCCTGCGCTTCGATCCCTGCCAGCGCTGCCTTGACGTCGTTGTCCGAGGTATCCCCCGTCACGCCCAGCGCGCCAATCACCACGCCGGCGTCATCGCGCAGCAGCAAGCCGCCGGGCACAGGCACCACCGCCCCGCCGTACACACCGTTCACCGCCGCCATGAAATAGGCCTGCTGTTCGGCCCGCGCCATCTGCGCGCGCCCTGCCATCCCCAGCATCACCGCACCATAGGCCTTGCCGTGGGCGATCCCGAAACGCCCCGGTGCGGCACCGTCTTCCCGCTCGAAGGCTTGCACGTGGCCGCCCGCATCAAGCACCACTGCCGACAAGGGCTTCAGCCCCAGCTCATGCCCCTTCTTGAACGTCTCGGCGATCATCGTCCGCGCCTGCTCTAATGTGACTGCCATGCTATCCTCACTATTCCTTCATTTTGCCAACTAAACTCCGGGGAGCGCGAGGGGCTGGCCCCTCGCCCTTTCCGAAACTTCAAACTCAGCCCTGCGCGGCTTTCAGCTCCAACCGGCGGGCATGCAGGACAGGCTCGGTATAGCCCGAAGGCTGCACGCGCCCTTTCAGCACCAGATCGCTGGCCGCTTGAAAGGCGATGCCGTCAAAACCCGGTGCCATAGGCTGGTACAGCGGATCGCCCGCATTCTGCCGGTCCACGACAGCGGCCATCTTCTTGAGAGCCGCCGTGACCTGCTCTTCCGAGATCACCCCGTGGTGCAGCCAGTTCGCCAGCGCCTGAGCCGAGATGCGGCAGGTCGCGCGGTCTTCCATCAGGCCGACGTCATGGATGTCCGGCACCTTCGAGCACCCAACACCCTGATCGACCCATCGCACAACATAGCCAAGGATGCCTTGGGCGTTGTTCTCAACCTCCTGCGCGATATCCGCGTCCGACAGGTTCCGCCCGTCCAGGACCGGAATGGTCAGCAAATCGGCCAGTGTGCCACGGGCCCCGCCCTGTTTGATCTCGTCCTGACGCGCCAGCACGTCGATTTTGTGGTAGTGCATCGCGTGCAGTGTGGCGGCCGTGGGCGATGGCACCCAAGCGCAGTTCGCACCCGCCTTGGGGTGACCGATCTTGGCCTCCAGCATTGCCTCCATCATATCGGGCATGGCCCACATGCCCTTGCCGATCTGGGCACGTCCCTGCAGGCCGCAGGCCAGACCGATATCAACGTTGCGATCCTCATAGGCGCTGATCCAGGGGGCGTTTTTCATCTCGCCCTTGGGCACCATCGGCCCTGCCTCCATAGAGGTGTGGATCTCGTCGCCGGTACGATCAAGGAAGCCGGTGTTGATAAAGGCCACGCGCGATTTGGCCGCGCGGATACACTCCGCGAGGTTGACCGAGGTGCGGCGCTCTTCATCCATGATGCCCAGCTTGACCGTATTGGCAGGCAGACCCAGCACGGTTTCCACGCGGGTAAATATCTCATCGGCAAAGGCCACTTCCTCGGGCCCGTGCATCTTGGGCTTAACCACATAGACCGATCCCGCGACCGAGTTGCGCATGCCCCCGGTCTTTTGCAGATCGTGCATCGCGATCAGCGTGGTGACCATGGCATCCATCAGCCCTTCGCCAATCTCGCGCCCGTCACGGTCCAGAATGGCGGGGTTGGTCATCAGGTGGCCGACATTGCGCACCAGCATCAGCGACCGCCCCTTGATCGTCAGCGCGCTGCCGTCTGGTGCGGTATAGTCGCGATCCCCGTGCATCTCGCGCGTGACCTGCTGGCCGCCCTTCTCGAAGGTTTCCGACAGATCGCCTTTCATCAGCCCCAACCAGTTACCATAGGCCACGACCTTGTCCTCGGCGTCCACAGCAGCGACGCTGTCTTCACAATCCATGATCGTGGACATCGCGGATTCCAGCAGCACATCCGCCACGCCTGCCGGATCGGTCTTGCCAATGTTATGTGCGGCGTCGATCCGGATTTCGATGTGCAGCCCGTTGTTGCGCAGCAAGATCGCCTCGGGCGCGGCTGCATCCCCACGGTAGCCGACAAACTGTGCCGGATCTTTCAACGCAGGTGTCAGCGCGCCGTCAACCACGGCATAGCCCGTTACGTCCGCGTGACTGCCTGACGCCAGCGGGGCCGCGTCATCCAGAAACGCCTTGGCCTGCGCCACAACCCGTGCACCACGGTCCGCATCGTATCCCTTGCCCTGCGGCAGATCACCCAAAGCGTCGGTGCCGTAATAGGCGTCATACAGGCTGCCCCACCGCGCATTGGCGGCGTTCAGGGCAAAGCGGGCGTTGGTGATCGGCACCACCAGCTGCGGGCCAGGCACCTGAGCGATTTCAGGGTCGACGCCTTTCGTGTCAATCTCGAACGCGGGGCCTTCGGGCACCAGATACCCGATCTCGCGTAGAAAGCTTGTGTAGGCGTCCGCATCATGAGGCTGGCCGGCCCGTTCTTTGTGCCAGCTGTCGATCTTGGCCTGCATGTCTGCGCGGGTCTGCAACAGCGCGCGGTTCTTGGGGCCAAGGTCATGTAGCAGATCGCTGAGCCCCGCCCAGAACGTTCCCGCATCGATGCCGGTGCCGGGCAGTGCTGCACCCTCGATAAACTCAACCAGTTCGGCGGCAACCTGAAGGCCGTTCTTGTCGGTACGCTGTGTCATCTCATAGCTCCTGTCGCTGGCGTGGAATTTGCTTTGCGACAAGACTTAGAAGGTATCCCCCCGTGGAGCAACATGTATTGGTAAAAACATCTTACCAATGCAGCCCCTACTGAGCGCTAGCGGCCCCCCGCGCCCTGCGGCATCGGTCAGAGCAGTATTTCACCGTCTCCCAATCGCGCGCCCACTTGCGACGCCAGCTAAAGGGCAACCCGCACCTTTGGCATATCTTGGTCGGCAAATCTGATTTCTTGCGCATCTTCGCCATTGCGCCTTACCCCCCGGATGATCCCTATCATCATTAAAAAACGGCAGGCCTTGTCGCCAAAGCCTGCCGTCCAAATCATTAAATCTTCAATCGTTAAAAGCGCTTATAAAACTCAGTTGCTTTCGTTTGTCCCCGGTGCGACGGGATCAACAGGCGCTGCGTTGGTATCGTCCGCCTGTGTTGCACCGCTTGTGTCTTCCTCGGTCACCGCGGGGACGGTGCTGTCAGTGGTGACGGCCTGCGTGCCTTCTTCGGCAGCGGGCTGACGGTCTTCGCGACCGTTGTCGATCAGGATGAAGCCAAGAATAGCCGTAATCACGATGCCGAAGATCATCGCGCCTTTGACGCCAAGCAGCGCGGGTTTGTGCTGTTTCTCTTGTTTGTCGATATTTGTGTCGGGTGCAGACATGATGCCCTCCGATGGGTTCGGTGAAAGTTGATCTTCTCGGGTGGCGACCTTGCAGGTGCCGTGTTGCAAGACTAACTTGAGCGCTGGACATCTGGTTCCAAACAGAAGGAAAAAACATGCGCGACGCTGCCCCCCAGACGATATATCTGGCCGACTACACGCCTTATGGCTTTATCATCGACGATGTCGCGCTGCATTTCGATCTGGACCCACGCAAGACCCGCGTCAAAAGCCGTATCTCCTTTCGCCCCAACCCCGATGCAAGCGACCACACGTTCTTTCTGCACGGGGAGAACCTGTCGCTTGTCTCGGCCATGATTGATGGCACGCCCGTCTCGCCCGAGGTGACGCCCCAGGGGCTGACCTGCGCTGTGCCAAACGCGCCCTTCGTCTGGGAAGCGGAGGTAGAGATCGACCCGATGGGCAATACCGCGCTTGAGGGGCTTTATATGTCGAACGGCATGTATTGCACCCAATGCGAGGCGGAAGGCTTTCGCAATATCACCTATTACCCCGACCGCCCCGATGTAATGGCGGTGTTTACCGTGACCATCAACGGACCACATCCGGTATTGCTGTCCAACGGCAACCCCGTCAGCAGCGGCAAGGATACCGCCGAATGGCGGGATCCCTGGCCCAAGCCTGCCTACCTGTTTGCTCTGGTCGCGGGCGATCTGGTCGCACATCCCGGCAGCTTCACCACAAAATCAGGCCGCAAGGTTGACCTGAACCTCTATGTGCGCCCCGGTGACGAAGGCAAATGCGCTTTCGGGATGCAGGCGCTGAAAGACAGTATGAAATGGGACGAGGACGTTTATGGTCGTGAATACGATCTTGATCTGTTCAACATCGTTGCCGTGGATGACTTCAACATGGGCGCGATGGAGAATAAGGGGTTGAACATCTTCAACTCCTCCGCCGTTCTCGCGTCGCCCGAAACCTCGACCGATATGAACTTTGAACGGATCGAGGCGATTATCGCGCATGAGTACTTCCACAACTGGACCGGCAACCGCATCACCTGCCGTGATTGGTTTCAGCTGTGCCTGAAGGAAGGGCTGACGGTCTATCGCGACAGCCAGTTTACCTCTGACATGCGTTCTGCCGCGGTGAAGCGGATCGGTGATGTGATCGACCTGCGCGCCCGCCAGTTCCCCGAGGACCAAGGCCCGCTGGCCCACCCCGTGCGCCCCGAGAGCTTTCAGGAAATCAACAACTTCTACACCGCGACGGTCTATGAAAAAGGGGCCGAGGTGATTGGCATGCTCAAGCTGCTGGTCGGGGACGAGGCGTATTCAAAAGCGCTTGACCTCTATTTCGATCGCCACGACGGGCAGGCTTGTACCATCGAAGACTGGCTACAGGTGTTCGAGGATACCACAGGCCGCGATCTGGGGCAGTTCAAGCGCTGGTATTCCCAAGCGGGCACGCCGCAGCTGTCGGTCACCGAAAGCTGGGACCACGGCACATTGACGTTGCATTTCAAGCAGCACACCCCCGCCAGCGCGGCCACCGCCGACCCGCAGCCCTATGTGCTGCCGATCGCTGTCGGGCTGATCGGTCAGGACGGGGACGAGGTGCACGAGACCACGGTGCTGGAAATGACGCAGGCCGAACAAAGCTTTGTCTTTGACGATCTGGGGACGCGCCCTGTGGCATCCGTGCTGCGCGGCTTTTCGGCACCGGTGGTGCTGACCCAAGACCTGTCGGACGCAGACCGCGCGCATCTGCTGGCCCATGACACCGATCCGTTCAACCGTTGGGAACAGGGGCGCATGCTGGCCTATGGCTCGCTGCTTGGGATGATCCGCGAGGGCAAGGCCCCGAACAAGGATTGGTTGGCCGGTATCCGTGCGGTGATCGGGGATGAAAGCCTTGATCCGGCGTATCGCGCGCTGATGCTGGGGCTGCCGTCGCAATCCGATCTGGCGCGCGCGCTGTCAGAGGCAGGCGACACCCCCGATCCCGACATCATCTATGCGGCGACCGAGGCGACCCGCGCCGCGATGGCCGACGCCTTTGCCGATCTGTTGCCGACGCTCTATCGCCGTCACACCGTCGACGCCCCGTTCGAGCCTAACGCGAAACAGGCGGGCAAGCGCGCCTTGTCCAATGCCGCCCTGTCACTGCTGACGCGCAATGACGACGGCGTGCTTGCGCAAGAGCAATATGACGCGGCCGACAATATGACCCAGCAGCTTTCCGCGCTGGCCAATCTGGTCCGCGCCGGTCGCGGCAACAAGGCTGTCGAGGCCTTCGAGGCGCAGTGGAAAGCGGACCGTCTGGTCATGGACAAATGGTTCGGCCTGCAGGTGATCGAAGCCGACCCCGAAGACGCCCACGAGGTGGTCGAGACGCTGACCAAACACCCTGACTTCAACTGGAAGAACCCCAACCGCTTCCGCGCTGTGCTGGGGGCCTTTGCTGCGCATCACGCGGGCTTCCACCATGCTTCGGGGGCGGGCTATCGTCTGCTTGCCGATTGGCTGATCCAGCTTGATCCGGTGAACCCGCAGACCACTGCGCGGATGTGTTCGGCCTTCCAGACATGGAAACGCTATGACACTGACCGTCAGGACATGATCAAGGCAGAGCTGGACCGCATCCTGTCGCAACCCGGCCTGTCGCGTGACACGACCGAAATGCTGACACGTATCCGCGGTGCATGATGCCGCCGAAGGTGTCCCGCCGCGGGGCACCTTCCGCTACCGGCGTGCGGGGCGCAGCCTTTGGACGGCTTTGGTGGTCGCGGCTGTCTGGCTGGCGCTGGTCACTGCCTATGTCGTGATTGAGGCGTCCCCGGTGATACTGGCGATCATCGCCCTCTTCACCCTGCCCGCGCTATGGGAACTTGCGACGAACCCCATCGCCAGCCTGAGCCTCTCCCCGCAGGCGCTGGTCTGGCAGCGGGGCAAGGATAAGGTCACGATCCCGCTCGACACAATCGACCACATCCGCCTTGATACGCGGCTGGACCTCTCTGTCCGCGCGACGGTGGTGCTGCGGTCGGGGCAGCGGTTGCGTGTTCCCCCCGATACCATGCCCCCGCACCGCCCGTTCGAGCATGCGCTGCACGCCGCTGGCGTCCCCACGCAGCGGCACCACTTTAGCCTGCGCGGCTAGGCCGGCCACGGGCGGCGCGTTCAGGATCGCGTTCAGGGGCGCGGCTTGGGGCGCGTCGCATCCAGTGGTTTGCAATAGGCTTGCTGCTTCAGCCAGCGCGACATGTCCCGACGTTTGGCCGGGCTGCGCAACGGGCCCCAATCCGCCGCGACACCGCGCCCGCCGCGGCCATAGATCACCCCGTCACGGGGCACGGTGACCGCCATGATCCGCACCGCACAGCTCAGGTTCGCGGCCCCG
>JGI24659J20068_1000524_pt1 | contig 10006 bp, 7 predicted proteins | sample MalvirmetaMSP131_FD_20068 | JGI IMG/M metagenome (IMG submission 20068) | reverse complement strand
GGACGCAGGACCATCAGCATCCGTTCCTGGGATTCCGACAGCATCATCTCGTAGGCGGTCATGGCGTGTTCGCGGGTCGGGACCTTTTCGAGGTCCAGACGTACACCAAGGTTGCCCTTGTCGCCCATCTCTACGGCCGAACAGGTCAGGCCCGCAGCGCCCATATCCTGGATCGAAATCACGGCACCGGTCGCCATCAGTTCGAGCGTGGCTTCCATCAGGCGCTTTTCGGTGAAGGGGTCGCCGACCTGAACGGTGGGACGTTTGTCTTCGATGGTGTCGTCGAACTCGGCCGATGCCATCGTCGCGCCGCCCACACCGTCGCGGCCGGTTTTCGCGCCAAGGTAAACGACCGGCATGCCAACGCCGGAAGCGGCGGAATAGAAGATCTTGTCGGTGTCGGCCAGACCGGCGGCAAAGGCGTTCACAAGGCAGTTGCCATCATAGGCGGTGTCAAAACGCACTTCGCCGCCCACCGTGGGCACGCCAAAGCAGTTACCGTAGCCGCCCACACCCGCGACCACGCCATGCACCAGCTGGCGTGTCTTGCGGTGGTCGGGCGACCCGAAGCTAAGAGAGTTCATCGCCGCGATCGGACGCGCGCCCATCGTGAAGACGTCCCGCAGGATGCCGCCCACGCCGGTCGCCGCACCCTGATAGGGTTCGATGTAGGACGGGTGGTTGTGGCTCTCCATCTTGAAGACCAGCGCTTGGCCATCGCCGATATCAACGATGCCCGCATTCTCGCCCGGGCCGCAGATCACCTGTGGGCCTTCGGTCGGCAGGGTACGCAGCCATTTCTTTGACGACTTGTAGGAACAGTGTTCGTTCCACATGGCCGAAAAGATGCCAAGTTCGGTAAAGGTGGGTTCGCGCCCGATGATATCCAGAATACGCTGATATTCTTCGGCATTGATGCCGTGGCTGGAAATCAGGTCTTGGGTGATGGCTGGTTCGGTCATGGTGCGCGTTTTCCCCTAGCAATATGCCACACCTCTTAGATCAAGCGCAGCGCGGGGAAAAGACCTAAGGCTCGTGAAGGGCCATAGCCAAAAAAAAGGCCGAGCACGAAGCTCGGCCGAGTCCAACAGGGAGGTATGAAGTAGCGGCGCGGAGCCGCCCGTCTTCATACCGCCCAATTAAGTGGCGTTCGTGCACGGTTCAAGGATGGAATCGTTAATCTGTGACATGTCCGATATGCGGTTTTCGCATAGCTAGCGGGACTCTTTCTCGCGCAGCAGTTTGCGGTGGGTAATGATCTCGTCCTGCACGAAGTCTTTAAAGGCCGCGACCCGCTTGGAGGCGCGCAATTCTTCGGGGTAGGCAAGGAATACGGGCACATCCGCCGACTCGGTCTCTGGCAGAACTTGCACCAGATCGGGGAAGTCTTGGATGAGGTAGTCGGGTAGTACGCCGATCCCGAGGTTGTTGATCACCGCTTGCAATACGCCGAAGTAGTTGTTCACCGTCAGCATCGACCGCACGTCATGCATCATAAGCTGCTGGATCAGGTTCAGACCCGCATGCACCTGGTTGCTGTCGGTGTTCTGGCAGATCAGACGGTGGTCCGACATATCCTCAAGCCGCTGGGGCGTGCCGTTCGCCGCAAGATAGGCGGGCGAGGCGTACATGCACATCTTGATCATCATCAGTTTCTTGCGCACCAGATCGGCTTGCGACGGCTCTTTCATGCGGATGGCGACATCGGCTTCGCGCATGGGCAGGTCAAGGACGCGTTCTTCGAGCATCAGGTCGACCTTGAGGTCGGGGTATTTCTCGTAGAGCTTCGGCAGACGCGGTGCCAGCCATAGGGTGCCAAAGCCCGTGGTCGTGGTGACACGCAATTCGCCAAAGACTTCTTCCTCGCTGTCGCGGATGCGCGCAGCGGCGGTATCAAGCCGTTTGGACATGGCGACGGTGGCGTCGAACAGCAGCTCGCCTTGTTCGGTCAGGATCAGGCCGCGTGCGTGTCGGTGGAAAAGGTTGGTGTTCAGCTGCTCTTCCAGTCCGCGGATCTGGCGGCTGACGGCAGATTGCGACAAATTCAGCTTATCGCCCGCATGGGTCAAGCTGCCCGCGTCCGCCACGGCGTGAAATATTCTGAGCTTGTCCCAATCCATGAGGACTACCTTTATAATGAGCGCAGTGTTCGCAAGAACGGTCATCTTTGCGCGTTTTACAGTTTAAAAACAACCCTCCGACACGGCGCATCGGTATATGTGCGGTTATCTTATCACGGATAGATCGGGCGGAGGGTGCAAAAGATCAAGCCCCGCGCCTTGGCGCTTTATGACCTAGGGTCAGACACAACGCTAGACAGGTCAGCTTTTGTGACCTAGTGTGATGCCATAGCTATTGATTGCACGTAGGGGAGGACGCGCTATGGGTACGCAAAAAATTTCACTAACTGACCGGTATGACCTCGAGAAATCGCCCGTGTTGCTGAACGGTACACAGGCGTTGGTGCGCCTGACGATGATGCAGGCGGCACGGGACAAGGCGGCAGGGTTGAATACCGCCGGATACGTGACCGGATATCGTGGATCGCCACTAGGGGCCGTTGACCTTCAGATGGACCGCGCCGCCAAGACGCTGGCCGCGCATAACGTCGTGTTCGAACCGGGCCTGAACGAAGATCTTGCCGCTACGGCCCTATGGGGCAGCCAGCAGGCAGAATTGCGCGGTGAGGGGAAGTACGACGGTGTGTTTGGCCTGTGGTACGGTAAGGGCCCGGGTGTGGACCGCTCTGGCGATGTGATGCGTCACGCGAATATGGCGGGCTCGTCCGTGAACGGTGGTGTTCTGATGGCCATGGGGGATGACCACACGGGTGAATCCTCTACCGTGTTGCACCAGTCCGAATGGGCGATGGTGGATGCCTATATGCCCGTCGTCAGCCCCGCCGGTGTGCAGGAGATCCTTGATTACGGTATCTACGGCTGGGCGCTAAGCCGTTTCAGCGGGCTATGGGTCGGGCTCAAGACGATGAAAGACACCGTAGAGGCGACATCGGTCGTGAATGGTGACCCGAACCGAATGAAGCTGGTCACCCCGCAGTTCGATATGCCCGACGGTGGGCTGAACATCCGTCTGCAAGACACGCCGCATCTGCAAGAAGCGCGGATGATCGACTATAAGCGCTTTGCCGCAGAGGCGTTTAGCCACGCCAACAAGATGGACAAACGCATGTGGGGCAAGCGCGGGGCCAAGATCGGCATCGCGGCAGCCGGCAAGAACTGGCTGGATGTGATCCACGCCATGAGCTTGCTTAACATCGACGAGAACGAAGCCGAACGTCTGGGGATCACGCTGTATAAGATCGGGCAGACCTTCCCGCTGGATATGAAGGGGTTCCATTCCTGGGCCGAAGGGCTCGATCTGGTGATTGTCGTAGAAGAGAAGCGCAAGCTGATCGAGGTGCAGATCAAAGAGGCGTTGTTCTCGGATACGCATCGCCGCGTCTATGGCTGGCACAAAGGCGGCGGTGCCGGGATGGAGCATGGCGAAGAGCTGTTCCCCACCCGTGGCGCACTGGACCCGATCTGGATTGCCGAAAAGCTGGGCGGTATCTTTATTGAGGAAGGCCGGACCACCGATGGCATCAAGGCGGGTATGGAAGCGCTGGATACCGCGCGACGTGCCGATAACGCCGAAGACATCGCTGCGCGTGTGCCCTACTTCTGTTCGGGCTGTCCGCATAACTCGTCAACCAAGCTCCCAGAGGGGAGCCGCGCCTACGCCGGGATCGGTTGCCACTATATGGTGCAATGGATGGATCGCGAGACAACCGGCTTTACCCATATGGGAGGGGAAGGTGCGAACTGGATCGGTGAATCCAAATTCTCGACACGCGACCATGTGTTCCAGAACCTCGGGGACGGGACATACAACCATTCGGGCAATCTGGCGATCCGTGCGGCCATCGCGGCCAAGACGAACATCACCTACAAGATCCTTTATAACGATGCCGTCGCCATGACCGGTGGCCAGCACAACGAAGGCGATCTGGACGCGCCGCGTATCGTGGCAGAGGTGAAGGCCATGGGCGTTAAGAATATCGCCGTGGTCTATGACGAGAAAGAAGACGTAGACGAAAAAGCCTTTGGTGGCGTGCCGATGTACGAGCGTGCGGACCTGCAGACCGTGCAAGAGAATTTCGCCAAACACAAAGGCGTCAGCGTCATCGTCTATATCCAGACCTGTGCCGCCGAGAAACGTCGCCGTCGCAAACGGGGGGTGTTCCCCGATCCCGACAAGCGCGTGTTCATCAATACTGATGTCTGCGAAGGCTGCGGGGATTGTGGTGTGCAGTCCAACTGCGTCTCGATCGTGCCCGAAGAAACAGAACTGGGGCGCAAACGGGCCATTGATCAATCCTCGTGCAACAAGGATTTCTCGTGCGTTAAAGGGTTCTGCCCGTCCTTCGTGACGCTGGAAGGGGCGAAGATCCGCAAGGATCCCACGACAGAGGTCAAGATCCCCGACCTGCCCATGCCGACCCTGCCTGCGATCAATGGCACGCATAACGTGGTGATCACCGGTGTTGGTGGGACCGGCGTTGTGACCATCGGTGCCGTGCTGGCGCAAGCCGCGCAGATTGATGGCAAGGGCGCTGGGATGATGGAGATGGCAGGCCTTGCCCAAAAGGGCGGTGCCGTGCATATCCATTGCCGCATTGCGAACCGTCCCGAAGACATCAGCGCCATTCGCGTGGCAACGGGTGAAGCGGATGCGTTGATCGGGGGCGATCTTGTTGTCTCTGCCGGGACCAAGACGCTTGGCCTGACGCGCGCTGGGCGGACGGGGGCGGTCGTGAACTCGCACCAGATCATCACGGGCGAGTTTACCCGCGATACCGAGTTCCAGATGCCCTACGACCGGCTGACCCTCGCGCTTGAGGCGCGGCTCAAGGATGACGTCGCGCTGTTTGATGCCTCTGATCTGGCGAAGGCGACGCTGGGGGATTCGATCTATTCGAACATGATGATCTTCGGCGCGGCGTGGCAGCAGGGGTTGATCCCGCTGTCGCTGGACAGCTTGCAACAGGCGATCACCTTGAACGGTGCCGCGGTCGATCGGAACCTGCGTGCGTTTGAACTGGGCCGTTGGGCCGTGCTGCACCCCGAAGATGCCAAGCGCGTGATGACACCCAATGTTGTCGCCCTGCCGAAGACGCTGGATGAACGGATCGCCTTCCGCAAGGACCACCTGATCGCCTATCAGGGCAAGCGGCTGGCGAAGCGTTATGGCACCATGGTGGACGGCATTACCGACGCGCGCCTGAAAGAGGCCGTGGCCTTGGGCTACCACAAGCTCTTGTCCTATAAGGATGAATACGAGGTCGCGCGCCTGTTGAAATCCACCCGCGCCAAAGTGGCAGAGGCCTTTGAGGGGGATCCCAAGCTGACCTTCAACCTTGCGCCACCGATCCTGTCGAAAACCGGCGCGGATGGCCGTCCGATGAAACGGACCTTTGGCGCGTGGATGGAGGGGCCGTTCAACATGCTGGCGCGGATGAAGTTCCTGCGCGGCACGCCGTTCGATCCCTTTGGCCGCACCGAAGAACGCCGGATGGAGCGGTCCTTGATCGCGCAATACGAGGCCGACATGAAGGATGTTCTGCCCAAGCTGACTGATGCAACCCACGACGCGATTGTCGCCTTGGCAGAGCTTCCCTTGCAGATCCGCGGTTTTGGTCCGGTAAAACAGGCGAATGAAGCCAAGGCCGCAAAGCGGCGCGAAGAGCTGTTGGCCGTTATCCGGTCAGGGGGTACGCAAACCTCGCGCGCGGCAGAGTAGGCTGAATAGGCTGTCTGTCACGCGACTGTCATGATCCACTGCTAGAGGGCAAGGCAAAGCCCGTGAAAAGGAACCGACCTTGACCCTCCTGCAGCCCGATCTTCGGCCTCTGACAGCGCGTGACATTAGCTATGCCTATTCCGCCAAATCGCGGCCCGCGCGTGCCTTCATTCGCCTGATGGAGAATAGCACAGGGCGGTTGGGGCTGATGAAACGCGCAACCGGCTATGAAGACGACATGGCGCGCGGGATGGGGTTCTTTGACGTGATGGTGCAGCGCTATGGGCTGACGCTTGACGTCGTGGGCGGCAGTCTGGCGAATATCCCCGAAACGGGGCCTGTCATCGCGCTGGCGAACCATCCTTACGGTATTCTGGACGGGTTGATGCTGGGGCATATGTTGGCGCGCCGCCGGGACGGGTTCAAGATCATGGCCCATTCGGTCTTTAACCGCGCGCCCGACCTGAACCGCCATCTGCTGCCGATCAGTTTTGACGAGGACAAGGCCGCGCTGGCGCTGAACTTGCGCACGCGCAAGACCGCGCTGGAGTATCTGGGGCAGGGTGGCGCGGTTGGTATCTTTCCGGGGGGCACCGTCAGCACCAGCGCACGGCCGTTTTCGCGCCCCATGGACCCGGGCTGGCGCAGCTTTACCGCCCGCATGATCGCGAAATCGGATGCCACCGTCGTGCCGATCTACTTTGACGGCCACACCAGCCGCTTGTTCCAGATTGCCAGCCATCTGCATCACACCCTGCGCATGGGTCTGCTGATCAAGGAATTCCGCAAACGCGTCGACACGCCCGTGCGCGTGGTCATCGGCGACCCCATCGGCAGAAACGTGCTGGACCCCATGGCAAAAGACGCAAAAGCTATGATGGATTTCCTGCGCAAAGCGACGTATGAGTTGTCACCAGACCCGGCAAAATCCTTTGATCTGGGGTTTGAATTTGAAGATCGGCATCGTGCCGACAGGTGACGGCAAGGTGTTATGGCAGTTGGTATTTTCGATTCTGGGCTAGGTGGGCTGACCGTTTGGGATGCCGTGCAGGCGCAGCTACCGGATGTGGATTTCGTGTATTTGGCCGATAGCGCCCATGCGCCCTACGGTGTGCGTAACGCGGATGACATCTATAACCTGACCACTGCGGCAACCCAGCGTCTGTTCGATGCGGGCTGCGATCTGGTGATCTTGGCGTGCAACACGGCCTCTGCCGCGGCGCTACGCCGGATGCAGGAAGGGTGGATCCCGTCGGACAAGCGCGTGTTGGGTGTTTTTGTCCCGCTGATCGAGGCGATGACAGAACGCCAATGGGGCGACAATTCCCCCCCGCGCGAGGTGGATCTAAAGCACGTGGCGCTGTTTGCGACGCCCGCTACGGTGGCAAGCCGTGCGTTCCAGCGTGAACTGGCCTTTCGGGCGATCGGCGTCGATGTCGAAGCGCAGGCCTGTGGGGGTGTCGTGGATGCGATCGAGGACGGTGACTTCATCCTCGCCGAAGCGCTGGTGCGCAGCCATGTGGACGCGCTGAAACGCAAGATGCCCGCGCCCGAAGCTGCCATTCTGGGCTGCACCCATTACCCGCTGATGCAGGAAACCTTTCAGGACGCGCTTGGCCCCGATGTCAAAGTGTTCAGCCAAGCCAATCTGGTCGCCCATAGTCTGAGCGACTATCTAAAGCGTCACCCCAATATGCTGGGCACGGGCGAGGCGGCTTTCCTGACCACGGGCGACCCCAAAAAGGTCAGCAGCCGTGCCACGCAATTCTTGCGACGACCGTTGACCTTTCAAGCGGCCTAACACGTATTTGCTAACACTTTCCGAACGGAACCCGACATGACCCATAATATCGCCATTCTTGGTGCCTCCGGCTATACAGGAGCCGAGCTGATCCGGCTGATCGCTGGCCATTCCTCTATGCAGATCAAAGCTTTGGGGGCAAACTCCAAGGCGGGGCAAACCATCGCAGAGGTGTTTCCACATCTGCGCCATCTCGACCTGCCCGCATTGGTCACCATTGAAGAGATCGATTTCTCGGACATTGATCTGTGCTTTTGCGCCTTGCCCCATAAAACCAGCCAAGAGGTCATCGCGAACCTGCCTAAAGACCTGAAAATCGTCGATCTTTCGGCAGATTTCCGGCTGCGCGACCCCGAGGCCTACGCCAAGTGGTACGGCAACCCCCATGCCGCGCTGGAGCAGCAGAAAGAGGCGGTCTATGGCCTCACCGAATTCTACCGTGAAGAGATCAAATCCGCGCGTCTTGTGGCCGGTACGGGCTGTAACGCCGCCACCGGTCAGTTTGCCCTGCGCCCCTTGATCGAAAAAGGCGTGATTGATCTGGACGACATCATCCTTGACCTCAAATGCGCCGTGTCCGGTGCGGGGCGGTCGTTGAAGGAAAACCTGCTGCATGCAGAACTGTCCGAGGGGTATCACGCATATTCCCTTGGCGGGACGCACCGCCATCTGGGTGAGTTTGATCAGGAGTTTTCCGCCATTGCCGGCCGTCCGGTCAAGGTGCAGTTCACCCCGCATCTGGTGCCCGCCAACCGCGGGATTTTGGCGACCGTCTATGTCAAAGGCGACGCCGAGGTGATCCACAAAACCCTTGCCGCGGCCTATGATGCAGAGCCCTTTATCGAGGTGCTGCCCATGGGGGAGGCCCCGAGCACGCGCCATATTCGCGGGTCGAACTTCTGTCATATCGGCGTGGTGGCAGACCGGATCGACGGCCGCGCCATTGTGGTTGCCGCGCTCGATAATTTGACCAAAGGCTCCAGCGGGCAGGCGTTGCAAAACGCCAACCTGATGTTAGGTATTGACGAGGTCGAGGGGCTGATGATGGCTCCGCTTTTTCCCTGAGGGCGCATGAAAAGTCTTAAAAAGCAACGGCGTATCCAGATTATCGGCGTCGCGGTCGTGGCGCTTGTGCTGTCCACGGCGCTGATTGGATATGCCATGCGCGACGGGATAAACTTTTTCCGCGCGCCCAGTCAGGTGATCGCCGAACCCCCCGGCCCGACAGAGGTGTTCCGCATCGGTGGCCTAGTTGAAGAGGGCAGCCTTGTGCGCGGGGATGGTCTGACGATCCGCTTTTCCGTGACCGATGGCGGCGCGGCTGTGCCTGTGACCTACAGCGGGGTATTGCCCGATCTGTTCGAGGAAAATCAAGGCATGGTAGGGACAGGGCGTTACATAAACGGCACCTTCGAAGCGACTGAAATCCTTGCCAAACATGACGAGACCTACATGCCGAAAGAGGTCGTCGACGCCCTGAAAGAGCAAGGCGTTTATGTTGCCCCCGAGGGGTGATGCGTACGGGCCTGCCGGGTTTCGTTAACATCTGAGACGTCATTCTTGCAGCAGTGCAATCTGCAAGAAGGGCCAATCTGATGCAAACTGTTGAGGAAATTGCAAAGTCCATCGTCGCGCGTGAGGGGGGCTTTGTGAATGACCCCGATGATCCGGGCGGGGCAACAAACCACGGCGTCACCATCCACACGCTGCGTCGGCTGGGGCTGGATGTGAACCGTGACGGCGCAGTAAATCTCGCCGATGTTCAAGAGCTTACTCAAGATCAAGCGACCGAGATATTCATCACCCATTACTTCCACAAACCCAAGATCGCGCAGCTGCCCAGTCCGCTCCAGCCTTCGGTTTTCGATATGTATGTGAATGCGGGGGCGAATGCGGTGAAGATTCTTCAGCGATTGTTAAGAGATATGGGGTTTGATGTGGCCGTGGACGGGGTCCTTGGACCGCAAACGCTTGGCGCTACGGGGCGCGCTTACGCCGCTGCACCTGCGCAGATGGTGGACGCCTACGCCGTGGCGCGGCGCAACTATTACTTTGGGCTGGCGGATCAGCGCCCCGCAAGTCGCAAATACGCCCGCACGAGGGCCGGAAAGAAAGGAGGATGGATCAAACGGGCAGAGGAATTCATGTCACCGCGGTACCATCTGAGCATCCGTGACTTTAACGAAAGGGTCGCGGCATGGGGATGATTGATACCGCGCTTGCGTTGGTCTTTGGTGACGGCCGCAATGTGGTGCGCGACACGGTCGAGGTATTTCGCGCCAATGCGGAAAAGACGGCCGGCCGTGATGCGACCGCGCGGGAACAGGCTATGGTGCAATTTGGGGCGGAATTCGCTGTGCCCCGCAAGGGACGGTTTGACCGTTTCATGGACGGGCTGAACCGGCT
>JGI24659J20068_1000523_pt1 | contig 10064 bp, 9 predicted proteins | sample MalvirmetaMSP131_FD_20068 | JGI IMG/M metagenome (IMG submission 20068) | reverse complement strand
GCACCAAGTGGGCCGGGGGGCTGGTCATCTTGTTTCATGCGCTTACGTTAAGGCCAAGCGCTGTCAGCGCCAAGACCCGAATGTCATATGACATCACCCAATCTGGAGCGCAGAAAGGTCCTGTTTTTGCCACAAACGCCTGCGAGGCTGATGGCATCCGCAGCCACCAACCCACCCACGTCACCCATCCCAAGGGGCACATCATGTTCACCAAACTGCGCCGCATCTACGCCAAGGAAACCAGTTTCGACTGGACCGTCTTTGCGGCAAATGTGGTGGGTGTGGCGATCGTGGCACTGGCTTTTGCCCATGCGCGCGACTTTGGCGCACAGACCGTGGTAGAGGTTGCGCAAGCCGGTTTCTGACCTTTGGGCGCAGGCCTGCCTGACATTGACCGCCCCCGCCCGACACCACGAGATTCAAACGAAAAAGCCCGCCTTTGGCATATCCAAGGCGGGCTTTTCTATGGGTATGTTGCAGGGCTTAGTCCTGCGGGATGACCCGCAGACCCAGTTCCATCAACTGATCCGACTGTGGTTCGCTTGGCGCGTTCATCATCAGGTCTTCGGCGCGCTGGTTCATCGGGAAGAGGATCACCTCGCGGATGTTCGCCTCTTCCGCCAGCAACATGACGATCCGGTCGATACCGGCCGCACACCCACCGTGGGGCGGGGCACCGTATTGGAACGCGTTCACCATGCCGCCGAACCGCTTTTCGACTTCGTCCTTGCCATAGCCTGCGATTTCGAACGCCTTGAACATGATCTCTGGCTTGTGGTTCCGGATGGCGCCAGACACCAGTTCGTAGCCGTTGCACGCAAGGTCATACTGATAGCCAAGCACCTCAAGCGGATCGCCCATCAGCGCGTCCATCCCACCCTGTGGCATAGAGAACGGGTTGTGTTCAAAGTCGATCTTGCCGGTTTCTTCGTCTTTCTCGTAGATCGGGAAATCGACGATCCAGGCAAAGGCAAAACGGTTTTCGTCCGTAAGACCCAATTCGGCACCGATGACGTTACGGGCACGGCCCGCGACACCTTCGAAGGACTTGGGCTTGCCGCCAAGGAAGAACGCCGCATCGCCCACGTCCAGACCCAATTGCTGGCGGATCGCCTCGGTACGCTTTGGCCCGATGTTCTTGGCCAGCGGGCCCGCTGCTTCCATGCCACCTTCGACCTCACCGGCTTTCAGCTTGACTTGGGCTTCTTTCACCGTGATGCCCAGTTCCTGTGCCACGCTGTCGGCGGTTTTCTCGCGCCAGAAGATATAGCCCATGCCGGGCAGCCCTTCTTTTTGCGCAAAGGCGTTCATGCGGTCGCAGAACTTGCGGCTGCCGCCTGTGGGCGCGGGAATGGCGCGGATTTCGGTGCCTTCCTGTTCCAGCAGTTTCGCGAAGATCGCAAAGCCGGAGTCGCGGAAATGGTCGGACACGACCTGCATCTTGATCGGGTTGCGCAGGTCGGGCTTGTCAGAGCCATACCACAGCGCCGCATCTTTATAAGAGATTTGCGGCCATTCCTGATCCACAGCCTTGCCGCCGCCGAATTCTTCGAAAATGCCAGTCAGCACGGGCTGGATGGTGTCGAACACGTCTTGCTGTTCGACAAAGGACATCTCGAGGTCGAGCTGGTAGAAATCGGTGGGCGACCGGTCAGCGCGCGGATCTTCGTCCCGGAAGCACGGCGCGATCTGGAAATACTTGTCAAAGCCGGACACCATCAGCAGCTGTTTGAACTGCTGCGGGGCCTGCGGCAAAGCGTAGAACTTGCCCGGGTGCAGACGCGACGGCACGAGGAAGTCGCGCGCGCCTTCGGGGGAAGACGCGGTGATGATCGGCGTCTGGAATTCTTTGAAGTTCTGGTCCCACATGCGCTTGCGGATCGACGACACAACATCGGACCGCAGCACCATGTTGTCCTGCATTTTTTCGCGACGCAGGTCGAGGTAGCGATAGCGCAGGCGGGTTTCCTCGGGGTATTCCTGATCGCCAAAGACCTGCAAAGGCAGTTCTTTCGCGGGCCCCAGCACTTCGATGTCGCGCACGAAAACTTCGATCTCGCCGGTGGGGATCTTGGTGTTGACCAGATCGGCGTCGCGGGCCTTTACCTCGCCATCGATGCGGATACACCATTCGGACCGCACCTTTTCCACCTCGGCAAAGACGGGGGAATCAGGGTCGCATAGCACTTGGGTCATGCCGTAATGGTCGCGCAGGTCGATAAACAGGATACCACCGTGGTCGCGCACACGGTGCACCCACCCGGACAGGCGAACCTTGTCGCCAACGTTTTCCTTGCTCAGATCGGCGCATGTATGGCTGCGATATGCGTGCATGACGGGTCCCTTTCGAGGGCTAGAATTGTTCGGGGCAGGTACACCGTTTGGGGCCGCGGAAGTCAAGAGTTTCCCGTAAAAACGGCACAAACCGCGGGTAAAACCCCCGCGTTAAACCGTAGGGCTGAAAATAGATGGGCCGCCTGCTCCTCCCAAAGCAGACGGCCCTTCCCGCGCGACGTTGATGATCCTCTTACAGGACCAATACATCAAGCGGCGGAAACCCGTTAAAGCCGACCGAACTGTACGAGCTTGTGTAAGCGCCGCAGTTCTTGATCATGACTTTGTCACCGTCCCTTAGGTCAAGTGGAAGGTCAACCGGATTTTTTTCATAAAGCACATCGGCACTGTCGCAGGACGGGCCAGCAAGCACACAGGGGCCGACGGGCTTGCCGTCATGCGGGGTCACAAACTGATAGCGGATCGCCTCGCCCTCGGTTTCGGCCAGACCGGAAAAACGCCCGATATCCAGATACACCCACCGGCGTGCCGCCTCTGCCGATTTGCGCGACACCAGCAACACTTCGGCCGCGATATGCCCTGCCTCTGCGACCATGCCGCGGCCCGGCTCTGCCATCAGGACCGGAATCTCGCCAAAGCGTTCTTTGACAGCGGCAACGACTGCGGCGGCATAGCCGCGCGGCGCATCCACCGGATCACCGTGATAGGCAGGAAAACCGCCACCGATGTTCAGCAGTTGTAGGTCGTGCCCTGCTTCTTTCGCGGCGTGCCATAGCGGGGCGACCTGATCCAGAACGGGGTGCCAGTATTCGGCGCGACGGGTTTGCGAACCGACGTGAAACGACAAACCATAAGGCACCAGACCCACGGATTTGGTGTACTCCAGCAGACTTGGCAGCAGCGAGCCCGCGCAGCCGAACTTGCGGGTCAGCGGCCAGTCCGCCATGGAATTCTCGACGATCAGACGGATATAGACGCGCGCGCCGGGGGCGTGCTCTGCGATTTTGTCGAGCTCTGCCTCGCAGTCGGCGGCGAACATGGTCACCCCGATGGAATGGGCAAAGGCGATATCAACGCCGCGTTTGATGGTGTTGCCGAAAGAGATTTTCGCAGGATCCGCCCCTTGGGACAGACACAGCTCGATCTCCTGACGCGACGCCGCATCAAAGCCCGAGCCGCGTTCGACCAGCATACGAATGATCTCGGGGGCGGGGTTCGCCTTTACCGCATAGTGGATTCGCGCATCGCCCAGGACCGGCTTGCAGCGCGTCGTATTGAACACCCACACGGGCGCGGCTGACGACGAGAGTCGGTTTGTCGAAGCTGTTGTTCCAGATGTAATCAGCCGCTTCGTCATAGTTCGATGCTGCGGATGTGTTCACGGTGGCGGTAGCTGTGGCGTTCATGGTCATCTCCAAAGAGCAAGGAAGGGCGGGAGTACCCTAACATGTCGTTTCAAGAGACGTTACCGTCGCTGCATAGGCGCGGGGTCAATCCGCGGACAGACGGACCGGCCAGAGGCGCGTGCGTTGGCGTCTGTAAGCGCGCATTTACGCTGTTTTCAGATTCGCGCAAGTGGCAAAATACTTGATACGACAATTCGTTTTTCAAGGAGGCACGCAAAGCGCTGCGTACCGGTGAGCGGTGACGGATCGGGGCTATTTTTCCCAATCCGTGCCGATGGCTTCGCGGTCCTTTTCGCGTTCTTCGGCTGCCATTTCCCGCACCTCGGCGCGCTCTTCGGCGTCGCTTTGTTCGGGCGTGGAATTCGACTGTGGTTCCCCTGTCAGGGCAAGCGAGAACAGGATCGGGAAGTGGTCGGACCCGATATTGGGCAAGCGCGACATACGGATCAGGCGGAACTCTGCATCATGGAACAGATGGTCAAGCGGCCAGCGCATGACGGCAATACCCGCATGGAATGTGTTATAGAACCCACGTCCGACCCGTGGGTCCAGCAATCCCGATAGCCGCTGAAACCGGCGGGTAGTGGTGGACCAAGCAACGTCGTTCAGATCGCCTGTCACGATCGCGGGCAGATCGTCCTTGCTGGCTTCGATGCCGACCAACGCGATCTCTCCGTCGCGGCCCTTGGTGTCGTGATAGGGCACGGGGGGTTCGGGGTGCACGATATACAAACGCCACATCCGCCCTGACGGCATCGCGACCTTGGTCCGGATCGACGGCACATCATCAACCAGCAGGTCCCGCACCTGCGTCTCTGACGGCTCCATCTTGGACATCATGACCACGCCATAGGAGTTATCCTTGGGCACTTTCACCCAATGCGGGTACTGGTCTTTCAGCGCGTCATAAAGCGCGTCGACCCAGTCCGGATCCACCTCAAGCGCGGCGGCGATATCCGGGTCTTCGGTGCGGATCAGGTCGATCAGACGCTGATACTGGCGATTGGATTGTTTCACGTTTGACGCAAGGATGGTGACACGGTTTTCCGCATCAGCGGCCTGTGCCTCGGTCGCATCCACCGATTGGCGCGGCCAGAGCGGTGTGAATTTCAGGATGTAGCCCGTGTGGATCGCCGCAATCACAGCGAGGATCGCCAGCGCCGGGTTGCGATGGTCAGGTTCAAGAAACACCAGCGCCACGGCAGCCAGCGCCACGGTCAACACAAACAGCTGCTCACGGGGGAATGCCATTCCCCGGATCGCGCCGTGCGGTATCTTGCTAAAGGGAAGCACGCTGATCGCCGAAACGAGTGCGACAACGCCCCAAAACAGACCGAGTAATATCGTCGCCAGCATGCATGCCCCCTACGTCAAAAAAAGGGGCGCAGAGCGGTTGCCCTGCACCCCTAGCTCAACACAAGGTTAAGCGGATTTGTTCCGAAGCCGCCAGAAGGGCGGAACCGAATTACTTGTCCTCGTCTTCATCCGTGTCGGAACCGCCCTCGGGCAGCTTGAAGAAACTGTCGGCGTCAGAATAGTCGCCGTGGTCTTTTTCTTCGTCATCCGCAGGGTTGCCGGACAGGGTGAACGTTTCCAGACCTTCGATAGAGGTCGGCATCTTCGGTTCCGTATCCATGCCAAGCGATTGTTCGGTGCTGACCAGACGGCGGCGTTCGTCATCGGTCATCAAGCCACCTTCGGCGGCTTTCTTGGCAGCGGCTTTCTGGACGGCGGCATCCAGTTCGGACTGTTTGCACAGGCCCAAAGCCACGGGATCGATCGGTTGGATGTTCGCAATGTTCCAGTGCGTCCGCTCGCGGATCGCCTGAATGGTTGGCTTGGTGGTGCCGACCAGCTTGCTGACCTGACCGTCGGAGAGTTCGGGGTGGAACTTGACCAGCCAGTAGATCGATGCGGGGCGGTCCTGACGTTTGGACAGCGGCGTATAGCGCGGGCCGCGACGTTTCTCTTCGCCTTGGGCTGACGCGTTGAACTTGAGCTTGAGCTTGTGCAGCGGGTTCGCCTGCCCTTTTTCGATCTCTTCTTCGGTCAGCTGGTTGTTGGCAATCGGGTCAAAGCCCTTCACGCCTTGCGCCACGTCACCATCCGCGATGCCCTGCACTTCAAGCTCGTGCATTTCCACGAAATCCGCGATCTGTTTGAAGCTCAAGGTTGTGTTGTCCACCAGCCATACGGCAGTGGCGCGGGCCATAATCGGTTTTGCCATGTCGGTCTCTCCTTAAAACGCACTTTCCCCGTCGCCTGAAATAGGCTGTCCTGCGGGGCAGAACGGTTTCCATTGTGGGGGAACTTGAACGCCTTATACTCGGACCGGCAAAATAAGGAAAGACCCCAATGCGATTGCTGATCTTGTGCCTGTGTCTGTTGCTGGCCCCGATGCCCCGCCCCGCGGCGGCCAAGGGCGAAATTGCGGGGGAATTTGACTATTACGTGCTGGCGCTCAGCTGGTCGCCCAACTGGTGTGCGCTGGAAGGCGATGCGCGCGATTCCGCGCAATGCGACGCCGCCACGATCACGGCTGGATCATGCACGGGCTTTGGCCGCAGCTGCATCGGGGGTTTCCCTCCTACTGCCGCACCGCCGAACGACCCCCCACCCGTGGCATGACCGCCGCCATGGCTGACATTATGGGAACGCCCGGTCTGGCGTGGCATCAATGGAAGAAACACGGCAGCTGTACCGGCCTGTCTGCCACCGGATATTTCGATCTGTCGCGTCAGGCCTATGATGCCGTGACCCGCCCTGCGGTCTTTCGCAAGATCACGGGCGACATCCGCCTGCCCGCCTCGGTGGTGGAGGAAGCGTTTCTGAAAGCAAACCCGACGATGGAGGCCGATGGCGTTACCGTCACCTGCAAAAGCGGCTACATTCAAGAAGTGCGTCTATGCCTGTCAAAAACGCTGGAGCCGGTGCCTTGCGGGCGCGACGTGATCAAGGATTGCACGCTGGACGACGCGCTGTTTACCCCGATCAGATAAACCCCGCACTACGTGCGATCATTGCGGCGTCGGTGCGGTTGCGGGCGTCCAGCTTGCGGCACAGCGTTTTGACGTGCAGCTTGATCGTGACCTCTTGCAACTCTAGGTCGCGGGCGATTTCCTTGTTCGATTTCGCCTCCATCAAGCCGCGCAGAACCTGACGCTCCCGCTCTGACAGGGCCTTTTCAAAGTCGGTTTCTTCGGGATCGTCCTTGCCAGACATAAAGTTGACGGGCGCGTAAATCTCGCCCGCGGCCATAAAGCGGACCGCGTTGACCAGTGATTTCGCAGGCAGCGTCTTGGGCAGGAAACCGATCGCGCCCATGGCCAGCGCCTGTTCCGCGATCAACCGCGTTGCCGTGCCCGAAATCAGACCGACAGGCTTTTCCTCGTTGGCTTTCATGAGCTTAGGCAGCGCCTCAAGCCCCTTCATGCCGGGCATCGTATAGTCGAGCAGTACCAGATCAAACGGCCCCTCTGCCTCTATCTTGGCCATCGCTTCGGGCAGGTCGCTTGCTGCAACCGTCTCTGTCCCGCCATCGGCGTCCAGAAACATTGCAATCGTTTCGCGGACCATATCGTGGTCGTCCGCAATCAGTATCCGTAATGCCATAAGTTCTTTCCTTCCCTCGCCACCACCTCAATGCTGCTTAAGTAGTCGTAGACCAACTTATGGGCGAATAATAGCACACATGAGGATAGGATAACTGTGTCGAATTTTTGACGGCTATACCTTCGTATAGTAAGAATACCCTTAATCTCAGTCGCTCTCCAAACGGCGTTAACCTAAGGTTGATGTACAAACACAGGGGAAGGATACCGAGTTATGACGTTTCAAGCTTTCACCAAGACAATCACCGCCGCACTGTGCGGTGCCGCATTGGCCACTGCTGTGAGTGCACAAGAAGACGCCGTTCTGACCGTCACGGCGGGCGACATGGAACACACCTATACGATGGAGCAGCTGAAAGAACTGCCGTCGTCCAGCTTCGAGACCGAAACCATCTGGACCGAAGGCGCGCAGACCTTTCAGGGCGTATCGCTCAAGGATCTGATGGACACGCTGGACGTGTCCGAAGGTATGATCGAAGCAACCGCGATCAACGACTATGCGGTCGAAATCCCGATGGAGGATGCGGTGTCCGACGGGCCGATCATCGCCTATGCCAACAACGACAAAGAGATGTCGCGCCGCGGGAAAGGTCCGCTATGGATTGTCTATCCCTATGACAGCGACGTAAAGTACCAGACAGAAACGATCTATAGCCGTTCTATCTGGCAGTTGAACCGGCTGGCGATCAAGTAACCGCAAGGCATGTTTACCATGGCCGATTTGATGCAGGACGGCCCACAGCGCAACAGGGTAAGATATATTCTTGCCCTGGCGCTGATGGTCGGCATCCTGCTTGCCGGTTACCTGGCGTTCAACGTCTGGGACCGCGTGCGCGCCCTTGGCAGCGCGCAGCAGGATCATGCCGAATGGGTGTTCTCACAGCTTGAAATCGACTTTCTCAAACTGGATGGTGCCGTTGAACAGGCGCGGTCCGGGGACGAAAACGATCTGGCGAACCTGCGCAAACGTTTCGACATCTTCTACAGCCGCACCGAAGTCGCCGAACGCGTACAGCAAAGCGGCGACCTAAGCCGGGAAATCCAGAAGATACAAGCGGTTCTGGACACACAGATCCCCCTGATCGACGGCAGCGATGAGGCGCTCGCCGCCGGTGTGCCCGCCCTATCGGAAGCGCTGGCCACGGTCGAGGATATGCCGCGCAACATCGGGCTTGCCTCCATCTCCTTCGCCGCCAAAGCGGCAGAGGCAGAGCGCAAAGAGATCGCGCAGCTGATCGAGATCTTGCTGGTGATCGTGGTGACCGTGACCATTGCGCTGCTGGGGGCGATCCTGCGGCTGTCGCGCCAGACGATCACGCTCAACCGAGCCTCGCGCGAGGTCGAACGCAACCACTCGCAGCTTGAAACCATGCTACGCGCCTCGCTTGATGCGGTGATGGTGCTGTCGGTAGATGGCGAGATTATCGATTTCAACGGCTCTGCCGAAGAGGTCTTTAGCATCTCGCGCGATCATGCGCTTGGGCGCAGCTACATCGAACTGCTGGTCCCCCCTAAATTGCGCCATCGCCAACGGGATAACCTCGCCCATTTCAACGAGACCGGCAAAAACGCGGCTGGCCGAAACCGGCCGTCACGAGACAGAGATGATCGACGGCACCGGGCGCATCTTCCCTGTCGAACTTTCCGTGTCGCTGGCGCGGTCAAACGACGCGCCGGTTTTCGTCACATATATCCGCGACATCACCGACAAACTGCAAAAAGAGCAGGAGATCATCCGCGCCCGCGACGAGGCACTGGATGCCTATCAGGAAAAATCGCGTTTCTTCGCGATGATGAGCCACGAGATGCGCACGCCGCTGAACGGCATCCTCTCTGCCATCCACTTGCTGCATGACGACAAGCTGGACGCCGAACAGCGCAAATACGTCGAAGCGGCGCTGAAATCCGGTGACATCCTGCTGGGCCATATCGACGACGTGCTAGCCATCGAACGCAGTGAGGCCGAAACCAACGACAACGAGTTGCAAGCCAGTGATATGGTCGCGCTGACCGCCGGCATGGTCAACACCATGACGCCACTGGCCAAGACATCGGACACGCGGCTGCATCTGGATCAGGACGGGCTGACCGACACACCCATCCTGACAGACCCGCGCGCGGTGCAGCAGATTCTGGTCAACCTCATCAGCAACGCGATAAAATTCAGCCCCGACGACGATATTGTGCTTAGCGCGACCTATGACATGGAACCGGCCAATGCGCCGATGCTGCATATCGAAGTGGCAGACAATGGCCCCGGTATCCCGCCCGATGACCTCAAGCGGATTTTCGAGGATTACGTATCGCTCGACAGCCGCTACGAGCGGCGCACAGGGGGCACCGGTCTGGGGCTGGGTATCGTGCGGCGGCTGGTGCACCGTCTGGGCGGCACGATCACCTGCGTCTCCGAGGTTGGCAAAGGCGCGCGGTTTATCGTGCGACTGCCAGCAGACTTCGTACAAACAGAAGCCCCGCAGCCCGTCGCCCAACCGCAGCTTGATACCGAAGACACCCCCGCGATGAACTTGCTGGTCGTCGACGATAACGAGATCAACCGCGATCTGCTTAAGGCAATGCTGGGCCGTCTGGGTCACGAGGTCACCCTTGCCAGCAGCGGCCCCGAAGGCATTGATCGTGCGGCCGAACAGAGATTTGACGCGATCCTGATGGATATTTCGATGCCGGGGATGAGCGGGCTACAGGCCACGCAGGTGATCCTTCAAGGGGGCGGGCCCAATGCCAATACCCCGAT
>JGI24659J20068_1000519_pt1 | contig 10122 bp, 7 predicted proteins | sample MalvirmetaMSP131_FD_20068 | JGI IMG/M metagenome (IMG submission 20068) | reverse complement strand
ATCGGCCCGCTGAGTTCAAGCGCCCAAGCGGTGGGGCGCATGCCCTCGGGCGTCCTGATGAACAACTCATCCCCCAGCCGATCGCGTAGGCGCGTCAGCGCGTTGGAAAATGCTGGTTGCGACAGGCCAATGGTGCGCGCAGCTCGGGTGACATTGCGCTCACGCATAAGCGCATCAAAGGCGACCAACAGGTTCAGATCCAGAGAACGTAAATTCATTTTGTGAATATAGAATGTTTTATCATTCAATTTCAATATGGAAGGCGCATGCCCCATATTCGGGTGGAGCGCAGCAAACTGCTGTACCATCTGAAAGGAAACGAAATGGGCAAGCTTACCGGAAAGACCGCCGTCATCACCGGCGGCAACAGCGGGATCGGTCTGAGCACCGCCAAGACATTCATCGATGAAGGCGCGCAAGTCGTGATCTTTGGTCGCGATCAGAAGTCACTGGATGATGCTGTAGAAACCTTAGGTGATAACGCCATCGGTGTGCAGGGCAATGTTACGCAAGATTCTGACCTAAAACGCCTTTTCGCCGCAACCAAAGTCCGCTTTGGCAAGGTGGACATCCTGTTCGCCAATGCCGGTGTCGCGGATTTCGCGCCTGTGGCACAAGCGGGTGAGGACCACTTTGACAAAGTTTTCGATGTGAACGTAAAAGGCGTTTTTAAGACTGTTCAGCACAGTATTGACGCGCTGAATGACGGCGCGTCGGTGGTGCTGACCACATCAGTGTCGAATACCAAAGGTATGGCAGGTATGTCAGCCTATGCGGCAAGCAAAGCGGCAGTGCGGTCTTTTGCGCGCAGCTTCTCGGGTGAACTGGTGGCACGCGGTATCCGCGTCAACGCAATCTCTCCTGGCCCTGTAGCCACACCGATCTATGCCCGGGCAGGCATGTCAGAAGCCGAGATTGACGCAATGGGCGAAGGCATGGCCGATCAGATCCCGCTCAAACGCTTTGCCGCACCTCGCGAGATCGCGACCGCAGCCCTGTTTCTTGCGTCCAGCGACTCCTCCTACGTGGTCGGCACCGAGCTGGTCGTCGATGGCGGCTGGACGCAGGTCTGAAATCTCCCCGACTGGTGGCGGTGGCTTCAACATCCTCCGAAGCACCGTCAACAATTTTTTACACCCTACCAAACCAGACAAACCTAAAAAGGAAACAATGATGACTGACTTTACACTTCACGACGAGAATACTGCCCCTGCAGGCAGCAAAGAATTGTTGGCGAAATCCAAAGCAGCCTACGGCATGATCCCCGGCTTGCATGCCGTCATGGCCGAAGCGCCGGGCCTGTTGGAAGCCTATCAGCAAGTCCATGAGCTGTTCGTGAACTCGAGCTTCGACAAGGACGAACTGACCGTCGTCTGGCAGACCATCAATGTCGAAAACGCCTGCCACTACTGTGTTCCTGCCCACACCGGCATCGCCAAGAGCATGGGTGTCGATGACACGGTCACAAATGCGCTACGCGACAAGACCGCCCTACCCAATGCACGGCTGGAATCGCTGCGGGACTTCACGCTGGCACTGGTGCGCGAGCGTGGGAATCTGGATGACGTAACCGTGCAGGCGTTCCTTGATGCAGGCTTTACCAAGCGCAACATCCTTGAGGTGATCCTGGGCTATAGCCAGAAGATCATGTCGAATTACACCAATCATATCGCAGATACGCCGGTCGATAAGCCCTTCCAGAAATTCGCCTGGGCGCCGTCTGTGTGATCCTACCCGGGGCTGCGATGCATAATATTGCAGCCCCGGATTTTGATTGCTCCATCCTATTTTCGAAAGGAACTACCATTACTGATCTTAAATCCGGATCTATTGCTGGGCTTGCCGCAACCGTGGCCCTGTATGCTCTGATGTTGGGTCGCTTTTCAATGGGCAGTCGCTCGATCCGGCAAGTGTCGTGGGGCTCGTCTACTGTGCGCACTTCTCCGTTTACGGTGAATGTCGTCATGGAACCCTTGCTATTTTTGAATTGCTTTGTCGTTAGACATGGCTCACCGCAGGCAGAAGTCACTTTATTTGTTCATTTCGGCAGATGAGGCGGCCATTTTCGTGTTCACTGATCGCGTAGTTTTGATGCCGGATGCCAGCGTTTTGCTGGGGATACCCGCCAAACCGTATTCGAACATGTGTTTGGCAACGGGTATTCAATGTCATGCCCGGAATATTTCCACCGGAGACCCGTCGATAGGGCCTCTTATCCGGGAGAGCCGCGAAATTCTCCGTTCTCTTAGGAAGTCGGCAAATTGACCTAAACGGTAGCCGCCCCGGAACGTCACCCGCACCGTTTTGCGAGCAACGCGAATGTCGGCAATGCTGGACCGCATTGCAGCATTGCAAGTAGTGGCTGGATGTCGGCTCTGGGCCGTTCGTGTCGACCGACATGTATGGGCGGAAAGCAGAAGTTCGCTGCGGAAGCGAACTGGATCATTATCAAGCACAAAAGCTGACATTGAGAGTTTAGAAACATATTGATACTTGGTTCGACTTGGTAAAGCGTTACTTCAAGCGCGCGGTCGAGCAGGCATCTCGCACAGTAGATTTAGCAGCGTCAACTGCCTTTTCAGAGACTGAGTAATTCAGACTTCGCTAGAGGCCTGTTTCAAGAGAACAAGTTAGAAGGACGCGGATTTGACAAAAATTGAAAAGCCTGGAAAAGGCACGAAAATGCGTGAAACTACTCGTGTGACAGCTGAGGCGGGAATTTCTTTACTGCCTGGTGGTGGCATCCTCAACTCTTTCACACGGTGGTTATTGCCCTCCAAGTTGGACAAGCAAAAAGCTGACTGGCAAGAGGACGTTACGCAGGCAACCAACCAACAGGGCAAAGATATCCAAGGCTTAAAGGGAGAAACGGAGGTCTTACGCTTTGAACACGCCGACCTAGTTGAGCGTATCGATGATACAAAAGAACACGTTCAAGCACTTGCCCGCAAAGTGGACATCGGGATTGTGGAGACAGATCCGCTCGATGGAGAGCTGGAAATCTGCCGAGAATTGGTTCTTGAGGAAAAATATCAAACAGCACTGGAGCTGCTTTCTAAGAGATTCAATGACCCTAAGCGTTCAAACCAAATTTCGCCAAAGCTGAAGGCACGTGTTCTCTCATTGCAAGGCTTGTGCTTGAAGCATCTTGGCCAGTTTGATGAGGCCTCACAGCACCTTCTGACCGCTCTGTCCATTGATTCTGACAATCCTAAAATTCAAGCAAATGCGGTTGTTGGGTACCTTATCAAAGAGGATACCGATGCGGCTGTAGCGTTGCTAGACCGACTGATCGCAGATGAACCGAAGTCTGAAATGCACTGGGCTAATATGGTTTATGCCAAAAGCCGTTCCGGCGAAGTACTCGATTTGGAAGAAATTCCTGAAGTTGTGCGGCAGTCGAAAGATGTTTGCGTTGCGATTATAGACGCCAAACGGCAAAATGACGACGCAAGCTGGGTTTCGGAGGCGTTGGACTTCGCGCAGCTTCACCCGACCTCTAAGCGGGCACAGCGCCATGGCGCAGAGGCGGCACTCGATATAGCTGTACAATCCATTGTGCAGGATGCCGACGATCCAGCTGATAAAACCCGCGCCATGGCTAGAGCTAACAAGGCGGCAGAGGAACTGACCAAGCAGTGGCATGAGCATATGGAGATGGAAGCTGCGAAGGCAGCCCCTGACGTCACGCTCCTGCAAAATACGCTCGTGGCCTACCGTATTACTGGCGATAAAGAAGCTGCTACCGCCTTGGTTAAATCACATGTTGATCTTCTTTTGTCCGATGATCGAGCAAAACAAGCCCTCGGAGCGTTTGCTCTTGATACGGGTGATGATCCTTTACTCGACCAGGTTCTGGTCTCCGACTTTGGAGGTTCCGCAATTCTCAGACTTGAGAAGTCTTTGCGCGACAGCGACTGGCGGCAGGCACTTGAGCTTTGTGAAACCTATCCAGAAGAGATCGCTCTCGCCGGGAGGATCGCTCCTGCCTTCGCAGGTGATGTATTACGCGCAATGCTCGAAGATGAAGATGCGCGGCAAGCTGCGTTTGAGACGATTTTCCAGCGTCAAGAACAGCCGATGCCGCAAAATGATCTTTTCCTTTGCCGGATGGCAGCAAAAGCCGGGCTGTCGGACCTATCGGCGATTATCTTCGAGCGTACCGTGGCGGCTGATATCGGTATAGATGCTGAACTGAGGCGTGCTTTGGCCAGCGAAGCGATGGAACGTGACTTATCGGGCGTAGTGATCAATCTGCTCGAAGATCATGTTGATCCTACGCACGACAGTAGAACAAGAAGGTGGCTGGCTATTTCGTATGCGCGATCAGCTGTTCCTCAAGAATCTGGTGTTGCTTTTTTTGCAAGCGTGCGGGCAGCCCGTGATGCTGATGCGGAGATCAATAGGGCTGGCGGATATTTCCACCTCAATCGCCGCCGACCTGGAGAGGCCGCGCCATGGTTTAAACGGTCTCTGGCAGCGGAACCAAACGATGTGCGTACGCAGCTTGCTTATTGGCAGGCACTTTCGCGCGATGGAGCGTCTCGACGGGCGAAAAATTTTCTAGCCGCTGTCGACTTACCTTCTCTGGAAGGGTCCGGTGGGGACCGCGTGAGCATGGCGCAACTACTTTGGCGAAATGCTCGCGAGGATGCACTCGAATACGCCTATGATTTAGCCTTGCGACACCGGAATGATCTTCAGGTTTGTCTTGGTTATAGTGGCTTGATGCTTGCTGATGCATTCGATGAAGATGCGCTCAAACTTCCACATTTCGACGTTGTGGCAGCAGGAGCGATGGTACGTTTGTCGCGTCCTAACCAAGCCGACTGGACCATTGTAGTTGTCGATGGCGATTCTGATCTTCCCGGCCACGTGAGTATGGAAAATGCGATTGTTCAACAAGCCTTAGGAAAGCGTCAGGGCGAGCAGTTCGAAACTATATCAGGCCCTAGTACATTCAATTGGACGGTTGCCGAGATTAAATCCAAATACCTGCACTTGTTTCATGAACTCACGCGAACGCTGCAAGATCAGTTTCCAGACAACGGTAGCTTTTACTCGGTGACGATTGTTGACGACGACATCACACCTATCCTTGAAAGCTTGCGTCAACGTCGAAGTTCAATTGAACGCTTAGAGGAGGGTTATCGCAACAACCCTATGCCTTTGGGGGCGATGGCCGGGGCTGGCGGAGGCAATGTAATCGACTTCGCGATACATCTGGCACAGAGCGGCCAGAAGATATTCAGTGCCACAGGTCATGTCGAGGATACGGGAAGAGAAATCAAGATCGCAACCACAGCGAAAAACCAGGTTGTTGTTCTCGACGCATATACAGCGTGGCTCTTGGAAACACTCAACGTGTTAGATGCAACCAAAGACGTATTTCCCAAGCTAACCGTTCCGGCTTCTTCAGTCGATGATTTTTCCGAAATCATTGAAAACCTTAGAAATAACCCAGACGGCCGAAAATCTATGTCTGCTCAAGGTGATGGGTTTACCATCCAAGAAGCTACCGCCGATGAGGTAAAGAGCCAGGTTGCCGAGATTGATCGGCAACGGCAGAAAATCAAATCGATCTGTGATGTCGTTGGCATTGAAGTGCCATCGGGAATGAGCCCTGATCTGCTCAATCTCGCTGACTTCATGGGGAGTCAATTTGATTGCCTAAGCGTCGCCCAGCGAGAAGAAGGTGTCGTCCTTTCGGCAGATCTTCGACTACGACAGATTGCAACCGAGCTGAGTGGGCAAGAATCATTTGGCATTGATGCGCTTTTGCGTGTTTTAGCTGCAGAGGAAGCAATCAGTATCGGCGCTTATGCTGACGTTTTGCTAAACCTATGCGGACATGGACATGCATATGTTGCCCTGAACGGGCAGATGTTGATGCGTATGTTGATGGCGGATGAAACCGTCGATCTTCAACGCTTTGAGCGTGCGGCAGCATATATTGGTACCCCTGACGCTGATATTGAAAGCCATCTCAGCACCGCTGCCGAATTTGTGCGCCGTGCCTTTCTTTTTTATGGGGGCAGTGTGAAAGCCCAACGTGCCACAAGCACCATCTTGCGAAACCTCATCCGTATGAATGGCGTAAGTCTTGCACAGACGCTGAATTTTGTAGTGCAGGAAGCCCGTGACGCTCGGATTGGTCAATTTGTTTCACAATGGCTTCGAGGTCACTTTCTTCTCGAAATCTATGAACGTGAGGTTGAAGCTAGTCGTTCCAAGTAAGTTATCGGTCACTTGAACCGCTTTCCGTGCGCTAAGTAGCGTGATTATCAATGTCAGCTTTCGGAAACTGCATCGCAGAGACTACTGTACCGGCCAGGGTCCGGTTAGGGCCGCTAGTGGATACAGCCAAGATAATTCTCGCCAAATCGCTCCATAGCCGCGTTAGAAATGTCTTCGCTTACGCTGTCGTCAATGAACAAACCCCAAGGGTAAACGTCAACGTTTGCTAGATCGAAGTCATCCTTTGGGTTTTGTTTGTTCTTGGCCAAGAAGGCGTAACGGATACCAGCCCACATCTCGAATCCGAGTTCGACCTCTAGGCCGTCGTAGACGCTATCTCCAGGCGCATCTAGGATCACTTTTTTGGTCACGTGGCCGAGTGCTTCGAGCAGCAGTGTGCTACAAGTATGTGCAACGATATCAGCCAACTGAATGCCTAAGTGCATTCGCGAATCTTGCTCAAAATGGAATTCGCAACATCCAAAGGCAACATTCCTATCAGCCACACGAGCCGCGACTTTTCTTGACTGGAAAAGACCCCCGTCAAAGAAGACCTTGTGTGACTGCCCTTCAAGACTGGGATGAGATAGAGCGGAGCTCAGAAGCCGGAGGGCCGCGGGTCCCAGCCTTTTGTCGCCATCCACGACGCAGACAGCAATTTTACACTGCCTTCCAATAAAGGACTTCAAGGCATTTCGCAGGGCTTGAAGCTGCCGATCTCCCGCCATTTTGGCCGAAGATTTGTATTCAAATTCTTCAGGATCATATCCAAGTTTCCGGAAAACGGAATCGATATGCTCAGTAGGATCAGTGTCGCAGATTACAAACGCTGCCAACGAAAAACCAAAGCGATGATGTTTACTGTCATCCAAATAAAAATATGCCATGTAGTGAAAATAAGCGCCCTTGGGTTGCACTTAAAGGTTGTTCTCAAAGAATATCTAAACAGTTCGACGATAGAAGCGCGATAACCGCAATGCGGACTGCAATCTCAGCACCGCGTCGAGTGACCGCAATGGGCCGAGGCCTACTCCAACAAGGTCAGGTTCGCCGGTACCAACGGAGATTTTCCCCGTCTTTTCCTTCGTCTTCTACCTCCGGAAAATCACGCAAGTTGACTCGAAAATCTCTGCCGAGTTGCCGAGCGGCACCTTGGCCATCTGGCCAATCTTCACCCAAAAGGTCACGAATATTAAAGCGCGATCCGACCTCCAGTTCGTTGACCTTTTGCGCAATGATCGCTCTTAGCTCTTCAAACACAGTCTCTTGCTCCTCGCCAAAGATTTTATCTGTCTACCAAATGATCTGTGCGTAGTCGAATGTCGACTTTGTCGAAGCTGCGCCGCAGCGTTGATCGGTAGAACGGACGGCAGCTTTGGGCCGTTCGTGTCGACTAACATCTTGGACGGAAAGCAGGCCTTAGCTGCGGGGGCGCAGATTTACTCTCAGTTGCAGCAAATACAAACCTTCATCGCGACTGCGGCATTAGCGCAGCAACGAGGTTCCCAGTCTAGGAGTACTTTTGTCGGATCAGTCCTCCCAGCCCCTGTTTTCGCTTAGCTTGTTTTGCTTCAAGATGAGCACGCAGACAGGAGATCGCACGCTTAACACGCCGGGCAAGAATATTGGCCTCGACCTCAATCAGTTTGGCGTTGTTTGTATGGTGGACTTTGATTTCACCACCAAACTTGCTATCCAACAAAGCTACCACCTCATCTTTTTCCATTTCACGCGCGGAAGCTACTTCCTCCAGCTGTTCGGAATATTCGCCATAATATTTCCAATGAGCTTGGCGAAGAAAAAAGTTCGCACCTCCGTCTGTATGTGTATAGAAAATATCGCGCTCAATATCCCCACCATCGTCACGTCTTCGAGAAGAAATGTGCATTCGGGAGAAGAATTTTGACAGAACTCCAGAGGGGTTAGATTCCGGGTCAATTGAAGCAAGTTTTTGATCCAGTTTCATCACATTGGGGAGTAGGAACTCATCCTCAAAGTAGGTCCGGTCCATATCCGCAATCATATCAACCGTATCTTCGGAGCGAAAACTATCGGTCAGCCAGCCAATTTTCTGTTCCAGAGTAAGCCTGCGATCAGCGACAACAAATTTGGCATAGAAATACTCTTGGAAAGACCTGTGGGCAAACTCGTAAAATAGCCCGACCCGCTCCATAATTGAAATAGACTCCCTGAAATCCCTAATCACTTCCATGGTGTTGGCCTCGACTCCACATGCGTCAATGGCCTCATTGACAAAGCGCTCCATCTGCTCGTCATTAAACGAGAAAATGCGTTCAACATAAGAGACGGCACAAAAGAACATGAAAGCACGCTCGATTTGGTCCATTGCTAAGTTAGAAAACAACTCGCGTTTATATCGCCCCTTTGATGCGTCATGCTCTCGAGCAAGTACATCAAAGCACTTTGCATAGAAAATATGGCGTTTCTCGGGAATTTCACCAAATGAATCGTACGTTAGCAGCATCATTGCCGACAGGAGTGGGTTTGAGAGAAAGTCTTTGTTTTTCTCAAATTCTCCTCCTTCTAGGTCAGCAAGGAAATCTTGTTTTTTGTCTTCGTCGAAGCGTAGTTTTGAGATGTATTCAACAGCTTTTTCAAGGTCGAATGGAAGCAGCTTTGCCTCTGTGAAACCTTCCCATGCCACAAACTCGTCGGAAGGGCGGCTAGTTACCAAGAGTGCGCATTTGTTATGATTTCGCGCCAACGCTGTGATCTCATCGGAGACCTGCTCGCGAATTTCTTGGTTTAACTCGTCAAAGCCATCAAGGAGGAAGTAGAAAGCTCCACTTTTTAAGCCATAGTTGAACTGAGCGCGAGTAAAGGACTCGCAGCATTCATGGATCGACTCAAAAATCTTCGCCAGCAACATCCCCTTATTTTTGGAGGCCCTGTTCAAAGACCTAAGTTCAAAGAATATTGGGTAGTAGGAATATCCCTTTTCAATAACACTCCTGAAAGAATACTTAAGAAATACGGATTTTCCGCTTCCAGCCAACCCGGTGATGACTACTTTTCCGCCGGATTTATTCATCTGCTCAAGGAACTCATCGGATGAGCTGCTCTCGCCTCCAGTTTCGAAATCAGGGCCAACGAAGCAATCCTCAAGTGCAATCGGGTCATTTCGATTCAAAAGTGTTTTAAGCGTTTCGCATTTGGCATAATTAGCTTCGAGATATGAGGGTAACCCCTTGTCCAGAACCAACCTAAGGGCATCGTATTTGTCTTTGGCGAACTTAATGGAGATTCGATCTACAAGACTGGCAGTGGATTTCTCAATGGCTTTTGTAGTGCCAGCGCCGATAGCCACAGCAGTGGCAGTTGAAATGGGTTCAACCAAATTTCACACCCCTTTAGGTTGTATTTTTGTTTAATCATGCATTCAAAGGCTTTCAACAACAAGGTGATTTAAAGCGTTTCGGGCGACTGGGAACTACCTTTGAAGCAAGAGAGCTCTTCGCTTTCTTGTCGACGCCAACGCCAGCTTTGGCGAAGCTACAGCGCGCGTCTGATTGACCGATGAATGTCACCTTTGGGCCGTGATCGTTTTAAGACCATCAATGACCAAAGGCAGCCCAATCACTAAGACACGTTCTATAGCTAATGAACTAAACTAAAATCCCTTCACCTCGCGCAGATACCGACCAAAGATTTATCAAGAAAAGAGCTCAGTGTGCGAATATAACTAACTCTTTTTAAACATGCATCGAAAAAAGGATGCCCAGAGGGCACCCTAAGTTTCGCATAGCCAAGCTCATCGTTCACCGCTCGTTTGTTTTATGCCTGCGGCTTGGCCATCGTTAGGGGCTAGCGCACCGGCCCCCTGTTCGATGGAATGAGAAAAGAAACTATCTCCTTTCTCATTCC
>JGI24659J20068_1000510_pt1 | contig 10305 bp, 10 predicted proteins | sample MalvirmetaMSP131_FD_20068 | JGI IMG/M metagenome (IMG submission 20068) | reverse complement strand
TACACCATCGCCACACCGCGATCCTGAACGCGCATGCCGGTGACATCCTCGCCGTTCCAGATCACCTTGCCGGTGTTGGGCACATCCAGCCCCGCCATCAATCGCATCAGGGAAGTCTTGCCCGCAGATGTCGGCCCCAGCAGCACGTTCATGGTGCCGGACTGCAGCTCAAGATCTGTCGGATGAATATGCGTCTGGCCGTTTACGACCTTGGACACGCCTTGCAAAACGAGCGACATGTTCCTCTCCCCTTCACGCGCCAGTGGCGGCTGTAGTGTTGTCGGCGGGCGTGGCGGTGGTTTCCACCATCCATGCTTCCAACGTGTTCAATTCATCCGCGTCAAGCCGCAGGCCCAGTTTGGACCGGCGCCAGATGATGTCGTCAGCGGTGCGGGCAAATTCCTTGTCGATCAGCCACTTGGCCTCACGCTCGGTCAGGGTCGCACCGAAATCACGCCCCAGATCTGCCGCGGTTTGCGCGTCGCCCAAGACATCAAATGCCTCGCGCCCGTAGGCTTTGACCAGACGATCCGCCCAACGTTGGGTCAAAAAGCCGTAGCGGTCCTGCAACTCTTGTTTCAACGCCGCCACGCCGTCTACCGGAAAATCGCCGCCAGGCAAGGCGACACCCGCCGTCCAGGGTTTGGCGTCATTGGCGAAATAGGGCTGGATCTTCTCTAGCGCGCTTTCGGCCAGACGGCGGTAGGTGGTAATCTTGCCGCCAAAGACATTCAGCACCGGCGCACCGGCGGATGTGTCGACCTTCAGCACATAATCCCGCGTTGCCGCCGTGGCAGAGCTCGCCCCGTCGTTATACAGCGGGCGCACGCCGGAGTAGGTCCAGACGATATCGTCGGTGGTGATCTGCTTTTTCAGGTATTTGGACGCAAAGCGCACGAGGTAGTCCTGCTCCTCGGGGGTGCAGACCGGCTTTTCGGACACATCCGTGTGGTCGGCATCTGTGGTGCCGATCAGGGTAAAATCCGTCTCGTAAGGAATGGTAAAGATGATGCGCCCGTCTTCGCCTTGGAAGAAGTAGCATTTGTCGTGATCATACAGCTTGGGCGTCACGATGTGGCTGCCCCGCACCAGCCGCACCCCTTCCGAGGAATTGATGCGCACGGTGTTGCGGATCACGTTTTCCACCCACGGGCCACCGGCGTTGACCAGCATCTTGGCCTGTACCACGCGTTGGGGGCCGCCGTCTTTCGGTTCCAGCGTGACCTGCCACACGCCGTCCACCTGCTCGGCCGAGACGACCTTGGTGCGGGTGTTGATCCGTGCACCACGGGCTTGGGCGTCGCGAGCGTTCAGCACCACCAGACGGCTGTCTTCGATCCAGCAGTCGGAATACTCATAGGCTTTTTCGAACTTGTCCTGCAGCGGTGCCCCCTCGGGGGCCTGCGTCAGATCGACCGCGGTCGTCCCCTTGAGGATCTGCCGCCCGCCCAGATTGTCATACATGAACAGACCCAAGCGGATCAGCCACGCAGGGCGACGCCCCTTCATCCACGGCATGAACACGTTGAGCAGCTTTGAGGTGGGCGTATCCCCCTCGAACCGCATATCCTTATGATAAGGCAGCACAAACCGCATCGGCCAAGAGATATGCGGCATCGCTTTCAGCAGGGTTTCGCGTTCGATCAACGCCTCGCGGACAAGGCGGACCTCCCAGTATTCCAGATAGCGCAGCCCGCCGTGAAACAGCTTGGTCGAGGCCGAGGATGTTGCCGAGGCCAGATCGTTCATCTCTGCCAGCTCGACGCTAAACCCACGGCCCACGGCGTCGCGTGCAATGCCGCAGCCGTTGATCCCTCCGCCGATCACAAAGAGATCGACGCTGTGTTCTGTTTCAAGCTGGCTCAATGAAGCCTCCCCGCATCATTTTCGCGTCTCGCAGCTAGGTTTGCGGGACGTCGTGACAAAAGACACCAAGCCCCTTCGTTTTTCAAGATCGAACGTTCGTTTCTTTTCGTTTTCGACTATAGCCTTGATTTTAGGCGCATTAATCCTTCGCCTGACGCGCATTTCTGCGCCTTACAGACGATATACCACGATTCGCGGCCTTGACGTGCTTCGCTTTCCGTAGATTGTAAGTTTTGGTCGGGCGTGCAGAAATCTTGGGCATCCCCAGCCAAAGACGGGGGGATATATGTCAAATTTCAGACAGCGCGAGATTTTGGAGCTGGCGCGCAAGGACGGCAAAGTCACCGTCGACGGGCTGGCAGAGGCGTATAATGTTACCGTGCAGACCATCCGCCGCGACCTGTCCGAGCTTGCTGAAAGCGGCAAGCTGGAACGGGTGCATGGCGGCGCGGTGATCCCGTCGGGGGTGGTGAATATCGTCTATGACGAACGCCGTCGCCTGAACGAGGAAGGCAAACGCGCCATCGCCGAACATTGCGCGCAGGCTATACCGCATGGGGCGTCGGTGTTCATGAACATCGGCACCAGTACCGAAGCGGTCGCGCAGGAAATGCTGCATCACGAAAACCTGCTGGTGGTGACGAACAACCTCAACATCGCCAATATCCTCGCCGCCAACCAAAGCTGCGAGATCATCCTGACAGGCGGCGTCTTGCGCCGTGCGGATGGCGGCATGGTGGGCGGGCTGACCGCCGAGATGGTCAAGCAGTTCAAGTTCGATTTCTCGGTTCTGGGCTGTTCTGCCATTGATGCGGATGGCGATCTGCTGGATTTCGACGGGCAAGAGGTGCTGGTCAGCCGGTCCGCCATCGGGCGGTCACGCACGGTGATGGTCGTGGCCGACCACCTGAAGTTCCAGCGCAAGGCCCCGCTGACGATCTGTTCGCTGCGCGATGTGAACACGCTGTTCACCGACCACCACCTACCCGATGCGCTCAAGGCGGAATGCGCGGGCTGGGGCACCTCGGTTGTGACCGCCTGACCCAAGCATGGACAGAGCCCCATGAAGCAGCATGACCCGCGCGGCTGGCTTTTTGTCGCCCCCGCCTGCCTTTTGCTGGGGGTGGTCGGGCTGATCCCGCTGGTCACCGTCATCAACTATTCGTTTTTCGAGATTTTCACCCTGCAATCGCGCTTCTGGATCGGCACCGAATGGTTCCGCGACCTGATCACCGCCCCGCGTTTCTGGGCGAGCTTCGGGCGCAGCGCGCTGTTCTCGACCTTCGTGCTGTGCATCCAGATCCCACTGGGGATCGCGCTGGCCCTGTGCATCCCGCGCGGACGGATCTGGGCGGGGGCGGCCTTGGCTGTGCTGTCGCTGCCGCTGCTCGTACCGTGGAATATGATCCCTGCGCTCTGGCTGAGCCTGATGAACGACGACACAGGCATTTTGGGACTGTGGCTGGCGGGCTACGGCTGGCCCGCCGCGTGGAAGGACAGCGCCGTGCTGACCTGGGTGGTGATCTTGGCAATGGACACGTGGCACTGGACCAGCCTTGTGGTCATCCTCGCCTATAGCGCGCTGACCACGATCCCCGATCCGCTTTATCAGGCGGCCGCCATCGATGGGGCGCGTCCGTGGCAGGTGTTTCGCCATATCCAACTGCCGCGGTTGCAGCATGTGCTGCTCATGGCGGTGCTGCTGCGGTTCATGGACAGTTTCATGATCTACACCGAGGCCTTTCCGATCAATGCCGGCGGCCCGGCCGAGGCCAGCCTGTTCCTCGCCGTGGATCTGGGCGAGGAGATCAAGGCGTTCAACTACGGCCCCTCGGCCGCGCGGTCGGTGCTATATTTCCTGATCGTGCTATCGGTCGCATGGGTCTTTACCAAGGTGCAGGCCAAGCTTGACGATCCCAAACCGGGGGTGCCGTGATGATACCGCGTCGGGCATGGCCCGTGATCAAACTGGCGATGCTGGGGGCGTTCATCCTCTTCACCATCCTGCCACTGGTACAGATGACGGTGCTGAGCTTTACCGCGACGCTGGCGCAGGACGGGCTGAGCTTGGGCGAGACGACGCTGCGCAACTATCGCGCCATCTGGGCCGATCCGAGCTTGCGCGCGGCCTTTGGCAATTCAGTCGCCTATGTGCTGATCAATATCGCGATCACCATCCCCGTCGCCCTGCCCGCAGCCTTTGCCTTTGCGCGGCTGTCGTTTCTGGGGGACAAACACCTGTTCTTCAGCTTCATCGCCTTTCGCATCACCCCGCCGGTGGTGCTGACCCTGCCGATCTTCCAGCTTTTCTCGGTGCTTGGCATCGTCAACTCGGTCACTGGCATCGCGCTGGCCCATTGTCTGTTCAACCTGCCGGTGTCGATCTGGATTCTGCAGGGCTTCATCGCCGCCGTCCCGCGAGAAATGGACGAGACGGCGTTCCTTGATGGCTATTCGCGCCCCCGCTATATCTGGAAAATCCTGCTGCCGCAGATCGCGCCCGGCATCGCGGTGACTGCGTTTTTCTGCTTTATGTTCAGCTGGGTAGAAGTCGTCTTTGCCCGCATCCTGACCACCACCAACGGCAAGCCGATCTCTATGGCGCTCAGCGCGATGTTCGGCTTTCAGACGGATATCGGGATGGTCATGGCCTTTACGCTGACCTCTATGCTGCCCGGCGCATTGCTGCTGTTTGCCATGCGCAATCATCTGTCCCGCGGGTTCAAGGTCGGGCGGGTCTAGAGCCCGCCCTCCCCTTCAAGGCTACCCCCGTGCCGCCTGACGCGAGGTGCGGCGCGTCACCAGCAAACGGTTGATGAAGGCGAGGACAAAGATCACCGTCAGGATCAACACGATTGTCGGAGCCGGTGCGCTGTCCAGAAAGAAGCTGGCGTAGACGCCCGCGAACATCGACAACAGGCAGACCAGCACAGATACGATCAGCATCGGGCCAAAGCTGCGCACCACCAGAAAGGCAATCGCCCCCGGTGTGACCAGCAACGCCACCGCAAGGATCAGCCCCGTCGCCGTCAGCGTCGCCACGATGGTCAGCGACAACACCGCCAGCAACCCATAGTGCAAGAACCCCGTGTGCAGCCCGCTGGCCTGCGCCTGCGCGGGGTCAAAGGCGTGCAGCAGCAGATCTTTCCACTTGAGCACCAGAAACGCCGTCACAAAGGCCGAGATCAGCCCCGCCGTCCAAAGATCCTGCGCGCCGACGCCCAGCATATTGCCGAACAACACGTGATCCAGATGCTGGTTCGTGGTGATCGAGGTGTACATGATGATGCCGATCCCGAACATGCCCGAAAAGACGACCCCCATCACGGTGTCCTGTTTGATCCGGCTGTTATAGCTCAGGTATCCGGTCAGCATCGCGCAGGACATGCCCGCGGCAAAGGCCCCTACAATCAGCGGCAGCCCCGTGATCCAGGCCAGCACGACCCCCGGCAGGACCGCATGGCTGACCGCATCGCCCATCAAGGCCCAGCCCTTGAGCACCAGAAAGCATGACAGCAACGCCGTCGGCGGGGCGACCAGCAGGACGATCCAGAAAGCGTTCTGCATGAAGGGAAACTGGAAGGGAAACAGCAACGTCTCGATCATGGGGCCACCCCGTCTCGCAAGGATTTGAGCGCCGCCGCAGCCTTGCGCCGCGCGGCCAGCACACCGTGTTTGGGCGCAAAGACAAAGGCCAGCAGGAAGATCGCGGTTTGCAGCGTGACGATCACCCCGCCTGTCGCCCCGTCCAGAAAATAGCTGGCATAGGCCCCCAGAAAGCTGGTTATCGTGCCGATCAGCACCGATACGATGATCAGCCGTGGGAAACGGTCGCAAAGCAGATAGGCCGTCGCCCCCGGTGTCACGACCATGGCGATCACCAGAAAGGCCCCGACGGTCATCATCGCCGCCACCACCGCCGCCGACAGCAGCATGAAGAACACCGCCTTCAACAGCTCGGGCCGCAACCCGATGGAGCGTGCGTGGTTTTCATCAAAGAAGGTGACCATCAGGTCTTTCCACTTCAGCAGCAGCACGGTCAGACAGACGACCCCGATGATCGCCAACTGCACGATATCCTGCGGCGCGATGGCAAGGATATTGCCCATAATGATGGTCTGGATGCTAACCGACATGGGTGATAGCGACACCATGAAAGGCCCAGGCCGAAAAATGCGGTAAAGATGATGCCGATGATCACGTCGATCTTCAGCCCCGACCGCCCCGACAGAAACAGCATCGCCCCCGCCGCCATACCGCCCGCCAGAAACGCGCCAAGCGCAAAGGGCAGCCCCAGCATATAAGCCCCCGCCACACCGGGCACGACAGAATGGCTTAACGCGTCGCCAATCAGCGACCAGCCCTTGAGCATCAGATAGCAGGACAGAAAGGCGCAAACCGCCCCCACCATCGCCGACACCCACATGGCGTTGAACATATAGTCATAGCTGAACGGCTCTAGCAGCAGGTCGATCATGTGTCGTCCTCGGAGGTATCGATGCGTTCGCCGTAATGCACGAAGGGGCGTTCGTCGTCGGTGATGATCCGCAGCTCGCGCCCGTCGTCATCATCGTGCAGGTCTTGCCCCCCGAGGGTAAAGTGCCGCAGCACCCCGCCAAAAGCCGTTTCCAGATTGTCATGGGTAAAGACCGTTTCCGTCGGCCCATAGGCCAGCACCGTGCCCTTGACCAAGACGGTCCGGTCACAGAATTCCGGGACAGAGCCCAGGTTATGCGTCGACACCAGCATCACCCGTCCTTCGTCGCGCAACTCGCGCAGCAGGTCGATGATCTGGTCCTCGGTCTTCACGTCTACGCCGGTAAAGGGTTCGTCCAGCAGGATCACCTGCCCGTTCTGCGCCAAGGCGCGCGCCAGAAAGACGCGTTGCGCTGCCCGCCGGACAGCTCTCCGATCTGGCGGTGGCGGAAATCGGTCATGTTGACGCGGCGCAGGGCATCGTCCACCGCCGCATGATCGGCGGCTTTGGGACGGCGTAGGACCCCCATGTGCCCATAGCGCCCCATCATTACCACATCCTGCACCAGCACCGGAAAGGCCCAATCGACCTCTTCTGACTGCGGGACATAGGCCACAAGGTTTTCTCGCAACGCCTGTTTGACCGTCTTGCCCAGCAGGGTGATCTGCCCCTGCGCGGCGGGCACAAAGCCCATGATCGCCTTGAACAGCGTGGACTTCCCCGCCCCGTTCACCCCGACCAGCGCCGTGATCGTACCGCGCGGGATCTCGAAACTGGCATCATAAAGCGCGGTGTGGCCGTTGCGATAGGTCACGGTCACATCGGTGGCCTTGATGCCGATCGCGTCGGGCGCAAGCCCGGCATCTGGGGTCGTCGTGGGGGCGGGGTGCATAGGGGTATCCATTTACTTCAGGCCTGCATCCAGCCCGTCCGCGACAGTTTGCGAGGTGACGCGCAGCAAGTCCAGATAGCTTGGCACGGGCCCCTCGGCGGTGCTGAGGCTATCGACATAAAGCACACCACCATAGGCAGCGCCGGTTTCCCGCGCGACCTGCTTTGCAGGCGAGGTATTCACCGTGCTTTCACAGAAAACGACCGGAATATCATTGTCGCGCACGGAATCGATGACTTTGCGCACCTGCTGCGGTGTGCCGGTCTGGTCGGCGTTCATCGGCCAGAGGTAGAGCTCTTTCATCCCGAAATCCCGCGCGAGGTAGCTGAACGCGCCTTCACAGGTCACCAGCCAACGCTGGTCTTCGGGGATTTGCGCAATGCGGTCCCGCAGGGGCGTGATCGTATCGCGGATTTCCTGTTTGTAGCTTTCGGCATTGGCGGCATATGTGGCCGCATTGTCAGGGTCGTGTTCGGCAAAAGCTGCCGCGATATTGTCGACGTAGATCAGCGCGTTATCCAGCCCCATCCAGGCGTGGGGGTTCGGTTTGCCCTCATACTCCCCCTCCCCGATAGAGATCGGCTCCACCCCTTCGGTCAGCGTGGCCGACGGAATATCCCCGAGGTTCGAGATGAACTGCTCGAACCACAGTTCTAGGTTCATGCCGTTCCACAGGATCAGATCGGCATCCACCGCGCCCACGATATCGCGCGGGGTGGGTTCATAGCCGTGAATTTCGGCACCGGGCTTGGTGATCGATACCACCTCTGCCGCATCGCCGCCGACCTGCTGCGCCATATCGGCAAGAACCGTAAAGGTCGTGACGACTTTGAAATCAGTCGCAACCGCAGGCACGCCCGCCATCGCTGCAACACCAAGAACCGGAGCAAAAACCGACGCCAGCACATTCTTTCTCATTCTGTTCCTCCAAGGACCAATGCGTTCGCTAGATGTAAATGCGAATTAGTCGCATATGTCAAACATGCAAATAAGAATAGGTCGCATAAACTTGCGGGCAAGATGAATCTTGCGTAACAAGATGGCAGACGAGAAAGGACATCGGTTTGACCCACAGCGCTGATTACAAGCAATTGCTGCGTGAAGCTGGCCTGCGGGTCACGCCACAGCGCACAACCATCGTGTCGCTGCTGTCGGAAACCGACGATCACCCCAATGTCGAAGACCTGTATGAAAAGGCGCGCAGACTTGATGACACTGTGTCTGTCGCCACGGTCTATCGCACGATGTCAGTGCTTGAAAACGCGGGGCTGGTGCGCAAACTGGTGCTGGATGATGCCCCTGCCCGCTACGAGATGATGCCCCACACGGACCACGACCATCTGGTCGATGTCGATAGTGGGGATCTGGTGGAAATTCCAGGAACCGAGATCGCGACGCTGCTGGATCGTGTCGCCGCCGAAATGGGCTATGAGCTGGTCAGCCACCACACGGTCATTCGCGCCCGCAAGCTTTAGGTCTGCGTCTGATCCGCAAGCGATCTGACCATTGCCGCCGCACCGGCCGAGATCGTGCGCAGGATCACCTCGTCCGGGATGTCACGGATCAGCCAGTCGCGCATCGGGCCAAAGGCTGACAGGAACACCATCAGATTGGCAACGATATCAAGCCGTTGATCGTCGCTATGCATCCCCAGACGCGGGGCAAGCTGGTCGGCCAGATCCTTCATCACCGCAAACTCGCGCGCATGCAGGGCGCGGCGGTCTTCGGCCTGCATATGCGGCACGCACCGATAGGCCAGCAACGTGCCATCCCGTTTCATCGACCAGCTTTCGCGGAAGTATTTCTCGAACGCGTCCTCGAGTGACAGGTTTTCATCCAGCAGGATGATCGGCAGCGTCGACACGTCCTCGCGGAACCACAGCTGGTTCAGCAGGCGGCGCAGGATGTCGTTCTTATTCGCGATATAATCATAGATGCTGGCCTGATTGACGCCCGAGCGCGCACAGATGTCGCGGATCGTGGTCGCGGCAAAGCCTTTCTCAAGAAACAGCGACAAGGCCGCCTCGCAAATCTGTTCGCGGCGGCTTTGGATCAGCGACTGGTTCTGCACGCTGGTAATCTCCGCCTCTGCCAGCATTTGGGTGCGCAGCGCAGACAGCCGATCGCTGCGAATGGCCGTCGTGGATGTGTCGTGCATGGGGCTGTCCTTCATTTGACGTAAATCCTATCGGCTTTCGATATGCGAAACAACCGGCAGCGTGCAGNNGCNCCCCACGCAAAACCCCCGCCGGTACGGGGACCGACGGGGGCAGTNTTTTTCCAGCGATGTGGGGCGGGTTTAGTCGCCCAGACCCAAGGCCACAAAGCGCGGGTCACCTGCGCGGCGCACCAACAGCAACANCGACTTGCGGCCGCCGTCTTTGGCCTCGGTGATCCGGTCCTCCAGATCGGTGATGGACAGGATCGGCTGTTGGCCCGCCTCGGTGATGATGTCCCCTACACGCAGGCCTTTCTCGAAGGCTTCCGACATCTCGTCCACCTCGGTCACGGCCAGACCCTCGACTGAATCATCCGCCCCAAGTTCGGTACGCAGATCATCCGTCAGCGGCGTGATTGTCAGACCAAGCACCGACTTTGACGCAGGCGCTTCGGGCTCTGCCTCATCCTCTGGCTCAGACGCAGACGCCCCTGCCCCTTCGGCATCTTCGCGGCGGCCCAGCTTGACCTTGAGCGTCTGGGATTTCCCCTCGCGCAGGACAGTGACGCGGACCGAGGCCCCGACGGTGCTGTTGCCCACCTGACGGACCAGACCGCGGGTGTCTTCGACCTCGACCCCTGCAAAGCTGAGGATCACATCACCGGTTTTCAGGCCCGCATCCTTGGCAGGGCCGTCCGGTACATCTGTGATCAACGCGCCGGACGCTTTGGCAAGCCCCATCGCGTCAGCCACATCCTGGGTAACGTCCTGAATACGCACACCCAACCAGCCGCGACGGGTTTCGCCGAATTCCTTAAGCTGGTTCACAACACGCGTCACAACATTCGACGCCATCGAGAAACCGATCCCGATGGAGCCGCCGTTGGGCGACAGGATCGCGGTGTTCACGCC
>JGI24659J20068_1000505_pt1 | contig 10412 bp, 9 predicted proteins | sample MalvirmetaMSP131_FD_20068 | JGI IMG/M metagenome (IMG submission 20068) | reverse complement strand
GTGCGTTGCTGCTCTCCGCCCGAAAGCTCTTGATAAAGCTTGTCTGCGTAGCCCTCTAGCCCCACGGCATGCAGGGCGCGGGCGGGGATATCGTCGCGGTGCCCCGATATGCCGCGGCGTAGCCCCATGCGCACGACCTCGGCCACGGTAAAGGGGAACGCAAGCGTGGCAGACTGCGGCAGCACCGCGCGCATCGCAGCAAGCTCCCACGGGTGCAGATCGGCGACATTTTCGCCGTTCAGCAGAATGCGGCCGGTGAAATCGACCTCGGCCGTGATCGCCCTAAGCAGTGTCGATTTGCCCGAGCCGTTGGGCCCGACAATCGCCGTAAGCGCGCCCGCAGGGGCGGTGAAGCTGACCCCGTGCAGAATCTCTTTCTTGCCGATACGGGCAACAATATCGCAGGCGCGCAGCATCACAGGTCCACCAGCCCACGGCGCCGCAGCAGGATCCAGAAAAACACCGGTGCGCCCAGAATGACGGTGATCAACCCGATGGGCAGTTCCGCCGGCGCAATGATCACGCGGCTGATGATATCGGCGGTCAGCAAAAGCGTGGCCCCCAGCAACGCAGAGTTCACGAGCAAGGGTTCGTGATCCGGTCCCGTGGCAAGACGCAACAGATGGGGCACGACGATCCCGACAAAACCGATCCCGCCGGACATGGCGACCGCGGCACCGGTGGCGGCGGCGACCGTGAGGATGGCGGTATGCTTCACCCGCTGCACCGGCACCCCCATATGCGCGGCTGTCGCCTCCCCGAAGGCGAGCGCATTCAGCCCACCGCCCAAGCGCATGGCCACACCCGTCGCCAGAAGGATCAGCGGCCCCGCGATGGCGACTTTGGCCCATGTGGCACCGGCAAGCGAGCCGAGCCCCCAGAACGTCAGATCGCGCAACTGCGTGTCATCGGCGAAATAGATCAACAGCCCGCCCAAGGCCCCTGTCAGCGCGCCCAAGGCAATCCCCGCCAGCAGCATCGTCGCGACAGAGGTGCGCCCGCGCCGAGTCGACACGCGATATAGCAGCAAGGTTGCCGCCCATCCGCCCAGAAAGGCAGCCAGCGGGATCAGCCAAAAGCCCGCCACGGTGAGAACAGCCACCGGCAACAGCCCGCCCAGAACGATTGCCACGATCGCGCCCAATCCGGCACCCGCACTTACCTCAAGCAGACCCGGATCCGCGAGCGGGTTGCGAAACAGCCCCTGCATCACCGCGCCTGACACAGCCAGCGCGGCCCCGACACAGATGCCCATGATCAGCCGCGGCAAACGGATATCCCAAAGCACTACCCGTTCAAGCTGCGTCAGCGGCGCACCGGTCACGATCTTGAACAGGGCGTGCCACAGCGATGTGCCCGACGCCCCGATCGCAAGGCTGCCGATGGCGGCGACCGCCAGAACGATCGCCAGCCACACATGCGCCTTGCGCGCGGCACGACGGCGGTCGCGGGGCGGGGCGAAATCTGCAAGCGCGGTCATCGGATCAATCGGCGTAAAGCGCGGCGTGCAGATCGGTGACCGCATCTGCCGTGCGCGGCCCGAACCCCAGCAGATAAAGCCCGTCCATCCGCACCACCGACCGGCTGGCCGCTGCAGGGGTGACGGATATGGCAGGCATCGCGAACAGCTCTGCCTCGGTGCTGTTGTGATCGCCTTCACGCGCCATCATCACCAGCACATCGGGCGCTGCGGCCAGCACGGCTTCGTCCGTGATGGGTTTGTAGCCCGCAAACCCCGTGACCGCATTCACCGCACCAGCCAGTTCTATCATCGACGCGGCCGCGGTATCCGTGCCCGACGCCATGATCCGCCCGCCTTGGGTGCTGAGGATGAACATCACGCGCTTGCGCTCTGCCGCGGGCCGGTCTTGCGTCGCGCGGGACACTTCTGCCAGCTCTTGCTGCACTTCAGCAGCCAGCGCTTCGGCCTGCGGCTCTTTCCCAAGCGCCTGCCCGACGACGCGTATCTTGGCGCTGACCCCTTCGGCGGTATAGTCGTCAGGGACGGTGACAAAGGGGATATCCGCCTGCGCTAGCACCTCGATTGTTTCGGGCGGTCCGGCACCTTCCTCGGCGATGATCAGCTTGGGGCCTGTGGCCAGCACCCCTTCGGGCGAGAGCGCGCGCATATAGCCCACGTCCGGCAAGGCAGCGGCTTCAGGCGGATAGCTAGAGGTCGTATCCCGCGCCACCAGCTGGTCCTGCGCGCCGAGGGCAAAGACGATCTCTGTCACCGCGCCGCCGATGGATACGACGCCCCCTGTGGGTTCCTGTGCCGTGGCGGGCAGTGCTGTGATCAGGCCAAGCGCCGCGACGCTGATACCTGTCGTGAAAGCGCGGATCATGCGGGCACCTCGACGTTCAGGCTCTCCAGCCCCGCGACAAGCTTGCCCCATGCGGGACGACAATCGCGCCCTTCCTTGCCGACGCCAAAGACCTGAAGGATAAGCCCCCCGTCCTTGTTGAAGGCCTCGACCGAAACAGCGGGGCCGCGTTGTGTGGGCTTGTCGACGGCCCAGACCTCGGCGATGTGATCTAGCCGCAGGTGCAGGTTAAAGCGTGGGTCCAGCACGTTTTGCCACGGGCCCATGGATTTCAGCGTGGTGATCGGGCCCGAATGGATCTGGATACACCCGCGATTGCCGGTAAAGACCATGATCTCAAGCTCTTGCGCGACCACCTGATGCAGCATGGTATCGACAGCAGAAGGCTGCAAAGCGCGTGCAAAGGGCTCGCCCGCGATGCGGTAGGCCCCTAACCGGTTCATCTTGAGCTTGGAGGTCAGGCGCAAGAACTGATGCGTGTCGGTCAGCCGCGCCCATTCCTTTTGCAGGATGTCCAGCTTCGACAGATCAGATTTCGGCACCTCGTCAGGGTCGCGCGGTACCACGTCAAGGGTGGGGGATTGGTCTTCCAGCGTCAGCCCCGCTTTGGCGCGATCAAAGGCCGCCACATCGGACCCGTCGCGCAGAAAGATCTTGTGTACCGCATCCCCCGCCGCATCGAACACCTGCAGGCTGCGGCGCGTACCGGCCTCCGTCTCCTTCTCTACGGCAAAGGCATGATGCCACCGGCTGGGAAAGAGCCGCAGGTCGATGTCATCGGTGAGGATCATCGATGCATGGGGACCGGGGTGATAGTTATCATAGGTGCCGACCTTTTCGTTCACGCAGGACGGGTTGCGGGTCAGCGCCATAACCTCGCCCAGAGTCTGGGCGGCGCGCATGATCTCGTCGGGGTGCGCATTGATACGCCGCACGCCATCGCCGGTATAGGCCGCCAGCAACTGCGCCTCGCTGATCTTGAGCTTGTCGGCCACATCACGTTCGCGCAACTGCGCGTGGTCGGCGCGGAAGGCGCGGATGTCCTCGGGGGTCGGGGGAACGGAATGGGTCATGCAGCACCTTCGCCATATAGATTGAAAGAGAGTGGGCTGGCGACGCGCGTCGGGCATCCGCTGGCAAAGGCGCAGATCAGAACCTGCCCTTTAATGTTGACACTTTTAGTCGGTCTTTTTAGAACCCGCAAGAGCGCAACCCCTCTACGCCCCTTTTTTCACCGCCAGCCCCTCGCAAGCATTCCGTCAAACCTATTGCTTGCAAGGATGTCTTCGATGACCAAAGCCGCTGGAACCCGTGCCCTATTGAGGGGTACGACAAGCCTGATACTTCTTTCCCTCACCCCGCTCCCCCTCGCTGCGCAGGAGGGTTTTCTAGGCACGCTCGTTCTGGGCGAAAGCAAACGCGAGGTGCAGACCGATACGGCAGTATCCATCACCACAGTCGACCAAGAGGAGATCGACGACCGTCAGGCAGGCACCGTGGCAGAGCTGATCGATTCAGTTCCCGGCGTGAGCCTTGTGAACGGGTCCACCCCGCAAGGGTCCGGCATCAACATCCGCGGCTTCGGCGCGAACGATATCTACGGTGCGGATTCCAAAGTCGCCGTGCAGATCGACGGGGCCACCACCGGGGCAGAGCGGCTTTACCGGATTGGCACCCAGCTGTTCACCGACCCGTTCCTTTACAAGTCGGTCGATGTGATCCGCGGGTCCGTCGGCAGCTTTGAATACGGGTCCGGCATCGTGGGCGGTGTCGTCCGGCTCGAGACGAAAGACGCGTCAGACCTGACGGATGGTGAGCCTGGCTATGTGCTGGGTCAAACGCTGGAGTTCAGCACGAACGGCGACGGCATCACGTCTTCCAGCGTGCTGGCGTGGCAACCGACCGAAGATATGGAGTTTCTGCTGAACTACACGTGGCGCGACCAGAACGATCAGGTGGATGGGGGCGGGGCGACTATCGGTAACAGCGCTTTCACCCTGCCGTCGGGACTGATCAAGGCAAAATACAGCTTTGGCCAAAACCGCGATCAATCGCTGACCTTCAGCCTGTCACGCACCACCGCAAGCGACCGCGACGTGCCTTTGACAGTTTCACCACCACTGCGGATTCCTTTGGCACCGTTGACCGCGATACGGAGTCTACGACCGCGGTGCTAAAGTACAACTTTAACCCAGCTGACAATGATCTGGTGAACCTTGATGTCGTGCTATCCTACGCCGACCAACAGATCGACCAAAGCTATGTCTCGGGCAGCTCCCCCCTTGAAGGCACCCCGCAAGGGGCCGGTGTTCTTGCCTTGGCGAATGCGGATCATCGGTATCAAACAACGAAACTGGCGTTTAAAAACCAAAGCCTGTTCACCACAGGCGTTGTCTCCCATGATCTGCGGACCGGACTTGAACTGATCCACAAAGAACGCCTTGATGCCAGCAACGCACCCGGCGGCAAGGACCGTCGCGTCGCTGTCTATGCGGTGGACGATGTGCGCATCACTGATGCATGGACCGTGACACCGGCGCTGCGCTACGAGACGTCGAAGATCACCGGATCAGCGGCCCCGAATCATGGCACCTATGATAACAACGCGCTGATGGGCGGGCTGTCGGTGCGCTATGCCTTCGGGAATGGTTTGGCCCTGTTCACCAGTGCCGCCTATACCGAAGGGCTGCCGATGATCGACCATCTGGGCACCGATGCCGCGATCACCTCATCCGAGAAGGCCGAGACATACGAGATCGGCGCCTCGTTTGACCGTCATGATCTGTTCCGCAGCGGGGACCAATTCGCGATCAAGGGTGTCTACTACGAGACCACCTTGACCGATGTCAGCAGCTATTCGGTCTCGGGGGTGCGCCCGCCTGCACCGGCGCTGGACCGGGTCGAAACCTCGGGGCTGGAGCTTGAAGCCTCTTACGCGTTGGACACGGGTCTTTACTTTGACGTGAATGCCAATGTGGTGCGCGGGACGGAGTATGAACCGGGCGGTGTTTCCGGCGACTGGCGATTGCTGCCCGCGGACAGTCTGCGGGTCACCGTGGGCAAGAAATTCGGCAAAGAGCTTGACCTGAGCTGGGAGGTCGTGGGCAACACATCCGTAACAGACGACGGCGAGACCTCGGCAGGATTTGGGGTCCATAATCTGCGCGCCACCTATGTCCCGCAAAACGGTATCCTCAAGGATACGCAGTTCCGCGTCGGGCTAGAGAACGCTTTCGACAAAACCTATACGCCGCATCTGTCGACCCGCACGGCACCGGGTCGGAACGTGAAATTCTCGATCTCGCGGATGTTCTAAAACGGCACGGGCCCCCGGGGTGCAACGTACCTCGGGGCCTTGCCCTTTGGCTTAGTCGATCCCGTTCTCGCGCTGAAGGCGGCGGATATAGGCCACAATGTCCATCACATCGGCCTGCGTGATCCCTTCGACGGGAGGCATGTTTCCGAACGGCCAGTGATGCCCCCGCACCCCGTTTTGCGCGGCCAGCAGGAACGCCCGGTCGCCGTGGTGGCTGGGCTCGTAGATCACATGCACCAAAGGCGGTGCGACGCCGTCCTGCCCCTGACCATTGGCCCCGTGGCAGGCCGCGCAAACCGCATCATAGGCGCGCTTTCCCAGCTGCTCCTGATCGGTGAAACTGTCCGGCACCTTCACGGGTGCCAAGGCACCCTCCGCAAGCTCGGTCGGGCTGGTCTCGGGTTGATCATGATGCGAGAAATACCACCCGCCCGCCGCTGCCGTCAGCAGCGCAAAGGGGACAACCCACAGCAATACACGCGATGTTTTCATGTCTTCGCCTCTTATGGGGCGGGCACCGATTTATGACCGGAGCCCGCGCGTGGATTACTTCAACTCGACGACGGTCAGCTTGCCTTTGACGGGCTCTGCGACGAATTCGATGCTCTGACCTGCAGAGAGCTTGCCGATCATGGTTTCATCGGCGCGAAACACCATGGTCATCGCGGGCATATCAAGGTTGACCAAAGGTCCGTGATCGATGGTGACCTTCCCGCCTTTGGTGTCAACTTTCTTGACGGTGCCCTTGGTATAGACGACCTCTGCCGCTTCGGCTTCTGCCTCGGCTTTGGCGCTGACTTCGATGGGGCCGTACATGCCGGATTCATAGTGACCGGGGATCAGGCAAGCGAATTCAAACGAGCCAGCATTGGCAAAGGTCCAGATGACCTCGCCCGACTGGCCGCCCTCAAGACGGACCGAATTGGGGTCGTCATGTTCCATATCCATCTTCGCCATCATTTCCTTGTGCTTGGCGTTGCCTTCAGCGTTATCGATCACGAACTCATGCTCAAGCTCGCCCTTGTTGGTGACCTCAAAGCGGATGGTTTCCCCCTGCTCGAACGCAAAGTTGTCGGGTTCAAAGATCATATCCCCGTCTTCGGTCTCGCGCATGGTGACAGCGATGGTGCGGGTGACGTCAGCTGCCGTACCGGGTTTGCCCACTGCCATCATTTCGGCATGCTTGTCGGCGTGGTCGTCATCATGCCCGCCAGAGTGGGAACCCGCCGCAAAGGCAGGGCCGGTCAAAGCAATGGCGAAGGCGGTGGTCATCAGAAGGTTTTTCATCGTGTTTTCCTGTATTGTTTTCAATGTTTTATGTGGATGCAAAAGGGGTTATCCCTTTTGCGTTGGTTTCGGGGTCAGGATCGTTTTGGGACTGTTGTTCGTGGCGAATTCCGGTAGTTCTCCGGTCCACTCATAGGCTTCCTCGCCGGGGGGGTTGTCGTACCATCCGGGGTCGGAATAATCGTCCGGCGCGATGCCGTCGCGTACCTTTACAACAGAGAACATGCCGCCCATTTCGATCGGCCCGTGTTTGCCCCAGCCGTTCATCATGGGGATCGTGTTCTCGGGCAGTTCCATCGACATCTTGCCCATGTCCCCCATGCCCGCCGTGCCCATCGGCATGTAGCCCGGCTTGAAGCTGCGCATCTTGGGGGTAAGCTGGGATTTATCGACACCGATAAACGTCGGCACGTCGTGGCCCATGGCATTCATCGTGTGGTGCGACTTGTGGCAGTGGATCGCCCAATCGCCCAAGTGGTCCGCCGTGAACTCGTAGGCGCGCATCGCGCCGACAGGAATGTCGATGCTGACCTCGGGCCATTGCGCGCTTTCCGGCACCCAGCCGCCGTCGGTGCAGGTGACCTTGAAATCATAGCCGTGCATGTGGATCGGGTGGTTTGTCATCGTCAGGTTGCCGACGCGCACCCGTACCCTGTCGCCCTTGTTCACGACCAGCGGGTCAATATCGGGGAAAATCCGGCTGTTCCATGTCCATAGGTTAAAGTCGTTCATCGTCATGACGCGCGGCACATAGGTACCGGGGTCAATGTCGAACGCGTTGAGCATGATCAGGAAGTCACGGTCCACCGGCATGAACGTCGGGTCTTTGGGGTGGACGACAAACATGCCCATCATCCCCATCGCCATCTGGACCATCTCATCCGCATGGGGGTGGTACATGAAGGTGCCGGATTTGGTCAGGTCGAACTCGTAGACAAAGGTCTTGCCCGGTTTGATCCCCGGATGGCTCAGCCCGACCACGCCATCCATACCCGAGGGCAGGATCAGCCCGTGCCAGTGGACGGATGTGTTTTCTGGCAGTTTGTTGGTGACATAAATCCGCACACGGTCGCCTTCGACCGCTTCGATCGTGGGGCCGGTGGACTGGCCGTTATACCCCCACAGATGCGCGATCATGCCATCGGCCAGTTCGCGTTCTACGGGCTCCGCGACAAGGTGGAATTCCTTGACGCCGTTATTCATGCGGTAGGGCAGCGTCCAGCCGTTCAGCGTGACCACGGGCGTGTAATCCACCCCCGTCGAGGGGCGCGCCGTAACCGCAGTCGCAGCGCTGTCCATATGCGCCGCTTCCGGCAGCCCCATGTTCAGAGTTTTGCCCCACGCCTGAGAGGACACAAGTGTCGCCCCCGCCGCACCGGCACCGAGTAGTTGACGTCTGTTCATCATATCGTTTCCTTTCAGTGTCCTGCGCCGCCACCAGCGGCCAACGTGGCGCCTTCGGAGCCCCCGCCGCCGCTGCCTGCACCGCCGCCGTAGATGGCCGCGGTCAGATCCGCCTGCGCCATAAAGAACGCCCGCTTCGCATCCGCGGCTTCCAGCTCGGCACCGAGCTTTTCACGCACATCGGTCAGCAGTTCGAAGGTGTTGGTGATCATGCCGTTGTAAGACAGCAGGGCTTCGTTCTCGACGGTCTTGCGCAGCGGAACCAGAACATCGCGGTAGTGGCGCGCGATCTTGTAAGAGGCATGGTAGGCCCGTTCGGCCCCCCGCGCTTCTGAGCGGACATTGACCGCCCGTTCCGCCAGCACATTCGCCGCCTGCAGATACGACAGCTCTGCCTTGCGCATCCGCGCCTTGCCGCTGTCATAGATCGGGATCGCGAACTCCAGCTCTACCTGAGGCAGGATCTCTTTCTCGATATCGTCCCCCGTGGCTTCACGCTCAAGCTCGGCCCCTGCGACGATCTCAAGGTCGCTGACGATGCGGGTCTGATCCGTTAGGCCAAAGGCTTTTGCCTGCGCTTCAAGACCCAGCTTTGCGACACGCAGATCGACACGGTTACGCAGCGCCTTGGCTTCGACATTGGCAACGCCGCCAACGGACCGCGGCAGCCCCGGCAAGGCGTCAGGCACATAGTAGTTCACGTCAGCCCCCCAAAGCCCCATGAGGCGCGTCAGCTCTTCCTTCGCGGTGGTCGCGTCCAGCCGTGCCTTGGCAAGCTGTCCGGCCAGCTCCGCGTTGAACGCCTGCTCGCGGGCTTGGGCGGCTTTATTGAGCGCGCCGGTTTCCCCCAGCTTGCGGGCCAGTTCCGATCCGGCGTCCGAGGTCGCCTTGGCGCGTTTCAAATATCCCACCACCTCAAAGGCGGACACGGCATTGACCCAGGCCTGACGGGTCTGGTTGGCCAATGTCAGCGTATCGTTCACCGCCGTCAGCTGCGCTTGACGAAAGCTCGCGTCAGCGATTGCGCGGCGTTGTTTACGCGTGGTGGCATCCAGAAGATTGGCGCGGATCAACCCTTCGATCGCACGGTAGGCCCCCAGTTCGGGCGCCCCGATTCCAAGCACGCCAATGGACACGATCGGGTTTTCCGGCGTCGATTGCTGCCATGCTTCGGCGGCGGACAATCCGACATTCGCATAGGACGCCTGAAGCCCCTTGTTGTTGAGCAAGGCAACCTGAACCGCCGTATCGGCCGAGATTGTCTTGCCCTGCACCATCGCGCGCACTTCGCGTTTCACCGCTTCGTTTTCGGCTTGGGTCTCGGCAAAGACGGTGCGTTTACCAAGCGCGGGCGTGATCTGGCTGGCGACATTGGCAAAACCGGCTTTGGGGTCGGTATAAGCGCTCGGGATCGCCGTGGCGCAGGCCCCGAGCACAAGGGGAAAGCCGATGATCAGCGGCAGTTTACGGACGTGCATCAGTTCCCCTCCGATTGTTCTTGGTTCACGGTGCGCCAGTCACGCGGACCGGTGGGCCCACGATACGTATAGCCGGCCAGCGGGTTCGGGTGGCTGATGGGAGAGACGACGGTCGTGCTGAGCGTGGCTTCTTGCGTGGCCACGGCAGGCAGCGGTGTCGGCGTATAGGGCAAGGGTCTGACATCCTGCGTGCAGGCGCCAAGGGTCAGGGTGCAAGCCCCCAAAACGAAATGGATTTTCATGTGATGTACCTGATTGATCTTCTAGGGATCGCGCCAGAAACGCTGGCGCGACGCAAAGACCCCAAAGCGGGTCTAAATCAGATCAGGATTGAGGAGGACGCAGAAAGCCTTGCGCCTCAAGCGAACGCGCCTGCGCATGGCCGATCTTGTAGGTGCCCGCAGTGACAGCATCGTCTTGCGGATGCGCGTGGTCCATCAACACGACGGACAGGCACATCCCGTTGCAGCAATTGCCTGCACTGTCGTCAGGTGTGTTCGAAGGGGCTTTGTCACTGTGATTGTCGACAGCGGCACGATCCATAGTGCTATGATCATGCAGGGCGTCTTGCGCGGTTATATCGGCCACATCGTCCATGGCGGT
>JGI24659J20068_1000504_pt1 | contig 10413 bp, 12 predicted proteins | sample MalvirmetaMSP131_FD_20068 | JGI IMG/M metagenome (IMG submission 20068) | reverse complement strand
AACCTGACCCTGCATGTCACTGGGCAGCGCAGCGATGGCTACCATCTGCTGGATAGTCTTGTGGTGCGCGCGGGCGTGGGCGACCGGATCGCGGTATCCCCCTCTGACCAGCTTGAGCTGTTTATCGATGGTCCCTATGGCGGTGCCGCCCCCCATGATGACCGCAACCTCGTGGTGCGTGCGGCAAGGCTGCTGGACGCGGGCGCGGGCAGGGGGGCGCGGTTGCATCTGACGAAAAACCTCCCCGCCGCGGCAGGGATCGGCGGAGGATCGGCAGATGCAGCCACGGCGCTGCGCTTGCTCTCGGCGCATTGGGGGCTGCCGGTGCCCGAGGACGTGGCGCGACTGGGGGCCGATGTGCCGGTTTGCCTGCGTGACACCCCCCAGCGGATGGAGGGGATCGGCGAGCGATTGACGCCCGCGCCCAAGCTGCCGCCCTGCTGGCTGGTGCTGATCAACCCGAATAAATCCGCCGCCACGCCCGAGGTCTTCTCAAGGCTCGAGTCCCGCGCCAACGCGCCCATGCCCAAAGAGCTGCCCGCATTCACCAGCGCGCCTGCGTTCGCCGCCTGGCTGGCCACACAGCGCAACGATCTGGAGACACCGGCGATCGAGGTGGTGCCAGAGGTGGCAGATTGTCTGGGCAGTCTACAGGACGCGCTGCTGGCGCGTATGTCGGGCTCTGGTGCGACCTGCTTTGGCCTTTACGAGACCGAGGCACTGGCGCAGCGTGCCGTCATGCGTATTGCCGCGGCACAGCCCGGTTGGTGGGTCACCGCCGCACCGATGCTGGGGTAGCTTCGACGCGCCCCAATGGGGGGCGATTAGCTAATACGCGCGACGACGTAATCGGCCAGATCGCGCAGCATCTGCGTCAGTTCGTGATCCGGCAGGGTGTTCAGCGCAGTCTTGGCCTGTTCCGCCCATGCCAGCGCCTCTGCCTTGGTTTCATCCAGAGTGCCATGTGCATTCAGCAGCGACAGAGCGTGTTCAAGATCGCCGTCCTCCTGCTTGCCCTTCTCGATGGTGCGGGTCCAGAAGGCACGTTCGGCCGCGTCGCCCTTGGCGATCGCCTTGATAACCGGCAGGGTCAGCTTACGCTCGCGGAAGTCATCACCGATGTTCTTGCCGGTGGCATTCGGGTCGCCTTGGTAGTCCAGCAAATCGTCGACAATCTGAAACGCGATCCCCAAGGCATCACCATAGTCAAACAGGGCCTGAACCTGTGCGTCAGGGGCCGCGGCAATCACCCCGCCCACTTGCGTCGCTGCCGAAAACAACGCCGCCGTCTTCCCGCGCACGACCTGTAGGTAGATGCCTTCATCCGTGGCCAGATTCTGCGCGGCGGTCAGTTGCAACACCTCGCCCTCTGCAATCGTGGCGGAGGCATTGGCAAGGATCGCCAGCACGCGCATGTTATTCGTCTCGGTCATCAGCTGGAAGCTGCGCGCGAAAAGGTAATCGCCCACCAGCACCGAAGATTTGTTATCCCACAGCAAGTTGGCCGTCGGCCGCCCGCGACGCTGCGCGCTTTCATCGACCACATCGTCGTGCAGCAGTGTCGCGGTGTGAATGAATTCTACCGTGGCGGCAAGGTGCACGTGGTAGGGGCCGTCATAGCCGCACAGGCGCGCCGCAGCGAGGGTTAGCATCGGGCGCAACCGCTTGCCGCCTGCCTCTACCAGATGGGCCGTGACCTCGGGGATGCGCGGCGCATGTTCTGACGCCATGCGGTCGCGGATCAGATCGTTCACCGCGGTCATATCCGCGTTGAGATAGGCCGCCATCCGGTCATGTGGTTTCTGGGTGTTTTCGCTCGTCATTTACACGACCTTAATTGGAAGGCTCGACAATCAACGTCGATTGCCCTTACATCTCTGTTATGAAGGAACTTTTGCGCACAACCGATCCGACAATAATCGCCTTTGCCAGCGCCCTTCTTCAGGGCGAGGATATAGACTGCTTTCCGCTGGACGTAAACATGAGCGTGCTTGAAGGCGGGATCGGCATTTTCCCCCGCCGCTTGATGGTGCACGACGACGATCACACCGCCGCAACGCGGGTGTTGCGCGACAATGACATCCCCACCGGGTTGCCCAAGTAACCGCTGTGGACGTCTTTGACCCCGACGCGCTCACGCGGGATGCGTTTCTGGGCGGCAAGCTGCATTTGTGGCAGCCGCGTAAAGGCTACCGTGCGGGCGTCGACCCTGTTTTATTGGCTGCAACGGTGCCGGCGCAGGCCGGTCAGCGCGTGCTAGAGCTGGGCTGCGGGGTAGGGGCGGCGTCGCTTTGTCTGGGCGCGCGGGTGCCGGGCTTGCAGCTGACGGGGGTCGAGATCCAGTCTGCCTATGCCGCGCTTGCACGGCGCAATAATCCAGCATTTGAAGTGGTCGAGGCCGACATTGATGCTATGCCGCTGGCCCTGCGGCAGCGACAATTTGACCACGTTCTTGCCAACCCGCCGTATTTCGATCGCCACGCCTCTGTCGCTGCGACGAACAGCGGTCGTGAACCGCCTTGGGTGAAGCGACCCCTTGGAAACCTGGGTCAAGATCGCGGCCAAACGCCTTGCCCCGAAAGGGCAGGCGCATTTTATCCATCGGGCGGAACGCCTGCCCGATCTGATCCGCGCGCTACCCCATGATATGGGCAGCATAGAGGTGCTGCCGATCGCACCGCGCATTGGTCGCATGGCTGAACTGGTCATCCTGCGTGCGCGCAAAAGCGGGCGGGGGGCGTTTCGCTTGAACGCGCCCCTTATCATGCACGAAGGCGCACAACATTTAAGCGACGGCGACAGCTATGTGCCCGAAATACGAGCGGTCCTGCGCGAGGGCGCAGCGCTGCCATTCTAAGCAGCCTCTCGCCGATATCTCAACTTGTCGATAGTTTTGCTGCGCTGCCGCGTGACAGGTGGAATATTTCGTGCTTCAATCATTCTACGCAACATAACCTAAGGAGAGTTACATGGCTTTTGACGCACATCTGGATGCTCTGAAACGGAAGCATTTGGCAATGAGTGACGCTGTAGAACAGGCCCAACGATCGCCGAGTATGGACGGGCTAAAGGTTGCGAATATGAAAAAGGAAAAGCTGCGTTTGAAAGAGGAAATTACCCGGCTTTCCGCCTGATAGATTTCAATTCCGTTGGCGTGCCCATTGGGCCGCCGACAAAAAGGCCAGCGCGAAATGCGCTGGCCTTTTGCGTTCAGGTAGGCCGTTTAGACCAGATGCTGTGCACCATTCGCGGTGATCGTGGACCCGTTGATAAAGCCCGCGTCATCACTGACTAGGAATACAACCGCGCGGGCGATTTCTTCGGGTTCACCTAGGCGGCCGGACGGGATTTGCGCCACGATAGAGTCGCGCACCTTCTCGGGCACCGCCATCACCATATCCGTCGCGATATAGCCGGGGCAGATCGCATTCGCGGTAATATTGGCGCGCGCGCCTTCCTGCGCGAGTGACTTCACAATGCCCAGATCGCCTGCTTTGGTCGCGGCATAGTTCACCTGGGCGAACTGACCTTTCTGCCCGTTGATCGAGCTGATGACGACGATGCGACCGAATTTTCGTTCGCGCATGCCAGGCCAAACCGGGTGGATCGTATTGAAAACACCCGTCAAATTGGTGCCAACCACTTCGTTCCACTGGTCGGGCGTCATCTTGTGGAAAGGAGCGTCGCGGGTGATACCTGCGTTCGCTACGACCACGTCGATCGGGCCTAAATCTTCTTCGACTTTGGCAATCCCGGCTTTGGAGTCGTCATAGTCGGCGACGTTCCACTTGTAGGTTTTGATGCCCGTGGTTTCTGTAAACTGCGCGGCTGCCTCGTCGTTCCCGGCATATGTTGCCGCGACGGTGTATCCGGCGTCTTTCAAAGCTGTGGAAATAGCCGCCCCGATCCCGCGGCTTCCCCCTGTTACAAGTGCAACACGTGACATAAATCTCTCCCCTTAAGGCAATGTTGTTTCGTTTGCCTTGTTAATTTCGTAATTTAATTACGTGGGGAATTTGTAGTCAGGCTTGAAATTCATTGCAACAGTTTACGCAGGGAAAAAGCAGATGTTTTTCGCGTGGCGCGCGTTCTTGCCGAACACGCGCCACGCTTGATCGATTATCCAGCGTTATGGGCGCTCAAGACACATGGCCACGCCCATACCACCGCCGATGCACAGGGTCGCGAGGCCTTTTTTCGCGCCGCGTCGCTGCATCTCGAACAAAAGGGTGTTCAGGATGCGGGCGCCGGAGGCACCGATGGGGTGGCCGATTGCGATGGCACCGCCGTTCACGTTCACGATCGATGGATCCCACCCCATGTCCTTGTTGACCGCGCAGGCCTGCGCCGCGAACGCTTCGTTGGCTTCGACAAGGTCTAGATCCTCGGCCTGCCAACCCGCTTTCTCAAGCGCTTTGCGCGATGCATAGATCGGGCCAGCACCCATGATCGTCGGGTCCAGGCCAACGGTCGCATAGGACGCGATGCGCGCCAAAGGTGTGATGCCGCGCTTTTCGGCGTTGTCCGCGGACATCAGCAATGCGCCAGCGGCGCCGTCGTTCAGGCCGGACGCATTGGCTGCGGTGACGGAGCCGTCTTTGGTGAAGGCGGGGCGCAGTTTCTGCATCGCTTCCATCGTGGCACCGTGGCGGATGTATTCATCTTGATCGACAACCACCTCGCCCTTGCGGGTTTTGACGGTGAAAGGCACGATTTCGTCCTGGAATTTACCAGCCTTCTGGGCGGCTTCGGCTTTGTTCTGCGAGGCCACCGCGAATGCGTCTTGGGCGTCGCGACTGATATCCCATTTAGCGGCAACGTTTTCAGCTGTTTGACCCATATGATAACCGTGGAACGCATCCCACAGACCGTCGCGGATCATCGTATCGATAAGTTGCATGTCGCCCATTTTCTGACCCGGACGCAGATTTTGTGCGTGGGGGCTCATCGACATGTTTTCCTGACCACCGGCTGCCACAATATCGGCGTCGCCCAATTGGATGTGCTGTGCTGCCAAAGCGACCGCGCGCAGACCAGAGCCGCAGACCTGGTTGATCGACCATGCCGCACTTTCGATGGGCAGACCCGCATTCACATGTGCCTGACGGGCAGGGTTTTGCCCCTGAGCGGCGGTCAGAACCTGACCCAGAATTGTTTCATTGACCTCGGAAGGGTCGATGCCTGCGCGGGCGACGATCTCTTTCAGTACCGCGGCGCCCAGATCGTGCGCGGGTGTATTTGCAAAGGATCCGCTGAAGCTGCCGACAGGCGTGCGCGCTGCGGATGCGATGACAACGTTGGTCATATGTGTTCTTCCCCTGAACTACTGACGTGGGGTAATATAATACGGCGTTTCCCCGTTCCCCCGTCTTCTATGGTTTGGACATATCCCATTGCTGCACATGCGGCAATCGCGCCATGTTCGCTTACGCATTTTTGCGCTCTTCCGGCGTGCTCTGCCAGTAGGGTTGGGTGGTTGGTGCGCCATACAGAAAGCCCTGTTGGCAATCGACGCCGAGCGCGAGAAGCAGGGATGCATCGTCTTGATTTTCCACCTGTTCGGCGACGGTTATCATGTCGAAGTTGCGCGCGATCGACACCATGATCGACACGATTGCCCGATTATCGGGGTGGTCGCTTACGCCGCGGGCGAACTGCCCGTCGATCTTCAGAATGTCAAAGAACATCTCTTTCAAATAACGGATGGCGATGTAGTCAGAGCCAAAGTTATCCAATGCAAAGCAAACGCCCCGTGTCTGGAACTGGTCCATAAAGCTGGCGACAAGCTCTGGCATCTGCATCGCCGATTTCTCGCTAATTTCCAGGATGAGACGTTCGCCAATGGTACCGTCGCGCGACAGCCACCGGTTCAAAAGGGTCGTCCATCCCGCATACCCGATAGAGCGCGCGGACATGTTGATCGAAAGGCGCAACCCTTTGTTTTCGCTCAGCGCGGCAAGCCCCGCATTGAGCGATAGCACATCAATCTCGCGGCCAAGCTGGGTCTTCTCGACCACGGGCATGAATTCGCGGGCGGGGATGACGCGACCGGTGGGATCCAGAATACGAATGAAACCTTCGTAAAAGGCGATTTTTGGGTCGTCCGCGTCCCGCATGACAGGCTGGTATGCCATCAATGTCTGATTATGCGCGACAGCAGCCCTGACCATGGCCAATGTGCTGCCGTCGCGTTGGGTCAGCGCGTAGTCGAGCGGGTTTTTCGTTCCCTCGGGCAGATCGGCGAGCGGGTGTGGTGATATATCTTCCAAAGTGGCGCTTCCATTTATCGCTGTACTCATGTCACCTTGGCGCGGAAACTTGTAACGCCGGGTTAACGCGGCAATGCAGTACAAATTTTAGCTATCCGGCCAGATCCGTCGGAGAAGGGGATGCGGATGCAGCGGTGTGACTGGGCGGGGCCAGAGCAAATTTATCTGGATTATCATGACACTGACTGGGGTGTGCCGGAGTATGACAGCCGCGCGCTTTGGGAAAAACTGATCCTTGATGGCTTTCAGGCAGGGCTGAGTTGGATCACGATACTTAAAAAGCGAGAGAAATTCCGCGAGGCTTTTGCCGGTTTTGACCCTAATGTCATCGCCACATGGGGGGAAGCCGAGGTTGAACGCTTGCTCGCCAATCCCGGCATTATCCGCCACCGCGGAAAGATAGAGGCGGCGATCACAAATGCACGCATTTGGCAAGAGATTGAAAAGAAGGAGGGATTTGATCGGTACTTATGGAAATACGTGGGGTTCGAGCCACTGCAAAACCGGTTTGAGCGTCAGTCGGATGTTCCCGCATGGACGCCGCTTTCAAAGCAGATATCGGCTGACTTGAAAAAACGGGGGTTTAAGTTCTGCGGCCCGACAATCGTCTATGCGTTTATGGAGGCTGTGGGCATGGTGAATGACCATTTGACGTGCTGTCCCCGTCATCAGGCTGTGGCGCAAAGGCCCAAACATGACTGGGACGCCGGCTAGGTCACTTTGACCGTGTTAGGCGGTAACGGTACTTAGGCGCTTTGCGAGTTGGTCAAGCATCACAATCGTGTCGCCGCTGGTCGAGAATGCCTTGGTGCGGCAGTAGTCGACGTTGACCACGATATCGCGATGACATGCTGCCTCTGGCGAGGTCTGGACCGCGTTCTTAACCACGTCAGCGATGTTGAGCGTGGATTGCGTTTTAAGCGCGGGCGAGAGCGCGGCGAAGGTGCCGTTTGATCGATATGTCACGATCAGGTTCAGGCTGCTGAGCGCATCGGTCAACCTGCGTGCCAATCCGACGGAAAACTCGACGCGCTGGTCTTGCGGAACCTGCGAAAGCACATCCGCAAAGTTCTGCAGCACGATCACAGCGATCTGCATGCCGCCACCAAACTCGGATTGCATGCGCATAATGCAGTTTTCAAAGGCGTCCTGCGGGACAAGGCCGCTCTCGGAAAGCTCGGAGGGCGACATCGGACGGTCGAGCGCGAGCTCTTTCAGAACGTCGAAATTCTCTTGGTTGGGGGATTCATGCGGGCGTTTCAGGTGCCGAACAAATTCGGCGTTGCGCATTTCTGCACCATGAATACGTGCCTCAAGGTCGAAGAACTCGAACGGTTTGATGATATAGTCCCACGCGCCCGCCACGAAGGATTTCGCGATGCTTTCGCTGTTCTTTACCCCGGTGAGCATGATGATGGGCACGAATTCGTACCCGTCGATTTGTCGGATGTGGGGGATCAGCTCTACGCCGGACATTTCCGGCATCTGGATGTCGAGCAGTAGGCAGTCGAAAATAACCGGCGCGCTATGGATGATTTCAAGCGCTTCCTTGCCGGAGGCGGCCGTGCGGACATATTCGTGATCTTGCGTCCGAAGATATTCTTCTAACAAATTGCGCAGATCTTGATTGTCCTCGACGGCCAAGATTCTCATGCGCGTGGTCTTTCGACGCTATGCACCACAACTGCATTACGAGTTCCGATGAAGTGCATTGGATGCCAACGGTATCCGCCGCGATAGCCCATGTTATGCGTCACACTAGCCCCCTCAAACCGTTCAACACCTTGATGCTGCGTGACAATCGTTAACTTTTCAACTTAATAGTGCTCGCTTTAACCTTTTGTTAACGATTTTGGCGATTTTAAGGCAGCGTTCGGCGGGTCACATGACGTAGGGCGGCGGAGCGTTCATCGAAATGCGCATTTTCACGGACTTCCCGGCCGCTACTGCCTAATAAGCTATAATTTGAGGCTAATTGGGCCAAGTTCGTGCATTGACTCCATCCCGCAGCACCGTATAAGCGCCGCTTGATTGGTGTTGGTGGACCCCGCAAGGGGAACCCTGTCAGGCTTCGGCCAGAGGACAACGCCCTTTACCGCCCGTCGCAATCCTGCGGGGGCCTCAAAAAGGAGAACAGCCGTGACTAAGCGTACAGCTGCCAAGCACAAAATTGACCGCCGTATGGGCGAAAACATCTGGGGCCGTCCTAAGTCCCCAGTGAACCGTCGTGAATACGGCCCCGGCCAGCACGGTCAGCGCCGCAAGGGCAAAATGTCCGACTTCGGCATTCAGCTGCGCGCCAAGCAGAAGCTGAAAGGCTACTACGGCGATCTGACCGAAAAGCAATTCCGCCGCATCTACGGTGAAGCCGAGCGTGTAAAAGGCGACACAGGTGAAAACCTGATCGGTCTGCTGGAGCGTCGTCTGGACGCCGTTGTATACCGCGCCAAATTCGTCGCGACCGTTTTCGCTGCGCGCCAGTTCGTGAACCACGGGCACGTCAAAGTGAACGGCAAGAAGGTTAACATTCCTTCCTACCGCGTCAAAGAAGGCGACGTGATCGAAGTGCGTGACCGTTCCAAGCAAATGGTTGCCCTGCTCGAAGCGACGCAACTGGCAGAGCGTGACGTGCCTGACTACATCGAGGCGGATCACTCCAAGATGACAGCGACATTCGTGCGCACCCCCGCTTTGGGCGACGTGCCATACCCTGTCATGATGGAACCGAACCTCGTGGTCGAATTCTACGCGAAGAACTAAGGTTCCTCGCATATCAATGCCGAAGGGGCCACGCTGGAAAGACCGGCGTGGCCCTTTTTGCGTTTGGTGACGCGCCTTTAGCGCGGGGCCATATGACGCTGGGACAAGATCGTAGTGGCGCTGGCGACGGCGCGCGTTTATGGTCCGCCCGACAGGAGACATGACAGATGACAACCGCTATTCGCCCGCAACCCGGCATTATGGACATCGCACTGTATCAAGGCGGGGCGTCCCATGTGGCGGGGCTTGATAATGTGATCAAGCTCAGCTCGAACGAGAACCCTCTTGGCCCGTCCGACGCGGCCGTCAAAGCGTTCCGCGATGCGTCCTATGACCTGCATCGCTATCCGTCCTCTGATCATACCGCGCTGCGTCAGGCGATCGCGCAGGTGCACGGGCTGGACGCTGACCGCATCATTTGCGGGGCCGGGTCGGACGAGATCATCGCCTTTTTGTGCCAAGCGTTCTCGGGCGAGGGGACAGAGGTGCTGCACACGGTGCACGGCTTTGGCATGTACCGGATCTCCGCGCTGGCCAACGGCGCGACCCCGGTCGAGGTGCCCGAAAACGAACGTTCACGGATGTGGACGCGCTGCTCGCGGGGTGCACCGACAAAACGCGACTGGTGTTCATCGCAAACCCGAACAACCCCACCGGCACCATGATCGGGCTGAGCGAGATTGAACGTCTTGCCGCCGGTATCCCCAAACAGGCAATTCTGGTGCTCGACGGGGCCTATGCCGAATATGTCGAAGGCTATGACGGCGGCGCGGCTTTGGTCGATAGCCACGATAATATCGTGATGACGCGGACGTTCTCGAAGCTTTACGGTCTGGGCGGGCTGCGGATCGGTTGGGGCTATGCACCGGCGCATATTATCGATGTGCTGAATCGTGTGCGCGGCCCGTTCAACCTGTCGCAAGCCGCGCTGAATGCGGCGACGGCGGCGATCAAGGATACCGGCTACGCCGCCCATTGCCGGAGCGAGAACGCCAAATGGCGCAGTTGGATGGCTGATGCGCTGGCAGAGATCGGCGTGCCGTCTGATGTGTCTTGCGCGAACTTCATCCTCGCACGGTTCAAGTCGCAGGACGAGGCCGAGGCCTGTGATGAATACCTCAAGACCCAAGGGTTGATCGTGCGGCGCGTGGCGGGCTACCAGCTGCCGACCTGCTTGCGGATCACCGTGGGCGATGAAAGCGCATGCCGCCGCGTGGTGCATGCGATCCGACAGTTTAAAGGCGACTGATATGCCCGTAATTTATGAGAAAGTCGCGCTGATCGGCCTGGGGCTGATCGCCTCTTCGATGTTCTGGGCGATGAAGCGCGGCGGGCTTGCGGGCCATGTGTCGGGCTTTGCACGCAGCGCCGAAACCCGCGACAC
>JGI24659J20068_1000501_pt1 | contig 10458 bp, 9 predicted proteins | sample MalvirmetaMSP131_FD_20068 | JGI IMG/M metagenome (IMG submission 20068) | reverse complement strand
ATTTACGGCGCAGGGCTCGATGCATGGCGGATGGTACGTTGGTGAATTGGATCGATGCAAATGCGGCCGCGATGTACCGAATTGCTCCCGTTCTGACGGCGGCCGCTCGCGAGCAATTACTGAGGTTTCTCGATTGGCGATCCCAAAGTCATACTAAGGGTCGCGCGGCACTTACTTCGCTCGGGATCTACCGGCAAACACAGGCGGGGGATCTAGCCCTGCGCGCGCTTGCACAACTCAAACGGTTCTGAATCGGTGTTAACTTAACAAACCCTCGTCATTGAGGCGATCAAGCAGGGCTATGTCAGCCTCAGCAAACGCAGCCAGTCTTTCCTGTGCTGGTTTATCGTTGATCAGAGTCATTAGATCTTGCCAACGGCTTGTCTGAACGCCTTTTGGCCCAACATTGATGCGCGTTTTTACAATCGAAGGACGATGCCCCGTTAGGTTTTGAATGTCATTCTCAAGCAGATTTAAACTGCTTATGCGATAAACTCTATCTAGTTTCCGCGCGCCGCCTATCGCTTGACCAACAAGCATATCTTTCGAGAAATGGCAGACCTCGGCCGCCCCGCGAACTTTCCCGGTGGCGAGATAGCTACAGTAAAAATTGTCGTAGTGATCCTTAATGAACTGTTGCCAAGCGGGACTTCCGCCAAAGAAATANGCGGCGGGGGAGCAATTTTTTACTTTGTACAACCCCATATGCCCAGGCGACGANAGNAGGCTGTCCGTGAGNCGNNAGGCCTTATTTCTTAAATAAAANTAGAAAGAAGCGATCCTTTCAAATGGATCGCGAAGTACCGTGAACGCAAAGNNATCTGTCTGGGTCTCACGAAGGCGGCACCAATCTAGGTGACCCGAGTAAAGGTCATACCCGTTGGGNAATTGACCGTCTGANGAAGCTTGGTGGTGAACGCGAACAGGAGAGGTTCGAGCGCTGCTATAAATTTTAGTGAGCTCCGAGTGNACAGATTGGCCCGCGGTTTTGGGTATGTGTAAAAATGCGACTTTTTTCACTGAATGNTTTCCGATCTCAGATCCAGCGTCGGGGGNGCGAAAGGCGCGACATCTTTGAGCATTGNGTTTANCCCTCTACAGAATTCCAGCACATCCGACGGATCAAGGTGGTCCATTTGCCACGGCGCAAACTGCCACCAGCGGCACTTTAACATGAGACTGATGAAGNTCGGCGGTAGGCGCATTCGTTTGAGAGNGGCCGGATTCCCCGCGACGACTGNATAAGGGGCAANGTCACGGGTCACGACCGAATGCGCNCCGATTATTGCGCCGTCGCCAATGGTGACCCCGGCGGCGATATACGCCCCGTGCCCGATCCATACATCATTTCCAATTGTAGTGATTTTTACCTTGGTGGGAGGCTTGCTGTGAGCTGTCCTATAATTGTGGTAATGTTCGGCTGCCTCAAAACCGTCGCCAAGTTCGAATACCCGGTCCCCAAGATAGAAAGCGGGGCTTGTGGATACCCAGTCCAACGGGTGGTTTTGCCGACCTATTTGGACGGATTCGCCGAATGAACAATATCGGCCGATGCGTGCGGCAAAACAGTATCCCGAGACTTGATACGAGAACGTTCCCATCTCTAACGAGTGTTCATACTGTGTCCATTTCAGGCTCCCCGGGGCTTCGAGCACGGTATGTCTGGGCAAGTTGATCGACGTAGCACCCCGGTTCAGTACTTCGATGCCATTGTTTCGCAAAAATTTTAGGGGAACTGAGATCTGGCTCATGAGGCCACCGCCCAGGTTTTGGTGATGTGATTTTTAATGTGAGACAGCAGAATATCCGCCAAATCCTGTTGGGTTGAGTAGGGAATAGGGAAACCGTTTTCAGCTTTCGTAACCGCCTCGCCCTGAGCACCAATTGCGAACGCATGGGTGGGCAAACCGGATGTCAGAGCTTCGTGCGTGGTAAACGAGAATGTCTCCGGCCACACGGAAGGTATTAACCAATCTGTCACGCCGTATCGGGCGGCAATTTTTCCCAGATCTGATATGGTATATCTTCCATGGATAGGCACCGAGGGGGGGAGGGGAATGGCGGGATCGAAATTCCCGACGATGACCAGACCGACACCTTGCGCATCTATCGCATCAGCCGCTCGGCTGATGATCTGTGCGCCTTTCTGAAGACCAATGTCGCCCAATACACCGATCACCGGGCGCTTTGGGCTGAGGGGCCGAGGGATACGGGGCACGGCGTCTGAAATTCTATGCGGTGTAACTTGAATTTTATCGGCGCAGTTGGGGAATGCTGCGCGCACAATTTCTTTGCTATTTTTAGAAAATACCACGATCTCTTGGGATGCGGTCAGGAGTTTTCCCCACTCGCTTTGCCACCGAATCATGCTTATCGGTGCACCTGTGGTTGCTGGGGCATTTAGGTGAGGTGGGGGTAGGCCATCGTACACTCCTTGATCGTTCAGAAGAGTGTAGTTTGGCGAGATTGCGAAGTAGTCATGAAAGAGAAACTCTATCACCTGTTGGCCGGTTTGGCTCAATTCTAGAACTGCACTTGGAATAGTCAGCGGATCTTGATCCCCAACCGCGCAGGAATAGATTAATCGTCGCCGTTTTATGGGGTGTAGAAGTTGTTTGACGTAGTCGAGGTTGTTGGTCCCGCCGGAGATTATTCCGTCATGGCAATGCAATTCGATTTGCCATCGCATGGCACCGCCGACCCTGATTACAACAGCGGAACGGCCCAACGCGTGATGTTTTGTTTCACCCGATGTTGCAGATACGATTCAGCGCCGCCACCCATACTGTGGGCGATATATATCGAGACCGGATACGTGTCTTGTGCCCCTAGCCAAGCCAATGCCAAAGCGAGGCGGGGCGATTTTAATGGGTCAGAGGCAATGAACTGCTGCACCTCTGTATCGTATTCGGGATAACGTTTTGAAATAAGAGCGTTATTTTTCGCGATGAGACGCGTCTTCTCTTCCGATCCGAAACTTTGTCCACCGCGATGCTCTACGAAAAGGTTAACGGCGCAATAATGCTGTCCGCCCGCTGCTCTGATGCGCTGGCACCAATCGACCTCTTCGCCGTATCCCCGACCAAAACTGACATCCAATTGCGGTTCAGTTCTGAGATAGCTGGGATTTATCGCCATGCAAAATCCCACCCCGGTCGGCGTGGCCACGCGATAGCTTTGCGGGTTCAGCTGCGCGGCGGTCACATCTATAAGATCCCCCTGTCCGGCGGCAAGTTTTTGGGGTGCACATATGAGGGGGGCGGTAAAAATTTCCGCGTCGTTAGACATTGGAGTTACAGTGGCGGCGCGTGGATATTCAACGAGGGGGCGGATAAGGCGGCTCGCCCAGTTCGCCGGGACTAAGGCGTCAGAATTCAGTAAAATTACCTTGTCGGGCCAGCGTTTTGCATAGCGCAAGCCTTTGTTTACGCTTTTTACAAACCCAAGGTTTTGATCATTCTCAAGCAGTGTCGCACGGTCATTGTGTGCCAAAGACCACGCGCGCAGCAACGGTAGAATCCGTTTATCGGTTGAGCAATCTTCGATCAGAATAATGCGCCACTGAAGATCGGTATTGTCGACGACGCGCCGCAGCGCCTCTTTCAGTAGGTCATGCGCGTTGAATACCGGCAGTATTATCGTCACCGATGCCGTTGTGAGGGGAGGCGCATTGGCGCGGAATAGGTCAGGGTCAAGCTCGCGCGCATGGTGAACGGGGCATAGCCCCAGCCCCCGTTTGATCCGCGTGCGAAAAGCGGGGTCTCGTTTGACGCGCCAGCCGCCATAAGCAGGCAACTGCAGCATCAGCGCGATGACGAACTTGATTATCAAACGCGCTTGAATCCACCAAAGGTGAGGGAGTTCTAGACTTCGCGCAATTGTCCAGGTGCCATTGCGGACACGGTGAAATTCGACCCCAAACCGCCCGATTTCTTGCAAGCCGGTCGGGGCGAGCGGCGTGGTCAGGTCGAATCCGACCCGTCGGGCGCCACCATAGGCTTCGGCCACGTCGTCACGGATCAAGTCAGCTTTAGCGCTTACTTTGACGCCGTTCATATGCAGCACGATATCATCCGCGAACGTCCAGCCCGCCAGCCTCAAGTTCCCGTCATTTACGGCAAATACATCAACGGCACCCACCGTGGCACCGGACGGGTCCGTAATGTGCATTGGACGCCCCACGGCCCTTAGGTGGGCGGCGATATAGCGGGCAAAGAGAGCTTTGAGCTGTTTATACAAAATCAATCATTTCGATTCTATGTTGCGTTGATAGAGCTCTAGATCAGCACGCTCACTCTTAAGGGGAGATTAAGTTTACTCAGCATTACAACAGAATTTTTGCTCGGATTTTACGGGAGGTGACATAGGTGAGCAAAACGCATCTTGGCGTTTTGGTGACGGATAATGGTCAAAACAATCAGGTAGATATATCGCCAACAGCTACCTGCGCCGAAGGGGTGCAGATTAATATATACGGGCGCAATAACCACGTGGTGATCGGCGAGGGTACTGTGATCTCCGGTGGCTTGATTGAGCTCAGGAATCACGAGAGCGCCGTCTATATTGGCGCAGATTGTCGTTTGGCGGGGTCATTTCGATGCCGCGCGCGTGATACGCATATTCGCATTGGCGATCGCACCACGATCATGATGGCGCATCTCAGTCTGCACGAAGCGGGCGCGATTACGATTGGCGAGGACTGCATGCTGTCCGGGGATATCACCATGGATGTCAGTGATATGCATTCGATCCTTGACGTAGAAACGGGGGAACGGGTCAACCCGCCCCAAGATATCGAAATCGGGGATCACGTCTGGTTGGCCCATGGTGTCAGGATCATGAAAGGCGCGCAGATAGGGCAGCATTCAGTGATCGGTAGCCGCTCCATGGTTCTTGGGGTTATCCCCGCACATAGCTTGGCCGTGGGCGCGCCGGCGCGTGTTGTGCGTGCCGGTATCACTTGGGATCGTCGACGGCTAAGCCCCAAAGATCAATAAGTATTGGGTCCCTGTGCGGAGCCATTGGTGATTTACACTATCGGAAGAGGAGATACTTGATGACAATATCATGGGGATTGCGGATAGATTTTGCTTTGCTCATCCCACGCAAACTAGCTATGAGATGACCTGAGTGGTCCCGTAGCTCAACTGGATAGAGCACCTGACTTCTAATCAGGATGTTGGGGGTTCGAGTCCTCCCGGGATCGCCAGGCGCACCGAGTGTAGCTACAGCACAGTGATTGGTCCTTCGCCGTCGGTCAAATGCCCGATAATACAGGATTTTTTACCTTCGGCGGCCATGTCTCTGATCGCAATCTTTGCCTCGGCCGGGGGGAGGGCAGCCAGCAAGCCGCCTGCGGTTTGAGGGTCGTGCAAAAGCGGGTCGCTGCGTCCTCGCGTGGGCGCGTTGTCGACGTTGGGGTGATACAGCGAGGAGTGCACGCCGCGATCTGATAGGTCTCGGGCACCGGAGTAGACGGGAATGGCACCCGCCGAGATTTCCGCGCTCAGGCGCGATGCGCGGCAGATGGCGGCGATGTGGCCCGCAAGGCCAAAGCCGGTGACATCTGTCATGGCATTGGCGCGACGCAGGTGGAAGGCTTGACGGTCCTGCGGTTCTGCCATCTCGTTTAGGGCCTGGGCGACGTCGGCTCCCCGTGCTGTGCCATCCATATGCGCAGCCATGATAATTCCTGATCCGATGGGCCGGGTCAGCACAAGGCAGTCGCCAGCTTGAGCGCCCGACAGGGTGATTGGTGGCGTTTCGCGCATGCCGGTGACGGTGAATCCGATGGTCATTTCGGCACCCATCGATGTGTGCCCCCCGACAATCGTCGCGCCCGCGTGGTCGAATATCGCACGGGCTGCGTCGGTGATTTCTTGCAGTGTCCGGGACTGAAGCGCCTGAGACATACGGGGTAGTACGATGCTGGAAAGGGCCACTTGGGGCTGCGCTCCCATGGCCCAAATGTCGCCCAAGGCGTGCACTGCTGCGATGCGCGTCATCAAGGCAGGGTCGTGGATCAAAGCGCGCAAGTGATCGGCGCTGATGACCTGAAAACCGCCACCGGGTTGCCTTAGCACCGCAGCATCATCGCCGAGGACAGAAAGAATGGCCGCATCCGTCGGACCTTGAAGCGACGATAGCCCGTCACGAAGCACTGTGTTTCCGACCTTAGCGCCACAGCCGCCACACAGGGTTTTCGCGGCCAGTATATCGCGGGCACCCTGCGCCAGCGTATCGGGCAAAGCTGGCGGTTGCATCGGCGGCAAATCGTCGAGTTTATCCATGAAGGCGCGGTCGATCCGGTCTTTCCAGTGCCATAACGCAGGCCCCGAGAATGCAAGATCGAATTTTTCCGCCAAAGCCGATTTTTCCCCAAGGGAGATAAGCTTTAGGTAACGTTTTTGTGGTTTGAAGGGCTTGCGGGGACCATTGGTGAGGGCGGCGCGAAGGTTGTGATACAGGACGGGTGCTGCGCGAACGGCAAACACGCCAGCCTTGGGGCGTGGGGCAAAGGGCATTGCTGCGCAGTCACCGACGGCAAATACAGTTGGGTCACCGGGAAGTGACAGATCGGGCGTTGTTTCGATGAAGCCATCACGCAAGGGGAGGTCCGTTTGCGCCAGCCATTCATGCGGGAAAGCACCGGCAGCGCCGACCGTCAATTGAGAAGGGATTTTGTCGCCGCTGCCCAGAACGACATGATCGGCGGCGATTTCCGTGACGCGTATGCCGGTGCGTAGGGTGACCTTGGCGCCGCGAAGCTTGGCCTCGACCGTGTGGCGCGCGCGGTTGCCAAGGCCCGAAAGTGTCGGGTCGGACTGTAGCAAGGTGACCCGAGGCTCGATCCCCGCGCTGCGTAGGGCATGGGCCATCGCGAGGGACAACTCGCAACCGGCGACACCGCCGCCGATCACGGCGATTTCGGGCTCTATATCGCCGCTCGTCACCGCGGCAAGGAAATCGCGCCAGCGTTTGGCGTAGACATCAAGTGGCTTTGCACCGACAGCAAAGCCATCAAACCCCGGGATACCCATTTTAGCGGTGATCCCGATATCAAAGGAGGCAACATCATATGCAATAGGCGCGCGGTCTTCGACATGAACCAGACGGGCAGTGCGATCGATATCTGTGGCGTGAGACAGGATCAGACGCGCGCCCGCAAAGCGGCACAGTCGCACGAGGTCAATCTCGAGTGTTTCACGTGAATAGTGGCCCGCGATATAGCCCGGCAGCATACCTGTATATGGGGCCGTGGGGCCGGGATTGATGACGGTTAACCGCGCGCCCGGTAGCGGGTTCATCCCCCATTTGCGTAGCACCAACGCATGGGCATGCCCGCCGCCGATCAGCACCAGGTCTTGGGTCAGCGGGATATCGTGTCGATGCATCGAATGACTTTCTATCAGGCGGGTGTGACAGTCTTAGCCCGCGGGATCAGCGGATCAAAGCCGCAAGACACAACTGCGGCCCGTTGCAACGGATTGTGAACTACGTGACAAAGACCGCAGCGTTTTCCGTGAACAAGGTGGCCTCCGTCCGTGACCCTTCGTATTCTGCACACTGCCGATCTTCACCTCGATTCACCGCTTCGTAGTTTGGCGATGAAGGATGACCGTCTGGCCGCGCAGGTGCGCGGCGCCAGCCGGCAAGCGCTTGAGACGATGGTGCAATATTGCATCGACGAGCGAGTCAGCGCTTTTCTGATCTCGGGCGATCTTTATGACGGGCAAGAACGTAGCGCGAAAACCGCCGCGTATCTCGCCGCGCAGATGCATCGTTTGGCGCAGGCTGACGTGCGGGTGTTCTATATCAAGGGGAACCACGACGCGGAAAACCCCATCGCGGGGGAGATCGACCTACCGCCGAACGTGCATGTGTTCGACGGGCGGGGCGAGAAAGTTCAGTTGGCGGACCACCCCGTCTATATTCACGGCGTCAGCTTTCGCGACCGTCACGCGCCGGAAAGCCTGCTGCCGAAGTATACCGCGCCAGAGGCAGGGGGCGGTTAATATTGCGATGATGCATACCTCTCTCGCGGGGGCGGAGGGGCATGATCTTTATGCGCCTGTGTCGGTCGGCGAATTGGCGGGGGCTGGGTTTGATTATTGGGCGTTGGGTCATGTTCACAAACGCGCCGTGCACAGCGAAGACCCCTGGATCGTGATGCCGGGCATGCCGCAAGGGCGCGATATCGGGGAGGCGGGGCCAAAGTCCGCTAGCCTGCTGACGATCGAGGATGGCAAGATCTCGGTTTCCGAAGTGGCGACCTCGGTCGTGGAATTCCGCCGCTGTGATTGCGATGTGACGGGGGCGGAGACTGACGAAGATCTGCGCCGCAAACTGCGGTCGGCGTTGCAGGCACAGGCCGGACGGGGCGCGGCGATCTTGCGGTTGCGGTTGACGGGGCAAACGGCACTGGCGTGGCAGATACGCCAGTTGGCGGATATTTGGCGCGCCCAAGCCGACGAAATCGCAGAAAGCATCGGTGATCTGTGGATCGAGAAGATGTCGGTGGATGTAACGGCTGTATCTGAGAATGCGGTGAATGGTGCTGTGGCCGAGGTACAGCAGTTGATGACGGACATCGCCAAGGAACCCGCCACTCGGGACAGGTTGCAGCAAGAGTTGAGCCAGATCCTTGGCCTATTGCCTGCTGATCAGCGCCGCGCCCTCGCACCGGATGCAGAGGCGCAAGAGGCGTTGTTGCGGCAGCTGACCGACGAGGCGGTGTTGACCATGGCCGCGCAGATGCGAGGAGCGGGCGAATGATGCGGCTGGAGCAGCTTGCGCTGGACCGATTTGGTCACTTTACCGACCGCGTGCTGGATTTCGGCGCGCGCCCCGCAAACGGATCGGACTTTCATATCGTCTTTGGCCGGAATGAAGCGGGCAAAACCACCCTGATGGAGGGGTATCTGCGGCTGCTTTACGGTTTTGCAGCGCGTGAACCCTATGCCTTCAAACACCCCCGCGCGAACCTGCGCGTCAGCGGTACCGTCGATATTGAGGGGCAGATCCACCAGCTGTCCCGGTTGCCCAAGCGCTCGGGCAATCTTGTGGACGGGGCGGGCCAACCTGTGCCCGATGCTTTGCTGTCTGCGGCGCTGCGCGGTGTGTCGCAAAAGGAATACCAAAGTCTGCTGTGTCTCGACGATGAAACAATCGAAGCCGGCGGCGAAGAGATTACCAAAAGCGAGGGGGATATCGGGAAGCTGCTGTTCTCTGCCGCGGCGGGTATCAGCGATCTGTCGCAGGTCTTGGGGCGGGTGGAGCAGGGCAATCGTGACCTTTATCTAAAAGGCGGTACAAAATCAGAGTTCGCGGCGCTGAAGGCTGCGCATGCAGAACTGGTCCAGCAGATCAAGGATCATGACGTCAGCGCCGCCGCGTTTCGCGATTGCGTCTTGCGCGGGACGCCGCCCAAACCGAAGAGCAACGTCTGCGCGTCGCCAAGTCCGAGCTTTCGGTTCAGAAAACGCGGCTGGAGGCTATACTTGATGCGCATCCATTGGCGACAGAATGGAAAACCCTAGAGGCGCAGCTTACCCCTATCGCGCATTATCCCACGACGCTGGAGTTCGACAGCGAAGACTTGATTAAAATGATGACTAAACGGATCGCACTTGTTGCCGAAAGGGAACGGTCCGTCGCCGAAGTGCACGCATTGCGGGCCGCGCGAGACGAGGTCGCCGTCAACGCGGATGATTTGGCGCGAGGGGCTGATGTTGATGCGCTTGCCTTCAAGAAAAGTCAGGTAGAGGCGGGGCAATCTGACCTGCCCAAACGCGAAGCACAGTTGATGCAGGANACCGCTGATATGCGGGCGCGGCTTGATACTCTGGGGTTGCCCGCCGATGGCGCGCTTGCGCAATTCATCTTAAGCGATCCCGCCCTTGCGGCGCTTGAACAGGCGCGCGCCACTCTGGACGATGCGCGCAAGCATCTGCAAACCACTCAGGCGGAGGCAGAGGTCGCGCGCGACAAATACGATGACGCGGCACGGGCCCTGCGCGATACCGAAGAAGAGACCGCCGTCGACGCAGACGTCGAACGCCTGTTCATGCAGGCCGAAGCGGAGGATCTGGTCAGTCGGTATAATGACGCCGTGCGCCGGCTCGCGGCGGATCGTCAGGGGGTGGCCACTGCCTTGCGCGGGCTGGCGCGGCAAAATGTGGCGTTCGACGCGGTTCCGGCACTTCCGCTCAGCAGCCGGCGCGCGCAGGAATTGATGCAGGCCCATGGGGAAGCGCTGCTTGCCCTGCGTGCGGCCGTGCAGGCGGAAACCACGGCAGCCGATCGTCTGGCGGGTGCCGAGACAAAACATGCGATGGCCGCGTCGGCCCCAGACTTGATCAGCGATGATGCCGCCGCCAAAGGGCGACAAACCCGAGACGAGTTATGGGCGCTGCATAAAGATGTGTTGGACATGGCCTCTGCCTCTGCGTTCGAGGC
>JGI24659J20068_1000485_pt1 | contig 10673 bp, 9 predicted proteins | sample MalvirmetaMSP131_FD_20068 | JGI IMG/M metagenome (IMG submission 20068) | reverse complement strand
GACTGACGCGGGTCATGAAGGCCACATGGCACCGGGTGAGCCACCTTCAAGCTCCGCGCCCACTGCGTCGAAGTCGGCACCGGATGCCGCTTCCGTCAGGCCCATCGCACCTTCAGGTCACGAACAACAAGTCGAGGCGCCGCCTACACCGGATGCTTCCGCCGCCACTCCGGTACCCGTACCGGCCGCTTCTCCAGCCGACGAACACAAAGACCATAAGGAGGCGGCGGGCGCGCAGCCCCGCAGGCCTGAAGCGGCCTCCAGCCATGCAGGCCACGACAACCATGACAAGCACGAGGGCCACTCTCCCGCGATGTTCCGGGACCGGTTCTGGCTCTCGCTGGCTCTCACCGTCCCGGTGGTCTTCTGGTCGGCCCATATCCAGGAGCTCCTCGGCTACCGGGCCCCGGAGTTCCCCGGATCGGACTGGATCGGGCCCGTGCTCGCCACGGTCGTCTTCGTCTACGGCGGTCTGGTCTTCCTCCAGGGAGCGCGGCGAGAGCTGCGGTCCCGACTACCGGGAATGATGACACTTATCTCGCTCGCCATCACGGTCGCCTTCCTGTTCTCCTGGGTCGTTCAGTTCGGGCTAATCGAGGCGAATGCGCTGTGGTGGGAATTGGCCACGCTGGTCACCATCATGCTCCTTGGCCACTGGATCGAGATGCGATCCATCAATCAGGCTCAAGGGGCGTTGAAGGAACTGGCGAAGCTGCTTCCAGACACCGCGACGCGGATCACCGATGGGGGCGAGGAGAAGGTTGCCGTCAGCGCGTTGCAGAACGGTGACCTCCTGTTGGTGCGTCCGGGCGAGAGCGTTCCCGCGGACGGCGTGGTCCGCAAGGGCGAGAGCGACATCAACGAGGCGATGATCACCGGGGAGTCCAGGCCGGTGAAGAAGCGGGAAGGCGACGAGGTGATCGCCGCCACGATCAACGGAGAAGGGTCTCTGCGCGTCGAGGTCACCGGGACGGGGGAGAAGACCAAGCTTTCCGGCATCATGCGGCTCGTGGCCGATGCGCAGAAATCCAAATCCAGAGCGCAGCACCTGGCGGACCGCGCGGCCCGGCTCCTGACCGTCGTGGCGATTGGCGCCGCCGCAATCACCCTGGGGGTGTGGCAGTTGTTGGGGGCAGCGATAGACTTCTCCGTGGTACGGATGGTAACGGTGCTGGTGATCGCCTGCCCCCACGCGCTCGGACTCGCCGTGCCGCTGGTGGTGGCCATCTCCACGACGCTTGGGGCCCGCAACGGTCTTTTGGTGCGGGACCGGCGTGGGCTCGAGGAGGCCCGCAACCTCGACACTGTGATTTTCGACAAGACAGGAACGTTGACGCTCGGCGAGTTCCGGGTCGTGGCCATGTCCGTTGCGAAAGAGCTGACGGAGGACGAAGCGCTTCGCATTGCGTCCGGCATCGAATCGGAGTCCGAGCACCCGATCGCTCGGGGCATCGTGAAGACCGCGGAGGATAAGGGCATAGAGATTCCTGCAGCCGAAGGCTTCCGCGCTATCACCGGCAAGGGCGTGGCGGCCATGGTCGGCGGCACCGAATACCATATGGGCGGCCCGGCGCTCCTCAAGACGGAGAAAGTCCAGGTGCCACCGGAGCTTCAGGAGGCAGCCGAGGCTGCGGCCAGCCGCGGGCAGGCGACGATCTATCTCGTTCGCGACGGCCGTGCCCTGGCCATTTACGCCGTGGCGGACGCGATTCGCGAGGAGAGCCGCGATGCCATCGCGGCGCTGCATGAACGCGGGATCCAGGTCGCCATGCTGACGGGCGACGCGCAGGCCGTGGCCGATGCCGTCGCGAAGGAGCTCGGAATCGACACCATGTTCGCGGAAGTGCTACCCGACGACAAGGCCAACAAAGTCCGCGAGCTTCAGACCCAAGGGAAAAAAGTTGCGATGATCGGCGACGGCGTGAACGACGCACCGGCCCTGGCCACGGCCGATATCGGGATCGCGATCGGCGCGGGGGCCGACGTCGCCGTCGAGGCCGGGCACATCGTGCTGGTGAGGTCCGACCCCCGCGATATTCCCAGGATCATCACCCTGAGCCGGGCCACATACCGGAAGATGGTGCAGAATCTCTGGTGGGCGGCGGGCTACAACATCTTCGCGATACCTCTTGCCGCTGGCGTGCTTGCGACATGGGGCATCCTGCTGACACCTGCCGTGGGCGCGGTGCTCATGTCGGCGAGCACGGTCGTGGTGGCGATCAACGCGCAACTGTTGAAGCGGGTCAAACTATGAACCCGTTCAGAAATGCCCGGCCTCTCGCCGGGGCCATTACGCTCAGTTATCCCACTCGCACGACGATTACCAGGAAAAAGCGTAGCGTGAGCAGGAAGAGTCGCATTCATGCTCTTCAAAATTTCGTTGGGCCATTGATAGATCCCCATCACCAGAATTCGTACGTAGCCCCTGGAGCCGTGAGCTGTTAGTACTCGGTATTGAACCGAGGAAAACTCGTAAAATCGTTGCAGGGAGGTAACCATGTTCCGATCCGTTCAACGTCGAGTCCCGATTTTTTGTATTTCAAAACATCACCGTCCCACAGTTATAACACAAAACCGTCCGGGTAATCCTGGAATATGTTTGGCACGATCCACCACGCGCGAGCAGATGCGGTGAAATGCCGATGCTATGGGCAAATAACATAAAATGAGGCAACTATGTTTGGTATTCATTCAGCCGGTTGATCCTCGATCCCCTAAGGCAACTTAATGCAGCTTTAACGTGGGCCGCAGGCGTCGATTGATTCGCCCAACCATTACGAGCAGAACAGTTTTCAGATAGCCGTGTAATGCAATCTGGTGCAGTCGATACAGTGAAATATAAAGATATTTCGCAATGCCGCCCTCCACGAAAATGTCGCTCTTAAATAACCCTGCGAGAACACCCACAGCGGTATAGTCCGCGAAAGACACCAGCGAACCATGGTCCCGGTAGGTAAACGGAACCGGCGGAATATTTTTGAGCTGCCTTGATATATTTCGGTAAACACAACTCGCCATTTGGTGCGCGGACTGGGCACGTGGCGGCACTAATCCACCATTGGAAAGCTCGCAGGCGGCACAATCACCCAATGCATAAATAGTGTTGTCGTCAACGGATCGCAAGCACGAATCGACTACAATCTGGTTGTTTTTATTGGTTGACAGGCCACCGATATTATTAAGGGCCTCATGGCATTTCACACCCGCACACCAGATGACGGCATCGGCCTCGATGCGTTCGTCGTTGTTGATCTGTACACCATCTTGATCGACGGCCTTGACTATCGTCCGGGTTAATATCTTTGCTCCCAATTCTGACAAAACCTTTGTCGCTTTCCGAGAAATATGCACCGGCAGCACACCGAGAAGTCGATCTGAGGCTTCGATCACATTGATCTCCAACGTGTTTCGGCTGACATTACTGAAACCGTAAGCGTGTAAAGAATCGGTAGTTTTATACAGTTCCGCGGCCAGTTCCACGCCCGTTGCGCCACCACCTACAATGGTTATACGCAACGGCGCCCCACTGTCAGAAGCTTTGATTTTCAGAAAAGCATTGAATAGCTCCTGTTGGAAGCGACTAGCCTGATCGGTGTCGTCCAGAGTAAAACAATACTCACTCACGCCAGACACAGAAAAATCGTTAGTGATGGATCCCACCGCCAGAACCAGAATGTCATAATTTACGCATCTGGGTGGCACCAACACCCCACCCGATTTATCTTGTATCGCATCAACCTCAATTTTTCTGTTACCTCTATCCAGCCCTATCAGAGTACCCAACTGAAATTCAAAGCCGTGGTTAGTGGCATGGGCTCGATAGTCAACACCGTCCATATCGACATCCAGAGAGCCAGAGGCTACCTCATGAAATAAAGGTTTCCATACATGAAAAGCATGCTTATCGATTAATAAAACGGAAGTTCCCGACTTCTTTTTCAAAGACCGTCCCAGCTTGGTAGCCAATTCAAGGCCGCCTGCGCCTCCTCCAACAATCACAATTCGCGTGTTTCTACTCATCGGCTGATGTCCAGTTTTTTCCTTCATGCACAACGAGTTCTACCCCATTTCCACGGACGGTTTTAAAAAGATTGAAGCCGTTAAATCGCGCTTCGCCACTCAATGTGCCATGAAACGCCCAACAAATCCTCATTCCGTTGAACTGCTCTCTGAACAGGGTTGGCAAAAATGCATCCTATTCATAGCCAGTAGAGAAAAAGAGGCCGACCAAGTGATAAGCACCAACCCATTGATAGCCTCCAACCCATAGAGAATTTTTATCCATCCCAATGAGGATAAATCACCAGCGCCCAGCGAGCTATAAGCCACAAATGAGAAATACAGGATATCAACCCAGTTGTCATAGTTAATGCCCGGTAATTCGCCAACCCCAGGAATCAACTGCGCAAAATAATAAACAAATGCATAAACCACCACTTCAACCACATGGGCAACAAACAACCCGCAAATGATGGCAATCAATTTAATCGACTGCTCCCACTCGGTATCGAGAATCGCCATCAATCGCGTCAAAAACCCATAATGCACCGTGACGGTTAGAACCAGAAGAAAGGGAAATAAAATTATCAGAATCATCACGTTGCCCTATAGCCGACAGGAAGGATTACACTGACCTCTCACGCAACCGGTATCTGTGTTCATGAAGCGCGCTTTAGTTGGCGGCGGGGGGGAGCCAAACAATAACCCCTCCGCCTTAATCCCGCCAATGTCAGGTCAATGAACAAGCTAGAGTCCTTTCTTCGTAGTGTACCTCTCGCCGACATCAAAGATTGTCATAACGACTTACATCCAGGAGACTTTCGTCCCCACTCATACGCCATCGATACTGGTGGAGCTTATCCAGGACCACCCAAATTCGACGATCGGTTCTCCTGATACCATAAACCCCAACCCATTGCGCCATACTTGCCTGATCTGTGATTTTTTTCGTTTCATCTGCAAAATTCCGCAGCTTGTTTCGTTCTACCCAAAAAATAAAATTGGGATAACTTCCAAGAATCCCATTCACCAGGATCATCGTATCTTCTTCAGGAATGCGACGATCATCTTCGCCAAATATAAATGACACATTCGAGTGGGCTTTAGTGATAATCATAGATACTACCTGTTCAATCTCGCCGTCTTTGTTATGAATCACCACATAACTCAACTCGGGCAGATAGCCTAGCCAGGGTGACTGCTTAGCGGAGAAGCGAGCCAGGTTTTCTAGAACCGTGGGTACAGCACCGCCAACCGGCGGCGCTTTATACGACGCCGGTGAGGGTCGATCACGAATCATCTCGATCAGTTCGTTTTCAACATCGCGGCTGGCATACCGAATCGCTGCCGGGGTATCAACCAGCAACTTTGAATGGCCATAAAATACCTTGGCCTGTGCCAGCGCCCCTCGATACCAGCGTTTAAGGATGGGCTCTCTGTCAGCAGCGGGCAGAAAGGACAGGAACAGACCCTCGCTTTCCATACGCAGATAGTCCATATACATCCTGGTCAGTATTTGGTGGGACACGCTGCCGAAGACATCGAAGTTCACCACCAGATCATAGTAAATACGTTCCAGTGTCGGGTAGTCAATGATCCAAGCTGTTTTGGGGCTTTGGCCAATGAACCCTTTGGACACGGAAGCGCTGTCAAAATGCCTAAAGACGGTCAGAAGCGCCGTCGATTGATTTTCACCCTTCCAGATGGCCTCAATGGGCAGCCCCTGCCGGGTGAGCGCATGGGTTCGATAGGCGTTGTCGCGGTATTGAAGGTAGTCCCTGTGAGCATGCAGCCCCTCGTGCCACAAATTTGCAAAGTCCAGGGGACCAGCGATTGTCGGAGGAAGATCCAGAAAGGGTATCGCGTCTTGCAGGTAGGTTTTATCGACCACCGACAAATCATACTCGGGCGCCAGGAAGGCCACGAAGAAATAGTCATTAATCACGTTCAACGCGACCTGTCCGCGGCAAACGGGGCCCTTGATAAAGGACTCGATAAAAAAGTGAACGTTGTCCAGCATAAACCGATATCTGGCATCGGCAGGAATGGCGCTGAACGTTGAAAACGGATTGCTCGCATTTTTTGTTGTATAACTCACCGGCTCCGTGACGCGCCAACTCCCGGAGAAAAACAAACTGCGCCAGCGAGTCAACCGCTGCCGATCGAGCGAATAGACAATATGGGTTTTATCCAGGAGCGTTTCCCTGATCGGAAACAGCCGGTAGTAAAACGGGTTACCCCCCGGATCATCATTGGGGCGACGGGTCGCGATCTCATTGGGCGTGAAAGCTGCCGGAGTCGAGGATCTGATCAGCCGAAAGTAATAGGTCTTTTGCTGATCGGTAATCGCCAAATGCCCTAAAAACAAATGTTCATACAAATAGCGCGCAACCAGTTTTTCCCGGAGTGACGATTGATTGAAAAAACCCTCCCATTGTTCGATTTGCGCGGTAACATTTGATGGCAGGTTAATGATCGGATCAAAATCCGGATACCCTTGCTTTATCCAGCGTTCCAGCTGTCTTTGTTCCTGACGCGGTAAGGCTGCCATGCCATAGGGCATCGCAGCCATCGGATTTTGTTCAAAGAAACCATCAATATCGATCTTTGCGGCGCAAGACAGCTCGCGATTGATATCCAACGGAAAGTCTTTGGGTAATCGGTCGCCAGAGGAGAAAAACTTGCGCGGCTTTTGTACGACATGTTTGTACAATACATCATCCCCATTGTTAGCCTTATTGTTGGCGCTTTTCTGAGAAGATGACGCGGCGGTGATTACCTCGTGAAAGCCCAGCTCGCGCCAGTCGGTGATGGATCTACCGTCAATAAAAAGCCTGGTAGTTACATCTTCTGAGAGCCTGGATGGATTGTAGATGGGCTGTGACGTCGCACCGCGCATAAGCCCCTGAAAAGACCCGAGTTTGAGCTGACAGGGGGCATCGTAGCAGCCATGACAGACGACGCAGCGTGTATCCAAAATGCGCTTTACGTCAGTACCTTCCGGAGTTTGCGTGGCGTCAGCCCAGGCATTTGCAATCACAAACAAAATAGCCGAGGCTAACGCAAACATTGTACGTATTGAAATCAACATGTTTACAGCCATCGTTTAACAATCATTGCGATCCGTTCCAGCCATCGCGATAACCAATGGCGCTGCTCGCATTACTGCGGCTGCATGAGCTCCGACAGCTTCAAATCGTGGATAAACTGTTCCTTGAGTTCAGCGGCCAACCCGCTGTCAGCCGTTGCCAGATTGAGCTCATAGTTAAAAAAAGCTCGGTAATCCATATTGGCTGTACCCACCATCGACCAATTACCATCGATCACAACAGTCTTTGCGTGCAGCATTCGCGGTAGGTACTCATAAATCTTCACGCCAAACACAAATAAAAAGGCATAAACATGACGGCGGCCCTGCGCGCAATACGCACATCAATCTTGCGGGGAACCAGCGCAACTACAGGGCATTGCCGCACAGGCGATTTTGCAGCTTGCGCAAAAACCAAAAGAATACAACCCGCCGCGTCGATATGAACCCTCACCTTCACACCCGCCAGAGCCCGCTCAACAAACGCCTCGCAAAACTGATTGCCAACCGCGTCACCGCCAAAGATGTAGCTTTCCAGTCTAATACTCTCTTTCGCGCCCGCTATCGCCACCAGCATGCATGCATGCATGCATATAAATCATCACCCTCCGTAAACAACTGAAAGATTTCCGTAAAGCGATTGGGCAATGTAGCGCAATCATGGTGGCCACATCGGATTTTTCGGTCGGCCAAGCTCACTGCCGAACCTGCGTGATATCAATCATCGGATTTCAAGCTGGAGCTGCCGACGAATTCCCTCCATTGCTCTCTACGGGGAATAAACATCGGTACCTTTTGCTGATAAACCCGATAGGCTTCACCAAATTCCGCCAGCACTTTCCGCTCTTCCTTTCTCGCCAGCATGAAGTAGGCGAATACAATAACGGGAAAGAGCCCTACAGAAAACAGGGTGGGCCAATGCACCACGCCCTCGCCAAACAACGCGATAAACAGTCCTGTGTATTGGGGATGTCTGACAAAGCGGTACAGGCCATCGGTCACCAGCGTATTTTGCTGGCGTGCGCGGTGCACCTGTCGCCAGCCCTGGAAAAAGATACCGATGCCGAGGAAGACCAGCGCATAACCCAGAATCATCGAAATCATCATACCCGTCTCGCCCAATCCCAATAACGTAGACCAGAGGCTGGCATTGAGATCGTACCGATCGAGACCAAAGAACCTGGAGAGCAAATAAATGGTTAATGGAAACCCGTACATTTCAGCGTATAAGGCGATGATAAACGCCTGAACCACCCCGACGCTGGCCCACTCATGCCAGGATTTGGGTGCGAGATAGCGATATAAAAACCAGGAAATCACCACGATCATGATGATCGCGAGTGCCCAGGCACCTGAGTGTGCAACTGTTGGTTCCATTCTTAATCTCCTGTTTTCTCAATGTTATTGGCAAGGTTAATGTTTGTTTGACAGCAGCCTGTCCAGCAGCAGACAAGCGGTGATACCGCCAAGAACACATAACCGAGCAGCACAACCCAACCGGCAATCAGATCTGTGCATGATCGTCGACGATTACTGCGGCTTCTACTTTCGGGCCAACTCCACTTGCATCACATTGATACCCCCAGCACGAAACATACCGGCACAACTGGCCAGGTAAAATCGCCATTTGCGTACGAACTTTTTGCCATATCCCAACGCCCGTATCGCCGGGAGCTGTTCGTCGAAGCTCGCCAACCATTTTTCCAGCGTAATGGCATAATCCTGCCCAAATTCGAACACATCATTCACCACCAGGCCGCTATCAACGGCAACGGCTTCAAACCGCTCTCTGGAAGGTAGCATACCCCCGGGGAAAATATGTTCCCTCAAAAAGTCGCTGCCGGCCCGATACCGCTCAAATCGCTCCTCGGCAATGGTAATGGTTTGTATCATTGCCCTGCCGCTAGGCCTTAAGTAATCGTGCACATCCCTCATGTAAGTGGGCCAATACGACTCGCCAACGTGTTCAAACATGCCGATTGACACCAGGTAATCAAACGGACCCGACAGCTCCCGATAATCCTGTAAACGAACGTCGCTATTTTCATCGAGTCCGGCGGATGCGAGTCGTTGGCGGGCATAGTCGGCTTGCTCATTTGACAAGGTCGCGCCGGTGACATGGCATCCGTGTGTGGCTGCGATTTCCATAAACCCGCCCCAGCCAGAACCTATTTCCAAAATGCGGCTTCCCCGTTCCGGCGCCAATCGCTGAAGAATCCGTTCATATTTCGCTCTCTGTGCCTCGTAAAGCGAAATGGCGCTATTGCCGCCAAACAGAGCGCAAGAGTAGCTCATGCTCCTATCCAGCCAGAGCTGGTAAAAGTCGTTGCCCAAATCGTAGTGCTCATGGACATTTTCACGGCTGCGTTTCACTGTATTGGAAAACAACTGATGCTTACACCAATACCATACTTTCAGCCACACGCTGGTGTGGAAAGCTCGGTCAAAAACGACGAGATTGACTGCGGCAAGGCGCATGAGGGCAAGTAAGTCGGGCGTAGACCATTTGCCTGCCATGTAGTCTTCACCCAATCCCACATCACCATGGGTGATCAGGCTATCAATAACATCCCACTCCAATAATGTCATTTCCGCATGTACACCGTTTTGGGTTCCCTCATGGCGCGTCGTCTCCCCATTTGGCCAGGTAAGCGATAACGAACCGAACTGAAGAGATTTCAGTGCCTGTCGAAAAAGGTTGAGATGAACTACGCTTGTGTTTCCCGCTTGCTTTTCCTGAGACTCGAAATACCCGCTTTCCGCAAAAGATTCTCTGTTCATACCGCTCCATCCTCACAATGTTTCCAGCAAATCCAATAGCCGGCACGCATAGGCGTATTCGTTGTCGTACCACACATGAAGCTTGACCGTCCGGTCGCCAATAACGCGCGTGGATAACCCGTGGACAATGGCAGAGTGCGGGTTGCCGACAACATCGCTGCTCACCCACTCCTGCAGGGTAAAATCCATGACACCTTTAAGGGCATTTTCACAGGCGTCCGACAAGCGCTGATTGACTTCATCAACGGTCACTGGTAGATGCAGCCGCACGGTAATATCGGTCAAACCGCCATCGGCTATCGGCGCCCTGACCGCCAATGCGGAAAATTTCCCAGCCAGGTCGGGCAGGACTGCCGCGACGACCTTGTCCGCACCAGTGGATGTGGGCACCAGGTTAAGTGCTGCCGCGCGACCCCGGATACGCTTTCGGGAGGCGACATCCACCAACCCCTGGGAGGAGGTGTAGGCATGAATGGTGGTCGCCGATGCCGTCTCGATGCCATACGCCTCAAGTAGTACAGACAGTGGCGGCACCAGGGAGTTGGTGGTGCAGGAACCGCTGGAAACGATCTGGTGTTTCGCCGGATTGAATTGATCCTGGTTAACACCATGGATTATGGTTAAATCGGCCGATTCCGAAGGGGCGCTGATCAACACCCTTCCCGCCCCTGCAGCCAAGTGCTTCGTGGCCTCTTCGCGCTTTCTGAATACTCCTGTAGCCTCCAGCACCCAGTCCACCGCCAATTCCGACCACGGCAAGTGCTCGGGATCGGGCTGATGGTAAACCGTTATAGACACATCGGAC
>JGI24659J20068_1000481_pt1 | contig 10737 bp, 8 predicted proteins | sample MalvirmetaMSP131_FD_20068 | JGI IMG/M metagenome (IMG submission 20068) | reverse complement strand
GGCCCAACCTGTCCAGCAGCGCAGGCACATGCACCTGATCGGATTTATAGTTGCCGGTCAGCACATGCATGACCAGATTGACGCCGAACCGGTAGGCGAGCTCGCGCTGACGTTCCCCGGCGAAACCGCGCCCGATGGGCACCATCGGCGCGCCGTTCGAGGACACGGCCCAGGCCGCGGCCCAGTCATTGCCACCGATGACAACCGGGCTCACCCCGTCATTCAGATTGCGGAACGGCATCCCCTCTACCTGTTCTGCATCGGGGGGCGATGCCTCTACCCACAGATCGCGCCCGCTGTGCCGTCCGGGGAAGTCCTGCAGCAGATAGAACGTGCGGGTCAGCACGTGATCCGCAGGCAAGGGTTCAAGCGGGGGAATGTCCAGCGGCGCGGCGAGGTCTTGTAGCTTGCGCCCATTGGGGCTGGCGGCCCCGAAGCCCGCGATATTCGCGTCACGTGTGTCGAACAGGATCATCCCGCCGGAGCGCAGATAGTCGTTCAGCTTGCGATAGGCCGCATCCGATGGGCGGGGCTGATCGGGGGTGATGGGCCAGTATAGCATGGGGAAGAAAGCAAGCTCATCCCGCTCCAGATCCACACCGATGGGGTTGGCAGGTTCGACCGAGGTGCGGAAATAAAGCGTATCCGACAACCCACGCAATCCGGCATCCGACATCTCGTCAACCGACGCGTTGCCGGTGATCACATAGGCCAGCGTCATCTCCGCCGTGGCGTTCAGGGCAAAGCTGTCGTCCGCCTGCGCATCGGCCTGCGTCGGTGCATAGATCAGCGCCGCAAGGATCAGCCCTGCGGCATTGCTGTGCTTGAGCAGCCGCCCGGACAAGGACAGCGACGCGATGACATCAGCGAGCAGCAGCAGGATCGACAGGGACAAAAGCCAACCGGCAAGCGGCTGTTCATCGGCCACATCAAGCCCACGTACTGGCACATCCGCTGGCCATGCTGCGGGGGGCAGTGTGGTGTCTGCAACCACCACATTGCGCGCAATACGCCGATCGCCAGAGGCATAGACCCCCGGTTGCAGGTCTGGGCCCGCAGGCGCGGCCATCAGATCAGCCCCGTCCACACCGGGCAGCGTACCCGCGTCAGACAGTGTACCAAACCCGTCCATCACGCGCAGGGGCGTCCACGTCGTGCCTTGTAGGTCCGAAGCCTCGATACCGGCGGAAGATGAAGAAATCGCTAACCGTTCCATCATCTGCACAAACAGCCCCGACAGCGGCAACGTCGACCACTCGGCCGTGGCTGTCACGTGAAACAATACGATCTGCCCCTGTCCTACCTGCTTGCGGGTGACCAGCGGGGTGCCATCGCTTAGCGATGCGATCACACGCTCTGCCAGTGTCGGGTCGGGCTGCGCGACGACCTGGGCCGAGACGGTCACATCCTGCGGTATCTCTAACCCGTAGAAAGGAGAGGACTCGCGGAAGCTGTCCAGCGTTTTCGGGGCACCCCAGCTCATTGCGCCGCCGACACTGCGGCCACCGGCGCGCAGGCGCACAGGCATCAGCGGGTCTTCGGTATCTCGGCTGATGTCGCTGGCAGCGATGCGTGGACCGGCGAAACGCACCAACATGCCACCGGCTTCGATCCAGTCGATCAAGGGGGGCTGCTCTACCTCCGACAGGGTCGCGATATCGGCCAGTACGATCACATCTGGGTTTGCGGGCAGCACATCGCCAATTCCCCCCTCAATCAGATCGGCGGCGGGGGCCAAGGCCTGTTCGATGTAGTGCAGGGGGGACAGCAGCTCCAGCCCCTCGCGGTTTTCGCGTCCGGCGATCAGCCCAACCTCGCGCCGCCGCAATGCATCATCCACCAGCGTCGTCGCCCCGGCGGAGCGTTGGCCCGCGATGTCGAAACGCGTGATCCGCGCGCGCAGCTCTGCGGGCAGGGACAGGGCCGCGCTGGCCTGCGTTGATCCTGCGTCGAATGTGGCCGGAACGCTGGCGAGGACGCGCATATTCCCTGCCGGATCACGGCCCTGTGCAGTGATGGTCACCGACCGCTCAGCGCCAGCAAGGGCGCGCTTGGCGGTCAGTGTAATCGCCCCGTCCTCATAGGTCGCGGGGGCCAGTGCCAGTACGTCTGCGCCAGTCTGATAGACCTCGACGCTGCCCTTGCCCTGAAGCGCATCAAGCATCGCGTCGCGCCCCGCATAGGCCAGCCCGTCGCTGAACCACAGGGTATCGAAACCGCCAAGCGTGTCCGCGATCTCTATCGCGCGGTCAATGTCGGCGGGGGAGGGCTGCCAAGGGGCGGGATCAAACCCGGCCAGACGGCTGCGCCATGCGTCAGCGGATTGAAAGGCGGGTGCTTCTGGTCGGGTGAGGGTCAGAAAACCGACAGTGCGTCCAGCGCGTGCCGCACGGGTCAACTGCGCCTCTAGCGCTTCGGTTTGCTGTGGCCAACGCGTGGCTCCTGCCCAAGACCCGTCGAGCACGATCAGCAGCGGGCCGGTGCCTTGGGTCTGTTCCTCTTGCGGGTTCAGGATCGGTCCGGCCAGCCCGATGATCAACGCGGCCACCGCCAGCATGCGCAGCAGCAGCAACCACCACGGCGTGCGGTCCGACACGCTTTCATCATCGCTCAACCCAAGCAGCAGCGCCACACCGGGAAAGCGGCGTCGGATCGGCGCAGGCGGCACCGCGCGCAGGATCAGCCACAGGATCGGCAGCGTCAGAAGCGTCAGCAGCATCCACGGCGCGGTAAAGCCGATGCCCCCCAGAACGGTCATGCGGCCCCCCCGCTGCGCGTATCCAGCGCCGTATAGAGCCACAAAAGCGCCGATTGTGCGGTGCTGTCGGTGTGGTGCAGCCCGTATTGCCAGCCAGTCAGGGCACAAAGCTGCCGCAGCTCTGCCTTGCGCGCGGCGAGCCGTTCCAGATAGCGGTCTTTCAGGTCGTTCGCTTTCAAGGTCTCGTGGCGCAGCGTGCCGCCGACGCTTTCAAAGATGGTGCGACCGGTGAAGGGGAAGGCCTCCTCCGAGGGGTCCAGCACATGATATAACACGCCGCGCACCCCGCGGTCCGCCGCCTTGGTCAGCGCGGTGGTCACCCCCGCAAGATCCCCCATGAAGTCAGAGATAAACACAGCCCGTGCATGGGGGATCATGGCGCGATGTTCCGGCGGGGCGTAGTCGGCGGCGTCGTCCTGACACAGGGCTTCGGCAAGGCGCAGGATCTGCGGCCTGCCTGATCGCGGGGGCAGGGCGCTGCCGGTCAGCCCGACCCGTTCACCGCCCCGTTGCAGCAGGATCGCCAGCGCCAACCCGATCAGCCGCGCGCGGTCGCCCTTCTGTTCCAACGCAGCCGTCGAGGCAAAGCGCATGGACGCCCCCTGATCGACCCAAAGCATGACCGACTGCGCGATCTGCCATTCGCGTTCGCGCACGAACTCATGGTCCCCCATGGCCGAACGCCGGTGATCAATGCTGCGACGACTATCCCCGGCCTGTGCCGGACGGTATTGCCAGAAATCATCCCCCACCCCTGCGCGTCGACGCCCATGGGCCCCCAGCAGGACGGCACCGGCCAGATGCTCTGCACGGGCCAGCAGCGCGGGCAAACGGGCGGATTGCTCCTCTGATCGGATGCGAAGGGTGTCGGGGCTGTTCACGCCGCGGCCTTTTTCCCGATCAGGCTGGCAGCGGTTGTGTCAATCAGCGCGGAAAGGCTGTCGCCACGAGCACGCGCCGCAAAGTTCAGCGCCATACGGTGCAGCAACACAGGACGGGCCATATCGATGACATCCTCCGCCGACGGTGCCAGACGCCCCTGCAACAAAGCGCGCGCCCGCACCGTCAGCATCAACGCTTGTGCGGCGCGTGGGCCGGGGCCCCATGCCACGGTATCGCGCACTTGCGGGCTGGCATCAGGCCCGTCAGGGCGGAAGGCGCGGACCAGATCAAGGATCAGCTCGACCACCGATTCACCCACCGGCATCTGCCGCAGCAGCGTTTGCGCGGCCAGTAGCTCTGCCGTGGTAAAGACGGGTGCGGCCTGCGCATCGGTATCCCCTGTGGTGGCCAGCAGAATATCCCGCTCTGTCTCCCGGTCGGGGTAGGCCACGTCGATCTGCACCAAAAAGCGGTCAAGCTGGGCCTCGGGCAGCGGGTAGGTGCCTTCCTGCTCAATGGGGTTCTGGGTGGCGAGCACGTGAAACGGATGCCCCAAGGCGCGGTCCTGTCCGGCGACGGTCACGGTCTTTTCCTGCATCGCCTGCAGCAAAGCCGACTGGGTGCGCGGCGAGGCGCGGTTGATCTCATCCGCCATCAGCAACTGGCAAAAGATCGGCCCCTCGACAAAGCGAAACGCGCGGGTGCCATCGGCGGCGGTGTCCAGCACCTCTGACCCCAGAATATCGGCAGGCATCAAATCGGGCGTGAACTGGACCCGATTGCCATCCAGCCCCATCACCGTGCTCAGCGTTTCGACCAGCCGCGTCTTGCCCAGACCCGGCAGACCGATCAGCAGCCCGTGGCCCCCGCACAGCAGGGCCGTCAGCGTCAGATCAACGACCCGTTGCTGCCCGATGAAACGCCGGTTGATCGAGGCCTTCGCCTCGGCCAGCTTTTCGCCAAGCGTCTCGATTTCTGCTACCATATCGCGGGCTTGGGTCATGACTTTTGCGTCCTCGGGATTATATCAGTTAGATGTAAGTGTATCGTGTGAACAGGAAATGGCAAAAGCAATGAGTGGACAAAAAACCGTGACCCCGACAGCAGAAAGCCTTGCCGCCTCTGTTTCCGCCGCCAAAACACGCGGATTGCCGCCGGTTGAAAAGTGGAACCCCCCGTTTTGCGGCGATCTGGACATGGAGATCAAACGCGACGGCACCTGGTTCTACCAAGGCACCCCCATCGGACGCATCGGGCTGGTAAAGCTGTTCGCATCGATTCTGATCCGCGAAGAAGATGATTATTTCCTTGTGACGCCGGTTGAAAAGGTCGGCATCAAGGTCGAGGACGCCCCCTTTGTCGCCATCGATTTCGAGGCCGAAGGCAGTGGCACCGACCAGAGGCTGACCTTCCAGACCAATCTGGAAGACATCGCCGTCGCCGGCCCCGATCTGCCTATCCGAGTTGAGCGCGACCCAGAAGATGGTGAACCCGCGCCCTACGTCCGGATCCGCCGCAACCTGGAGGCGCTGATCGACCGCAAAAGCTTTTACCGACTGGTCGAGCTTGGCGTGCATCACGACGGCTGGTTCGGCGTATGGTCGGGCGGCAGCTTCTTTGGTATTATCCCCTCGGACGAACTGCCCGATTGATCCTGCCTGCCACAGCGCGACAATAGCGGCCCGAACCGGATGATCCTTCATGAAGCCAGCCGCGAACCTTACTCTGCTGTGGCCCGAGCTGCCCTATCTTGACCGTTTTGCCGCCGCCGCAAAGGCGGGGTTTACCGCGGTAGAGGTGCTTTTCCCCTATGATCTGGCCGCCAAAGAGACGCTGCGCGCCTGTGTCGCCAACGGCTTGCAGTTGATCCTGATCAACGCCCCGCCGCCCAATTACACCGGCGGCGCTCAGGGCTTTGCGGCGGTGCCCGAACAGGCGGCGCGTTTCCGCGTCGATATCCAGCGGTCGTTTCGATATGCCACCGCGCTCAAGGCCCGCTATCTGCATGTCATGGCGGGCAATGGGCAAGGCGCGCTGGCGCGGCAAACCTTCATCGACAATCTGATCTGGGCGGCTGATATCGCGCCCAAGGGGCTTACCCTGACGGTTGAACCGCTGAACCCCGTCGCGATGCCGGGGTATTTCATGAACGACTACGCGCTTGCCGCCGATGTGCTGCGTGCTGTGAACCGGCCGAACGTCGGGCTGCAATATGACAGCTACCACGCCCAGATGATCCACGGTGACGCGGTGGCGGTGTTCGATCAATACAAAGATCTGATCGTACATGTGCAGCTTGGCGACGCGCCTGATCGCAGCGCGCCCGGTACGGGTACGGTTGATTTCCCTGCGCTCTTCGCCGCCCTGCGCCGCGCGGGGTATCGCGGCTGGGTCAGTGGCGAATATGTCCCCGGCCCACGGACCGAGGACAGCCTCGGCTGGATGACACTCAGCTAGCCGCAGGGGGGCACTTCAGAGACGATTAATGCGCCTCCGCCCAACTCGCCCCGACGCCCGCATCCACGTCGAGCTTCACATCCAGTTTGACCACCGGATCGGCTGCATTCTCCATCACCTTGCGTGCGGCGGCGATCAGATCGTCCTCGGCCCCTTTCTCCACCTCGAACAGCAATTCATCGTGGACCTGCAACAACATTGTGGCGGGCAGATCCTTGATCGCGTCGGGCATGCGGATCATCGCGCGGCGGATCACATCGGCGGCGGTGCCCTGAATTGGCGCGTTGATGGCCGCCCGTTGGGCAAAACCTGCGCGGGGGCCCTTGGCGCTGATCTCGGGCGTGTGGATCTTGCGCCCGAACAGCGTCTGCACAAAGCCATGCTCTTTGGCGAAAGCCTTGGTGTCATTCATATAGGTACGGATGCCGGGGAAACGTTCGAAATAGCGGTCGATGAACCCCTGTGCTTCGGCGCGCGGGATACGCAGGTTGCGCGCCAGACCGAAGCCCGAGATGCCATAGATCACGCCAAAGTTGATCGCCTTGGCCTGACGACGCACGTCCGAGGTCATCTCGTCCAGCGGCACGCCGAACATTTCCGAAGCGGTCAGCGCGTGAATGTCGATGCCGTCCTGAAACGCCTGCTTAAGCTCGGGGATATTTGCGATATGCGCCAGTATCCGCAGCTCGATCTGGGAATAGTCAAGCGCGACCAGCGCCTTGCCCGGCTCTGCGACAAAGGCCTCGCGGATGCGCCGCCCTTCTTCGGACCGGATCGGGATGTTTTGCAGGTTCGGATCGGTCGAAGCCAGCCGCCCGGTCGACGCCCCCGCGATGGAATAGGACGTATGCACACGGCCCGTGTCGGGGTTGATGTGATCCTGCAGCGCGTCGGTATAGGTCGATTTCAGCTTGGACAGCTGCCGCCAGTCCAGCACCCGCGCCGGCAGATCATGTTCTGTCGCGAGGTCCTCAAGCACATCGGCACCGGTGGCATAGGCCCCCGTCTTGCCTTTCTTGCCGCCTTCCAGCCCCATCTCGTCGAACAGGATTTCCCCCAACTGCTTGGGCGAGCCGACGTTGAATTTACGCCCGGCGAGCTCATAGATCTCGTCCTCAAGCCCCGCCATCTTCTGGGCAAAGGCGTTGGACATCCGGCTCAGCGTATCGCGGTCCACCTTCACGCCAGAGCGTTCCATTGCCGCCAAAACAGGCACAAGCGGGCGTTCAAGCGTTTCATAAACCTTCGTCACCCCGACGCGGTGGAGCTGGGGCTTGAACAATTGCCACAGACGCAGAGTGATATCGGCATCCTCGGCGGCATATTTCACCGCATCGGCGAGCGGCACCTTATCAAAGGTGATGGCGGATTTGCCTGTCCCCAGCAGCGGCTTGATCGGGATCGGTGTGTGCGACAGATAGCGTTCAGACAGCGTGTCCATGCCGTGGCCGTGCAGCCCGGCGTGCATCGCGTAAGACAGCAGCATCGTGTCGTCGATGGGCGCGACGTTGATCCCCAGCTGAGCGAAAATCTTGCTGTCGTATTTCATGTTCTGCCCGATCTTGAGGATCGAGGGATCCTCCAGCATCGGGGTCAGCAGGCGCAGCGCCTCTTCGGTAGGGATCTGCCCCTCGGCCAGATCATCACTCCCGAACAGATCATCGCTGCCGCGCGCCTTGTGGATGAGCGGGATGTAGCAGGCCTTGCCCGGTTCGACACAGAGCGAAACGCCGACAAGCTGCGCGACCATATCGTCCAGCCCGGTGGTCTCTGTATCGACGGCGACATAGCCGAATTCGTAGATACGGTCGATCCAGGCCTGCAGCGCCGCTGTGTCACTGACGTGTTCATAGAGCTCTGCGTCAAAGGGCACATCCGCCGCGGCCGGGGCATCGGCGGCGACCGGTGCCTCGGCGATGGTGGGGGCCTCTTTCCCAAGCACCTCGGCCACACGTTTGGACAGGGTGCGAAACTCCATCTCGGCCAGAAAGCCCAGCAGTTGATCTGCATCAGGGTCGCGCACCTCAAGATCCTCAAGGGTGAAGTCCAGCGGCGTGTTCTCGTCCAGCTTGACCAGATCACGGGACAGGCGGATCTGGTCGGCATGGTCGATCAGGGTCTGGCGCCGCTTGGGCTGCTTGATCTCGCTCGCGCGCTCCAGCAGCGCATCCAGATCACCGTATTCGTTGATCAGCAAAGCCGCAGTCTTGATCCCGATCCCGGGTGCCCCGGGGACGTTATCGACAGAGTCGCCCGCCAGCGCCTGCACATCCACCACACGATCGGGATAGACGCCGAATTTCTCGAACACACCGTCGCGGTCGATGCTCTTGTTTTTCATCGCATCCAGCATTTCAACACCGCCGCCGACCAGCTGCATCAGATCCTTGTCCGAACTGATGATGGTGCAGCGGCCACCTGCGGCGCGTGCCTGTACGGCGAGCGTGGCAATGATGTCGTCCGCCTCGAAACCTTCCTTTTCCTTGCAAGGCGATATTGAAGGCTTCGGTGGCGGTGCGGGTCAGGGGGATCTGCGGACGCAGGTCTTCGGGCATGGCCTCGCGGTTGGCCTTGTATTTGTCGTACATGTCGTTGCGGAAAGTATGGCTGCCCTTGTCAAAGATCACGGCCACATGGGTCGGTGCATCCGGGCCTGTGTTGCCTTCGACATAGCGGTGCAACATGTTGCAAAAACCCGCCACTGCACCAATCGGCAGCCCGTCCGACTTGCGCGTCAGCGGTGGCAGCGCGTGATAGGCGCGGAAAATAAACGCCGACCCGTCGATCAGATGCAGATGGTGACCTTTGCCAAATGTGCCGGACATGTCGGTGCTCCTCTTTCAGACAAGCTTTCTTGTGCCACGAAGCCGGCAAACTCTCCAGCGGCCAATTGCCCGTGACCGGCTTCATTTTGCCAAATAAACTCCCCGCGGAGCGTCCCTGCCTAGCGGGGCTCGCTTTGGTAAAGGCGCCAGGAGAGGCTCACTGACAAGGGGAGCGGCGTCCAGCGTCCGAACCGCAGCCCTGCCGCGCGGAGTTGGTCGCCGATCCAGACGTTGCAGGTGCGCAGGATGCTAAAGCGTCCCTTGGCGGCAAAGAATCCATCGGTGGCGGTATACCCATCCACATCGACACGTTGAGGCAGCCCGTCAGGGCCGGGGTCAAGCGCCGACCAGACATTCGCGACCAGCCTGCGGTACGCGCCTTCGGTCATCGTCACGGTCCGGCGTTTGGCGGTCGGGGCGATGGGGCCAATGACATCAATCCGCAGCACCGCGTCATCGCCGATAATCCCGCGCCAGACATTGCCGGGTTTCAATTCGCGATAGGTGGGGGTTTCCGTATAAAACTTGCGCGCCCCCCATCCGATGACAAGCCACCGCGCATCGGGGTGCGATAGCGGCAGACCCCGCGTCTCGAGCGCGGCAAACCGCGGGCCCGAGATATCATCAATCGGGATCAGCAGATCATAGTGGATGGGTCCGTGGACCAGCAGCACCTCGCGCGTTGGCACCGCGCGCGGTTCATCAAAGGCAGGAGCGGCCCAGAGGGCACCGATCACTGCGGCAAGCACAAAGCACGCGGGCAAAAGCGCAAGCGCGCCCAGCCATCGTAACGCTTTGGTCAGACCTTGCCCTCAAACTCGGCGTGGATGAACTTGCAGTCGCAGTACCCACATTCGACCCAGCCCTTGTCTTGCGGGATTTGCAGCCAGACGCGCGGGTGCCCCAAGGCGCCTTCGCTGCCGTCACAGGCGACGCGCCAGGTGTTCACAATGCGGGTTTCCGGTGCTTGGGATGTCATGCTGTCGTCCTTGGCTTTGATGCGCCCATCTTATGACCAAACCGCGCAGGCAGGGCAAGGGTGCGCCGTGTGATTTGGCCGCCCTCTGCTTACAAGTTTGTAAACTGCGTTGAATTAGGTTCACCATCGGCGACAGAGCCGCTAAAAGACGGAAAACCACTGTAAACCTGCGGAGCGGTCTCAGGATGAACACCCCAAAACCTGTCGTATTGTGCATTCTGGATGGGTGGGGCCTGCGCGATGACCCTCAGGGCAACGCGCCCCTTCTGGCAAAGACCCCGCATGTCGACCGGATCATGCAAAGCTGCCCTTCAGCGACGCTGACCACCTTCGGGCCTGATGTGGGGCTGCCACAGGGGCAGATGGGCAATTCCGAGGTGGGGCATACCAATATCGGGGCTGGTCGTGTCGTCGCGATGGATCTGGGACAGATCGATCTGGCGATCGAGGAAGGCGCGTTTGCCACCCATCAACCGTTGTTGGACTTTGCCGAGACGCTGAAACAGACCGGCGGCACGGCGCATCTGATGGGGCTTGTCTCTGATGGCGGGGTGCATGGGCATCTGACGCACATGATTGCCGCGGTACGTGCGCTGCGGGCGCAGGGTATTCCGGTGGTGATCCATGCGCTGACCGACGGGCGCGATGTCGCGCCGCGCTCGGCCTTGGGCTATTTCGAGACGCTGCAAGCCGCCTTACCCGACGGGGCGAGCATCGCGACCGTCTCGGGGCGCTATTTCGCGATGGACCGTGACAACCGCTGGGACCGCGTTGCCAAAGCCTATGAGGCGATCGTGCAGGGCAAGGGCAGTGCCGCCCCAACCGCCCGCGATGCG
>JGI24659J20068_1000470_pt1 | contig 10884 bp, 8 predicted proteins | sample MalvirmetaMSP131_FD_20068 | JGI IMG/M metagenome (IMG submission 20068) | reverse complement strand
GACTTTGATTATTCACGGCAAAAGCTGGATGGGCAGATGCCCCGCCACATGAGCCACACAGGCGGCTGACGCGACCGTGTCCGCGCCTTTCCTGTACCGCGCCTGGGTTCTTGCCAGCCGCTGCCTGATCCCCTTTGCCGCCAGCGCAGAGGCGCGCAAGCTGAACGCGCAAGACGTGCCCGCCGCCCGCGCGGGAGAGAAACGCGGCATCGCCACACAGCCGCGCCCAAGCGGCGCGCTCGTCTGGGTGCATGCGGCCTCCGTGGGCGAAAGCCTGTCGGTGCTGGCGCTGATCACCCGCATGGGGCACATGCTGCCCGATGCGCATTTCCTGATTACGTCCGGCACCGCGACCTCGGCCAGGCTGGTGGACCAACGTCTGCCGCCGCGCAGCCTGCACCAGTTTGCCCCGCTGGACGCCCCCGGCCCGTTAAAGCGGTTCCTGGCCCATTGGCAGCCCGACGCCGCGATATTTGTCGAAAGCGAGATCTGGCCGCAGATGCTGCGACGGACCCATGCGACCGGCGCGCCGATGGCGTTGGTCAACGCGCGCATGTCTGACAAGACGGTCGAGTTCTGGGAGAAATGGCCCCGCACTGCCCGCTACCTGTTCGATGTCTTCACGCTGATCGTGACGCAGAATGACGCGATGGCACGCAATATGATCCGCATGCATGCCCCCGCCGATCGTGTGTCGCCAGGCGTGAACCTGAAATCCATGGCCGGCCCGCTGCCCGTCGATGCACAGGCGTTGGCGGCTGCGCGCACAGCGCTTGGCGGGCGGGCGGTCTGGGTCGCCTCCTCCACCCACGAAGGCGAGGAACGCAGCGTTCTGGACGCGCATAAGAAGCTGCTGCGCGAGATCCCCGATCTGTGTCTCATCCTTGCCCCCCGCCACCCCGAACGCGGCGACGCGGTAGAGGCGCTGGTACAGGATGCGGGGCTGACCGTGCAGCGTCGCAGCCGTGGGGACGCCCTAGGGGGGCAGGTCTATCTGGCCGACACGTTGGGGGAATTGGGCCTCTGGTACAGCCTGTCCGATGTCGTGTTTCTAGGCGGATCGCTGCTGCCCATTGGCGGGCATAACCCGTTCGAGGTGGCGCAATCGGGTGCTGCGGTGCTGTCGGGCAACCATGTTGCGGCCTTTGCGGAAACCTATGCCCAGCTCGAGGCTGAAGGCGCTGCGCGGATCGTGGCGGATGGCGATGATCTGGCCGCCCGCGTTGCCGCGCTCTTGACCAAACCGGATGAGCTGGCGACGATGACCGCTGCCGCTGCCCGCTTCATCGCGGCACAGGATGACCAGCTTGATGCCATTGCCAGCCGTCTGATCACCACATTGAAGTTGGATACCCCATGACGCACCCCCTTGCCCGCACCGATGTGATCGCGCCGAATTTCAAACGCAGGCTCAGCGGCGTCACGGCCACTGTGATGCGGCTGGTGCCGGTCCAATCGCGCGATATCTCTATCGCGGCAACGGGACCCGTTGTGCCTGATGATGTGCCGCAGGTGCCGCTGGCCTCGCTTGTGACCATGTCGCGCCGCGGGCCGTCGCCGTCGGGCTGGCGGGTCTGGCACGCGCGGCGCAACGTCGAGATGCTGGGCGGGCTGGCGCTGCGCTATCTGCTGGGCAAGCGGCTCAAGCTNATGTTCACCTCGGCCAGCCAACGCGAACAGACCGGCCTGACGCGCTGGCTGATCCGGCGGATGGATGCCGTNGTGGCNACCTCGGACCGGACNAACGCCTATCTGGAAAACCCCGGCCATGTGATCATGCACGGGATCGACACCGAAGGCTTTGCCCCCTCGCCCGACCGCGCCGCCCTGCGCGCCGAGCTTAAGCTGCCAGTGAACGCGACGCTGGTGGGTTGCTATGGCCGTATCCGCGCCCAAAAGGGCACCGATGCCTTTGTCGAGGCGATGCTGCCGATCCTGCGGGACAACCCCGATGTCGTCGCCCTTGTGATGGGGCGCGCGACCGAGAAATACGAGAGCTTCGAGAAGGGCCTGAAAGACCGCGCCCGCGCCGAAGGGCTGTCGGACCGGATGCTGTTCCTGCCAGAGGTGCCTGTGGGCGATATGGCGGATTTCTACCGCGTGCTGGACCTTTACGTCGCCCCCCAACGGTGGGAGGGCTTCGGCCTCACCCCGATCGAGGCGATGGCCTGCGGTGTGCCCGTGGTCGCGACCCGTGTGGGGGCCTTTGAAAAGCTGGTGGTGCAAGGTACGACGGGCCTACTGGTGGACCCCGATGACATTCCAGCGCTTGAGGCCGCGACGCGCGATGCCCTGTCCGACCGGACCCGACTGGCCGCATGGGCAGAGGCCGGGCGCAGCTATGTGATGTCGGATTTCTCTATCGCCCGCGAAGCGGCGGCGCTGGTCAAAATCTATCGCAAGCTGCTGGCGGCATAGGGCGCGGGTTTCCCCCCCGCCCCATGCCTGTGTGATCAGCCGATGGGCATGCGTTGTTCGGCGATACCCGCCCACCAGCTGCAGCCCGCGGGAATGATATCGTCGTTAAAGTTATACATCGGGTGGTGCACCATCGCGGTGTCGCCATTGCCGACCAGAATATAGGCACCGGGGCGCTCCTCGAGCATAAAGGCGAAATCCTCGCCCCCCATGACCAAAGGTGCTTCGTCGCATTGACCCGAGATGCTACGCGCGACATCCGCCGCGAATTCAGTCTGTTCGTCGTGGTTCACCATCACCGGATAGTTGCGCACGTATTTGACCTTTGCCGTCGCGCCAAAACTTGCCGCGATGCCTTCACAAATCTCTGTCACGCGCTTTTCAGCCAGATCGCGCAGGTCATTGGAGAGGGTGCGCACGGTACCCAGCAAGTTCACCCGCTGCGGGATCACGTTGAACGCCTTGGACGAGGATTCGATCGAGGTGATCGAGACAACGATATTGCCCACGGGGTCCGCGTTCCGGCTGACGATGGTTTGCAGCGCGGTGATGATATGTGCGGTGACCACACCGGTATCGATGGTCTCGTGTGGTTTGGCCGCGTGGCCGCCCAGACCCTCGACTTCGATTTCCAGCAGGTCGGTGGCCGCAAAGAACGGGCCGGGGCGGATGCCGAATTGTCCGGCAGGAATGCCGGGCCAGTTGTGCATGCCATAGACTTCCTGAATGCCCCAGCGTTCCATCATGCCGTCCTTGCACATCTCGCGCCCGCCGCCGCCGCCTTCTTCGGCAGGCTGAAAGATCACAACAACAGTCCCGTCGAAATTCCGTGTCTCGGCCAGATACTGCGCCGCGCCCAACAGCATCGCCGTGTGGCCGTCGTGGCCGCAGGCATGCATCGCATTGGGCGTTTTGGAGGCATAGTCCAGCCCCGTCTGTTCGTGGATCGGCAGCGCGTCCATATCGGCACGCAGCCCGATGACCTTGCCCGAGGTGGTGGCATTGCCCTTGATCACGCCGACAACACCGGTACGCCCGATGCCTTCGACAACTTCGTCACAGCCGAAGGCGCGCAGTTTCTCGGCCACGGTGGCAGAGGTGCGATGCGTCTCGAACAGGATCTCGGGGTGTTCATGCAAATCACGTCGCCATGCGGTGATGTCGGTGTGCAATTCGGCAAATCGGTTCTTAACGGGCATTTTTCGAAGTCCTTGAAGTCTGTGAAAAAAGGGAAACGCGCAGCGCCCCTTTCGGGCAAAGCCGGCGGCTAGGCTGGCAATCTTGTTTCAATCATTTCCGCGAACCAGCTACAACCTGCGGGGATCGCGTCATCGTTGAAATTATACATGGGGTGGTGGACGGTGGGCCCGTCGCCATTACCCAGCATGATATAGGCACCGGGGCGCTGGTTCAGCATATACGAGAAATCCTCTCCGGCCATGATCGGCGGCGTGTCGCGGTCCACACCGGGGGCGATATTCTCGGCCACATCAGCGGCGTAGGCGGTATTCGCGTCAGCGTTCACGGTGATGGGATAGCCGCGCGCGTAAACGATGTCGGCAGTGCATTGGTGGGCGGCGCAGGTGTGGGTCACGACTGCCTCCAGCCGGTCCTGCACCAGATCGCGGATGCCCGCATCCAGCGTGCGGACCGTGCCGCGCAGCCGCACGGTTTGCGGCAGGACGTTGTGGCTGTCGGTATCGGACCGCAGGGTACAGACTGACACGACAGCATTCTTGATCGGATCCACGTTGCGTGCGGCGATGGATTGCAGCGCGACAACGACATGCGCCGCGGCAAGGTTGGTATCGATCGCCTCGTGCGGGGCTGCGGCATGGCCGCCCTGCCCGGTGATGATGATGTCGAACTCATCCGCCGCCGCCAGCAAAGGGCCACTGCGGATCGCGAATGCGCCGACGGGATGGCCGGGCATATTGTGCAGCCCGTAGACCTCGTCGATCGACCAACGCTCCATCAGGCCTTCCTCGACCATGACGTTGCCACCGCCGCCGCCCTCTTCAGCGGGCTGGAAGATAAGCACCGCCCGCCCGTCGAAATTGCGCGTTTCTGCCAGATACTGCGCGGCCCCCAGCAGGATCGCGGTGTGCCCGTCATGGCCGCAGGCATGCATCTTGCCCGGCGTTTTGGACGCATACTCAAGCCCCGTCGCCTCGGTGATGGGTAAAGCGTCCATGTCCGCGCGCAAGCCGATGCTGCGCCCCGAGGCATTGGTCTTGCCCTCGATCACCGCGACGATGCCGCTTTGCGCCACGCCGGTGGTGATATCGGTAATGCCAAAGCTGCGTAGCTTCTCTTCGACGAAAGCCGCGGTCTGCGGCAGATCGAATTGCAATTCGGGGATCGTATGCAGGTGACGCCGCCACGCGGTGATGTCGGCATGGGTTTCGGCAAAGCGGTTCTTGATCGGCATCGCGTGCGTTCCTTTATGTGTCTAGACGTTCGGGCCCAGGATCATCGGGCTTCCATCGGTGAAACGTGCAAGGCGAAAGCGGGTCAGGTCGTGCCCGCCGCTTTGCCCCGTGGCCAGACGCGCCAGAACGCGGCCCATACCCGGCCCGATACCAAAGCCGTGCCCCGACATGCCCGTGCCAATGGTCAGCCCCGGCAGTGCTGCCACAGTATCCACGACAGGTACAATGTCAGGCATCGTGTCGATCATCCCCGCCCAGGCAGATTTCAGCTTTATCGGACCCAAGTCGGGGAACATTGCTGAAAAATCACGCAGCAGGCGGCGGATCTTGGCCATATTGGGCACGGGATTAAGGATGCGCATCGCCTCGAAGGGGGATGGGGTATCGGCCTGCCAGCGCCGCTTGGTCGTCCAGGCATCGGGAAAGCCCTTGGGCGCAAAAGGGTGAAGCCTTTGACCAAAGGGATCGGCGCGCAACTGGGTCAGGTAGTGGGGCAAGGCGCGAAAGGCGTCAGGGCCCACAAAGAGCTCGGGCGCGCCGGGAGGAGCGAGCGTATAGCCGCCATCCTCGCGCCGCCGGAACGCGACCCGCCCGTCCGACACCGCCCCTGCGTAAATTTCAGGCAAGCTTTCGGTCGCCGCCACATTTTCGCGCACCGACAGCTGCGGCATAGAGATACCGTGATTGCGTAGGAACAGCGCCGACCACGCGCCACCTGCCAGCACCACCTGCGAAGACGCGATACGCCCATGCTCCGTGATCACCCCGGCAACCCGCCCCGCCGCGATATCAAGGCAGCGCACGGCGCAATTCTCGATGATCTGAACGCCCTCTCGCGCGGCGATACCGGCGAGTGCGGGCACCGCGACCCAAGGCTCCGCCCGCATGTCCGACGGCGTGATCAGCGCGCCGATCTGAGGTGTCGCAAGGCCGGGGAACATGGCGGAGACCTCGGCCGCCGTCATCATCCGGCTGTCCGCGCCATTGGCCCGCGCATGGGGCAGCCAGTCTTCGTAGCCCGCAAGCTGTGTCGGCCTTTGCGCCAGATAGGCAATGCCGCCCTGCCGCAGCCCGATATCCACGTTCGTTTGCCCCGCAAGTTCGCGCCAGAGCGCCTGCGCCTCGGACATGATCGGCATCTCGTCAGGGTCGCGCCCCTGTTGCCGGATCCACCCCCAATTGCGGCTGGATTGTTCAGCGGCGATGCGACCCTTTTCCAGCAAGGTGACCGAGTGACCCTCCCGGGCGAGGAACAGCGCCGTGCAGACCCCGATGATCCCGCCGCCGATAACGACGATATCCGACGTGGCTGGCTGGGGGCCGGGATAGGTGACGGGGGTGGTCGTGTGGATCGGGAATGGCTGCATGGGTCAGGCTTTATATTGCGTGGGCGTCGCGGGCAAAGCAGGCCTGGATCGGGGGCCAGCCCCCGGTGCCGTGCTGCGGCCCCTCCCCCGGGATGTGATGCCATTTGGAAGAAGGGGGCCGCTGCGCTGTTTCATTTCAAACGTTCAAGCAGGTCGCGCATGAAGCTATGGCCGGCCTCGAATTGCGCGACTTCGATATATTCGTTGGGCTGGTGCGCCTGTGCGATATCGCCAGGGCCGCAGATCACCGCGCTATACCCGGCTTCCTGGAACTGTCCGGCCTCGGTCCCGTAGGAGACCTTGTGGCTGGCATTGTCGCCGGTGATCTGGCGCACGAATGTTTCAGCCAGCCCGTCTTTTTCGGGTTGTAGTGCGGGGACGTCGAAACGGGGGGTGACCTCGATATAGGTTTCGGGGACGACCTCTTGCATCTGCTTTTCGACCTCGCGCACCTTTTCCAGATAGGCGGTGCCCCAGGCGTCTTTATCTTCGCCCGGCACGATGCGGAAATCCATGGCGAAGTGGCAATCCTTGGCGGTGATATTATGCGCTGTCCCGCCCGAGATCACGCCCACATGGGCGGTGGTAAAGGGCGGGTTGAACATCGCCGCAAGCTCGCTGGGTTTGCGGGCCATGTTCTCGGTGTTCACCTCATTGGCCCATTCGATCAGCTTGGCCCCCGCCATGATCGCGTTGACGCCTGTGTGCAGCAGGAGGAATGCACCTCGAAGCCGACCACATGGGTGTTGAAGCCCGTGCCGCCCTTGTGACCTGTAACGGCCTGCATGGTCGAGGGTTCCCCCACGATCACCAGTGCCCCCTTGGGCAACACCGGTTGCATCGCCTCGATCATCGGAGGGGCACCGGTGCAGCCGATTTCCTCGTCAAAGCTGAGCGCGATCTGGAGCGGGCGTTGCACGTCGGCGTAATGCGCCTCTACCAGTGCCCAAATGGCCAGCGCATCAAAGCCCTTCATGTCGCAGCAGCCGCGCCCGTAATAGCGCCCGTCCCGTTCAACCACGGTGAAAGGGTCGCTGTCCCAGGGCTGGCCGTCCACCGGCACCACATCGGTATGCCCCGACAGGACCACCGCGCCCTCTTCCCACGGGCCCACATGGGCGAAAAGCGCATGTTTGGGTTGATCGGGGTGGATATAGCGATGGGACGCGATGCCGTGGCTTTCAAGGTAATCGGCCACCCAGTCGATCAGCGGGATATTCGTATCCCGCGACACAGTGGGAAAGCTGACGAGTTTTTCCATCAGCTCGAACGGGGTCATGCGCGCAGTCATTTATGTGGTCCTTTAGTATCCGCTATCGGTGATCAAGACCTGATGGCCGGGGGATACGGTTTTGTAAACAGAGGGTTCCGCGACATAGCTTGTCGGATGGATCGGGGACGGGATCGGCTTGAAGTTCAGCTCGCTTTCCTTTTTGCGACGCCGTGGATCGGCGATGGGGACGGCTTTCATCAGTGCCTGTGTATAGGGGTGCTGCGGGTTTTCAAACACCTGCGACCGCGTGCCCATTTCCACGATCCGGCCCAGATACATCACGCCGACGTGGTGGCTGACCCGTTCGACCACAGCCATATCGTGGCTGATGAACAGGAAGGACAGCCCCATTTCCGCTTGCAGCTCCAGCATCAGNTTGACCACCTGCGCCTGCACCGACACATCCAGCGCCGACACGGCTTCATCCGCGACGATCAGCTTGGGGTTCANCGCCAAGGCCCGCGCGATGGCGACGCGCTGGCGCTGACCACCTGACAGCTCGTGCGGGAAGCGGCGCATGAAGCTGCGCGGCAGTTCCACNCGGTCAAACAGCATCTCGATGCGTTTGGTCAGNTCGGCCCCTTTGAGCGTGCCATAATTGTGGATCGGTTCGGCCACCTGATCCGACANCTGCATCTGCGGATTGAGCGAGGCAAACGGGTCCTGAAAGATCATCTGCATGTCCAGNCGCGCCTTGTGCAGGCCACGTGAATCCAGTGCCATGATGTCTTTGCCNTCGAGGTTGACCTCGCCCGACTGNGGTTCGACCAGCCGCAGCAAGGACCGCCCCGCCGTAGATTTCCCGCAGCCGGATTCCCCCACAAGGCTTAGCGTCTGGCCCTTGTTGATGGTAAACGANAGGNCCTCNACCGCATGGACATTGGCGACGGTGCGGCGCAGGAAGCCGCCCTGCACCGGAAAGCGCGTGGTCAGGTTCTTGACCGTCAGCAGCGTTTCCTCTGTGCCCTTGATGGGTTTGATCTCTTTATCCGCCGTCCCGAGCAGTTTCATCGGTTCGGGATAGGGTTTGCCGCGCATCTCGCCCAGCTTGGGGACGGCGGCCAGCAACGCCTTGGTATAGGGGTGTTGGGGGTTTTCGAAAATTTCCTCGACCGTGCCTTCTTCGACCTTGTTACCGCGGAACATGACGACGACGCGATCGGCCATCTGGGCGACAACGGCCATGTCATGGGTGATGAACATGACGGCGGTGCCGGTCTCGCGTTTCAAGCGGTCGATCAGCGCGAGGATTTCGGCCTGAATGGTCACATCCAGCGCGGTGGTGGGTTCATCCGCGATCAGCAGCCGCGGCGAACAGGCCAGCGCCATGGCGATCACCACACGCTGGCGCATCCCGCCCGACAGCTCGTGCGGGTATTGTGCAAGACGGCGGGCCGGTTCGGGGATGCGGACCTGGGTCAGAAGCTCCAGCGCGCGGGCCTCTGCCTGCGCCTTGGACATGTTCTTGTGCAGGCGTAGCCCTTCGGTCAGCTGGCGACCGACGGTAAAGACCGGGTTCAGCGCTGTCATCGGTTCCTGAAAGATCATCCCGATCTCATTGCCGCGAATATCGCGCATCACATCTTGATCTGTGCGCGCCAAATCGACAGCGGGATCGTTCTGACGCTCAAATAATAGGCGCCCACCCGCAATTTTTCCGCCGCCGAACTCGACCAGACGCATCAGCGACAGCGAGGACACCGATTTACCCGAGCCGGATTCGCCCACAACGCAGACAGTTTCACCCGCATTGATGTCAAAGCTGACGTTCTCCACACCTAGAACGGGTCCGTCCTGGGTTTGAAATTCGACCCTAAGCTCTTGAATTTGCGCGATTGGTGTCGGCGTTGCCTCGTCTAGCATGGTATTTTCCAGCGCTTCTCGTTTAATCAATTTGACGACGCTAAGGCACTTCGTCATCTGGTGTCAAATCGGTCCAAGGGACCGCTAACATCCGCTGCTTTGGAGGCTTGCATTTTTTTTCAAACCTGTTTCGATGCTTCGACGTTATTGGCGTGGCTGGAAAAACGGGCGTTTTGGCGGGCATCCCTGTCTGTCGCAGCACCCTGCCCCCGGCCGTGATCAAGATTGACGTTTTTGGCATTGCCAGAAAAGACAGACCATAAAAAAAGGCACCTCAAAAAACCAACGGTGTCCAACAAGGAGTAAGCTATGAACATGAAAACCCTGTTACTGGGAGCCGCGGCTTCGGTAGCGATCGCCCCCGCCGCATTCGGCGCCGCCCACGAGGGCGAGCGTGGACGCGACGGCGAGGTGAAAGTTATCTACTGGCAAGCGCCCTCGATCATGACCCCCTATCTGTCAGGCGGCACAAAAGACCTCGAGGCGGCGAGCCTCGTGCTGGAGCCTATGGGCCGCTATGACGAAACCGGCGCGTTGGTCCCCTATCTGGCGACCGAGATTCCCACCGTTGAAAACGGCGGCGTGGCCGAAGACCTGAAATCCATCACCTGGAAGCTGAAAGAGGGCCTGGTTTGGTCCGACGGCACGCCGGTGACCTCGGCGGATCTGAAATTCACCGCTGAATACTGTATGCACCCCGAAGGCGGCTGCGCGCAGGCGTCGAAGTTCGATGGCGTTGAAAGCATCGATATCGTGGATGATCTGACGGTTACCGTTCATTTCACCGACGCCAAGCCAAACCCTTACGGCCCGTTCATGGGCGCGCAATCACCGATCATTCAGGCCGCGCAGTTCAAGGACTGCCTGGGCGCGAAAGCCCCCGAATGTACCGAAGCCAACTTTAACCCCATCGGCACCGGCCCGTTCCGCGTGACAGATTTCCGTCCCAATGACGTGATCCAGATGGAAGCCAACCCCAACTACCGTGACCCCAGCAAACCTGCGTTTGCGACACTGACCCTCAAGGGCGGTGGGGATGCGAATGCCGCGGGTCGTGCGGTGATGGAAACCGGCGAATACGACTATGCCTGGAACATGCAGCTGGCCCCCGATGTGCTGGCGAAAATGGCCGAAGGCGGCAAGGGTCAGGCGATCTCTGCATTCGGGACATTGGTCGAACGGATCGAGATGAACCTGACAGACCCATCGCCGGACCTGCCAGAGGGCGAACGCTCCACCGTGGCGCATCCGCACCCGATCCTGTCGGACTTTAAGGTCCGCAAGGCGCTGTCCATGGCGATCGACCGTCCTTTGCTGGTCGAAGTCGGCTATGGCCAGGCAGGTCGCGCGACCTGTAACCTCGTTCCCGCGCCCGAACTTTATGCCTCCGACAACACCGAATGTCTGACGCAGGATCTGGAAGGCGCGAAAGCCCTGCTGGAAGAAGCCGGCTGGACCGACACCAATGGCGACGGCATCCGCGACAAAGACGGTGAAAAACTGTCCCTGCTGTACCAGACCTCGACCAACG
>JGI24659J20068_1000467_pt1 | contig 10905 bp, 5 predicted proteins | sample MalvirmetaMSP131_FD_20068 | JGI IMG/M metagenome (IMG submission 20068) | reverse complement strand
GCACTGAATGAAGATTACCCACTGTTGGAACGATTCCAGTTTCTGATGATTTTCAACAGCAATATGGACGAATTTTTTGAAATCCGACTGGCGGGGCTGAAACGGCAAATCAGCTTTGCACGGGAAGTCGTCAACGTCGATGGCATGCCGCCTAGGGATGTCCTCCAGGTCCTCAGCGAGCAGTGTAAAGTGGCCACCAGTCGACAGTATCAAATCCTCAACGAGTTACTGTTACCCGCACTGGAGCAGGAAAAAATCCGGGTGCTCAATCGCCACCAGTGGAGTCCGGAGGTGGCGCTTTGGGCCGAAGACTATTTTCGTCATCAGGTGATGCCCGTGATCAGTCCCATCGGTCTCGACCCCGCCCATCCATTTCCCCGGCTGGTCAACAAAAGCCTCAATTTTATTGTTTCGCTGGAAGGCAAGGATGCCTTTGGGCGGGATAGTGGTATGGCCATCGTGCCGGCACCACGCTCGCTGCCGAGACTGGTGAGGTTGCCCGATGAACTCTGTGTCGATGGCGACAATTTTGTGCTGCTCTCATCACTGATGCATGCCCACATTGATGACCTGTTCAATGGCATGAGCGCTACCGGCTGCTACCAGTTTCGGATCACCCGCGATGCAGACCTCGACCTGAATGCCGCTGAAGTGGAAGATATTGCCCGGGCGCTTCGCGGCGAATTGCACTCGCGACGTTTTGGTAGCGCTGTGCGGCTGGAAGTGGATCAGAACTGTCCGGCCGAACTGGTAAATTTTTTATTGCGGGAGTACAACCTGAGCGAGGGCGAACTCTACCGGGTGGCTGGCCCGGTGAATCTCGGACGGATGATGCAACTGCGGCAGATGCTGAATCGTCCTGATCTACTGTTCCCACCCATGATTCCCTCTATTCCCAGAACATTGCGACTGTCGGATAACAGCATTCTGGATATGGTGCGAAAAGAGGATATTCTGCTGCACCATCCGTTTCAGTCATTTACCCCGATCATTGATCTGCTGCGCCAGGCCGCCAGAGACAGTGCCGTGCTATCGATCAAGATGACGCTCTATCGCACCGGTGCCTCCTCAGAAATTGTCGATGCACTGCTGGAGTCCGCCAGAGCTGGTAAAGAAGTGACGGTCGTCATCGAACTGAGAGCCCGGTTCGATGAAGAGGAAAACCTGCAACTGGCAACCCACCTGCAGGAGGCAGGTGCTGTGGTCACCTATGGCGTGGTTGGCTATAAAACCCACGCCAAGGCACTCCTGATTGTCCGCCGGGAAAACAACCAGTTACGTCGCTATGTCCATCTGGGTACAGGCAACTATCACTCGGGCAATGCCCGCCTGTATACCGATTACAGTCTGCTGACGGCAGACCTGGATCTGTGCAGCGATGTGCATAAAATCTTCCAGCAGCTCACGGGGATGGGCAAGGCAGAACGCATCAAAACCCTGTTCAGCGCCCCTTTTACACTGAAAAAAAATCTGGTGCGACTGATAGATGCGGAGGCTGAAGCCGCCCGGCAGGGTAAGGAAGCCCATATTATCATCAAGGTAAACGCACTGACCGAATCGAAAATCATCACCTCGCTGTACGAAGCAAGCAATGCCGGGGTCAAAATTGATTTGATTGTCCGTGGGATGTGTTGTCTGCGACCGGGGATTGCCGGCGTATCCGAGAATATCCAGGTGCGCTCCATCATCGGACGATTTCTGGAACACTCACGAGTATATTATTTTCTCAACTCCTCACCGCATATCTACTGTGCCAGCGCCGATGCAATGGAGCGCAATCTGATGCATCGGGTAGAAATCTGTTTCCCCATCCTGAGCGGCCGGTTACAGGCCAGAATACGCAACGAACTGCAAAGCTATCTCACCGACAATTGCCAGAGCTGGGTGCTCCAGCCCGACGGGCAATATCTGCTCAACCACCCCGCTCAAGGGGCCACCCGCTATGCCGCCCAACAGGAATTGCTGGACAAGCTGGCAGATTAGCTCAACGACTGCTGAACTTCAGCTGAAAACCGATTTTCTTCAGATACCGTTGCTCCGATGTCAGTGCTGCGCTAGTCAGCGGGTGGCGCTGTAGCCAATCGGCATCAAAGAACAGCGTGACTTCTGACCCCTTCACCTTCATGACAAACATCGGTTTGCCCTCCACAGGTGTCACATACTTAAACAGCGCGGCCAATCGCATCAGAATACAGAGACGCTTTAAGCGGATGCGCTGCCCTGCTTCGTAACTGACAAATTCACCCGCCGGAAACTTTTGCCGGTGACTACGAACCAGAAGTGCCAGTTCCCGCTGCATCTGTTTACTGAAACCTGCCAGATCAGAATGCTCTATAAGGTATTGCCCATGTTTGTGGAACTGACTGTGCGCAATACTCAAACCCACTTCATGCAATCTGGCCGCCCAGCACAGCAGCGCCCGGTCAGACTCGTCCAACTGCCAGTCATCGGCCACGGCATCGAATAGCAGGGTGGCCATGGACTCCACCTGATCCGCATTTTGCTGATCTGCCTCCGATCGCAACATCAGCGCCATCACGCTGCGCTCCCGAACATCCTCGTGTTCAAACCGGCCCATGATTTCATAGATGACCCCCTCCCTGAGAGCGCCACTGGAGGTATTTATCTGCTGAATATTCAATGCGTCGAAAATGGCACAGGTGATGGCAACACCCGAAACAATCACCCCACGCCGGCGCTCGCTCAAACCCGATAATTCAGACAGTGAATTGATGTCCTTATATTGCAACAGCAACTTCTTCAAACGCCCCAGATTGGCCGCACTGATACCTTCTTCGGCCCAGCCCTTGTCAATAATCAGCTTTTCAATGCTGGTCATGGTGCCCGAGGAACCCACCCCATTATCCCAACCATGGTTTTTATAGGCCTTACGAATTTTCAGCACTTCCTGATAGGCAGCGCGGTAGGCTTTTTCAAAACGTTTCGGCGAGATTTTCCCCTGCCGGAAGTATCGATCACGGTAGGTCACACAACCCATATGCAGACTTTCACGCAATTTGGCTTCAAAACGCTGGCCGATAATAAATTCCGTACTGCCGCCACCGATATCCACCACTAGGCGGGAGTTATCGTCATCGGCAAGGGTGTGAGCCACCCCGAGATAGATAAGCCGGGCCTCTTCACGACCGGAAATCACCTCCACCGGATAACCCATCAGCGCTTCCGCCTGCCTGATAAAGAGTGGAGCATTTTTTGCGGCGCGCAGCGCGTTGGTTCCCACGATCCGAACCTGTTCCGGCTGCAGCGTATCCAGGGCCTGACGAAAACGTGCCAGGCAGGCGAGTCCTCTCTCCATGGCCTCCGGGGCCAATCGGTTTGACTTCATACCGGCACCCAACTGGACCCGGCCGCCAAAACGCTCCACGGGTCGCATTTCGTTTTGCGTCACCCGGGCAACAATCATGTGAAAGCTGTTTGAGCCGAGGTCAATCGCTGCCAGTGTCTTGCCCTGACCATTTGCCACGGAATTTTGCAATGCGGGTTTTCCTTGTGGTTTAGTAAGGCTACCGGCACTATAGTCGGCACCATCAGATCGCCTTCCGGAAGATTTGTTACCTGCCCGGGACGGGTGTTATGATTTGTAACAATTCTACCCCCTTACGATTTAATTCACATTATTCTGGAGATCCCCAATGAGCGACAACATCGTTCACGTAACCGATGCCAGTTTCGCAAGCGAAGTGCTTGGATCAGACTTGCCGGTACTCGTTGATTTCTGGGCTGCATGGTGCGGCCCCTGCAAGATGATTGCACCTATTCTGGATGAATTGGCAAACGAATATGCTGGCAAGGTCAAGATTTGCAAGGTGGATGTGGACTCAAACCCCGAGACACCGGCAAAATTCAATGTTCGCGGTATCCCGACATTGATCCTGTTCAAGGATAGCAATATTGAAGCCACCAAGGTCGGGGCTCTGTCCAAAACCCAACTGGTTGAATTCATTGAAGCCGGTCTCTGATCAATCGTCTCATCATACTGAGTGGCGTGCCTTTGGCCCGGCCACTCAGATTGTTGCGCTTTAGAGTAGGCCCCCCTATACTGCGACTGTCCCCGCCGAACTCCCAGGCGAGAGGCCTTACCAAAAAACCCCATTTAGCCCTTCCAGGACACCAAAGATAATTTTCGGCCGGTTGTCAGCCTGCCTCAAATCCTAACAACAATTATTACTATGTCTGTATTTATGAATCTGACCGAGCTCAAGACTAAACCTATCGATGAACTACTGAAACTTGCCGAGGAAATCGGCCTGGATAATCTGGCCCGCTCACGCAAGCAGGATGTCATCTTCAGCATTCTCAAACGGCATGCAAAAAGTGGCGAGGACATCTACGGAGATGGCGTTCTTGAAATACTCCCAGACGGCTTTGGTTTTTTAAGATCCGCCGACAGTTCCTACCTGGCGGGCCCGGATGATATCTATGTATCCCCAAGTCAGATCCGCCGGTTCAACCTGAGAACCGGGGACAGCATTTCCGGCAAAATCCGACCACCCAAAGAGGGTGAGCGCTACTTTGCCATGCTCAAGCTCGACGAAATCAATTTTGACAAGCCGGAAAACGCCCGTAACAAAATTCTGTTTGAAAACCTCACACCGCTGTTTCCCGATGAGCGGCTGGTACTGGAAGCCGGCAATGGCTCTACCGAGGACCTGACTCCCCGAATTATCGATCTGGTTTCACCCATTGGCAAAGGCCAGCGCGGTCTCATCGTGGCTCCGCCCAAAGCCGGGAAAACCATTCTTATGCAGCACACCGCCCAATCGATCATCCGCAACAACCCAGAGTGTTACATCATGGTGTTGCTGATCGATGAGCGTCCGGAAGAAGTGACTGAAATGCAGCGCTCTGTGCGCGGTGAGGTAATTGCCTCCACCTTTGACGAACCGCCCTCACGCCACGTTCAGGTTGCTGAGATGGTTATCGAAAAAGCGAAGCGACTGGTGGAACACAAAAAAGATGTGGTCATTCTACTCGACTCGGTGACACGATTGGCTCGGGCCTATAACACCGTCCAACCCTCATCGGGCAAAGTGCTGACCGGGGGTGTGGATGCCCACGCCTTGGAACGACCCAAGCGCTTTTTTGGTGCTGCCAGAAATATTGAGCAGGGTGGCAGTCTTACCATTATCGCCACAGCACTGGTAGAAACCGGCTCCAAAATGGACGAAGTCATTTATGAGGAATTCAAGGGCACCGGCAACATGGAGCTGCACCTGGATCGAAAAATGGCAGAGAAGCGTATATATCCCGCTATCAATATCCGCCGCTCCGGCACCCGTCGCGAAGANCTGTTAATGGGTGAAGAAGAACTGCAACGGGTGTGGATTTTGCGCAAACTCCTCCACAGCATGGAAGACTCTGATGCCACTGAATTTCTCATCGATAAACTGAAAGACTCCAAAACCAATGATGAGTTTTTCCTGTCGATGAAACGCAAATAGCCTCAAGCGGCATCAAAAAACCTGGCTAATGCCAGGTTTTTTCTGTGAGAGCTGCCTCGACATTGAGGCAGTCATGGTGCCAACCTCAAAATTGCCCAACCATTCTCGGCTCTGAGGTATTGAAAACGGTCATGCAGACGGTTTTCTCCGCCCTGCCAGAATTCAAATTCGCCAGGCACCACCCGGTACCCGCCCCAAAAATCCGGCACCGGTATCTCGCCAGCAGCAAACTTCTCTTTCATTTGTATGAATTGGGCTTCCAGTGCCTGCCGGGAGCTGAGCCGGCTGCTCTGCTGCGAGGCCCAGGCTGCCAGCTGACTCCCCCGTGGACGCTTGAGAAAATAGCTTAGAACTTCGGTTTTCGTGAGTCTTTCCACCTGCCCGCCGACAATCACCTGCCGATCCATCCGCATCCAGGGGAAAATGAGGCTGACATTCGGGTTGCCTGACATCTCTCTGGCTTTGCGACTACCCAGGTTGGTATAGAACATCAATCCTCTCTCATCCATACCCTTTAACAATACGGTGCGTTGCCAGGGTTTACCTTCAGCGTTGACCGTCGCAAGACACATCGCCGTAGGATCGGATAAATCCGAGTGAATGGCCTGCTCCATCCAAAGGTTGAATTGTTCGAAGGGAGACTCCTTAAGTGACTCCCTGCGCAAGCGTCCATACTGGTATTCACGACGACTATCTTCCAGCGACATCAATTACTCTCCTCAACCATAAGCCGGCATTCTAGCCCGGATCAGGACCTACTGCTGCTATTGGATTGATACTGCGACCCTGCCACTCAACCCGATAATAAGGTTTACAGGAGTTTTCTTTATCCCGGAAGCAATAAACAGCTGATATTCCCGCATCGGGGACTTAGAATAAACCCTTGCAAAAAGATTATGCCAATTCTCCCGGGAGCACGTTATGTCTCGCGCCACACTGAGCCTGACAGTAACGGGTTTACTCTTCAGTCAGCTGGTTCTCAGTCAACCCAAATCCGCGTTCATTACTGAAGAGGATATGCTCGGTGAGCTACCCTCGGTTTCCTCCGTGGCACGGATGGTTCAACCCCTGAACCAGGTTCCTGCAAGTGTCACCATTATCGATCAACAATTGATCAAGGCTTCAGGCGCCATGTCCTGGGTCGATGTCTTTCGCCTGGTGCCCGGCTTCGAATCCTACTATATCAATGGCAATCGCTACGGTATCGGTTATCACGGCTTTGGCCGCGAGTTTCCGAACCATCTGGAAATCATGGTCGATGGCCGGCCCATCTATGACCCGGTGTTTGCCAATACTGAATGGGGCTCTCTGGGTATCAGTCTGGAAGATATTGACCATATTGAGATTGTTCGAGGGTCAAATGCCCCGGCCTTCGGCTCCAATGCATTTCTCGGCGCGGTAAACATCATCACCCGCAAACCTGTGCAGGAGCGTGGCTGGCAGGTCGGCGTGACAGCGGGAGACCAGCAAACCCGGGAAACCACTGTTCGTTACAGCGGCAATGCCGACAAGCTGGATTACCGTGTCAGTTTCAATTACCAGCACAACGACGGCTTCCCACCCGTAAGTTCCGGCGACAACCGAGGGCCAATGAAGGACGGCAGGGAAATGCTGGCCCTGAACCTGCGTGCTATGTACACCCCGAATATTACAGATACATTCGACCTGCAAGCCGGGTACACACACAACAATTCTGGTTGGGGTGATGCGGACAGTCCGGCGGAGTACGCTGATGTCCAGTTCAAAAACCAATACCAGTCCCTGAAGTGGAACCGGGATCTGATCAACGGAGACGGGCTGCAAATCCATTTGTACCACAACCGAATTGAGGGTGAGAACTATATCAACCAGGGGCTGGTTTCCAACCTGTTGTCGGAGGAACTCGGATTCACCATTACCCCGGAACAGGTGCCGGGCTTTTTTCAGATGATTGACCCGACCCTGGATATTGAAGATCAACACTATATCGTCGGCTTTCAGGGCATTGATTCAGAGCGCTACGACGTGGAACTGGAACATCGCCTGCATCTGACCCCCAATTTGCGAGCCACCTGGGGGGCAGGCCTGCGCTACGACAATATCAGTGGCAAGACAGTATTTGGCCATGGTGGCGATGAATCGCTGACCAGTCGGCGGCTTTTCGGGCACATGGAGTGGGAGGCCAGTTCCCGCTGGACCATGAATACCGGTCTGATGATCGAAAACAACGTCCTGGTGGACACGATTGCATCCGGCAGAATCGCCGCCAATTACCACTTCAATCCTCTCCACACCCTTCGCATAGGTTATGCCATTGGTCGGCGCTCCCCCTCTCTGGGTGAGGCCCGGGAGCTGAATGTGGATGTTCTCGCCGACCAGATACTGGTCCAGGCGATTCGTAAATCTGCTGAAAGTGTCGAGGAAGAGCGACTGAAAAGCCTTGAACTGGGCTATCTGGCCCAGTTGCCCACACAGGGACTGACCTTTGATGTCAGACTGTTTCGAGAATCCGTTAAAGATGGCATCGATACCTACCAGGCACCTGCTGATCTGGGTATTCCGTCGCTCGGTCTGGATGAAACCATATCAGTTCGCGACAATAACAGTCGCTGGGTAACACGGGGAGCGGAACTACAACTCCGCTATCAGCCCACAGAACACACTCTGATCAATGCCCACTACAGCTACCGGGATGTGGACAGCTTTTATATTTCCCGTTATGAACCCTACTTTCAGATCAAGGATCATGACGAACGCGCACCGCGACATACGGCAGGCATGCTGCTGTTTCAGCGATTTGCTGCAGGCTGGTCCTCAGGCATCAATATCTACCATATGACCGCAGCGGACTGGCGTGATGGCAACCCTGTAGAACAGTTTGTCCGGGTAGACGCCCATCTGGGTTATGATTTTGCTGTGGGTTCAAGCACCGGAAACCTGTCACTTATCGGCCAAAACCTGGGGGGTGACTATATGGAGCATGCTCAAAACAATGTTTTTGAAACCAGACTTTTTTTACGTCTCGTGCTGAATTTTTGATGTGTTTGACCTTATTGCTCCAGACAAAATCATAGCGGCTGGGGGATGAAAGGTCTTACGCTCAATAGCAGCGTTACTTAGGGAAGACATGTTGAAGCGACCGGTAAGGAAACAAGGTATCTTTGCAACCCTCTCCACTACTGGACTCCTTGTCCTTTCCCTTTTGATGTGCCCGGTAACACAGGCAGACATCTTATCACTGTTATCCAGCGACGCCTCTTATTACCTTGAAACCGCCGACTCACTCCAGGACACGGTCAACAAAACACTGCCCGGAAACCCCGGTTTCAGTATCATTAACCTCCATAAAACCAAGCTGCCAGAGCATCAGGATCCCCACTACCAACTCATTGTTGCCATCGGAAGCTATGCAACTCGCGAGGTGGTTAACTGGGGAGGGGACATACCTGTGCTCAGTATTTTCACCCCAAAAAATGCCTATGAATCTGCCTGGTCAACCCACGATAAAGCCCCAGCGCGCCAGGCTTCTGCAATTTTTCTGGATCAACCCCTCAGCCGGGTAATCACACTTGCATCATTGCTAAAACCCGAAGCTACTCGGTTCAGCACCATATTTGGTCCCGTCTCGAGGGGGTTGGAGGCAGAGCTGGAGACACTTACCGCTGAACGTGGCCTGGTTCTCAAACACGGCTACCTCGACCGGGAGGACAACCCTGTGTCGGTTCTGCGTCCCGTGGTCAGTGGTACCGACCTCTTTATTGCCCTGCCGGATCAGGCTGTCCTTAACCGGGCAATCGCCAAGTGGATTCTCCACCTCAGCTTTCAACAAAAGGTCCCGGTTATCGGCTTCTCAAAGGCCTATACCGTCGCAGGGGCATTGGCCTCTATTTTTTCTTCGCCTGATGACATTGGCAGGCAGGCAGGTGAACACATCAGTCAATGGTTGCGCAATCCGGAAAGCACCCTCGGCAAGCCCCAATATCCCCGCTATTTCAGTATATCCACCAACCCGGCCATAGCGCGATCGCTCGGTATATCCCTGCCGTCAGACAGTACGCTTTATACAAGCATCCAAAAGCAGGAGCAGGCAGTAAAATGACTGAAGGCCCATTGCTCAGCAAGTCGATTCATCAGCGGTTTCTTGTGGTGGCTCTTTTCCCGTTGTTGTTAACCATCACGTTGCTGACGCTCTACACGATTGATGCCCGGCGGGGTGACCTGTCAGAAAACCTTTATCAATCCGGAGAAATGACATCGGATTATCTGGCGACAATTTCGGATCTGTCACTCTACTCGCGAAACATCAAGTTACTCGCAAACACATCGGCGGCGGCCATTCGCCTGCCCGACGTATCCGGCGTCGCTTTTATAGACCGCACAGAGAAGCTAGTCCTGAATTCCGGGGATATACCTCCGGCAGCACTGGGGTCCTCACCGGACAAACAACCCTTGCAGCTGGACAATCACGTCTACTTCAAGAAACCCGTTTATCTGGTGGGTGTTGAGTTCAGTGATTACGAGGAAGAAGCCGCGCAGGTGGTCGATAATGAACTGATCGGCTGGGTTATCGTCGCGATTGATCAGGCCCGTTTGCACCAGAAGCAGCGTCAGATTATTTTTACCTCTCTCTGGCTATCCCTTCTGGGGCTTATTATTGCCTTTGTACTGACCTACTATCTGAGCCTGGGGTTGATTGCTCCGATTCAGCACCTCACCGCCGTCATAAAAAAAATGGCCCGCGGCAACCTCAGCATCAGGGCCAAAACCGGAACCCGCGACGAACTTGCCATTCTCGCGAGTGGCATCAACCAACTGGCAGAATCAATTACCGAGGGCAGACAAAATCTTGAATATCGGATTAATCTCGCTACCAGCCAGTTACAGGATACCCTCGAGAGCCTGCAAACAAAAAACCGTGAACTGGAATTGTCACGACAGGAAGCGGAAACAGCAAATCAGTCAAAGAGTGATTTTCTGGCACGGATGAGCCATGAACTGCGTACTCCCATAACCTCCATCCAGGGATTTGTACACTTACTGGATGTCAGTGTCATGTCTGAAACAGACCGTCACTACTGCCAGATTATTGATCAATCCGCACTCCAGCTACTGACTCTGATTGACGATATTCTGGCTTGTTCAAAACTCCAGTCCAATACCGTTGAGCTCGAACAGCAGCCAATAGATCTGGCGGAATGCATAGAGCAGGTCAGCGCCCTATTTTCTCCCCAGGCACAACACAAGGGCCTTTGTATCGCAGTGGATTATGCTCCCGATGTGTTGTTGCACCGGGTGGGAGATATGATCCGGCTACAGCAGATTTTGAGCAATCTGATTGCCAATGCTATCAAATTCTCCGAACAGGGCGGGGTTTTCATCTCCCTGAAAACCAATTCGGCACAAGCCGTTATTATCGAAGTGCTGGATACCGGTATCGGTATTTCCGCCGACGCCCAAGGCCTGC
>JGI24659J20068_1000462_pt1 | contig 11112 bp, 7 predicted proteins | sample MalvirmetaMSP131_FD_20068 | JGI IMG/M metagenome (IMG submission 20068) | reverse complement strand
CGCTGTCAATGACCTTCGGCCTCTATCAGGGCGAAAAATTACAGGCGGGTGCCGATTACGCCTACCGAAATCTGCTGCGTGACAGCTTTCTGCCGCGTCTGATCTATCGCATGGAGGATCGCCTGCGCAGTATTCCGGCGAGCGACCTCGAACCGACCTACGAAGTGCTCAAGGTTTACTTGATGCTGCAGGACCGGCGTCACCTCGACCCAGAATATGCCAGTGCTCTTGTTGAGTTGGATTGGGATCAATCTCTCCCGCGCGATGTAACGCGCGAACAGCGCAACGCATTGCGCCAGCATCTGCACAATCTCTTCGCCATGCCAGACTACGCCTCGCCGGTTCCCGCCGACCAAGAACTGGTGGCGCAAGCGCGTGGCACGCTGCGGCAGTTCGCGCTGCCCCACCGGGTCTACAGCCGCATGAAGCGGGAGGGCATCGGCGAGCAGTACCCTGTCTTTTCCATCCTGACGAAGGGTGGTCCCAATGCGTCCTTGGTTTTCGAGCGGGCGAGCGGCAAACCACTTTCTGAAGGGGTGCAGGGCATCTATTCCCATGATGGCTATCATCAGTCCTTCCAAAAGCGGGTAGGGGAGTTGTCCAAGCAACTGGCTGCAGAGGAACCGTGGGTGCTCGGTATAGAAGCCGCAGAAGGCGGCCGCCAAGATCGCGTAGCGTCCTCTGGTGCAGACGATATTGCCGAGGCGGTCCGTCGTCTCTATCTTCAAGACTACGCGCGCGCGTGGGACAGCTTTATTTCTGACATCCGCGTCAAGCGACCCAGCAGTCTCACCGAGGGGATTCAGATCTCGCGCATTCTATCGGCGCCGGATTCTCCGCTGACCTCGCTGATGCGAGGCTTGGTCAGGGAGACGACGCTGATCAAAGCCACCGAAGAGAAGGATCTCGCGGACCGGACCTCTGACCGAATCGACGAGCAGCGTCGACGTCTAGGTCGTCTGTTTGGTGGAGGGGATGTTCCCGGGACAGTGGAAGTGGCTGCCGGCAAGGTCGTCGAAAGCATTGTCGATGATCGATTCGACGCGCTGCGTCACTGGGTGCGGGGACCTGGCGACGGGGTGCCACCGCCGATGGATAGCGCGCTGAACCTGCTCAATGAAGTCTATTTAATGCTGAGCCGGGCGGAGACCGCGTTGCAGGGAGGCAATCCCCCACCCCCAAGTGAGGCGCCGGCGCGCGTCAAGGCGGAAGCGGCGCGCATGCCTGAACCCTTCAAGGCGGTCGTCGATGAACTCACCACCGCGGGTACTGCGCTCATTCTGGGGCAAACCCGGCAGAACCTGTCGCGCGGTATCGCCCAGTCGTTCGGGGATTTTTGTGTGCAGGCCATCAGCGGTCGCTATCCATTTGCCGCCAACAGTGTGCGGGACGTCACTTCGGACGATTTTGCAGCCTTGTTCGGGCCCGGAGGCATGATCGAAAATTACTTCAATTCGTCGTTGGCACCCTACGTTGATACCAGCACGCGCCCCTGGAGCTTGCGGCGTGTTGAGGGCGTGCCAATGGGAGCATCCGGTGCGTTGGCGCACTTCGAGCATGCAGACACGATCAAAAGGGTGTTTTTCCGCGGTGGCGGTCAAGCCACTTACCGGTATGAATTCCGTCCCCTCAGGATGGATGCAGGTATTCAGCGATTCCAAGTCGACGTCGACGGTCAGGTGGTCAGTTACAGTCATGGTCCGGTCGTTCCCCGGTGGGTGACGTGGCCTGGTACGGGCGGGACCTCCATCGTTCGCGTTACCGTAGATCCCCCCGGCCCGACCGGCACCGGATTCTCGGTGCAGGGTCCTTGGGCGCTCTTGCGGCTGTTCGACCGTGCCCGCGTCGAGCGCTTGGCCCAGCCCGAGAAAATGGTCGTTACGTTCACCTTCGACGGTCGCGAGATCTCCTTTGACGTCACCGCCGGCAGCGTTCAGAACCCCTATGGCTTGGATGCAATCAGACGTTTCCAGTGTCCGCGCGGCTTGGGGTGAGATCACCGCCCCTAACTCCCGCGGCGCTGACCCAAATACCGGGATGGTTCGGGAAGATTCCCTGCCTTGGTGATTTTGCGAGCCGTAGATTGCCTGCCGCGTTCATTAGTCCCTGGGACGCATGGTTGCAGTCTGTGATTATCGGCAGCCGCGAGATATTGGACGAGCGGTGGCTGGAGGTCTATCTGCACAGCCCAATCTGGCAGTTTATGCTGCACCCTGGGCTCTGCGGGTCGTCAGGATGGTTTGGTGTACTGATGCCCAGCGTGGACCGTGCAAATCGGCACTTTCCGCTCACCATTGCCTTCGAGACTCCCGTAGCGGATCTGAATGCTGAAGCTCTTTCGCAGATCATTACGCGTCTGTGCGGATTGGCGGACATTGCAGCTGATACGTTGGCGGCCGAGCAAACCCTAGAAAGTCTGGAGGGCCGTCTCCTTCAATGGAGCACTTCTCCCCCGAATCGGCGGCCGGTTGCTCTCCCGACCTGCACACCGGTTATGCCCGTGACAGATGACCAAATCGGTTTGGTGTCCCTCTCCAGCCTGTTGGGCCACCTCGTAAGGGCGAGGCGAGATTGTCCAAGCGGGGCGCATGACATTCCAAGGGGCTTCTGGTGGTCCAACGCCACCGGACACGATGGTGAGTGGTTGATGGCCAGATCATCTGGATTGCCCACCTCGACCCTGTACGCACAGCTGCTTGTTGGCAAGGTTCTAGGGTAACCGTCTGGCGCTCTCGGATGGTCCGGGTGTCATACTTGTTGCGGTCCGACAGCTCGGCTGTCGTGAAATAGGTTTGACTTATATAATGCCTCCGTGGACAGTTTGTGAAAAGAACATGCCGCTCATGAATCGCATGACAGACATTACACATATTAGCTATGTGAGTCGTATAAGTCCCAAGAACCGCATAAAACGTGATTAGAACCCTTTTCGACCGACTTCTCGACGGGCAATCCTTTCGTGAGCGGCGGCGTATTCCGCTCACGGAGGGGAGTCAAGCCACTGGGGTGTCGCGGCCAACCCTCTCGCGGATTGCGAACACGCCGGCATATGTCACCAGCACTGACACCATCGAAGAACTTCGCCGGTTCCTTGAGGGCAACCCTAGAGAACTTTCGGTGCTTGTGGACGATGATGGGGCCGACGGTCAGAAGACAGGCTGAAATAATTTCGCTAGGCCCCAAAGAGGCCCCAAAGAGGCCCCTGATGGCCCCCGGTGGCCCCATTGCATTTTGTCCCTTCCCTCGAGTGAACCAAGCGAGCCCCGACTGGAGGCATACCGCGCGATGCTACAGGCTGGCTGGCTGGTGCTGGCTTCGAAAACAGCCGGCCGCTCAGAAAGTTACGAGCAGCCCCTTGCGCAAGCGCCTCCGCCTCCATACAATGCGCGGCCTTCGAGGATGGCCTCGGAGATTTTTGAAGGTCTGGTGCGGGGTGGAGCAGTCTGGCAGCTCGTCGGGCTCATAACCCGAAGGTCGTAGGTTCGAATCCTGCCCCCGCTACCAATCTTTGGCGGAAAACGAGGCCCCTCAGTGGGCCTTTTTTATTGCGGTTTCGTGGGGACTTAATCAGATTTACTGTGCTTAATCAAAAACTTAACAACTTGCTGGAGCCTTTGATCGAATCGCTCGGTTACGAGCTGGTGTTGATCGAGTTTTCGGCGGGCTCGCACAGCGCCATGCTGCGGCTGTTCATCGACGCGCCGGGCGGCATCACTTTGGGTGACTGTGAGCGCGTGAGCCGCGAGGCGGCAGCGCTGCTGGATGTTGAAGATCCGATCAGCACGGCTTACCAGCTTGAGGTGTCGTCACCGGGCATGGACCGTCCGCTGGTCAAGCCGGCGCATTTCGAGCGGTTTGTTGGGGAGACGATCAAGGTTCAGTTGCACGTGGCGCGTGAGAATCGGCGCCGCTTCTCCGGTGTGCTGGTGGCAGCCGATGCGAACGGGATTGAAGTTGCGCTTCCCGAAATGCGACTGCAAGTGTCGTATGAGGATATCGAGCGGGCCCGTCTGGTGCCCGATTTTGACCGTGAAATGGCCAAATCATGAATAAGAACATCCTGCTGATGGTTGACGTCCTCTCCAATGAGAAGGGTGTCGAGCATGAAATTATCTTCAAGGCGCTCGAGGCCGCACTGGCATCGGCGACCAAGGAGCATCACGGGGATGAAGCCGATATCCGTGTCGAGATTGATCGTGAAACGGGCGAATACCTCAGTTATCGCCGGTGGACGGTGTTGGAGGATGACTCAGAAGATTTCGAGTTCCCGGAGCGTCAGATCAAGCTGACCTACGCGCAGAAGGACCATCCGGAAATTCAGCCGTTGGAGGTCATCGAGACGCCGGTGGACTCAGTGGACTTTGGCCGGATCGGGGCCCAGAAGGCCAAGCAGGTCATCATTCAGAAAATCCGCGAAGCGGAGCGGGCGATGGTGGTTGCGGCGTACACCAGTCGCGTGGGCGAATTGTTGACCGGCATCGTCAAGCGCATGGAGCGCGGCGCGATCATCATGGATCTGGGCAATAACGTCGAGGCAGTCATTCCGCGTGACCACCAGATTCAGCGTGAGCCGCTGCGACCGGGCGACCGGGTCCGCGGTTTTATCTATGAGGTGGGTGCGCAGATTCGCGGGCCGCAGATCTTCGTCTCGCGTACCGATCCGCGTTTTTTGATGGAGCTGTTCAAGCTCGAAGTGCCGGAAATCGCCCAGGGCCTGATTGAACTCAAGGGCGCCGCGCGTGACCCCGGCCTGCGGGCCAAGATTGCGGTGCAGGCCAAGGACAAGCGTATCGATCCGGTCGGTGCGTGCGTGGGCATGCGCGGTTCGCGGGTGCAGGCCGTGTCCAACGAGTTGGCGGGTGAGCGCGTCGACATCGTGCTGTGGGACGAGAACACCGCGCAGTTCGTGATCAATGCCATGGCCCCGGCCGAGGTGGAGAATATCGTCGTGGATGAAGACGCCCATGCGATGACCATCGGCGTATCTGAAGAGAAACTTGCCCAGGCAATCGGCCGCGGGGGCCAGAACGTGCGCCTCGCCTCCGAGCTGACGGGCTGGACCCTGAACGTGATGACCGCCGCCGATGCCGAGGCGCGCAAGGAAACCGAGAATCAGGCGATCCAGCAGACCTTCATGGCCGATCTGGACGTCGATGCCGAGGTGGCCCTCATCCTCGTGCAGGAAGGGTTCACCTCGCTCGAAGAAGTGGCTTATGTGCCAGACGAAGAGATGTTGGGCATCGAGGAATTCGATGAACAGATCGTCACCGAATTGAAGAATCGCGCCCAGGACGTGCTGCTGACCCGGGCCATCGCCAGCGCCGAGTCGGCCGCCGATGGCAGCGACAAGGATGACCTTCTCGCGGTCGAGGGGATCGACGCGCAGGTTGCCGATGTGCTCAACGAGGCGGGTATCCGCACCGCCACCGAGCTCGCCGACCTGGCCACCGACGAATTGCTGGAAAGCGTCGAGATGGACGAAGCAGCAGCATCAGAATTGATTATGGCGGCTCGCCGTCGCGTTTACGCCTGAGCGCTGCTCCGGCCGGAAACCACAGGATTTGCATGTCGACAGTTACCGTTCTTGAATTTGCCAATGAGTTGAATCGCCCCGTCACCGAATTGCTTGCGCAATTTCGGGAGGCGGGCGTGTCCGTGAAGGAAGCGTCGTCATCGATCAGCGCGCAAGACAAGATCGCGCTGCTGAGCTACTTGCGACAGAAAACCGCGCGCGCCACCGGGCAGGCCGGTGAGTCTTCTGAGGCGGCCTCGGCCGAGTCGGACGTGGGCGTGCGGCGGATATCGCTGAAGCGTAAAGAAACCAGCGAACTCAGGGTTTCTGGCGCCCGTGGCGCGCCGGCCAAGACGGTCAGCATTGAAGTCCGCAAGCGCCGCACCTTCGTGCCGACCGAGCTGCCAGAGCCGGTTGCAGCGCCCGAGCCCACCGCTGAAGAGCGGGCAGCGCGTGAGGCCGAATCGGCCCGGCGGGCGCTGGAAGCCGAGCAGATCGCGGCGCGCAAGGCGGCCGAGGCCGAGGCTAAACGCGCTCAGGAAGAAGCCGAGCGCCTCGCGCGCGAGGCTGAAGAGCAGGCCCTGCGTGACGCTGATGAAAAGGCCAAGCAGGATCAGGCCGAGCACGAGCGTCTGCTGAAAGAAGATTTGTTGTATCGCCAGCGCTGGGAAGCCTCCCAGTCGCGTCGTCGTGCCGAGGAAAACCTTCGCCGATCGGCCGAGATGCGCGCCGCCACGCCTGCGCCGGTTGCGGCTCCGGCGGCCAGAACCGCCGCAGGTGCCGCCGCACCTGCCGCCGCCGCGGCCGCGCCCGGTACCGCCCCCGCGCGTCGCGGCGATCGTCGCGACGGTGACCGCAAGGGTCGCAAAGAATTGCACGTGGCCGAGGGCAAGTCGGGCAAACGGGACAAGAAGAGCCGCAAGAGCAGTGGCGGCCGGGTACAGATTGACAACCAACATGCCTTCGAGCGCCCCACCGCGCCGGTGGTGCGCGATGTCGAAGTGCCCGAAATCATCACCGTCGGCGAGTTGGCCAACCGCATGGCGGTGAAGGCCACCGAACTCATCAAGCTGATGATGAAGAACGGCCTGATGGCAACGATCAATCAGAGTCTTGATCAAGACACGGCCGCGCTGATGGTCGAGGAAATGGGCCACCGCGTCGTGATGGTGAAGGCCACCGACGTCGAGGAGTCACTTGAACAAGCGGTTTTCGCCGAGGTCAGCGACGCCGAGCGTGTGCCGCGCCCACCGGTCGTGACCATCATGGGCCACGTGGACCACGGCAAGACCAGCCTGCTCGACTACATTCGCAAGACGAAAGTGGCGTCGGGCGAAGCGGGTGGCATTACCCAGCACATCGGCGCCTACCATGTCGAAACCGAAAAGGGCGTGATCAGTTTTCTCGACACGCCGGGCCACGCCGCCTTCACCCGCATGCGGGCCCGCGGCGCCCAGATCACCGATATTGTGGTGCTCGTGGTGGCGGCTGACGACGGCGTCAAGCCGCAGACCAAAGAAGCCATTCAGCACGCCCGTGCCGCGGGCGCGCCCATGGTCGTGGCCATCACCAAGATCGACAAGCCGGATGCCGATCTCGACAAGGTCCGCAACGACCTGTCGCAAGAGCAGGTCATCTCTGAAGAATGGGGCGGCGAGTACCAGTTCGTGGGCGTTTCCTCGCACACTGGCGAGGGCATCGACAAGCTGCTCGAGGCGATTCTCTTGCAGTCGGAAGTGTTGGAGCTCACCTCGCAGATCGACGCCGATGCGCGCGGCACCGTGGTCGAATCCTCTCTTGAAAAGGGTCGCGGCCCGGTGGCGACCGTGTTGGTGCGCAGCGGCACCCTGAAACAGGGCGACGTGATTCTCACGGGCCAGTATTTCGGCCGCGTGCGTGCCATGTTTGATGAGGCAGGGCGTCCGGTGAAAACCGCTGGGCCCTCGATTCCCGTGCAGGTGCTTGGCCTGTCCGGTGTGCCGGAGGCGGGCGACGACGTGGTGGTGGTTGGCGATGAGAAGAAGGCGCGCGAACTGGCCGACCTGCGTGAAGGCAAGGCGCGTGAGCAGCGGCTGGCTCAGAACCAGGCCTTGCGCATGGACCAGATTCTGGCGCGCATGGGCGAAGGCGAGATCAAGCAGTTGACCTTGATGATCAAGGCCGACGTGCAGGGCTCGGCTGAAGCGCTCTCCGAGGCGTTGCGCAATCTGCCGAGCGAGGAAGTGCGGGTCAACGTGCTGTCCGCCGGGATCGGCGGCATCAACGAATCCGACGTCGACCTGGCGCTGGCCTCGAAGGCCATCATCATCGGCTTCAACGTCCGTGCCGATGCCGGTGCGCGCAAGCGCATCCAGGACACCGGTGTGGACGTGCGCTACTACTCGATCATTTACAACGTGCTCGATGAGGTCAGTGACGCCATCTCGGGCCTGCTGGGCACCGAGACCCGCGAGCAGATTGTCGGCACCGCGCAGGTTCGCGACGTGTTCCGCAGTGCCAAGCTCGGCAGCGTTGCAGGCTGTCTGGTCATGGAAGGCTCGGTGCAACGTGCGCTGCCCATCCGCGTTCTGCGGGACAACACGGTCATCTACGAAGGCACGCTGGAATCGCTGCGCCGCTTCAAGGATGACGTCAACAAGGTTGAAGCCGGCACTGAATGCGGCATCGGCGTGAAGGATTACAACGACGTCAAGGTCGGCGACCAGATCGAGTGCTTCCAGCGCTTCGAAGTGAAACGGTCCGTCAAGACGGCGGCGGCTTGAGGTCGCCGCGCTCATCATGGCCACGGCATTGAAGTCGCTTCCGTCGCGAGGATCGGGCGCCCATGCCTAAAGAGTTTTCCCGTGCCTCAAGGATCAATCAGCAACTGCAGGAAGTGCTGTCGGTGCTGATTCGCGAGCTCAGGGATCCGCGCATTGGCGACATCACGGTCACTGCAGTCGATGCCGCGGCCGATATGCGGTCGGCCAACATCAAGGTCAGCAGCTTTGCCGACGACGCCGCGCTGGCCCAGTCCGTCAAGGTGCTGAATCACGCCAGCGGCAAACTGCGCCGTGATCTGGGCCGGCAACTCACCCTGCGCTACATTCCTGAGTTGCGATTTCTGGCCGATCGCGCGTTGCGTGAAGGGGACCGCATTGCTGCCATCATTCGCGATGCGCGGGCGGCGGACGACCGTGTGGCGGCCGCACGCCAGCAGGCCGAGCCCGACGGCAGTGTTAACGGGTCCAGCAACGACGGATGAGCAAACCGCGTCGCCCGAAACGCGCGGTAGATGGCATTTTGCTGCTCGACAAACCCCCAGGCATTACCTCCAACGCGGCGTTGATGGAGGTCCGGCGTCTGTTCCAGGCGGACAAGGCCGGGCACACCGGCAGCCTGGACCCCATGGCCACCGGCATGCTGCCGATCTGCCTTGGCAACGCCACAAAGCTCAGCGGCCAATTGCTGGCGTCCGACAAGGCCTATCGGGCCACCATTTGTTTGGGGGCCAGAACCGACAGCGGAGACGCAGACGGCACGGTCGTCGAATCGGCATCGGTGCCGGCGCACGATGCCGCGCAAGTGATCGCGATGCTCGACGCCAGCTGTGGCCCTCAAACACAAATTCCACCCATGGTGTCGGCACTGAAGCACGAAGGGCAGCGGCTCTACGCGCTGGCGCGCGAGGGGGTGGAGATTGCGCGCGCGCCCAGAGACATCGTCATTCATCAGCTCAAGCTGGTCGACTGGCAGCCCATGCAATGGGTCATCGACGTGCAGTGCTCCAAAGGCACCTACATTCGGGTGCTGGCTGAAGACCTGGCGCAAAAATTGGGAACATTGGCCCATCTCACCGCATTGCGGCGACAGTGGGTCACGCCATTCCGCGGCACGCAATATGCCCTCTCGCAGCTGCAGGCCATTGCGAGCGACGGGGGGCACGTCGCGTTGGACGCCTGCCTGCTCCCGCTGTCATCGGCGCTGGTGCAGTGGCCCAAAGTGGTGGTTACGGGGCCGCAGGCGGCACAGCTCCGTGCGGGCCAGCCGATCGCCGTGCAAGACAGCGCCGCGTCAGAAGTGGGCGCAGCGCAGCGAGAGGTGGAGGTTCTCGACGGGGAAGGTGTGGCGATCAGCCTGGCCGTTTGGCGCGACGATGGCCTGCTGTGGCCGAAACGGTGGCTTTCAAGAGACGAAAAGCCTTAGAGCGAGTTGCGTGGTGGGGCTGTCGCTGACTACAATACGCGGCTTGATTAACGACTTATATGAACGCTGTTCTGGAGCATTCGAGATGACGATGTCTGTGGCCGAGAAGGCTGATGTTGCAAAGAAGTTCGCGCGCGTTGCCAACGATACCGGGTCACCTGAAGTGCAGGTGGCCTTGCTGACCGCCCGCATCACCGGTTTGATGGGCCATTTTTCCGCGAACAAGAAAGACCACCACAGCCGCCGTGGCCTGTTGAAAATGGTCAATCGTCGCCGCAGCCTGCTCGACTATCTCAAGGGCAAGGACGAAGGCCGCTATCTGAAATTGATCGGCGAGCTCGGCCTGCGTCGCTGAGCGATCAGGCTTCTTGAGTTCTGCGGTGCTGGTCGACGTGTCCGGCGGCCAGAAACAATTTGAATTTCTGACGCCGCCGGAGGATCTCCGGCGGCGATTTATTTGTTTATGGAGAAATGATTAATGGCTATTTCCGCCACGCCGGCAACGGCAGTCAAGAAAAGCTTTCAGTTCGGTGGTCAGACCGTCACCCTGGAAACCGGCGCCATCGCGCGGCAGGCCTGCAGCGTCATCGTATCGATGGGCGAGACCGTGGTCATGGTCAACGTCGTCGCGCGCAAGGATGCAAAGCCCGACCAGGGCTTCTTCCCGCTGACGGTGGATTACATGGAGCGCTTCTACGCCGGCGGTCGCATCCCCGGCGGCTTCTTCAAGCGTGAAGGGCGCCCGACCGAGAAGGAAACGCTGACCTCGCGTCTTATCGACCGCCCGTTGCGCCCGCTGTTTCCGGACGGCTTTTTCAACGAAGTTCAGGTGGCCGCCACCGTGCTGTCCCTGAACCCTGAAATCAGCGGCGACATTCCCGCCATGATCGGCGCCTCAGCGGCCGTTGCGCTGACCGGCGCCCCCTTTGCGGGACCGATTGGCGCGGCGCGTGTCGGCTTCCAGGACGGCAACTTCATTCTCAACCCGACCGAGAGTCAGCTGAAGACGTCCGAACTGGATTTGGTTGTCGCGGGCACCAAAGACGCCGTGTTGATGGTCGAGTCTGAGGCCAAGATGCTCTCGGAAGAGGTCATGCTGGGTGCGGTGTTGTTTGGCCACGAACAGATGCAGGCGGCCATCGTCGCCATCAACGAGCTTGTTGCCGAAGCCGGTCTGCCCAAGTGGGACTGGCGGGCGCCGGACACCAGCGCGGTGAGCGGCTTCGCGGCGGCGTACGAAGGGCGCATTGCCGATGCGTACACGCTGACCGACAAGAAGGAGCGCGTGGCCGCAATCAACGCGATCCGCGCCGAAGCCGTGGGCGCCAAGCCCGAAACGCTGGGTGACCGCGACGTGAAGGATGCCTTGCACGAGCTTGAGGCCAAGGTGGTGCGGGGCCGCATTCTCGAAGGGC
>JGI24659J20068_1000461_pt1 | contig 11134 bp, 14 predicted proteins | sample MalvirmetaMSP131_FD_20068 | JGI IMG/M metagenome (IMG submission 20068) | reverse complement strand
AGCACGGGTTTCTGATTCCCAATGCGCCCGGCACGGTGGATGAGGATTACCGCGGCGTGGTGATGGTCGGGCTGTACTATGTAGGGGATGCGCCTTTTGTTATCCGGCACGGGGATAGGATCGCGCAGGCTGTTATTGCGCAGGTTCAACAATACGTCTGTGTCGAGGTCGATGCCTTGTCCGATACCACGCGCGGGGACGGCGGATTCGGCTCTACCGGCCTGAAATAGACGAGGATCGTGAAAGGTTCCGCTGTCGTGAAACTTTCATAAAGCTGAAACGAATGTGAATTAATGCCGCCCTAGGTTCCCCGAAAAAAGGGGAACCGAATGCTTCAGCTTCAAGCCGTCACAAAAACATTTGGCGCGAATACAGCCGTTCACGCGGCGAGCTTTTCCGTCGACCGCCCGATGATGATTGGCATCATTGGCAGTTCCGGTGCCGGTAAGTCGACGCTGCTGCGGATGATGAATTGCCTGACCCCTGCCAGTTCGGGCGAGATTCTGGTCAACGGGCGCGACATCACCAAGCTGCGCGGGGCGGAGAAGCGCGATTGGCAATCCCATTGCGCGATGATCTTTCAGCAGTTCAATCTGGTGCCGCGTCTGGATGTGGTGTCGAACGTGCTGCATGGCACGTTGAACCGCCGGTCGACATTGGCGACGATGTTCAACCTCTACCCCGAAGGCGACATCATCCGCGCCATCGATATTCTGGATCGTCTGGGCATTGCCGAGCACGCTCCCAAACGCGCCGAGGCCCTGTCGGGCGGTCAGCAGCAACGTGTCGCCATTGCGCGCGCACTGATGCAGGACCCCACGATTATTCTGGCCGATGAACCCATCGCCTCGCTTGATCCGATGAACGCACAGCTGGTGATGCAGGCGCTGCGGGATATCCACGAACAGGACGGGCGCATGGTGATCGCGAACCTGCACACGCTGGACACCGCGCGTCGCTATTGCGACCGCGTGATCGGCATGCGGCAGGGGCGCATCGTGTTTGACGGCACGCCCGCGCAGCTGACCACCGGTGTGGCGCGCGACATTTACGGGGCGGATGCCAGCTTTTCCGAAGCGACGACATCGACCCAGATCGAAACGCTGTCCGCCCGTCCCGAAACGGTGGCGGCGCAATAACCCCAATTATCTTTTCATCCCCAGCCTCCGATCCTCGGGGGCCTATCTGCAAAAAGAGAGACGACCGATGAACAAACTACTTGCTGCTGCTTTCGCGACGACCGCCCTTGCGACGGGTGCTGTGGCCCAAACCGAAGCCATTTCCGAATTCCGCATCGGTATTCTGGGTGGCGAGAACGCGCAGGACCGGATGAATTCGAACGAATGTATGCGCGCCATGACCGAGGATGCCTTGGGCGTCCCGACCAAGCTGTTCGCCCCTGCCGATTATAACGGCGTTATCCAGGGTCTGCTGGGCGGCACGCTGGATATGGCATGGTTGGGTGCTTCCGCCTATGCCGCCGTGTATCTGCAAGACGCCGAAGCGGTCGAGCCTGTGCTGGTGAAAATCAACGTGGACGGGTCTTATGGCTACCACTCCATCGGGTTTGCCCGCGCCGACAGCGGCATCACCAAGCTTGAAGACGTCAAGGGCAAGGTCTTTGGCTTCGGTGACCCGAACTCCACCTCGGGCTATCTGATCCCGTCCATCGAGATCCCCCAGATGGGCGAAGAGATCACCATGGACTCCGGCGCGTATTTTGGCGAAGTCAAGTTCACCGGCGGTCACGAGCAGACCATCGTTGCGGTCAACAATGGCGACATCGATGCAGGCGTGACCTGGGCTGATGGTCAGGGCAACTGGGAAGACGGCTACAACTCCGGCGCGCTGCGCAAGGCCGTGGACGCAGGCCTGGTCGATATGAACGATCTGGTGGAAATCTGGCGCTCCAAGCCGATCCCCGAAGGCCCCGTCGTGCTGCGCACCAGCCTGCCTCAGGACGTCAAAGACAAGATGACCGCGCTGGTCGACAACCTGTACGAGAACGACCCCGACTGCGCCTATGGCGTGGCGGCAGGCGACAGCCTTGGGTTCGACCCGATTACCCATGACGCCTATGTGTCGATCATCGAAGCCCGCAAGGCAAAATCGAATTGATCCAAGTGATTTAAGCACTGTCGCTGGCTCCGATCCGCATCGGGGCCAGCATTTTTACGTAAGGGCTTCCCATGACCGCGACATCGCAAACCGACCCCGACCTGGCAGGGATTCAGGAAAACTATCTGGCACTGGCCCGATCAAAGCGCTGGATGAATCTGGTGCTGCTGATCCTTTTCGTAGCGCTGCTGGTGGGTGGATTTAACACCGCAGGCAACCGCAATGCGGGCGGGTTCTGGGACGGCTTGCCGAATATTCTGGATTTCCCCGCCGATGTGATCGGCGAAGCGATAGAACGCGGGCACCTGTTGCCCGGCTATATGGCGAAATATCTGCCGTCGCTGATAGAGACGGTGAATATCGCCGCCGCCTCGACCCTGCTGGGGGCGATGGTCGGACTGTTCTTGTCGCTGATGGTCACACGCGGGCTGGCCCCGGTGCCGTGGCTCGTGGGCCCTTTGCGCCGCGTATTGGATCTGTTGCGCGCCATACCCGAGATTGTCATCGCGCTGGTGCTGATCTTTCTGCTGGGGGGCGGGCCGGTGCCTGCGATGATCGCCATCGCGCTGCATACCATCGGTGCCTTGGGCAAATTGTTCTCGGAGGTGAATGAAAACGCATCGCTCAAACCGGTAGAGGGTCTTGCCTCTGTCGGGGCGGGGTGGAGCCAGCGCATGTGGCTTGGCGTGATCCCGCAGGTGGCCCCGAACTACATCAGCTATGCGCTCCTGCGGTTCGAGATCAACATCCGCGCCTCTGCGATCCTTGGCTTCGTCGGGGCAGGGGGCATCGGCTATGACCTGCGCAACACCATGAGCTGGGGGCAGGGCAAATTCGACGAGGCCGCTGCCATCTTCCTGCTGCTGTTCCTGACGATTGTGATCGTCGACCAGCTTTCTTCTGTTTTCCGTAACCGTCTGACCCACGGCCTGCCGAGCGCAAAGGTGACCCTATGACCGCGACCGCCCTTCATACCCAGACGATGGTCCATTTCTCGCGCAAGCGGATGGCTGCGCTGGCGCTGCCCGTGATCGTTCTGGCCTATTTCGTCTATATCTTCTTTGCCTTCGATATTCCGGGGCTGGGGGATCGGATCAACGTGGGAAATGCCCGCACGCTGGTGGCCGATGCCTATAGCTACAAGACCCATGTCACGCAGGACAACCGCGACGGCGCGTTTTCCGTCGCGATCGAAGGCGAGCGTAAGGGCGCATATGAAGCCGGCACGGCCCCCGATTGGGTCACGTTGGGGGATCGCCCTGTCGCGGATCTGGGGGGCGGGCATATCGTGACCTTTGGCCCGCAGGTCAGCTATGACATCCCGGGCTACGGCACGGTCATGGCCGAGCCGGGGCAGCGCGGCGTTCAGGCGACATTCCCGCCCGGCGACATCCCCGACTACATCAGCGCGTCCAAGAACCGCGTGATGATCAACACGGAGGCCGGGCGGCTGACGATCACCCGCAACCGGACCGAGGTGTTCAAATACGACTACGGGTGGGAGCTGTTCTTTTTCACGCTCGACAGCCCCTATCACGGGCTGGGCCCGGTCGCGCTGATGGGGCGTGCGTTCAGCGGTGAAGCGGGCGCGATCTTCCATGACTTCTGGACCAACCGCATGTGGCGGCACAGTGATGTGGCCTGGGCGCTTTACGAGACTTTGCTGATGGCCTTTCTGGGCACATTCGGCGCGGCGATCATCGCCCTCCCGCTGGGGTTCCTTGCGGCCAAGAACTTTACCCCGCTGCGGTCCTTGCGCTTTGCCGCACGGCGGATGTTCGATTTCCTGCGCGGTGTCGACGGGCTGATCTGGACCATCGTCCTGTCGCGCGCCTTCGGGCCGGGGCCGCTGACCGGAGCCCGATCCTGCTGACCGACACAGGGTCTTTCGGCAAGATGTTCTCGGAAGCGCTGGAGAATGTGGACGGCAAACAGATCGAAGGTATCGCCTCTACCGGGGCCAAGCCGCTGCAACGCTACCGTTTTGGGGTGCTGCCGCAGATCGTGCCCGTGCTGCTCAGCCAGGTCCTCTATTTCCTCGAATCCAACACCCGCTCTGCGACGATCATCGGGGCGATCACCGGCGGCGGCATCGGTCTGCTGCTGACGCAGGCGATTGCCACCCAGAAGGACTGGGAAGAGGTGACCTATTATATCGTGCTGATCGTGCTCATGGTCATGGCGATGGACAGTTTCTCGGGCTGGCTGCGCCGCAAGCTGATCAACGGTGACGAGGGCGGTCACTGATGCCGCGCCTGACTGCCGACAGCCCCCTCATCCACCCCGACTGCGAGATCAAAGATGCCACATTCGGAGCCTATACAGAGGTCGGGCGCGGGTCGCGGATCGCCCATAGCCAGCTTGGCGATTACAGCTATTGCGACCGCTACGCCGACATTGCCAACACCACCGTGGGTAAATTCTCGAACATCGCGGCCTATGTGCGGATCGGGGCCACAGACCACCCGATGGAAAAAGCCAGCCTGCATCACTTTCACTACCGCGCGGGCGACTACTTTGACGGCGCGGCTGACGATGACGCTTGGTTCGCTCACCGTCGCAGCCGGCGCGTTACCCTTGGCCATGACACATGGCTTGGCAATGGGGCACAGGTGCGGCCAGAGGTAACGATCGGCCATGGCGCGGTTGTTGCGGGTGGGGCCATCGTGACCAAGGATGTCGCCCCCTATATGATCGTCGCGGGTATTCCAGCGGTGCCGCTGCGGGCGCGGTTCAGCGCGGGCATCGCTGACCGGATGATGGCGCTGGCATGGTGGGACTGGCCCCATGACGCCTTGCACCGCGCGCTGGATGATTTCCGCACGCTGTCAGCTGAGGCATTTCTGGAGCGCTACGAATAACGCCACGGGATTTCAGGTATCTGCCAGTGTCAGGGTCACCTTGTCCCCCGCAAACCACGTGCGCCCGTATTCCAGCGGTTGCCCTTGATCATCCACATTCAGGTTGATCGTGCGCAAGATCGGCGCGCCCTCGGCCACGCGCAGATGCAGCGCCTGGGTGGCGCTGGCGAGCTTGGCGTTGATGCGGGTTGATGCGCGGGTATAATCCGTCACGCCCCCGAGCCGCAGCGCCGCCGTCACCGATTGCGCGTGTTCAAGATGCGCCAGCATGTCGGGGAAGCGCGCGGCAGAGAAGACGCTGCGAAACAGCGCGATTACCTGACCGTCGGCAAAGGACAGCCCCTCGCAGACCTGCACCTGTGCGTTCTGCGCCAGCGCAAGTGCGTCGCTTTCTTCGGGGCGCGCTGTGCGGGTTTCCAACGTCAGGAACTCCTTGCTTGGCATCCGCCCCTGCGCCGACAGGTTCTGGTGAAACCGCACGCGGCGGCCGATGGGGTAATCGGTGGGGGTCGAGGTCACGAACACCCCCGCACCGCGCCGCGGCAACACCAGCCCTTCGCCCGCCAGCGCCTTGATCGCGTGCCGCACCGTATGCCGGTTCACTCCGAACCGCGCCGCCAGCGCGCTTTCGGTCGGCAGCTTGTCGTCGGGGCCATAGACACCCGCTGCGATGTCGCTGCGCAGACTATGGGCGATGGCGGTCCAGATCGGGGTGCGTTGGGGCATGTCACAAATATTTCGCAAAAGGAGGGCTTGGCGCTGATCGGTGCTACAGGTAGTATTTGTCTAGTTGTATAGACAACTCGAAAAGGTGTCTAGATGAATATGATGAACTCAGAAATCGACCCTCATGCGCGGCGTAAGGCATGGTTGGGTCTGCTTGCCAAATCCCCCGCCGCCGAGGTCGCGCTCCTTTGGGCCGCCTATGGCACCCACCCTGATCACAGCATTCTGCGCGCGCCGGAAATCGGCGGCGTAATGGTGCGCGGTCGGGCAGGGGCCGTCGGTGCCGCGTTCAACCTTGGCGAGATGTCCGTCACCCGTGCGTCTGTCAAGCTGGGCTGCGGTACGGTGGGTCACGGCTATGTGCAGGGCCGCAGCAAGGATCACGCGCTGCAGACGGCGCTGATTGACGCGCTGATGCAAACCGATGCGGCGACGCAGATAGAGGCCGCGATCCTCGCGCCCCTGCGCAAGGGGCGTGACACGGCCAAGGCCACCCGCGCGGCCAAGGCGGCGGCGACCAAGGTGGATTTCTTTACGATGGTACGAGGGGAAGACTGATGCAGACCCATGCTTTGGAGGGCGGCTTTACCGACGCCCCGATCGACGCCGCCCGCGCCTTTCGCGGGCTGATGACCGCGATGGCGCGCCCGGGGACGATCTGTGACGTCTCTGGGGCCACACCGCCCGCCCCGCTTGGCGCGGCGGCGGGCACCGCGATCCTGACGCTGTGTGATCCCGATACGCCAATCTATCTCGGCAGCGCTTGTGACACTCAGGATGTGCGCGATTGGATCACCTTTCAGACCGGCGCGCCCTTTGTGCCGCCCGCACAGGCGATGTTTGCCGTCGGGGCTTGGGAGGAGCTCCCGCTCTGCGAATTTGCCATCGGCACCGCCGAATATCCCGACCGCTCGGCGACGGTGGTTGTCGAGATGCCAGACCTCACGTCTCTGGGTGCGACCCTAAGCGGGCCGGGCATCAAGGATACCGCCAGCCTGTCGCTGCCGGATACTGCCGCGTTCCAACGCAACGCCGCGCTGTTCCCGCTGGGGCTGGATTTCATGTTCACCTGCGCAAACCGGCTTGCCGCGCTGCCACGCACGACGAGGGTCCGCTGATGTATGTTGCTGTCAAAGGGGGCGAACGCGCCATCGACAACGCCCATGCCTGGCTGGCCGAGGAACGGCGCGGGGACCGTGATGTGGCGGACCTGGGGGTAGACCAGATCCGCGAGCAGATGACGCTCGCCGTTAATCGGGTGATGGCGGAAGGGTCGCTGTATGATCCCGACCTCGCCGCGCTGGCGATCAAACAATCGCGCGGTGATCTGATAGAGGCGATCTTTCTGATCCGCGCCTACCGCACCACGCTGCCGCGTTTTGGCGGCTCTAACCCGGTGGATACGGCCACCATGGCCTGCGACCGCCGCGTGTCTGCAACGTTCAAGGATGCACCCGGTGGGCAAGTGCTGGGGCCAACATTTGACTACACCCACCGTCTGCTGGACTTCAAACTCGCCGCCGATGGCGAGTTTGGCGAGATGCCGCAAACAGAGCCTAATGCAGGCGAAACGCCGCATATCATGGGGTTCCTTGATCGCGAGGATCTGATCCAGTCGGAACCCGCAGGGGCGGACACACCGGACGATCTGACCCGCAGCCCGCTGGAGCTTCCGGCGAGCCGTGCCCTGCGTTTGCAGGCTCTAACACGGGGGGATGAGGGGTTTATCCTTGGCATGGCCTATTCCACCCAACGGGGCTATGCGCGCAACCACGCCTTTGTGGCAGAGCTGCGCATCGGCGCGGTCGCGGTCGAGATGGAGATCCCCGAGCTCGGCTTTGCCATCGACATCGGCGAGATCACCCTGACCGAATGCGAAACCGTCAACCAGTTCAAAGGCTCGAAAACCGAACCGCCGCAATTCACGCGCGGCTACGGGCTGGTCTTCGGGATGACGGAGCGCAAGGCGATCTCTATGGCGCTGGTCGACCGCGCGTTGCGCTGGAAAGAACTGGGCGAGGATAACCTAGGTGCCCCCGCGCAGGACGAGGAATTCGTGCTGTATCACGCCGACAACATCCAGGCGACNGGGTTTCTGGAGCATATCAAACTGCCCCACTACGTCGACTTCCAATCCGAACTGGANCTGATCCGCAAACTGCGCCGCGAGGCACAGGCATCAGAGCAAGCGGCGGGACAGACCGAGGGGGAGGGCCCCTCCGGGGGGAGTTTAAAGGGCAAAATGAAGGAAGGGGTGGCGTCATGAGCGACTATAACTTCGCCTATCTGGACGAGCAGACCAAACGCATGATCCGCCGCGCTATACTGAAAGGATTGGCGATCCCGGGGTATCAGGTGCCTTTTGCCAGCCGCGAGATGCCGATGCCTTATGGCTGGGGCACGGGTGGTGTGCAGGTTTCGGCAGCGGTTCTGACGCCCGAGGACCGGTTCAAGGTGATCGATCAGGGCGCCGATGATACGACTAATGCAGTCTCTATCAGGCGGTTTTTCGAGAAAACGGCGGGTGTCGCCGTGACCGAGGCCACCACAGAGGCCAGCGTTATCCAGACCCGTCACCGCATCCCCGAAACACCCCTGCGCGAAGACCAGATCCTTGTCTATCAGGTGCCGATCCCCGAACCCCTGCGGTTTCTTGAACCGTCAGAGGTCGAGACACGCAAGATGCACAGCCTTGAGGAATACGGATTGATGCACGTGAAACTTTACGAAGACATCAGCCAGCACGGCGCGATTGCCACGGCCTATGCCTATCCGGTGAAGGTCGAGGGGCGCTATGTCATGGACCCGTCCCCGATCCCCAAGTTCGACAACCCCAAGCTCGAGATGGCCGGTATCCAACTGTTCGGCGCAGGCCGCGAACAGCGCATCTATGCGGTGCCGCCCTATACGCAGGTGGTCAGTCTGGACTTTGACGATTATCCGTTCGAGCCGACCAAGGCGGATCATGCCTGTGACCTATGCGGCGCGACGGACAGCTATCTGGACGAGCTGATCATGGATGACGCCGGCGGGCGGATGTTCATGTGTTCGGATACGGATTACTGCGGCGCGCGGCGTGCGGCGGGGCATCTGGGTGCGCAGGGCGCCCCCTTGGCGGAGGACGCGGCATGACCCCTTTGTTGCAAGTGGAAGGCATCGCCAAGATGTATGGCGCACGGATCGGCTGCACCGACGTGTCGTTTGATCTTTATCCGGGCGAGGTGATGGGCATCGTCGGGGAAAGCGGGTCGGGCAAGTCGACGCTTCTGAACTGTTTGGCAGGGCATTTGCAGCCCGACGCCGGGGCCGTCCGTTTCGACACCCGCGCCGAGGGTTTGCGCGATACGGTCACGATGAGCGAGCCTGAACGCCGCATGTTGTCGCGCACCGATTGGGCCTTTGTGCATCAGCACGCCCGCGACGGGCTGCGCATGAATGTCAGCGCAGGCGGCAATGTGGGCGAGCGGCTGATGGCCGTGAACGCCCGCCACTATGGCGACATCCGCGACAAGGCGATCGACTGGCTGGGCCGCGTCGAGATCAGCGCCGACCGGATTGATGACCGGCCCACGGCGTTCTCTGGCGGGATGCAACAGCGCTTGCAGATCGCGCGCAATCTGGTGACAGGCCCGCGGTTGGTGTTCATGGATGAACCCACCGGCGGTCTGGATGTCAGCGTGCAGGCGCGGCTGCTGGATCTGCTGCGGGGTCTCGTGCGCGAGATGGGGCTGAGCGCCATAATCGTCACCCATGATCTGGCTGTGGTGCGTTTGCTGGCCGACCGGCTGATGGTCATGAAAGACGGCCATGTGATCGAAAGCGGGCTGACCGATCAGGTGCTCGACGATCCGCAGCATGCCTATACGCAGCTTCTTGTTTCCTCTGTCCTACAGGTATGAACCCGATGATTACTGTTGAAAACGTGTCGAAATCCTTTGTGTTGCACAATCAGGGGGCTGCCGAAATCTCTGTTATGGCGGGGGCGTCGCTGTCGGTGGCACAGGGGGAGTGTATTGCTTTGGTCGGGGCCTCGGGCGCAGGTAAATCGACCCTGATGCGGATGATTTACGGCAATTACCTGACCCAGTCGGGGCGCATTATGGTGGGCGATCTGGATGTCGTGACCGCGGCTCCAAGGCAGGTGATCCAGCTGCGCCGCACCACATTGGGCTATGTCAGCCAGTTCCTGCGGGTTGTGCCACGGGTATCGACGCTGGACGTGGTGGCAGAGCCGCTGATGGCCACCGGATCGGACCGCGCCACTGCCGAAGCGCAGGCGAAAACCCTGTTGCAGAGACTGAACATACCCGAACGTCTGTGGCAGCTGAGCCCCACGACCTTCTCGGGCGGAGAGCAGCAGCGCGTCAATATCGCACGCGGTTTTGCCTACCCCTATCCCGCGCTATTGCTGGATGAACCGACCGCCAGCCTTGACCCCGTGAACCGCGCCACCGTGCTAAAGATGATCGCAGAGGCGAAGGCGCGTGGCGTTGCCATCATCGGGATTTTCCACGACCACGCCGCGCGCGACGAAATTTGCGACCGGCAGTTTGACGTGACCCGGTTCACCCCGGGGCTTGCCGCATGACGGGGCGGTTCATTGCAGTCGTCGGGCCTTCTGGTGTGGGGAAAGACAGCGTGATGGAGGGGCTGGCCGCGGCGGACCCGTCGCTTTGCCTTGCGCGGCGCGTGATCTCGCGGCCCGCAACCCTTGGCGGAGAAGCATTCGACGGCGTGTCGGAACGTGCCTTCAGGAAGGCAGAGGATGACGGTGCGTTTATCCTCAGCTGGCATGCGCATGGTTGGCACTACGGCATCCCGCAGTCCGTCGCGCTGGAGGTGGCGCAGGGGCGCGATGTGCTGGTGAACCTGTCGCGGGCCGTCCTGCCACAGGCACAGGCTCTCTTTGCGCGGTTTTGCGTGATCTTGCTGCGGGCGGATCGTGACATCCTCGCTGCCCGTCTGACGGCGCGCAACCGCGAAGACACAGCCGAGATAGAGCGCCGTCTGGCCCGTGCGGATTTCGCGATGCCCCTCGGTATTCCCCATCAGGTGATCGACAACAGCGGCCCCTTGGCGCAGACCATTGCCACGATACGCCAGCACCTTTCCCAGACAGCCTGCGACGCTGGCCAGTCCAATCAGAAGATGATGCCATGACCCAAGAGACAATTTTCGCCAACGCCCGCCTGATCCTGCGGGATCGCGTCGAAACCGGAACGCTCCGCATCGCAGACGGGGTAATCACCGACATCGATTTCGGCAGCGCCGTGCCCAAAGGCGCGCAGGACATGCAGGGCGACTACATCGCGCCCGGTCTGGTCGAATTGCACACCGATAATCTGGAACGGCATATGTCGCCGCGCCCCAAGGTCGACTGGCCGCACCGCGCGGCCATCCTCGCCCATGACCGTGAACTGGCGGGCACC
>JGI24659J20068_1000460_pt1 | contig 11158 bp, 7 predicted proteins | sample MalvirmetaMSP131_FD_20068 | JGI IMG/M metagenome (IMG submission 20068) | reverse complement strand
CACGCCGCCCTGCAGGACGCTCCGGAGAGCGTTGTGGTGTTGAATAATCTCGCCTGGTTGTTACGTGACTCTGATCCCGAAAAAGCACTGGATCATGCCGAGAAAGCTGTAGATCTCAGCGACCGGTCACCATCAACACTCGATACCCTGGCTATAGTGCAATTGAAAAACAATGAATTGGTCAAGGCGCAGCGTTCCATCGAGCGTGCCCTCGCCGATGGCAAGGGCAGTCCGGCGATGTATTACCACAGTGCCATGATTGACCATGCTTCGGGGAATGCTGAGGCGGCTATTCAGACCTTGCAAAGATTGTTGTCAGAGAAAAAAGACTTCTCCGAGAGAGCCGAAGCAGAAAAGCTGTTGGCAACATTAACAGCGAAAAACTAGTTGGAGCTGATAATGCGCCTGGTTCGATAGATCGTAATCAGCAGGGCGGGAAGTAACAGTAGGTCGAACAGTAGTGCGGTGAGTAGGCCGATACTGGTCAGTATGCCAAAATGTCCCATAGGGACAAAAGCGCTGGCCATCAGCAAGCTGAACTGGGCGCACAGAATGATGGTGGTTGTCATCACTGCACGGCCTGCCAGGCTGTATGTTCGTGCCAGGGCATAGACAGGGCTGTGGCCCTGTCTGATGCGGTCGATAAAACCGTGGTACAGGTGGATGGTATCGTCAATCGCGATACCTACCGCTACGCTGGCAATCATCGCTGTGGCCATGTCCAGCCAGATGCCCAGAAATCCCATGATGATAAAAATAACGATGATGGGGGAGATGTTTGGAATCATGCAAATGAGCGTGTCCTGAACAGATCGCCACAGACCCAGCATCAGTAATAAAATCAGTAACAGGGCCCCGCCAAGACTGTATATCTGACCTTTGACCAGCAGGTCTTCCTGATCGGCGAACATCCTTCCGGCTCCCGCTAGCTCCCAATCCGCTCCGGCTATCGGGCTTGCCGTGAGGTAATAACCAATCCGTTCCATCAGGTCGCCAATCTCATTTGCACCGTGTACATTGACGTTGATGGCAACCCGTGCCCGGCGGAAGTCCCGGTCGATAAAGTCATACAAATCTGTGCCGTCATAAATAAACAGATATTGGCTGATCAGGTCTGCATTCTGCGGAATTTTCCTGAACCTGTTGTTCTCTTCGTGAAAACCCCAGTGCATTTCTTCCACAAAATCAGCTGCCGACATGCTCTTGTCCACTTCCGGTTGTCGGCCCAGCCAGTTCTGAAACCCCCTTATGTCCTGTAGTGCCTCCGGTGTTATCAGCGCGTCCGGTTGGTCGGAGCTGAAGAACACTTCCAGTGGTGTGGTGCCGACAAGTTTTTTCTCAATGTGCTCTGTTGCCTGACGAAGCGAATGGCTAGGAGGAAAAAACTCGAGAATGTTGGTTTCCACGTCGACCTTGAATATCTGAGGGATCGTCGCTACCAGGATCGCCAGGATAAAACCCAACACCCATATCGGATAGCGAATGCCGGTGTGGAACAGCCCTTTCACCATGACATCCATCAACCCGAGTCCGGCTTTATGGTGGGGCCATTGCCGGTTGTCGTAGCGGGAGAAGATTGGTGGCAGCAGGTGTATGACAATCAGATAAATCAGAAAGACGCCGGCAGCCGCGGTGAGTCCGAAAGTGCTGATGGGAGGAATTGGACTCAGCCCGAGCGAGGCGAGTCCGGCAGACGTTGTCAGGGCGCTGAACAGCGCGGGTCGACGGATTTGTGACAGGGCGGACTGCACCCTGTCGTTGCCGGACAGGCCTCGCCTGGAGGCGTACTGCAGCGCATTGAAAAAATGCACCAGGGCGGCAATCGTGAGCGCGGACAGCAGCGGTGGAAAATAATGCCTGCAATGGAATTGAAGGGTTGCCGAAAGATGACGTAGAAAGCAATGGTGGAGCTGACCACCGCTCCGGTGACGATACCGGTAATGATGACGGCCATCCAGCGATGAAACAGCCACCAGATCAGGATCAAACCGACCAACACAGTGGTGGGAATAAAAATCATGTTGTCGCGCAGTATGGCCCGCATCTGGGCCACATCGGTGGCGATTTCGCCAGCCATTGCCGTCAGGTAACCATCCAGTCGATTTTCCTCAACCAGCGCGACAATTTCCTGCTCCAGTGCCAGGTGGCGAAAGCTGTCATCCAATGCCTGGGGAATCACTACGAGTGCGATCGCCGAACCATCAACTGCGATCAGGGAGTTCATGGCAAACCGGTCCGAGAGTGCTCGTTCGCGGCGCTCTGCGGGCAGAGTGTCTGCCAGGGTTTCGATATTGATAAGCGGCTCGACCAGAAATCCGTCAGCGGAGCCACTGATGTGGTCCTGCCGGGTGATCCCGATCACGCTGTCGATCAGGGGGTGTGCAGACAGCGACTGGGACAGTTGGTGATACGCCAGCAGGAAGTCATCTGAAAACATCGCCAGGCCTTCAAACAGCATCACGATGACTTCGTCATCGGGAAAAGTTTCGCGTATCTGTTGGTCGATTAGAACGGAGGGCGCATCAGCTGGAAGGTAAGTTCTGGGCGCGTTATTGATGTTCAGGTTCGGGAGTAAAAGATTGGGCAATGCCGCGATCAGTAACAGGCCAAGCAGGCAGAAATACAGTTTCCAGGGCAGTCTGAGCATGCGCCTTGACGGTGTTAGGTCGTCTGCTGTCAGCAGGTAAAGCTTGACGACTTTTTCCCCGTTCAGATTGTCCTGGTGGGCATGAATTTCCGCGGGAAGGCGAGTGCCATCATTGCGCCGCAAGGTAACTTTTGTTCGGGGAGCATCGCGGGTATTTTTATCAGTGTGGCTGGCGCTTGCCAGAAAGTCGCGGGTTTGCTCCTTGGTCAGCCCCTCCAGCAAGTCCAGTAACGGGGTTGATTCCAGTTCTGCCGGTGATTCAAAACCCGCATGTTGTGCAAAGGGTTCATTGACGACCAACAGAATGCCGTCCTGAATGAGCGCCACAGGTTGGTGCTCATTGCTTAGCTGCTGGCGATAATCCTGTAATTCTTTATTGATGTCAGTAATTCCTGATCATTTGGCCTGACGCCAGGCTGCTCAATAATCTGCCCGCCAGCCCAGGGTAAGGATGCCGTTGTCCTGATAAAATCCACCCGGTGTGCCCAGGCTGCCGTCAAAGAAGTGAAACTCCAGATACACTTCCTGGGCCTCCCACCCTGTATAGGCGATTTCCGGGTTAAAATAGATGTCTTTTTTATCAAGTCCGACATTGAAACGGAATTTGGCTCGCCAGCGATTTTGGGCAAAAGGTATGTTGTAGGTACCATTCAGGGCATAGATTTCCGCGCGGTCCATCACATCTGGTGCCCTGAGCAGTCTGACGCCCGTCAACTGCAGATTGAGTCTGGCATCGCCGTCTCCGGGGAACAGTTCCAGCGCTGCACCCCAGCTGATGCTTTTAACCGTGGTATAGCTGCCATCCACCCGGGTGACGGGTGTGTCACTCAGCCAAGCCGCCTCGAACTTGACGGTGCCACCCAGGGCTTCAACGCCGAAGTCCCCACCGACTATCCAGGTGCGCGGGTACTGGCCCTCAATAATATTCCGATCGGGGTTATAGCTGAAGTAGGGTACGGTCTGACGCCCTTTTTGCACAGTCAGTGCATAGTCAAAACCGGAGCCCAGTGTGCTGAAACGGATACCGGCACCGCCCTCTGAGTCGGGGGCATTTTCCTTGATGGGTACATTTTTTACGATGGTTTCTGCTAGAGCGGTGGTTTTCAGGCTGAGAATTTCACCGGTGCGCTTGTTGACCGGGTACCAGATGCTGTCCCTGTCAGCCAGTTGTGTTTCACGGAAGTGGGGGTAAAGCACAAAGTCTATTTTGCTGTCGCCAAAAAAATGCTCCATACGGATAGCGGGAGAGGCGAGCCGACGATCCTCGAGGTCATCGATCACAAACCGTCGGAAATCCTGAGTACTCAGACGATCCGTGGGGGGGAACTCATCGATTCTGCCCCATAGTACTCGCTGAGTGCCAACGGTGAAGATAGAGCTGGCTGTTTTGTGGCGTGCATAGATTTCATCGTAATCGAGGCGGAAATCACTCCAGTCGTTGCTGCCGGATTCCCTGTAGCCATCCGCACGAACCGAGGCGTGGAATTCCCACGCTGATGATGGCGACCATTCGGCCGTGGCCAGACCGTGCATGTAGCCTTGGTAGTTCTTGTCGGCACTTTGTTGGGTAAAGTGTCCGTACTCGATCCATAACCGGTTCAGCTTGACAGTTGGCCCCGCTGATTTTTCAGTGGTGTAGCTCGTGAATCGGGGTGACTCGGTGGGGGTGTCGTCGTCCTCCTCAATGGATAATCCGTTTTCGTCCTCACCGGAATCAAGGATTAGTGCGTCGTCGGAAGTCTGGCTGTTATTGGGCAAATCCGTTTGATCGTCAAGGATCAACAGCTCCTCCGGTTCCTCTTCAATAATCAGCAGATTAAAATCCTCAGCGCTGACTGGAGATGCAAGAGGGGTCAGCAGCAGGGTGGCAAAAAGCGTCGCTAATCCGCGGTCAGTTGTTTTCATGTCAATCTTCCTGGCTGTCTTCGCTCTGAGGGCGGAATGGTATTTCCCGGCTGTCATCAGACAGCCCTCTCTGGCTGAAGAGTGTCTCGGGAATACCCTGATCGTATTTGATATCAATAGTGATTAACTTGGTGCTTCGACCAGATTGAAGGTCGTACATCGTACTATCAAAAATGGTCCAGTAGCCCTGAACCCGTTTGATTTTTCTCGCCTGAAGTCTTTTGGTGGGTTCTTTGCGGTTGTTCTCGTAGTAGTCAATGCGCAGGGGCACGAGAATTCCCGGATGAATACAGAGAATGCGTTTGCTGTAAACCGAGTTGGATTTATCGACCGGAATACTTTCCAGTAAGGTGCAGCTGGCACCGCCGACCTTGTCCTTGCCGATAATCCGGTGGTGATCCATGGAAACTTCCCGGTCGGATAAATCTTCATAGTAGAAATCGGAACCAACGAACCGGCCGCCTTTTCTCGATGAGGCGATGCGACGAACCCGCTCCAGAGCAGGCAGATACAGCCATTGGTCACTCTCGTCGCCGGGATAATCCTTGGTCAGCAGGCCGGTCCCTGCCACATCGTTCGGTTTCACAAAGCGGAGTAGTGTCCACCGCTCGGCATTGCCCTTATCCAGCGCATAGCTGAACAGCATGCGCTGTCTGGTCGAACCGCTACCTTCCAACACCATGACTACCTGTGAACTGGCATCCTGACCAGTAGGGTTGTCATAGACGGCCTGAGCCAGCTTGAGTGCTTCACTTTGCTGATTGGCATTGGTCACAGCTGAATTATGCGGCCCGGCCCAGCCAAAGCCGGTGAGCATCAGTAGTGACAGGGTTGCTACCAACTGCCTGATGTTGTTTAAGGAAATATGCACGACCATCCCTGTAATTGTTTTCATCATTCTAACGATCTAAGCGATCCACGGGAACAGTGTCGTCTACTGCAATGACCCAAAGAAAATGCGACTGAGGTAAGCAATCCGGCGTGCCGGGTTTGTGTGCTTTACCCGGTACTTTAGTCCAGAACAGTTTTTACCCGTTTAGTGATCCGCAGGTCGTTGAATGGATTATGAGGTAAGTGGTGACGCAGCCAGATGCCTGGTATGGCGTATTAAAGATTGAGACAATAAGCCTGCGTCAGGTTTCTTTACAGAAGTCTAATGACGGCGCTTTGTTTCTGGCAAATAGATATATATCTATATGATACAAAAGAATATTATTTTTTTTGGCCTGGTTTTTGCCTTGTATTTCAGTTATATCAATAGCATCCTTTAAACAGATTGAATAAGGTCAGAAGTATGTTGAACTCCAAGATCACATCGCGCTTGCGTCGTTTTGCTAGTCAGGTTGCCGTTTGTACCGTAGCCGTTTCTTTTATGGCAGGTGCCAATGCTGGTTTGATGGGTGTGAAAAGCGTTGAGATTTCCAACAGTATTAATGAATGGTTGCAGGTAGCTGAATTTCAGGCCTTCGACATGAGTAATGTGAATGTTGCGCTAACGGCAACGGCGTCAGCGCCCGATAGCTGGAACGCATCCTCCACGCCGGACAAAGCTATTGATGGAAATACTGATGGTGTATTTTCCAACGGCAGTGTCTTCCATGAAGGCAACCCAAAAACAGGTGATACGCTGACTATTACATTTCTTGAAGCAGTGGATCTGAGCAGTATGGCAATTTTCGGACGGACAGATTGCTGCTCGAATCGTGATATTTACAACTTTAATTTTCTTGATGCCAGTGGTGGCTCTTTGTTCCAGTTGACTGGGGTTGATGCCACGGACGTCAATAACCATTTTGCCTCCTATCAGTTCGAGAGCAACGAGATTCCTGAGCCGGCTCCGCTGGCCCTGCTTGCAGCCGGCCTCCTTGCGATGGCTCTGCGTCGCCGTCGTCGGGCAAGCTGATACCAGCGGCTCTTCGCGTCAATAAAAAACCCGCTAATTGCGGGTTTTTTTATGTCCCCCTGTTTTGTAATCGATGCGAGTCAACCAGGTGAAGCTCCCCTGGATGCAGCGAGAGGGGTTGCAGCTTATAGGCTGGCACCCAAAGTCACAGTGTGAGTTGAAATCGGTGCATTGCTAAACGCGGTTAAATAGGGAGTTGTCCTGGTTAGGTAGATCGTTGCAGAGTCAAAATGCCCTTGACCGTTTGTGGGGCGTGCCGGGATCAGTGTTAAAGGTAGGGTATAAGGAATGGTAGCTACGGGTGGACTTGAACCACCGACCCCAGCATTATGAATTTTGCTGGATATTTTTAACTAATTGATTTTATTAACTTAAATCCGAGCATCCACAGCGCATTTTGCACGACAGAGCACAACTGTTCACCACAAGTCCCGCAAATCTCCCGCAGGTACCAGTGGTGCCTTGGCAACATCGTCTGTCCTTTTATCCAGCTGTAAACGAAATAAGCGCCCCGTAGTTTCACTTTCGGGCCATAAAGTGAAACAATGCACTTTGTGTTTCACTTTCTTTCAGCAGCGCAAGGTTTTTATGGTCATCAGGTTAGAAGAATATCGCTCTGGCGAATACCGGAAGGGTTTCCAGTACCAATTCTTTTTGCCCTCTCATATCAATGAGAGCTGGACCTGGGATACGCCACAAATCAACCAGCTTGTAGAGAAGGCTGCCATAAGACTGGGGGAGCTGAATTCCTATGCTCGCCTGGTGCCAAACATTGATTTATTTATTCAGTTGCATGTCACCAAAGAGGCCGTGGTATCCAGTCGGATAGAGGGCACAAAAACCAATATCGATGAAGCCCTGTTGCCAGAGGAGGAAATTAACCCGGAGCGGCGTAATGACTGGCGCGAGGTTAACAACTACATCCGCGCGATGAATCATGCCATCCAAACGCTGGAGACATTGCCGTTATCGTCTCGTTTGCTTAAGCAGGCTCACCAGACACTACTCACGAATGTTCGCGGAGAACAAAAGATGCCCGGGGAGTTCCGCACCAGTCAGAACTGGATAGGCGGCAGTAGTCTGGCTGATGCGGTATTTATACCGCCCGCGCACGAGCATGTTCCTGAGCTGATGGGAGATCTGGAGAAATTTCTGCACAATGATGAGATTCAAATGCCTGCGTTAGTTCGCATCGCCATTGCTCATTACCAGTTTGAAACCATACACCCCTTTCTGGATGGCAATGGCAGGATAGGCCGCCTGCTAATAACTCTGTTCCTGGTGAGTGAAGGTATTCTCAGTCAACCCTTACTCTATCCTTCTACCTATTTTGAAAAGAACAAGGGGCTGTATTACGACAACCTGATGAGGGTGCGCACTCACAGCGACATGCTGCAGTGGCTGAAGTATTTTTTGGTGGGTGTCGAGCAAACGGCAACTGAGGCCGTCGGCGCCCTGACAAACATCATCAAGCTCAAGACAGATACTGAAACGCTGATTCACAACAACTTTGGAAGACGGGCCGCTAGCGCCACACTCTTATTGCAGCAGTTGTTCAAACAACCCATATTGAGCGTTGATCAGGCCGCGACAATCTGCGGGGTAAATTATCGTCCGGCCAATGAGCTGATCGCTTTGATGTGCGAGCACAAGATCCTCAGAGAGATCACGGGGCAAAGCCGAAACAGGCTGTTCGCGTTTGAGCCGTATCTGGAACTGTTTAACCTTAAATGATCACTCACCACCAAACCCAATACTTCGCCTGGCAACTCACCCGCCGCCTGTCATCCGAAGATGAAGATAAGCTCACTGGCGCTATAATGGATGCACAGATAGACCTGAATCCACACCAGGTTGATGCTGCATTGTTTGCCTTCAAGAATCCTTTCAGCAAGGGTGTTCTGCTTGCCGACGAGGTAGGACTGGGAAAAACCATTGAGGCCGGATTGGTCATTGCTCAGAAGTGGGCCGAGCGTAAACGTAGAATTCTCATCATCGTGCCGGCCAATTTACGTAAACAATGGCACCAGGAATTGCAGGAAAAGTTTGGCGTGGAAGGGCTGATTCTGGAATCTTCCAGCTTTAATAAGGCGATAAAAGCAGGGGTGAAAAACCCATTCGACATAGGCGATGGGTTGGTGATTTGCTCCTATCAATTTGCAAGTGCAAAGGCAGATGCGTTGCGAATGATTCCCTGGGATCTGGCAGTGATTGATGAAGCTCACCGCCTGAGAAACGTATACAAAAAAAGCAACAAGATCGCGAAAACTATCAAAGATGCACTGGCGCCCATCAATAAGGTTCTCCTGACCGCAACGCCGCTACAAAACTCCCTGCTCGAACTGTATGGCCTCGTAAGTATCCTGGATGAACAGGTATTCGGCGATCTGGACAGCTTTCGCAATCAGTATGGGAGAATAACGGATGCGCATTCTTTTGCCAGCCTAAAGCAACGCATTGCGCCCATATGCAAACGTACCCTGCGACAACAGGTGCAGGCGTACGTGTCCTACACGAAGCGCATTCCGCTGGTGCAAACCTTCACCCCATCCAGTGATGAACAACAGTTGTATACACTGGTGTCCGATTATTTACGCAGGCCGGAGCTGAACGCCTTACCCAGCGGCCAGCGGCAGTTGATCTCCATGGTTATGTGGAAGCTGTTGGCGTCGTCATCTTTTGCCATCGCGGGTGCATTGGGCACAATTATTAAGCGTTTGCAGCGAACGATTGAGCAAGCGGAGCCCGACGATGAGCAAGTGCTAGGCGACATGCAGGCAGATTACGAAGCCCTGAGTGAGACCGCAGAGGAGTGGGAGGAGCCAGAGGCAGAAATGTCTCTGGAAGAGCGTGAATCGATTCTTGCCGAGATTGAAGAGCTACAAGGGTTTAAAAACCTGGCGGAAAATATCCGTCACAATAGCAAAGGCGATGCACTGCTCAAGGCCCTGGATATCGGCTTCGAGAAGTTGCGAGAGCTGGGGGCCAACCAGAAAGCGATAATCTTTACTGAATCACGCAAAACCCAGAATTACTTGCTGCAACTATTGAGTAATAGCGCCTACGACGAAGGCATCGTGTTGTTTAATGGTAGCAACAGCGATGCAAGAGCCAGGCAAATCTACCAGGAGTGGCTGCTACAGCATCAAGGCTCGGACAGAATCTCCGGCTCCCGTACTGCTGATACCCGCGCAGCGTTGGTGGATTACTTTCGCGATCAGGGCCGCATCATGATCGCCACTGAGGCAGCGGCCGAAGGGGTCAACCTGCAATTCTGTTCACTGGTCATCAACTATGACTTGCCCTGGAACCCTCAACGCATAGAACAACGAATAGGTCGCTGTCACCGTTACGGACAAAAGCATGATGTGGTCGTGCTCAACTTCATTGACCTCACCAACGAAGCCGACCGCCGGGTTTATGAACTGTTAGACCAAAAATTCAACCTTTTCGATGGCGTATTCGGTGCCTCTGATGAAGTGCTGGGTGCCATCGAAAGCGGTGTGGACCTGGAGCGGCGAATCAAACAGATATATCAAAACTGCCGAGAGCCAGAACAGATCAGCTTCGCGTTTGAACAGCTCCAGCAGGAACTGGCCCATGAAATAAACGAGCAAATGGTGAATACCAGAGAGCAGTTGTTCGAACATTTCGACGAAGATGTGCTGCAAAAAATCAAACTCGACAGCACCGCTTCCCTGGACCGCTACGAACGACTGCTGCTCGACTTGACCAAGGGCGAACTAAAAGACCATATCGACCTGATCGAAGGTGGGTTTTACCTCAATTCACTGCCAGATTCTGCCCCGCCGCATATTGCGCTGGGCGCCTACGAACTGCCCCGGCGTGATGGCGAGCAACACATCTATCGCCTTAGCCATCCGCTAGCACAATGGCTTATTCATCAGGCCAAAGCCCGGCAACTAGCGTCAGCAGAACTGGTATTTGACTACGACGCCACGGCGACCCAGGTTGCCGTTGTGAAGACGCTGCAGGGGCAATCTGGTCAGTTGCAGGCGCATCTGGTTAGCGTGAGTTCACTGGAAAGATCCGAAGACCATATTGTTCTTGTCGGACAAACCCACGATGGCCATAGTCTTGACCAGGAAGTGCTGGAAAAGCTTCTGTGCTTCCCCGTTGTGAGTGCGACCAGCACGGCAGATAAAGTCACTCCGAGCCTAAACGAGGAGCTCAGCCGCCGAAAAACGGACATCTTGCTGGAGGTCAACCAGCGCAACCTTAAGTACTTTGAAGCAGAAGTCGACAAACTGGATAGCTGGGCCGATGATCTGAAAGTGGGCTTGGAGCAGGAAATAAAACAACTGGATAAAGAGATCAGGGAAGTGCGCCGAACCGCCAAAGCTGCGCCAGATCTCAATGAAAAGCTGGAATGTCAGAAACGCCAGCGAGACCTGGAGAAGCTTCGTGGCCGCAAACGCCGGGAACTATTCGACAAACAGGATGAAGTGGATGCGCGCCGAGAATCGCTGATCGCCGAGCTCGAAGAAAAACTTGAGCAGAGAGTGGAGGAAAGACCCATGTTTGCCATTGGCTGGCGGGTGGTTTGATTGAGATCTGGGCATAGGTTAATTGATAAATATAATAAAAATACATTTAAAGTTTATATATTAGGGATAAATCAATAACTTTGAGCAATTTTATTGAATATTTAAAAATAAATATACCAATAGTGTATCTATATA
>JGI24659J20068_1000445_pt1 | contig 11512 bp, 10 predicted proteins | sample MalvirmetaMSP131_FD_20068 | JGI IMG/M metagenome (IMG submission 20068) | reverse complement strand
GGGCCGCTCGCGATCGAGGATGACGACCACGATGATCTGGTCCGCTTTCTATGCAACAGATGGGAAAGCGGTGCCGACGGGTTTCAGGGCGGCGATCCCGTGGTGGTGGCCAAAACCACGATCCAGATCTCCCTTGCGATGGAAGATCTGGTCGCGGCGCAGGCGGATCGGCGCAGCTCTCGCCCCTATTCGCAAGAGCTGACCAAAGTGCTTGAGCATTATCTGGCGCAATACCTGTCGGATTAGCGCCTGCGGGTCAGGCGATCGTATCCGCCCGCCCCGCCTGCCGCCCCGAAAAGATGCAGCCGCCCAGAAACGTCCCCTCAAGCGCGTTATACCCGTGATACCCACCGCCGCCAAAACCGGCGACCTCGCCTGCCGCGAACAGCCCCGGGATCGGCGTGCCAGAGGCATCCAGCATCTGGCTGTCAAGATTGGTCTGCAACCCGCCCAGAGTTTTGCGCGTGATGATGTTCAGCTTGACCCCGATCAACGGGCCGTTTTCAGGGTCGAGGATCTTGTGCAGTTTGGCCGTGCGTTGCAGCTTGTCGCCGCGATAGTTCCGCGCCGCATGGATCGCCATGATCTGCGCGTCTTTGGTGAAGTTGTTGTCGACCTGCATGTCGCGGGCCCTGATCTCGGCCTCGATCTTGTCAAGCGACAACAGATCATTCCCCTCCATCCCGTTCATCTTGGCGATGAGCTCGGGCAATGTTTGGGCGACGACGAAATTCTCGCCATGCTCCTTAAAGGCCTCGACGGCGGGGGTCGCGGCCTTGTTCAGGATACGCTGCTGCAAGACTTTGACCCAGCTTTTGTCGGCGAAATCGGGGTTCTGCTCTGACCCTGACAGGGCAAATTCCTTTTTCACGATCTTCTGCGTCGTGATGAACCACGAATAATCAAAGCCCGTATCAAGGATCATCTTCAAAGACCCCAGACTGTCGAACCCCGGCAGCGACGGCGCGGGAAAGCGGTTGCCCTTTGCATCGAACCACATCGACGACGGGCCGGGCAGGATACGGATACCGTGGTTGGGCCAGATCGGGTCCCAGTTCTTCACGCCCTCGGTATAGTGCCACATGCGGTCATTGTTGATCAGCTGGCCGCCCGCCGCCTCGCTGATGGCGATCATGCGACCATCGACGTGGGCGGGTACGCCGGCGATCATCTCTTTCGGGGCGGGCCCAAGACGTGCCGTCGGCCATGACTTGCGCACAAGCTCGAAATCTCCGCCGATCCCGCCAGAGGTAACAACGACAGAGGGCGCGCGCAGTTCGAAATCGCCCACGATGTCACGGTTGGTCTTTTGCCCGCGCGATGCCCCGTCCGTCGCCAGCACCTCGCCCGAGACACCGACCGCGGCACCGTTTTCCATGATGATATGCGAACAGCGATGGCGGAATTTAAGCGTGATGCGACCGGCCTGCTGATGTTCCCGCACGCGGCGTTCGAATGGTTCCATTGTTCCGGGCCCAACACCCCAAGTCAGGTGGAAGCGCGGCACCGAATTGCCGTGACCCGACCCAAAGCTGCCCCCGCGTTCGGCCCATCCCACGACGGGAAACCACCGCATTCCCATATCGTACAACCAGCTGCGCATCGGGCCTGCGGCGAAATCGACATAGGCCTCGGCCCATTTGCGCGGCCATGCGTCTTCGGGTCGGTCGAACTGCGCCGATCCCATCCAGTCTTGCAGCGCAAGTTCGCGGCTGTCCTTGATGCCCATCCGGCGCTGTTCGGGGCTGTCGATCAGCATCAGCCCGCCAAGGGACCAGAAGGCCTGCCCGCCCAGAAAGGCTTCGGGTTCCTGATCGATGAGGGTGACCTGCTTACCACGATCAGCCAGTTCGGCTGCGGCGACCAGTCCGGCCAGACCGCCGCCCACGATAATAACGTCAGAGGTGTTCATGCAAAGCTCCTTACGCTGTGCCGATGCGGCGGTATTTCAAAACGACGGGCAGGATGATCAGATACATCAGGATGCCGTAAACAGCCGACGGCAGCGCATAGGCGGTGAACCCACCCTCGCCGCCGACAATGATCGCGGCGACGGCGATCCCCAGGGTACTGTTCTGCACCCCCGTCTCGACCGAGATGGTCTTGGCCTCGGTCACCGACCGGCCAAGCAGCCGCGGCACGACAAAGCCGATGGTGGTCAGCGCGGCCAGCAAGACCAGCAGCGCGGGCCCGATCACCACGATATTTTCCACAAACAGCGCCCAATTCGCCGCCAGCGCCGCCAGCACGATCACCGCAAACAGGATCGTCGCCACCGCGCTTAGCTTAGGCTCGGCCCGGGTCATCGCGGCAGGGGCCATCGCCCGCGCCCCCAAGCCAAGCGTGACCGGCACCACTGTCAGGGCAAACATGGTGACAGCGGTTTTGGTGATATCGATCTCGGGCGCGGCATCGCCCATGAAATATCCCATCGACAGGCCCAAAATCAGCGGCACGGTCACCACACTGGCAAGGCTGATCACCGCCGTCAGCGACACCGACAGCGCCACATCCCCTTTCGCCAGCTTCGAGATCACATTGCTGGTCACCCCACCGGGGCAGGCCGCCAAGATCATGAACCCCACGGCCATTTCTGCGCGGATGCCAAAGGCCAGCACACAGATAAAGGTCACGAGCGGCAGCAGGATGCTTTGGTTCAGCGCCCCGATGAAAAATGCAAGCGGCCGCTGCCCGACACGGGCGAAATCCGCAGGTGTCAGCCCGACACCCAAGGTAAACATGATAAACGCCAAGCCAAGCGGCAAGACGACCGAAATCAGTACATCCACGATTATCCCTCCCAAGACATCTGTGAAAAACAGAATATATTTCCGGTATAGCCGTCAAGTGCCGATTCACCTAAGAGAAATCCGCTCTGCCGTAACGTCGCGCACGGGCCCCCGATGGACCCTTCCCCAAAGTAAGGTTACCTTAGCGTAAGGGAACGAAACAACCTGCGCGCCCGAAGGTGGCGGGCGGGCATTGGCACGATGGGAGTACATTAATGTCGGATACGGTGATTGCGGATTTTGATCGCAAGCTTGCACGAGAGGCGTTTGAACAGCGCGCGGCGCAGGGTGCTGCGGCGCTGACGCGTCTGGGGGCGGGCGCGGATGTGCCTGTGGCGCTGATCATGCGCAACGATCTGACCCAGCTTGAGGTCATGCGCGCTGCGGCCATGGCCGGCACGGTCATCGTGGCGCAGAACTGGCACGCTGCGGCAGAAGAGGCCGGCGCCATTTGTGACGACAGCGGCGCGCAGTTCGTGATCATCCACCGTGACCTGATCGACGCGCTGCGCCCCGCCCTTGAAGGGCGCACGGTCATCGCGGTCACCCCTGATACCGCGCTGCGTCAAGCTTATGGCATTGATGACGCCGCCGCAAAAACCGACCCCGAGACACCGGAATGGTCCGCGCTGGTAGATGCCGCCGACCCCATCACCCCGCGCGAGATGATGCGCCCGCTGATGCGCTATACCTCGGGCTCGACCGGCAAGCCGAAGGGCGTGCGGCGTTTGGGGGGCGGGCCCAAGCGCGACTTTGAAGAGGTGCTCTCGCGCGTAGGCACCGAGATGTTGCAGCTCAAACCCGGCTCGCGGTTCTTTACGGCAGCGCCCATCTATCACTCGGCACCATCAACGCTGACCTCTGCCGCGCTGGTCACCCCGGGCGTGTCGACCTTTGTCGCGCCCAAGTTCGACCCCGAAAGCTTCCTCGCCACGATCGAGGCTCAGCGCATTACCCATATCTATCTGGTCCCCACCATGATGAGCCGGATGCTAAAGCTCCCCCAAGAGGTGAAGGCGAAATACGACCTGTCCTCGGTGGAATTCTGCGTCTCGACGGGGTCACCGTGGCCACATGACCTGAAAGTAGCGATGATCGACTGGTGGGGGCCGGTGTTCTGGGAAAGCTACGGCGCGACAGAGATCGGGTTCATGACGATGGTATCCTCGGCAGATGCTTTGGCACGGCCCGGCACCGCAGGGCGGATGCAGATGGGCGGCACGCTGATGATCCTTGACCCCGATGGGAACGAGCTGCCCGCCGGTCAGGTGGGCGAGATTTATGCCCGCATGGATGCCTTCGGCGGGTTCGACTATTCCAACGATCCCGAAAGCCGCGCCTCGGCTGAAAAGCACGGGCATTTCTCTGTCGGGGATCTGGGATCGGTGGATGAGGACGGGTTCCTGTTCATCACGGATCGCAAGAAAGACATGATCATCTCGGGCGGGGCCAATATCTTTCCCGCCGAAATCGAGGCGGTGCTGATGCGCGCGCCTTTCATCCGCGATGTCGCCGTCTTTGGCGCGCCTGACCCCGAATTTGGCGAACAGATCGTCGCCGGCGGTTGAACTGGCCGACGGGCATAGCGCCGACAAACAGAAGGTGCTTGATTTCCTTGACGGCAAACTGGCCCGATTCAAAGCGCCACGGATCGTCGATTTCCACGAGGCCCTGCCCCGCGAAGACAGCGGCAAGATCTTCAAACCCCGCCTGCGTGCGCCCTACTGGGACGGGGCGGGCCGGTCGATCTGACCCTGACCTGACGCCCCAACACCAACAAGACCGGTGCGAATTGCGCCGGTCTCCTTGTGTTGGGGCGCGGGGATTCCTACATCGCGCCGGTACACACGCCGCCCCGAGGCGGCCAAAAACAGGATGATCACGATGACCAGCACCCTACTAGAGCAGTTGAACTGGCGCTATGCGACCAAGAAGATGGACCCGTCCAAGAAAGTCCCTCAGGAAAAAGTCGACACCATCGTCGAAGCCATCCGCATGACACCCACCTCAAGCGGCACCCAGCCCTTCGAACTGCTGGTCGTGACCAACTCCGACAAGCTGGCGCAGATCCAGAAAGCCGCCAGCGACCAGACCCAGATCACCGAAGGGTCGCATCTTCTGGTGTTCGCGGCGTGGGATAACTACACCAAAGACCGCATTGACGCGGTCACCGATCTGAATGTCGAAGCCCGTGGCGACCTGCCCTTGCTCAGCGCCTATTACGAGAACCTGAAAAACAACTACCTGCCCCGCGATGCCGAGGTAAACTACGCCCATGCCGCGCGTCAGGCCTATATCGCGCTTGGGGTGGCACTGGTTGCCGCCGCTGAACAAGAGGTCGACAGCACCCCGATGGAGGGTTTCGACCCAGCGAAGGTAGACGAGATTCTGGGCCTTAAAGAGCGCGGCCTGCGGTCGGTGATCCTGCTGCCTCTGGGCTACCGCGATGCGGAATCCGACTGGCTGGCCCCGATGAAAAAGGTACGCAAATCCGCGGAAACGCTGGTCACCCATATCGACTGATTGTTGCGGGGCGAAGGGGCGAACACCCGTCTCTCACCGTCAGAAGCATACCAACGCGGGGCCGGTTCTTTGCGACCGGCCCCGCGGTTTTCGTCAGACCGCCGCCTCGCGGGTCAGACGTTTTGACGCCATCCCCGGCTCTGCCCCCCAAACCGCCACATAGCGGTAGAAGACCGGCGTGAGGAACAGGGTGAAGACGGTAGCAAACCCAAGCCCGCCCACGATCACCCAGCCCACGGCGATGCGCGCTTCGGCCCCCGCGCCCGAGGTCAGGATCAACGGCAAGCCGCCAAAGACGGTCGATACCATCGTCATCATCACCGGACGGATCCGCAGACGCAGCGCGTCCCGAATGGCGCTATCGATATCCTGCCCCGCCTCGCGCAACTGGTTGGCAAACTCGACGATCAGGATACCGTTCTTCGCCATCACCCCGATCAACATCACCAGCCCGATCTGACTGTAGTAGTTCAACGATCCACCGCTGAGCGAGATCGCGAAAAGCGCCGCCGCCAAACCAAAGGGCACGGTCAGCATGATCACGACAGCGCTGGCGATGCTTTCGAACTGCGCGGCCAGCACAAGGAACACCACCACCAACGCGACGCCGAACACCATATACATCTCTGCCTGGCTGTCGCTCAGCGTCGCCGCCTCGCCGGTAAAGATGATCCCCATCCCGTCGGGCAGCACGCTATCGGCAATCGCCGTCAGACGGGTCATCGCGACGCTAAGATCGATACCGTCGTTCAGGTTCGCCTGCGCCGATACCGCCAGCGACCCGCCCTGCCGTTCGAGCGTGGACTGGCTGACCACGGGCACCAGCTCTGCCGCCGCGGACAGGGGCACATAGGCACCGCCCGGCAACTGCAACTGGATGTTATCAAGATCAGACGGGTCATCGATCGGCGGGCCACCGGGCACGACATTCACATCCGTCTCGATCTCGTCCGCAAAGACGGTGACGGCGACCTTGCCTTGGGTCATTGCGCCGATGGTTTGGGTGATCTCGGCCTCTGTCAGGCCAAAGACGCTCGCCATTTCGGGATCAACGCGGACCTCGTATTGCGCCTGCACCGCGTCGTTGGAAAGTTGCGGGTTCAAAAACGCCTCATCCTGCGCCATCGCCGCGACCAAAGCCTCGGTTGCCGTGGTCATCGCCGCGATGTCCTTGCCTGTCACCGCGAATTGCAAGCCCTGCCCGCCGCCGCGGATATTGAGGCTGTTGGTTCCCCGCGCAGAGGCCTGAACGCCTGGCACCGCGCCAGCTTGCCGCTGATCTCGGCGACCAGTGCGGATTGGCTGCGGTCACGATTGCTCCAGTCATCGAGCCGCACGATGATGAAGGCGCTGGTGCCACCGCCGACGCCAACGATGCTCTGAACCGAGGTAACCTCGCCACTTTCCTGATAGGGGGTCAGGATCTCTTCGATCTGATCAACCTGGGTATCAAGGTAGTCGATCGTGGTATCAGAGGCACCGCGCGCCTGAACCAGAAAGAACCCGCGATCCTCGTCGGGCGTGATGGCAGAGGGCAAAGTACCCGCCGCCCCCGCTGCCACGATCACAAAGGCCCCCGCCGCCCCCAGCACCACCAACGGCATGCGAATGGCTTTGTCCATCACCGTGTCAAACATCCGCCCGGCCCAGCCTTGCGGCTTTGCCGTTGCCTCAAGCGCGGATTTCCCCGGATCAAGAAAGGCCGCCAGAACCGGTGCCAGAGTCAGCGCGGTGATGGACGACAGCGTGACAGCAAAGGCCAGCACAAAACCGAACTCGCTGAACACCCCACCGGCCTGACCGGGCAGGAAAGAGATCGGGATAAACACCGCCGCCAGCGTCGCGGTGGTAGAGATGACGGCAAAGAACACCTCGTTCGTGCCCGCCGCAGCGGCAGCAAAGGCCCCCATCCCCTGTTTACGTTTGCGCACGATATTCTCGATCACGACAATCGCGTCATCCACCACCATCCCCGTCGCCAGCACCAGCGCCAGCAGGCTGATGGTATTGACCGAGAACCCCGTCAGCCAGATCGCGGCGACCGTCCCCACCAGCGACACCGGAATGGTCACCGCCGGGATCATTACCGCACGGGGGGAGCGCAAAAAGGCAAAGATCACCACAACCACAATCCCCGTCGCCAAAGCGATGGATTTCATCACCTCGGTCAAGGATCCCCTGATGAATGTCCCGTCGTCAGAGGTCACGAAAAGCCGAACGCCGTCGGGCAGCGCCGATTGCAGATCAGCCACCGCAACGGCCACATCTTCCGAGATCGACAGCGTGTTGCCCACGGATTGCCGCGTGATGTCCATGCCGACGGCGGTTTGCCCGTTCACGCGGGTCAGTACCGCGTCCTCTTCCGGCAGCAGCCGCACGAACGCCACGTCAGAAACGCGCGTATTCGCATCAATCGGGATCTGGCCCACGGTATCCACGGTGACATTCGCGTTGCCGACCCGCAGCGCCAAGGTTTGCGCATCTGACTCCAGCGATCCCAGCGGCGTGTCATCGCGCAGCGCTGCCAGCGCGTCAGAGACATCGAACAGGGTCATCCCCCGACTAAGCAACGCGGGCATATCCAGCGTCACGCGGAATTCATTGGGTTGTTCGCCGCGCAGGGTGACCTCTGCAATGCCGTCAATGGTGGACAGCCGGTCATAGACCACGCCCTCGGCCAGCTCGGTCAACGCATCAAGACTCGCGTCGCCCATCAGCGCCAGCCGGATGATCGCATCCGCGTTGCTGTCGCTTTTGGTCACGGTCGGATCATCCTCGATATCATCGGGCAGGTCACGCAACGTGGACGAAACGATCTCGCGCGCCTCATTTGCCGCGACATCGACATCGGTGCCTTCGGACAGATCAATGGTGATCCGGCTCGACCCCGTGGTCGAGGTGGATTCCATATAGGATAACCCCTCAAGCGCGCTCAGGGCATCCTCAAGGACTTGCGTCACCTCACGGTCGACGGTTGCGGGCACCGCGCCTTCATAGGTGGTGCGCACGGATAGAACCGGCTGGTCAACGTCGGGCATTTCCCGCACGTCCACAGCCACAAGCGCCGCCAGACCTGCGATCAGGATCAGCAGGTTGATGACGATCCCGAAAATCGGCCGCGAGACGAATAGATCGGCGAGCCCGCCACGGGGCTTTGCAGGGGTATCGCTCATGACGGTGCCTTTTCAGTCTCGGCACCGACCGCGGTGATTTTCGCCCCGTCCCGCAGTTTTTGCGCGCCTTCGGTTACAACCATCGCGCCATCGGCGATATCGGCCTCGACCCAGACGAATTCGTTTTTACGGTAAAGAATCGTGATCGGCACCCGCACCGCGGTCCCACCGTCATCGACCCAGACCGCAGCACCCATGCGCGACCACGTCACCGCGGTCGATGGCAAGACCGGCAGCGGTTCGCTTTCATGCAGCAGGCGCACCGCAAAGGTCATGCCCGGCCAGAGGATGCGTTCCGCATTGTCGATCTTGGCCTTCACCGTGACCGAGCGCGTGACCGCATCGATCCGGCTGTCGAAAGAAAGGATCTCTCCGGTGATCGACCGACCGACAAAGGCAGAGGTAGAGACCAGCACCTCATGCGCCTGCCCTAGGACACCGATAGCGCGTTCGGGCAGTTCGAATTCGACCACCAGTGTTTCGGTCTGGTCAATCGTTGCAATCACGTCATTCGCGCCAAGGATATCGCCGACCTCAACCTCACTAAGCCCCAGACGCCCCGAGATGGGCGCGCGGATGGTGCGGTCTTCCAGCGCGACTTCGGCCAGACCCACTTCGGCATCGGCCAGTTGCTGCGCCACGCGCGCCTCTGACTGTGCGACATCGGTAATGGTAGAGTTGCCACCGGCCCGCAGCCGGTCATAGCGGTCGACCGTATCGGTCGCCTGCTGCAGATTGGCGCGCGCGATTTCAAGGTTCAGCTCTTGGGTCCGCGCATCCAACCGCACAAGGACCTCGCCCTGTTCAACCTCGCGGTTCGCACTCAGCCGGGTTTCGACCACTGTACCGGCGGTTTCAGTCACCACATCCGCACTGCGCAAAGAGGATGCTGTGCCGGTCGCGTATAGTGTCACCTCGTAGGGGCGTTGTTCCAGCGCGGTCGTCACCACCGAAGTCGCCCCCCGAGCACGCCCGCCCCCAGGGGGGCCACCTGCAGGTCGCCCACCCGCCGCGGATTGAGGCTGCGCCGCCTCGCTTGTGGCATCCGTGCCGGGCAGGCCAAAGGTGATGGCATAAGCCCCGAACAAAAGCCCGACGGCCACCAGCAAACTCACAAATTTCCGCATTATTCCAACTATCCAGATCAGGTCATTAAGCCATTTAACGTGGGCCCTGAAAATTCCGTCGCTGAAAACACGAATAAATGTAGAAAAAAATCGAACTGTCCCGCGGCAGCCTAGTTTTCGGGCTTCACGCTCAGGGTGACCACGCGCCAAGCGTCATCCTCGCCGACCAGCTCTTTCGCGCGCGCCGTATCGGGCAGCAATTCGTCGTCGTCACCGATCACCACGTGCAGATAGCGTCCGGCCTCGCGCAGTTTGACGACGGGCGCGCCGTCCATGCCTTTCTGAACACGATCCGCCAGATTTTGACGCTCGGCAGAGCCAAGCTTGCGCGGCGCACCGTCCAACAGCTCCGCGACGGAGATACGCAAGTTGCGCCCACCGTCTTTCAACACGTCCAACCCGATCAACCCCGCAGCCACGGCATCGGCCCACCAGAACCCCATCGAGATACCGATGATGCCCAGAATACCCGCAACGCCGGTCTTCCAGTCTGCGGCGTTCATGTCAGCATCCGCATGCAACACCTTGTCCTGAATGTCGGGCGCGATGGCCAGCTTCTTGCGCCCCAAGATCACTGGCGGGATGATCGAATAGACCAATGCCGCCACCATCAGCCAGCCCATCCAGATCTCGGTGCCGAACAGGTCGATACTGCCGATGGTGGGATGTTCCTGCCGCACCAACGTGACCACCGCGTCATACACCAGATAGCCGCCCATCAAGGTCAGCGCCGCCGCCGAGAGGGCAAAGGCCAGGGTGCCGATGCGGTGCAGGCCAAAGGGGTACTTCGGGCTTGGAGGCATCCGTTCAAGCCGCGCGGCGATCAGGAACAGGATCGGCGGCAACAGCGATAGCGTGTCTTCGATCCATGCCGCCTGCATCGCCTGACTTGATCCCATGACCAGAAACATCACGAAAATGATCGTGACCAGCCAGAACAGCGTCCACCATTCCAGCCGACGGGCTTTCGCGATTTTGTCGGCGATCTCTTGCGGCAGCGGGGGGTAGCGGTTCATTCCTGCGCCTCCCGCGTCAGCGGACGCAGCGCCATATTGGACCGCATGAGAAACCGGTTCTCGCCGCGCCGCAGCAGCAAGACCCGTTCGGGACGCTCGGCCCCGACGGTCACATATCCGATGGGGTTGGTCATGCCCGTATGCTCTGTCAGCGGTGAATCTTTCGGTATCCCGCCCGCCAGCAGATGCAGATCACCCCCCTCGAGCGCATCAAGCATCTGGTGCGGGTTCTCGCGATGCCATTCGATTTCGGCATCCAGTGCCGCGGCGATCAATGTCACCGCCTGCAGGTCTTGATCCGGCAAAGGATCTTGCAACGCGCCGACCTTCAGCACGGCACCTTCCACAATATCAGTGGTGTTTTCGGGGTCTTTCGGCAACTGGCAGGCAGCCAGAACGACCAAAAGAGCAGCGGCGATGAGGTGGCGGTACATGATCAAAACCCTTCAGGGCGACAACTGCACAGATCATGATTTCGTTCCCGCGGGACCGACACCCGCAGGAACCAGAGGGGGTCGCAGCCCCCTTCGACAACAGATCACCCGTTAAAGCGGGGCGCCCGTTTTTCAAGGAACGCGGCCACGCCCTCTTTGAAGTCGGGGGTATTCCCCGCTTCTTTCTGCCACTTGCGCTCGTTCGCCAATGCGGTGTCAAAATCAGTGTCGGCAGCGCTCCACGCGGCTTTGCGGATCAAGGCAAGGCTGCGCACCGGCCCGTTCGCCAGTTTGATCGCGATCTCAAGCGCGGTGGCGTCAACCGCGTCATTCTCGACCAGCCGCGTCGCCAGCCCCCAGTCAAACGCCGTCGGCGCGGGAATTTTCTCGGCCAGCAGCATCATCTCCATCGCGCGCACGCGGCCCACGGCGCGTGTCAGCAACCACGTC
>JGI24659J20068_1000439_pt1 | contig 11570 bp, 9 predicted proteins | sample MalvirmetaMSP131_FD_20068 | JGI IMG/M metagenome (IMG submission 20068) | reverse complement strand
CGGGCCGCGCCAATATCGTCTGGTCGCAGGAATACAACATGCCGATGCTGGGCCGTTTCGGGCTCAAGGCCGGGATGCCCACGATCCGCGAACAATCCGCGGGGGCCTTTGCGGGCGATATCGGCATCTCTAACCCGATCTTCGGCGATCCGTTTGGCGATTGTTCGACCATTCAGGATGCCTGCGTAAACGCGCCTCATGGGGCCGGTGACGTGCGCGGGTTCGAGATTGACGCTGAAGGGCTGGATCTGGTCACCTTCTACAGCCGTAACCTTGCCGTGCCCGCCCGTCGTGACGCGGACACACCCGAGGTGCTGCGCGGCAAACAGGTGTTCCATGAGACGGGCTGCGCCGACTGCCACCAGCCCAGCTTTGTCACCCATCGTCTGAAGGACCAGCCAGAGCAAAGCTTTCAGCTGATCTGGCCCTATACCGATATGTTGCTGCATGACATGGGCGAAGGCTTGGCCGATCACCGCCCCGAGGCCCGCGCCACCGGCACCGAATGGCGCACCGCGCCGCTGTGGGGGATTGGCATGACCGAAACCGTATCGGGACATACGCAATTCCTGCACGACGGGCGCGCGCGGTCACTGCTGGAAGCCGTGCTTTGGCATGGCGGAGAGGCCGAGCCCGCCAAGAACCGCGTCATTGACATGCCGCCCGCAGACCGTGATGCTTTAATCCACTATCTGGAAAGTTTGTAACATGAAAAAACTGGTCCTCGCCCTTGGTCTTTTCTGCGCACCATTGGGTGCTGCGGCCGAGGTAGGCTCCGCCGTTTTGCGCGATGTGGTCGATCATCACATCCTGCCCCGCTATACCACACTGGCAGAGCGTACGGATGCATTGGCCGCCGTTGCCCAGCAGAATTGCGCCGCTGATGACGCCGCGTTGCGCGATGCCTACCACGATGCCTTTGACGCGTGGATCGCGGTGAGCCATCTGCGTTTTGGCCCGTCCGAGACCGATAACCGCGCCTTTGCGCTGGCCTTCTGGCCCGACAGCCGTGGGGCCACACCCAAAACACTCGCGGGTCTGATCACGGATGCCGATCCCGTGGGCCGTGACCCGCAGGCTTATGCCGATGTCTCCATCGCGGGGCGCGGTTTCTATGCGCTCGAATTCCTGCTGTATGACGATCAGATCAGCACGATGGGCGATGCTGGCTATCGCTGCGCCTTGGTGCAGACGGTAACAGCCGATATCGCCACGCAGTCCCAGGCCATTCTGGACGGCTGGACCTCTGGCTATGCCGAGGCCGTTGCTACCCCCGCCGAGGGTGGCCCCTACCGCAGCACCGAGGAAGCCGCGCAAGAGCTTTTCAAGGCGCTGAACCTCGGGCTGGAATTTACCGCCGACACCCGCATCGGACGCCCCATGGGCAGCTTTGACCGCCCGCGCCCCAATCGGGCAGAGACGCGGCGATCGGGGCGGTCTTTGCGCAATGTCGTGGTCGCGCTCACCTCTCTGCAGGATCTGGCGGAGCGGTTGGCGGCGGATGACGTGGCCGTGGTGGCCGCCTTTGACGACCGGTTTGACGAGGCGCTGGCAATCGCTGCCGACCTGGACGACCCTGTGTTCGTTGGAACGGCCAAGCCGCAATCCCGTCTGCGTGTAGAGGTGTTGCAGCAGTCTGTTGCCGCGATCCGCGATGTGGCCCGCCAAGATCTGGGCCCGCATTTGGGCGTCGCTTCGGGCTTTAACGCATTGGACGGAGATTGATCCCATGACCAACCGCCGCCATTTCATTGCAGGGATGCTGGCATCAGGATTGGTGCCCGCCCCGACTTGGGCCGATGCGGGTGGGCCGGCCTATCTTGCCGCTGCCGGTCTGCGCGATGGCAGCTTTGTGCTCTGCGGCATTGACGCGGCGCTTGAGGTGGTGTTCGAAATCCCCCTGCCCGGTCGCGGCCACGCGGCGGCGGCGCATCCGTCCAAGCCGCAAGCTGTCGCCTTTGCACGGCGCCCCGGCAATTTCGCACTGGTGATCGACTGCATGTCGGGGCGGGTCAAGGCCACGCTGCACGCGCCCGAGGGGCGGCACTTCTACGGGCACGGGGCTTTTTCCGCCGACGGGAGCCTGCTTTACACGACCGAAAATGACTATGCCAACGGCATCGGACGCATTGGTGTCTGGGACGTGGCGCTTGGCTATGTACGCGTCGATGAATTTGCCAGCGGCGGTGTCGGCCCTCATGATATCAAACGTCTGCCCGGTGGCGACACGCTGGTCGTGGCGAACGGCGGGATTGATACGCATCCCGATTCAGGGCGCGCCAAGTTGAATATCCCCACCATGCGGCCCAACCTCACCTACATCAACGACCGTCGTATTCTAGAGCAGATAGAACTGCCCCATGACATGCACCGCAACTCGATCCGGCATCTGGCCGTAGGGTCCGACGGGCGTGTCGCTTTCGGGATGCAATGGCAAGGCGACGGCGATGCCCCCGCGCTTGTCGGGCTGCATCAGCAAGGAGAGACACCGCTCTTGCTGGACGGTGCCGAAGATATGCACGGGTACATCGGCAGTATTGCCCTGTCGGACGACGGGTCCGAGATTGCCGTAACCTCGCCCCGTGCCGGTTTGGTGCAGGTATTTGACGCAGCAACCGCGTCATACACCCGTAGTATCGCGCTTACCGATGTCTGCGGTGTTGCCGCGGCACCGGAAGATTTTGTTGTGACCAGCGGTACCGGTATCGTTCAGCGTCTCTCTGGCAGGTTGAACCCGGAAAAACCGCTGATGTGGGACAATCACCTCGTCCGGCTTTAAGCCCTGGCGGGTTGGCTTGATGTCACCGGCTTAAATCTTCGAAAACGCAAAAAGCCCCCGTGGCCGGCATCTACGCCGGTCCACAGGGCAAAGTAGTAAGGGCCGGAGCAGGCCCGAAAATCGATTAAGCTGATGAACTCTGCCCCGCGAAAATTCGCGCGTTGAGGGTTCACGAGAAAGGGAAAGCGCCGCATTCGATGCCCGTCTGCTGTTAAGTCCTTTCAAATCATATCGGGTCGAACACGGTGCTTTCTCGGGCCCTGGCTGCGGCGAGGCATGCCGCTTTGACAGGACAAACCAGTTAACTTTGACGCATACCTCCTTTCGTTGCCGGGCTTTTGCCCCACAAAAGGGCATCTATTGTTGTGGCTCCCATGTGGTCCGCCATCGCGCCGACCACAGTCTCGTTCACGCCGCTCAGGAAATTCACGAGTTCCGTCAGCGTCAGCTCTTCGAGCAGCAGCTTGAGCGTGCCGGCACCTACATTGTGCAGCAGCTCGTCCAGTTCTTCCGCCTCGAGCACATTCAACAGGCGCGTCGCGGCAGGGGTGTCGAGGTTTGCAAGCAACACCGCAGCGCTGCCGACGCCAAAGGCGCGGTCGAATTCATCGGTGCCGAGGGCGGTCACAAAGGCGTCGATCTCGGCCGAGGTCGCGTTGTTCAGCGCGTCGGCCAGTTTGAAGGCTGTCTGCCCTTCGGCAGAAAAATCAAACACAGCGTCGATCAGATCTTCGGCCTGGGCAGCGACACCCACGAAGACCGCGCGGGCCCCGTTTTCCATCGTGATGATGACGTCACCGTCGCGCAAATCGCGGGACCCGGTCAGGCACATGGCAGCGCGCAGATCGGCGCGGGTAGAAAACTGACCCAGGAAGGTGATCGCATCGCCGCGGGCGACGTCAAAATTATTGACGACGATATGCGTGTCGGAGGGTACCACGATAAAGTCAGGCGTGGCGATTGTCATTGTCTCCTGGGTCAGGTCGGGATGTGCAGCCTGGGGCGTGGCCCAGACGTCCTGCACATGAGAGAAGCCAGCGTTGATCTGGATGGCCTGCGTCGGGTCCGCATCTGTCGGCATGACATAGCGGGCGCAGCGCATCCGGTCCGCCGCGAGTTTAAGCGCGGTGCTGTCGGCCGTGATGTCCAAGACGGAGTCGGTAGCGTTTCCCGAAACATGGATGCCAAGTACTGCACCCAAAACCGCCTCGCGCAGGGAGGAGTTGTTGGCGATCTGGGCCAGTTCTAGGAATGTTGCGTTTGCCATCGTCTTCACCTTGGGTTTGTTTCAGCCTGTGTTTGGTAGCTGTTAAGATGAAATTAACGCTAAATCCCAAGGGCGTCGCGGGCCTAGGCGGGTAGTCCAAAGCAGCTTGTGGCTATGGCGCTATCCCAAAGGATAGGTACCTGCTGCTGCACTGGCACTATTCACCCTGCCCTGCAGGCGGAAACGGAGTTTACCATTGCCAAAAAAGCCCGCCCCGCCTAGCCTTTTCGCAACTGCAAAAAGCGCCCGATCAACGAGGCGCAGCAAAAAACGCAGTGAGAGCAGTAGTGAAAGGACAGCACCAGACGACATCCAAGTTGCCATGCTCCGCAGCATATGCCGCGGGGGCGCAATGGAATCGATCGCTTTGGATGCTTTTACAAGTGGTTTGACGTTGTGATGTTTGATAGCAGGAGGCGGGCTTTGACTATGCTTTCCGGCGTCGCAAAGCGACGAGATGAACCAGAAAGAGAATATGGCGGGCGCTAAAATCGTGAAACAGGCATGGGGCAAGCTGCGTCGAACGCTTTTGGGTGCCGCTATCGCCCTGATCGGTGCACTGCAACCGGCGGCTGGTCAGCAGGTCGACACGATGGATGCGCCCCGTGACATCACCATCGGTATTCTCGCCTCCGAAGGGATCACCCGCGCGCTGGACAGCTGGTTGCCAATGGCCGCCGCGCTGAACACCGCCGCACAGGGCGCGGAACTGAACTACCGTTTCAAGATCGCGCCTTACACCGACGCCACAATGATCAATAAAGTCTCGCAAGGCGCGCTGGATTTCTTCCTTGTCGATCCCGCGGCCTTTGTCGTGGCAGAGGTCGAAAGCAACGCCCGCCCGCTGCTCTCTGTCGCCCAGATGTGGGAGGGGCAGGTCTATGATAAAACCAGCGTCGTCGTCTTTACCACCGCTGACAGCGATATTCGCGCCATCCCGGATATCGCGGGTCGCAGCATCATGGGGGTGTCAGCCGATGAAATGACCGGCTGGAAGCTCGCGCTGCAAGAGTTTCGCAAGTACCGGCTGGATATCGACGATATCGCGTCCCGCGCGCTTTTTCGGGCGGGAACCAGCGCGAGGTCGTCTATGCCGTGCAAGCCGGTCTGGTGGATGTGGGCGTCGTGCGCGCCGGTGTGCTCGAAGCGCTGGCCCGCGACGGCGTGATCAATATGAACGATTTCCGCCCCGTGTCCCCTGTCGATCATCCAGGCTATCCATTCTGGGCCAGTACCATGTTGTACCCCGATTGGGTGCTGGGGACGATCCCCGGCGTGCCGCAGGCGGCGTTAACCATTCTTGTCGACACCCTGTTGGGCCAAGATACCGGCAGCCCCGAGGCGATTGCCGCCGGTGGCACCGTCTGGCTGCCCCCGCAAAATTATCAATCCGTGCACGAGCTGCTGATCTCTTTGCGCGCACGACCCTACGAGAATTACCTGCAACGTTCCGCCTTGCGCATTGCCTCTACCTACAAATGGCTGGTGTTGGGCACGCTGCTGTTGATCGTATTCTCGCTGTTGTTCTTGATTTTCCAGCTGCGCGAAAACGCGCGACAGGCCCACGCCCGCAAGGATGTGCTGAAGTCGGAGGTTCGGTCCAAGCAATTTTATCGCAACGCGGTAGAGGCCCATACCGTGTTCTGCATGCTGAACCAGAACGGCGCGATCACCCATGTGAACGACCAGTTTGTCCAGGCCAGCGGCCGGTCCCGCGAGGCGCTGATCAGCACGCCGTTGGTTGATGTCATGGATGCCGGCAATCGCGGCGTGCTGACGGGCGATGTCTTGCCCGCCATGATGTCGGGCACCCCGTGGAAAGGCACCATCGTTCTGCATAAAACCGACGGCAAGGCGGTCTGGCTGCAATGTAGCTTTATTCCGATCACCGACGGCGAAAAACAGCTGCGCGAGATCGCGATTGTCGCTTCGGATATGACCAAGACCCGCGAAGGCGTGTCAGAGGCGCGGTTCAACAACACGTTGGAACTGTTGCAGGATCATGTTGTTGTCTTCCAGCCGCAAACCTATGCGGTGATGTATGCCAATGCATCGGTCGCACGACACCTGATGCGACATGATGAAAGCGACGACTGGCGCGGCAAGAGCCTGTCCGACCTGATTGGCAAACGGGATTATGACAGTCTGCGCGAACGCTGCGCCGGCCTTATCAAGGGGCCAGAGCGGCGCGTCACCTGGGAAGTCGAGGCGAAATCAGGCATTACCTACGACATCAGCCTTGAATATGTCTGCCCCGCCCAGGACGAACCGCGGTTCATCGCTATCTACCGCGATGTGTCGCAGCGCAAGGTGGCCGAAAAAGCAAAGACCGAATTCCTGTCCACCGTCAGCCACGAATTGCGCACGCCGCTGACCTCTATCAAAGGGGCCTTGGGGCTGGTGCTATCAGGTGCCACGGGGCAGTTGCCTGACAAGATGAAGGGGCTGATCACCATCGCCGCCTCAAGCTGTGACCGGCTGATCCTGCTGATCAACAGTATTCTGGATATGGAGAAAATCGAAACCGGCACGCTTGATTTCCGGATGAAGACGCTGAACCTGTCCGAGACGCTGAATACGGCGCTAGTGCCGAACCAGCTTTATGCCGAACGCGCAGGCGTATCGCTGCGCCGTGTCGATACCCCCGATGACGATGTAATGCTGACCTATGGCGACTCCAAACGGTTGGTGCAGGTGCTGGATAACCTCTTGTCCAACGCGGTGAAGTTTTCGGAACACGGCGGGGAGATCCTGATCGCCCTGCACGCGGTCGGGGATCAGCTGCGCATTTCGATCCGCGACTTCGGCACCGGCATTCAGGCTGCCGCGCAGGCGTCGGTGTTTGAAAAATTCACCCAAGGCGACAGTTCTGACAGCCGGTCCAAGGGGGGCACGGGGCTGGGGCTGACCATCGCCAAAGTCATCATCGATCACCATCAGGGACAGATCACGTTCTTCAGCCGCGAAGACGTGGGGACAGAAATTATCATCTCCCTCCCCCGTCTCGCGCAAGAGGACGCGCCGGCACCCGACACGCCGGTGCAAGTCGCCCCGCCAACGGCCTTTTCTGCCGCATTGGAACAGCAGGCTCGCAAGACGCCGTCTGTCATCAAAAAGACCGCCGCGGAACATCTGGTGCAACAGATCACACGCGCGGGATACGGACCGGAGTTCGAGCTTGGCAAAGCCGACGTCGGNCGTCTGGCCGCAGGTGTGGAAATCGTCGGCGCGCCGTTGCTGAATAAATGGATCACCCAGAACGAACGTGACACGCTCTCGCAGTTGATCGGCGCGGGCGCGATTGCGGATGCGGCGGTCTGTGTGATCGAAGCCGCCTCGGACACGGATCACAGCGCCGCGGGCAGCGCATCCACCGCTGTGGCTCAGCTGCGGGCATGGTTCGCCACCTGTGCCGAACCCATCGGCAATCCCGCGCAACCGCTGACCATCGCGGCGGTCGATCACCCGGATGTTGCCAGCTGGCTTGAAACCGAAAGCATCGTGACCTTTGACGATACCGTGGATCTCGCAAAATCAGTCGCGACGTCGCAGGCGGATGTCGTGCTGACCTTTGCCATCAACGACGGGTCGGCCAGCGTCATGGCGGTGCCAACCTCGCAAGGTTTGATGCCCTCGGGCTGGCCGGTCTGCGTGCTTGTCATCCGGAATGTAGAGAACAAGAATTCGCTGGGTGTGGTGTCAAAATTCAGCAGCGGGCGCTAAGGCAAAGGGGGGTTACCGGCGCTGCAATGCGAACAGCGCGCGCGACGCATCGTCTAGTGCGGCCTGTTCTGCCCTGTCGGCATCGGCTTTCGCCTCGGCTTGCGCTTTCGACAGCACTGTTTGCGTGGTCTTAAGCGCGCGGAACTGCGCAAAAAGCGCATCCTCTAGCGTGTCGATCTGCCCTGACAGCGCATCCCCCTCCGCCGCCAAGCCACGTTGTTGCCGGTCAACCGAGGATAGGTAGGCGGGCAAATAGGCCTGTGTTTCCAAGGTGCTGCCCGTCTGTTCAGCAATCGCCCGCTGGGTCAGCGCCGCACTTTGTTCCGTCAGCGATGTTTGCTGTGCCCGAAGCGCAGCGATCTGACGGCGTCCGGCCATGGGTTATGCGGCCTCTGGCATCTGTTTGCGGGCCTCTTCCATCTCGTAAAAGCTGGGCTGCAGGCTGGTGGGAATGTTACCGCGACCGATCTCGGTGCAGATCGCGGGCGAATGGCCATGCAGGATCGCGATAAAGATGTCGCGGATCACGGCGTAATAAATGCCGTCCTGCTCTTCGATGGCTTGCAGACGGTTGGCGACCGGAGAGACGAAAAGATAGGCAAGGAAAACCCCAAGGAATGTCCCGACCAACGCGCCGCCGATCATCGCCCCCAGAACCGCAGGCGGCTTGTCGATCGACGACATCGTCTTGATCACGCCTAAAACCGCCGCAACAATCCCGATGGCGGGTAGCGCGTCGGAGACGGTGGTCAGCCCGTGGGGGGCTACCAACGCTTCATGGTGGTGCTTCTTGAGCTTGCGGTTAATGACATCTTCCGCCTGATACGGGTCATCGAACTGCATCGCCAGCATACGGAAACTATCGGTGATCAGATCAATGGCAAAGTGGTCTTTCTGCAACTTGGGATACTGCGAAAAGATCGAACTTTCTTGCGGGTTTTCAATATGTTCATCTAGTGCCAGCATGCCATTTTGCTGGTACTTGCGGGCCAGCGTATACATGAGGTTCAGCAGGTCCACATAGTCGCCCGAATTCCACTTGGGGCCCTTGAATGCCTTGACCAGTGCGCGCCCTGCCCCCGCGATATTGGCAAAGGAATTCGCCGCAATAAACGAGCCAAGCGCGGCACCGCCGATCATCATACCTTCGAACGGTAGCGCGTGGGTGATGATGCCCATGTCGCCGCCAGAGAGCATATACCCCCCAAAGACCATGCCCATCACGACCACGAAGCCCAGAATAATCGTCATTTGTTTTCCACTTGCAAGTTTCCAAGCACTTTAGGCATTTTCATTGGAATCTCAAGAACAGTTCATTGTTCTTCCAAGTTTAAAAATTTGTCGCTCAAGACCAATTGCTATCTTTCCATGGTGTGACTAAGGTAAACCTCAGAATAAGCTGGAGAGTGCCGTGATCTCGGATGTTGAAACCACAATGATTGTCCTGATTGATGCGGACGATGTGAAATTCGCATTCTCGGGCTGGCCGGATCACATTTGCCTCGCGGCGTGCCTGTCCAGCTTTGGGACCTGCAGCATGATCGTGTTTCGCCGCGATGAACGCCACTTGATGCCGGATCGTTTGGTNAANCTGNTGAAGCTGCGCCGCGAAAACACCTGCTTTGTCCCCGAGGTCGACGGCTTCAAGACCAAGCAATTCCTNTATTCCGACGAACGCCGGTTGATGGCGCTGGTCGCATCGGACCCGGTGGTGCTGGAAGAAGCGGTCGATTACGCCGTGAACTACAACTACGCGCTGGAAGAAGGGCTGGACCCCGCCAAGATGCTCGGCCTGGATATTCCCACTGCCGACCCCGTGGTCGCTGCACCGCGCGGCACAATGGTAAATGAAGAAGCAAACTCCATGCTGCCAGAGTTTCTGCGCCGCTCGGTCGAACGATCCCGCCGGCCGATCTTTGCCAGCCGACGGGTCCCCACCTTGGGCGAGTTGATCAGAGCCTGATCACCGCAGCGCGTTGCGCAGGTTCAAGAATACATCATCCTTCAAAGGTGCCGCCACAGGCTCGACATTCTGTGCGACCCGTTGCACCTCGCCACTGTTTTGTGGCGCTACGGGCGCAGGGATCGACGCCTTATACAGCTTCTCGCCGGTCTCGGCTGGCGGTGTCGCCGCATCAATCTGCGTCGGGGCTACGTCATCGCCGGCATAATCCTCGACCTTCTGATATTGAACCGACACCGTGATCCGACGGTTAGACGCGTCGGTCGGATTTTCGGGCACCAGCGGCGCGGTATCGGCAAGGCCCGACACGCGGATGATACGATCACGTGCGACGCCCGAGGCTTCGAAAACACGGCGCGTGGCGTTGGCACGATCCGAGGACAGATCCCAGTTGTCGTATTTCTGGCTATTGGCAAAGCGGACAGCATCGGTGTGCCCTGACAGCGTGATTTTATTCGGCAGGCGCGCCAAAGACTTACCCAAATTCGCGAGCAGCTGATCTGTGGCACCCTGCATTTCGGCACGGCCACTATAGAACATCGGCTGCCCTTCCTGATCGATGATCTGGATCTGCAAGCCTTCGGGGGTTTGCTGGAAAATCAGGTTCTTCAGCGGATCAAGGTCGGGATTCTCCTGCATCGCCTGCAAGATATCCTGCTCTAGCTTTTTGAACTTTTCATTGTCCAATGCGTGCACATTATCAATGGTCGCATCGCCAGCCGATTTAGACCCGTCGGATGCGGTTTGCGACGCGCTGGCAACATTGGCCGCGGCGGGGTTTTCATGGGCACCGTCTTCAGAGCCGATCTGCGTCTCATCTGGCACCGATGTCGCGGTTTCGTCGCGGATTTCCCACTTGGCCGAGGCCGGATCGTCGATTTTGCCAAGCTCGCTGCCACGGGCCACAATCGCCCCATTCGAAGCGGTCAATGTACCGGGTGGCCCCAAGGTCGCCCCGTCCAATACACCACTGCCGCCGGGCAGGGTCGCATTGGTAAAGTATTCGGCAATCCCGCGCAGCTTTTGCTCGTCCGCGCTCGAGAGAATCCACATCAGCAGAAAGAACGCCATCATCGCGGTCATGAAATCAGCATAGGCGACCTTCCAGCCGCCACCGTGATGTCCACCGCCTTCGATAACTTCTACTTTTTTAAATACGCGCGGCTGTGTCGTCGCTGCCATATGTCCTGCCTCTATTCTCGCGACCACGGGGGCCGGTTCGGCAGACGTGCTTCTGCACCGACTGCCTCAGAGACATGTATCGAGGGGGATTAGGTGCTCCGCAGGACAAAACGGTGGCAAAGGAAAGGCATTTGAACTTTACAGCTGCGACCCAAGATTTGCCTGCACCGCCTCGTCGCGGGCATAGCGACCAAGGCCGGCTTTCTTGGCATAATCCGCTTTGCGCAAAGAATAGTTCGGTGCGACGAGGGGATGATCATCATCAAGATTGAACTTGATCCGGTATTCGCTCTCGCTCAAGCCGTGCTCTGCGCGCAGGTGACGCTTGAGCATGGTAAAGGATCGGCCGCAGCACAGGCAGGTGACGGAATCATCGGTAAAAGACTCGGCAACCGGCACCGCGGGAATGGCGGCTTCAGTCGTAAACTGCGCTGCTACCTTGCTGATTTCGGCCTTGGCGGCTGCGGGCTGGAGCCCGGCGAGTGCGGCGGGAAGCGCCTGCGACAACGCCAGAATGTCTTGCACGGTTGCGGATTCTCGGCCAGCGAATGCGGTAATCACGCGAATTGCGGCCTCGGAAACGGGGGGATCTGTAAACTCTGTCACTTTCGTATGCGCCTTTACTACGTCGGTGCGGGATGAAGCCTCGTGAACAA
>JGI24659J20068_1000438_pt1 | contig 11574 bp, 6 predicted proteins | sample MalvirmetaMSP131_FD_20068 | JGI IMG/M metagenome (IMG submission 20068) | reverse complement strand
CAAGGCCCAACGATCCCCTTCGCACCGGGCAAGGCTTCAACCAACTGCGGGACCGCGTTCTTGTAGGAATCGCCCCAGCCGCCAATCGCCAGCACTTTGGCCTTGAGCGGGCTATACTCCTCGATCACCGACCCTTGCTTCCAATAGGCGTCGCGTGATTGATGGCGCAGCCAAAGCGCGGGGAGAAACGGTTCTGCCTCTAGCCGCTCCAGCCACATTTCGCGCCAGTCGGGGCGCAGGGCGGGATCGGGCGCGCGGCTGGAATAGGCCCACATCGTCGCCCCCCAGCCAAGGTTCTCGTTCAACAGGCACCCGCCCTTGTAGTGGATGTCATCGGCAAAGCGGTCGACGGTGGAACATAGCGTTATCACCGCCTTGAGCGGCTCTGGCGCATGGGCTGCGACCTGCAGCCCGTTAAATCCGCCCCAGCTGATGCCCATCATGCCCACCGTCCCGCTGCACCACGGTTGCGCGGCAAGCCAGTTGATCACCTCTATACAGTCGGCCTGTTCTTGGGGCGTGTATTCATCCTCCATCACGCCATAGCTGTCGCCATTGCCGCGCATATCGACCCGCACGCAGGCATATCCGCGTTCGGCAAACCAAGGGTGGGTCAGCGCATCCCGTGCGGTGGTGCCGTCGCGTTTGCGGTAGGGGAGGTATTCCAGAATCACGGGCACAGGCGCGGTATCGGAATTTTCAGGGCGCCAGACTCGTGCGGAAAGCCGGCACCCATCCGATAGGGTGATGCCCATGTCGGGGTCTTCGATCAGTGGTAGCGGGGTGTTCTGGGCGGTATCCATGCCGCAAAGGTCAGGGGGGAGCCCAATATTGTCAACCGTTTGCACGGGCTTGCAGTGTGGCACCCATGGGGATTTTTCCTGAGTGAAATGAGGTGGTTAATTATCTGGCAACGTTAACTATTATTAACGCTTTCCCGCAGTGGTAGAAACTGTGGCCGTGTTGCACTGTTGAAATAAGGCAAGAATGTGGCGTTTCACTTTAACCTTGGCTTTTATGTGTCTAAGCGGCTACCTTCTGCCTCAATAATACGTTTCGTTTTTTACGACGGACATAATCAGGCGGCTGCACGATGCGATCAACGCGTTGGCGGTCATAAAATTTCTCAGGTGTCGCGCGCAGAATGCGCACCGAGGTGGAGCAGATATTATGAAGACGATAGATTTCGTCGTTCGCGATCAAGCGGGCGCATTGCAGCGTGGCACGGTTGCGGAAAACGCAAACTTCCATGTTATCCAAGCGACATCAGGTCAGGAAATCTCGCTGAACCTGCGTCAGACCGATTTTCAATCGCATCAGCGGTCGGGCAACGACCTTGTGCTCACGCTGAATGACGGGTCGGTCATCACCATCGAGAATTACTTTAACGAAACCGGTGCCGCGAACCGCCTGTTCATTTCGTCAGATGGCTATCTGAACGAAGTCGCATTCGTCGAGGCCGAAGGCGGCGGGCTTTATGCGCAATACGGCCCGACCGAGCAGTGGGGCAAATGGAGCCCCTCTGACGATCTGATCTATCTGGGCCGCAGCGATGTGGCGTCTGTGCCGGGCGGTGTCATGCCGGGCGCGGGTGACGACGAAGTGTCGATGTTGGCGGCACCCTTGCTGGGCGGCGTCGTTGGCGGTGGTGGTGCCGCGGCAGCAGCCGGTGCGGCGGTTGTCGGTGGTGCAGCTGTCATCGGTGGCGGCGGCGGTGGCGGCAATGGCGGCAGCCCTTCGGTCGCACCTCCGTTCGTGAATGAACCCGACGCAACCGGCACGGTCGGCGGCGACGGCGCGGTAGAGCAGGTCGTTGTCACTGGCGGCGGCGAGCCCGGGTCCGAGGTCGTGGTCACCATCGGCGATAAAGAAGTCACAACAACAGTTGGTGACGACGGCACATTCGAAGCCGTGTTCGAAGGCGATAACTTCCCCGACGACGGCACCTATGAAGCCGAAGTCGTCGTGACCACGGACGGCAATGAGATCGTGCTTGACGGGCCGAGCTTTGTCATCGACACCACAGCCCCCACGGTCACCATGTCCGAAGGCACGCAGAGTGTCGGCGACTTCTTTAACGGTGACTCCTTTGCGAATGGCGTCACGCTGACCGGGAACGGTGAAGCGGGCGCGACCGTTGACGTGACCGTCGCGGATGTCACGCGCAGCACCACCGTCGGCGAAGACGGCACATGGTCCGTCACATTCGAACCCGGCACGCTGGAGGGAGGCGAATACGAGACAGAGGTTCTGATCAAGACCACCGATCAATACGGCAATACCTCCACCACCACCGAAACGCTGGTGGTCGATACCATCGCACCGACCGTCGCTGTGACATCGGGCACGCAATCCGTGGGCGACAGCTATAATGCCGCATCGTTTGGCAACGGTGTCACCCTGAACGGCACGGGGGAGCCCGGTTCGACTGTGCAGCTGACCATCGGTGGCATCACCCGCACCGCAACTGTGGGCGACAACGGCACATGGTCCGCGACATGGCAGGCGGGCACCTTGCCCGAAGGCGAATACGTCAGCGATGTCACCATCGTGACCACCGATGCTTTCGGCAACAGCTCCACCTCGACCGAGCAGCTGGTCGTCGATACCGTCTCTGAAGTCGCGATTGCGGCGGATACTGTCGAAGTCGACGGCGTGATCAACGCGGCAGAGCGTGGCGACGGCGTGACGCTGACCGGCACATCGCAGCCCGGGTCGACCGTTCAGGTCACCTTTGGGGGTGTGACCCGTGACGCGGTGGTTGACGCAAACGGCAACTGGTCCGCGGATTTCGCGGCCTCCGAAATTCCGACGGGCGAGACGACGGCGACAGTGACCGCAGTCGCGACCGATGCGGCGGGCAACACGGCCACCGCAACCGGCCAAGTCGATGTCGATACTTTGGTCAACAACCTTGCCTTCACCGGCCAGACCGGCGGCAGCGACGGGGTCGTGAACGCGGCAGAGGCGGCGCAGGGCATCGTGATGACCGGCACAGTTGAACCCGGCTCGACTGTTATGGTCCAGCTTGGCCAAGTGTCGCGTGCGGCCACGGTTGCGGCGGACGGCACATGGACCGTCAGCTTCGCCCCCAGCGACATCCCCGCAGGCACCTACACCAGCACAATGACCGCCACCGCCACCGACGCGGCAGGTAACGTTGATAGCGTATCGCAGTCTGTATCAGTCGATACCGAAGCCGGTTCGCTGACCATCAGCCCGCTGCCCGTTGAGGGCGACGACGTGGTGAACGCGGCCGAGGCAAGCGACGGTGTGGCGATCTCGGGCACCGCCGATGCGGGCACCGTTGTGCAGGTCACGCTGGCGGGTGTTACCCATACGGTTGTGGCAAATGGGAACGGTCAGTGGACTGCCTATTACGCCGCGGGCGAAGTTGCCCAAGGCGTTTATACCGCCGACATCACCGCAACCACGACCGACGCGGCGGGCAACAGCCGCAGCGCCTCTGACAGCGTGCGCGTGGACACCCGCGTCGACAACCTGTCGCTGAACACCGTCGAAGGCGATGACATCATCAGCGGGGCAGAGCGTCTGGCGAATGGCGGCGTTCTGGTCACCGGCACCTCTGAAATCGGCTCGTCCGTGGTCGTGTCGCTTGGCGCGGCATCGGTGAACGGCGCGGTGGATGCGAATGGCAACTGGTCCGTCACCTTTGCGCCGGGTCAAGTGCCCGAGGGCACGATCAACACCACCGTTTCGGTCAAGGCGACGGATGCCGCGGGCAACTCTGCCACGGCAAGCCACGCGGTGCTGATCGACACGGTCGTGGATCCGCTCGACATGAACCAAGCGGGCGGCAGCGACGCTGTGGTCAGCGCACGCGAAGCCCAGACCGGCATTGATCTGAACGGTCAGGTCGAAGCGGGATCTAGCGTTGTGGTCAACTTTGACGGCACCAACTACACCGCGTTTGTGGACGGCGCGGGCAACTGGTCGGTCACGATCCCGCCTTCGGAAATCCGTCAGGGCACCTATGATGCCGACATCTCTGTCACCGCGACGGACCATGTGGGCAACATCGCGTCGATCACCGACACGCTCGCAATCGATACCTATGCGCCCGAAGGCCCCGTCATCGCGTCCTATACCCGCGACGGCGACGGTATCCGTGGCATCTCGACCGAGATCAGCCCCGATACGCTTGAGGTGCATCAGGTGAACGCAGACCGCTCCATCTCGGAAGTGGAATCGACCAGCTTTGACATCGACGCCATTGGCGAGCGTAACTTCCAGTTCGAAAGCAATGTGCCAGACGGGTCCGACCTGATTGTCACGGCCACGGACGCTGCGGGAAACTTTTCCGGCACGTATCTGGCGCTGGATGATGAAGCGGCGAACACGCAGTTGACCCTGACCAACCCGAACCTGGGAAACTACAACATCGAAACCGTTGATCTCCAGTTCGCCGAAGAGGCGCATCTGACGATCACGGAAACCGCGCTGGTCAACCTGTCGAGCAACACGAACGAGCTGATCATCGACGGGCATAACGACGACACCGTGACGATCACAGGCGCGGTACGTGGCGGTTCAGAGGTGCGTGGGGATCAAACCTATGACATCTATACACTGGGCGACGAAGCCACGCTGATGATCGACAACGATATCAACGTCATCGTCTAAAGATTGCACCGCGCCCTCTGTTCAAGGGGGCGCGGTTGGCACACGCAGGCGGCAACGACCGCAGGCGTTTCCAGAATAAAAAAACCGGCACGTTAAGGGCAGGATAATGAGGCAGAGTGTAAAACGGGCAGGGGGCATGTGCGCAGCAGCGCTGGCCCTATCCGGCTGCATGTCGGATTTCGGCAGCGGCATGATGCCCGGTGACCTGATGCAATCTGACATCGTTACCCGGTTCCGCACCCCCGATGCCTCGCAGGGGATCAAACCCACCTACGCCGAAAAAATCACCGCAGACAGCCAGATCATCCAGGGTCTGGCGCTGCGGTCTTCTGTTCTGCCCGATGACACCGTGTCGGATCAGGTGGCCTCTGCCGTGCTGGCCGCCAACAGCCGCACCGCCGAGGCAGAGCTGCGCGCCGCCACCCTGCGCTCGGAAGCAGCAAGCAAGAACTGGTTGCCCAAGATCGGGCCGCAGGTCAGCCTGACATCCTTGGGGTCGCTGGCGGCCAATCTGGTGGTGGATCAGGTGCTGTTTGACAATGGCCGCCGTGCCGGTGAACGCGCCTTTGCCGTGGCCGATGTCGAGGTCGCTGCCGTGTCACTGGCGCAAGATACGAACGACCGCGTGGCGACTGCGCTGAAGCTCTACACCAATGCGATCGAGGCGCGCGATACCGCCGCGCTGAACCGTGTCGCGCTTAAGGATATGACGCATTTCGAATGGGTGATGCAGGAACGGGTCAAAGGCGGCGTGTCCGATGTGTCCGACCTGACGATCCTGCGCCAGAAGCTCCTTGAAATCCGCGCCACGCTTGATGCCTCCGTCGAACGCGAAGCCACGTCGATGTCCGAGCTGAACGCCATGTCGATCCGCCCGCTGGATACGCTGCACGGCTTGCCCGAAGTGCCCGTGAACAGCTTTGCCGGTGCGCCTTTGTCCGTTGTGCGTGCCGAGGCCGAAAAGACCCGCGCCATCGCCGCCGCCAAGGTGGAACGCGCCGGATTGCTGCCGGGGCTGTCGGCGGGTGCGACCATCGGTGAAGGGGGCGGCGCAGGGCTGACCCTTGAATCGGATCAGCTGCTGGGTCTGGGCACAAAAGCCTCGCTTGATGCGTCGGCCATGGCCGAGGAAACCGCGACCCGCAAGGTCCGGCAATCGGTCGAGGATGCCAACCGCGTGCTGCGCCGTCTGGAAAAACAGCTGCCGCCAAGACCCGTCAGGCTGCCGAGGCCGCGACCCTTGCGGCACAGGCCAAACGCAACCTCGACCTGTTTCAGGAACAATATGACGCCGGTCAGCGTCAGGTCATGGATGTTGTCGGCGTCTACGAGACCTATTCGCGTCAGCAGCAGTCGCAGATCACCCTCAAGTACGAGGCCGTGCGTCTGAAGATCGAGATGGCGCAGATACAGGGCGTGTTGGCGGACGGGAGCGCGATTTGACCCAGAAGCCGACCTTTACGCTGACAATCACCAACGGCAATCAGGGTCGGATGGCGGCGGCGGATGCAGCCCGGCCCAAGGCAGAGAACGCCAACCGCCCCGAAGACCGTCTGATGGCGCGGGCCAAACTGGCCGCGACCTATGCCGGATTGCTGGGCGTCACCACCGCGCCACGCGACATCTTTGAAATCGTCGCCACGGCCCCCTTGCAGGGCAATGATCCACAGGTAGAGGCCGAAGCACTGGCCCGCGGGATGGAAAGCGCAGGGCTGGTGACACAAGTCAGCCGGGCGCGGGGGATCTCTAAGGATATGTGGCCTGCGCTGGCCTATATGACCTCGGGGCAGGTCTTGCTTGTCATGGGGCAGCAGCGTGGCGATCTGATCCTGTATGACACGACGTGCACCGACAATCGCGCGATGGTGCCGATCAGCGATTTCAAACCCTTCTTTGCGGGGCTGATCCTGCGGGCCGAAGCCTCGCTGAAAACGGTGGCCGAAACCCATAAGACCGATGGCGCACCTGCGCATTGGTTCTGGGGGCAGTTCCCGCGCTTTCGTCGCCAGCTGATAGAGGTTGCGACGGGGTCGTTTGTGGCGAACCTGCTAGCCGTCGCTGTGGCGCTGTTTTCCTTGCAGGTCTATGACCGCGTGATCCCGCATCAGTCCGAAGCGACGCTTTGGGTGCTCGCCGCCGGTGCGGGGCTCGCGTTGCTGATGGAAGCTTTCCTCAAGATGGCGCGGGCGCGTTTGATGGATGGGGCAGGGCGGCAGATCGAGCTGTCGGTGCAGGACATCCTGATGCGCCGGTTGCTGGGGATGCGGTCCGACACGCGCGGCCACGCCCCAAACCAGCTGTTTTCCGCGATGCGCGAATTCGGATCGGTGCGTGAATTCTTTACCGCGTCGACCATTGGCACGATCGCGGATATCCCCTTTATCTTCGTGTTCCTCTTCCTCGTGGCCAGCATTGCGGGGAATGTTGTGTGGGTGTTGGTGCTTGGCGGTATCCTGATGCTTGTGCCGGGGTTCTTTCTGCAAAAGAAAGCGATCCAACTGACGCAGGAGACCCAAGGCGCGTCGACCAAATCCTCGCGGCTGCTGCACGAGGCGATATTCGAGCTTGATACGGTCAAGACCCAAAGGGCAGAGGACCGCGTGCTGCGCCTGTGGACCGAGCTGAACACCCTGTCGTCCGTCAAATCGTCAGAACAACGCAAGCTCGCGTCCTTCCTCACGTTCTGGAGCCAAGGTGTTCAGCAGGCCACCTATGTCGCGGCGGTCATCGTGGGCACCTATCTGGTGTTTGCGGGGGAATTTACCGTGGGGTCGATCATCGCGGTCGGTATCCTGACGGGCCGGACGCTGGGTCCGCTGACGCAGCTGTCGGGCACGATGGCGCGGTGGGGCAATGTCAAAGGCGCGCTTGACGGGCTCGACGCGATTGTCGCCGCGCCGCAGGACACTGCAGAGGCGCGCACCTATCTGCGCCGGGAAAAGCTGAAAGGCCAGTTCGAACTGCGCGACGTGATCTTCCGCTACGAGGATGACGGTGCCCCGACGGTGGACATCAAAGCCATGTTGATCCAGCCGGGGCAGCATGTCGCCGTGCTGGGGGCCAATGGATCGGGCAAATCGACATTGCTGAAGATGCTCAGCGGGCTTTATGCCCCGACCGAAGGGCGCATTCTGGTGGACGGCACAGAGCTGGGCCAGATCGAGCCGCGCGACCTGCGCCGGCTGATCGGCTATCTGGGACAGGACGTGCGCCTGTTCTCGGGCACGCTGCGCGACAACCTGAACCTCACCATGCTGGAACGCGACGACGACCGCCTCCACGCCGCCCTTGATTTCGCAGGTCTGGGGCCTTTCGTGCGCAACCACCACAAGGGGCTGGACCTAGAGATCAAGGACGCGGGCGCCGGCCTGTCCATCGGGCAGCGTCAATCCATCGGTTGGGCGCGCCTGTGGTTGCAGGATCCGGCGATCTGCCTGCTGGACGAACCCACAGCAGCGCTGGACCAAAGGTTGGAGGCAACGCTGGTCTCGCGGTTGCAAAGCTGGATGGCAGGGCGCACCGCGATCATCGCAACCCACCGCGCCCCGATCCTTGCGCTGACCGAACGCACGCTGGTGCTGCAGGATGGCCGCATGACCATCGACGGGCCCAAGGAAAAAGTGCTTGCCCATCTGGCGGGACAGAAGGGGCACGTCGCATGAGCAGTCTCAGCACCACGCCACTGGGCGCGCAGATGACGGGGCAGATGCGCGGGCCGTCCATGGTGATCTGGCTCTGCGGCGCGTCCGTGCTGGTCTTCCTGCTGTGGGCTGCCTTTGCATGGGTCGACGAAATCGTGCGTGCCGAAGGGTCGATGATTTCCAGCTCGCGACCCCAGATTATCCAGAACCTCGAAGGTGGTATTCTGGCAGAACTTGCCGTGGGCGAGGGCGATCATGTGGAGAAGGGCGACGTGTTGGCCCGTCTGCATGGTACCCAGTTCCAATCTGCCGTGGACGACCTGCGCGACCAGATCAGCGCCTTTGAAATCCGCCGTCTGCGTCTGGAGGCAGAGCTGGCCGGGCAGTACGACTTTGACGTGCCCGACGCCTATGCCACGCGCACGCCCGATATCGTCGCCTCTGAACGGGCATTGCTGAAAGCGCGGCAATCGGACTTTGTCTCGCGCTCCGAAGGGGCGGGGCGGGTACTGACCGAGGCGTTGAAAGAGCGTGAGCTGCTTGAGAATATGCTCAAGAAAAAGATCGTTTCGCTGATCGAGGTGACGCGCGCGCGCAAGACCCATGCGGATGCGCGGATCAAGCTGGACGAGATCGTCACCGGCACAGAGCTGGAGCGTGCGCAGGAATATTCCGATGTGCTCAAGGAACTGGCGACGCTGAAACAGAACCTCAAGGCGAGCACAGACCAGTTGAACCGCACCGTCCTGGTCAGCCCCCTGCGCGGCATCGTCAACAACCTGAGCGTGACCACCATCGGCGGCGTCGTGCGCCCGGGCGAGCAGATTTTGCAGATCATCCCGCTGGACGAAGAGCTTTTCGTCGAGGCCCGCGTCAAGCCCGAAGACATCGCCGGCGTGCGCCCCGGCCAAGAGGCGACAGTCAAGCTGTCGGCCTATGACTATACGATCTATGGCACGTTGAAGGGCACGGTCAAATTGATCTCGGCGGATACGTTCAAGGACGAACGATCCCGCGCGCCGGATGGGGATCCGCACTATAAGGTCACGTTGCAGGTGGACACAGAACACCTCACCCCGCGGCAGGCGTCTTTGCAGATCCGACCCGGCATGCAGGCAAGCGTGGAGTTGCACACAGGGTCAAAGACGGTTTTGCAGTATCTGTTGAAGCCGCTTTACAAGTCGAAAGAGGCGTTTCGGGAGCCGTAGGCTTGGCAAGGGGGGCTGTCTGCCCCCCTGACCCCCCGAGGATTTTTTCCATTTGGAAGATCAGGGGTTTTCTGTGTCGAGCCAGAGGGTGACGGGGCCGTCGTTGGTGAGCGCGACGGACATATCGGCCCCGAATGAACCGGTTTGGACATGAATGCCGAGGGCGTCGACGCAGGCGATGAAATCTTCGTATAGCGTTTTGGCCTGATCGGGCTTGGCGGCCCGCGAGAAACCGGGGCGGGTCCCGCGGGAGGTATCGGCGGCAAGGGTGAACTGGCTGACAATCAGCGCGCTGCCGCCCGTATCCGGCAGGCTGCGGTTCATTTTGCCAGCATCATCCTTGAACAGACGCAGCTTGGCGATCTTTTGTGCCAGTACTTGCGCGGTCGCATGTGTATCGTCGGGCATTGCGCAGACGAAGATCAGCAGCCCGTGGTCGATGTGACCGATGATCTGGCCGTCGACAGTGACGGAGGCGTTGCTGACGCGTTGTAGGAGTGCGCGCATATCAGGATTTCCAATCGATGATGTCTTCAGGGGTGGCCCGCTGCGTGCGGAACCGGTTGATCGGTGCCGCGTCATCCGCATAGCCAAAGGAAATCGCGCAAAGGATCAGGCGGTCTTGCGGCAGGTCGAAATGCTGTCGCACGGTGGGCGCATAGGCAGCGATAGCGGCCTGGGCGATGGTGGCCACCCCAAGCGCTGTGGCCGCCAGCGTAAAGGCCGTGACAAAGCCGCCGCTGTCCATCGCCCCGTAAGCCCCAAGCTCAGCCGGGGAGGTCACGATCGCCACATGGGGCGCGTCAAACAAGGCATAGTTCCGCATCATCTGCGCCATGCGGCCCGCATGGTCCGATTTCTCGATCCCGACGGCGTCATAAAGCTGGAACCCGCAGGTCCGCCGCCGGTCGCCGTAGACGCCGCTGTAAGAGGCCGGCCAGTCCAGATCGGGGGCGGGGGGTGTGCCTTTGGCAATCTCTAGCGCCAAAGCGTCGCGGAAGCGGTCGGTCGCGGCCCCTTTGGTGACGGTCAGCTGCCAAGGCTGCGCATTGCACCACGACGGCACGTGGCGCGCTGCGTCGACGATACGGGTGATGAGCGCGTCGTCGACCGGATCGGGGCGAAAGGCGCGGCACGAAGAACGCGCGCGCAGGATGTCGGTGAATGTATCGATCTGGGTCATTTCTGGAGCGCCATAAAATAGCCAAAGACCCCGGCGACAATCAGGCCAAGGATCACGGCAAAGGTGATTTTCACAGCGGAATAGGGGCGTTCGCCCTGTACGCTGCCGGTGCGGCCGTTGACCACAAAACGATAGGTCTTGCCGCGGTACTTGTAAGCTGCCAGCCAGACCGGCAGCAGGATATGTTTGAATGTCACATCGCTGACCTGCGTCTGGATATTGTGGATGCGCTGACGGTCGCCGCCGATATCAAAACGCACATCGCGCTGGATCATCGCGTCCATCACCTCGCGTGCCTGCGCATAGCCTTCATCAAGCGTCACCGCATAGGCTTCGGCGCGAAAGCCGGCGAGGTATTCCGGGGCATAGGGTTCAAGGGCCGCCAGATCCCACGGGGCCAACGCATCGGTGAACCGTTTGGGAAGCGATTTCGACGCCAGTACCAGCACATCATCAAAGAACCGCGCCACCCGACCCGAGGTCGCCCGCCAGCGGATTTTCGGCACCTGCTGCTGCACCCGTTTGCCGTCGCGCATGACGGTCTGGGTGACGTAATAGACCGTGCCCCTTTCGCCCGAATAGCTGGAGCGCGTGTCGGCGTCATAGGTCCAGTAGGGCACATAGATGCCTTGCATCTTGCGGCCCTTGCGCGCGTATTCCTGCAGGCCATTGGGGGCAAACCACAGGCTGCCCAGCCAGTCGGTCATGGCATCGCGTGCTGTATCCTCGGTCAGGCCAAAGGGCAGCACGGCACGGGGTTTGATATGGCGGTTCACCCCTGTATCGATCACAACAGGGGTCGCGCAGAACGGACATTCGGTGGCGTGTTTGCCGGGGTCGAACTCTACCTGTGCGGCGCAGTTGGGGCAGGTTGTGACCCGTGTATCCTCCATCTGCG
>JGI24659J20068_1000433_pt1 | contig 11643 bp, 9 predicted proteins | sample MalvirmetaMSP131_FD_20068 | JGI IMG/M metagenome (IMG submission 20068) | reverse complement strand
CGAGCCTGAGGCCAAGGGCATCCTTGCGGGGATTGCCGGTCCAGTCGGCGCAGATATCCGCGACCGGGCCATTGGCCTCAAAATCTTCGGCAAATTTCCGGAGCAGGGCCGCAGTGAAAGGAGAGCCCAGATCCTCGCACCATCTCGCCTGTTCGGTGAAATGGTCGAGGATCCGGGTTTCATCCAGCATGCCGGACCCCTAGTAGCGTTCGAGCGCCATCGCGATGCCTTCGCCGCCACCAATACAGAGACTGGCCATGCCTTTTTTCAGGCCACGATCTTCCATGGCCGCGAGCAGTGTGACGATCAAACGAGCGCCGGAAGCGCCGATCGGGTGACCCATGGCGCAGGCACCGCCATTCACGTTCAGCTTGTCGTGCGAGATGCCCATTTCCTTCATGGCGATCATTGGAACGACCGCGAAGGCTTCGTTGACTTCCCAAAGCTCGACATCGTCGACGCTCCAGCCAGCCTTTTCCAAGGCTTTCTTCATGGCAGGCACTGGCGCGGTCGTGAAGTATTCAGGCTCGTGAGCGTGGCTGGACGAAGACACGATCTTGGCCAGCGGATTGAGACCGCGTTTCTTGGCTTCAGATTCGCGCATCAGGACGAGCGCAGCTGCGCCATCTGAAATAGCTGAGGCATTGGCTGCGGTAACGGTGCCGTCCTTGGAGAAGGCCGGGCGCAGCGACGGGATTTTTTCCGGCATCGCAGTGCGAGGCAGTTCATCAGTGTCGACGACCGTTTCGCCCTTGCGGGTCTTGATGGTGACCGGGGCAATCTCGCGCTTGAACTTGCCTTCTTTCGTTGCGTTCTGTGCGCGCGACAGCGTTTCCAGCGCGTAGGCATCCTGTTGCTCGCGTGTGAACTGGTACTCACCCGCGATCATGTCGGCGAATTCGCCCATGGGGCCGCCCTTGTAGGCGTCGGACAAGCCGTCGAGCGCCATATGGTCCTGAGCGTTCATGGTGCCGTATTTATGGCCCTTGCGGACGTTCAGCAGGTGCGGTGCGTTGGTCATGGATTCCATGCCGCCAGCGATCACGATGTTTGCGTCGCCCGCCAGAATGGCATTGCGGCCCATGACGGCAGCTTGCATGCCGGAGCCGCACATCTTGTTGATCGTTGTGGCTTCAAGGCCCTTGTCCTGACCGGATTTGAAACCTGCCTGACGGGCAGGAGCTTGGCCCTGGCCAGCGGGAAGGCAGTTGCCCATGATGATTTCATTCGCCTCGCCGGGGGCCAGCTTTGCTTCGCTGACAGCTTTCTCGATGGCAATGGCGCCCAACTCACTGGCAGTCAGGCTGGCAAGGTCGCCGAGCAGGCCACCCATGGGCGTGCGGCCCATACCGACGATGACGACGGGATCTTGTTCAGACATGGAGTTTCCTTCCGCTATGGATTTTTTTTGCAGGTGCGAACACAAAGCGCGTCCGGGCCTCACTCGTCAAGAGTTCACGAAACGCGATTGGCGGCGATTTCTTCATCGAACGGGGCGCGCAATCGAGAAGTTGTCGCCGTTCTATTGTAATGCCAGTGCATTTTCGGCTTCAATGAAAGCCACGAGAGCAATCTGGTGAAAATGTCGCTGGGGATGGGTACCTTAAATGGCAAGTTCGACTTATGCCTTGGCGCGCAGAATGCTTCCATCTCGGATGTTCTATGCTGGTCGGCAATTGTCCCGGCGCCTCCGCAAGTTCCGTCTCCACGAACGTTATACCGCGAAATTTCCGAGCCGACGCGATCTGAAAATATTCTCGATATCGCCAGACGCAGAGTTGCACGTCTTCTGGAAAGTCCTGCCCATTGGGCGCGGGCCCGCGTTTTCGCTTTTCATCCATGAAGACGAAGTCCTCCGCTTCGATTGTTTCGGCGAGGATGAGGGCCATTATCACGCGCATTTCGAGCGGGGCTGGAGCGCGGCCCAAACTCGAATGTATTTCTTTGAAGCAAGCGAAAGCGAACAGATAGACCGAGTTGAATTCGAGCTTTTGAACAATCTCGACTACTATCTCCAACGACACCCGTGGGCACGTATTCGCGCAGTGCGCCTGGATAGAGGGCAGCTTGAAACAGCGTGTGCTGCAGCCGGTGAGCAGGCGCGGGCCTTTCTGCAATCCATTCCCGAACTTGCCGTACCGGCAGGATCACTCCGGTCGTGAAGTGGCGCGCCTGATAGGCGTCATCCGCCGAGGGCCGCCTCGATATCTGCCACGAGTTCCGGATCCGATGGGGTAGTGGCAGAGGGGTAGGCCTTGAGCGGTGTGCCGTCGCCATCGACGAGAATTTTATGGAAATTCCATTTCGGCTGCGCGGCCTCGCCAAGCATGTCCACGGCATTCAAATAGAAAGGGTGCTCATCAGCGCCCGTCACAGCGTATTTCTTTGTCAGCGGGAATGTCACGCCGAAATTCAGCTGGCAGAACGTCTGGACCTCTTCCTCGGTCCCGGGTTCCTGCCCGCCGAAATCATTTGAAGGGATGCCGAGAATGACGAGCCCTTCCGCTCGCTTCGCTTCATACAGTGCCTGGAGGCCCTCATACTGTTTGGTGTAGCCGCATTTGGAGGCTGTATTCACGACGAGGATCGCCTTTGCATCAAGTGCTTCAAGGTCGACTGGCTTTCCATCAATGCTCGTAAATTGCGTTGCCGTCATGGAAGGGGTTTCCGAATTGCTAGGGGATTGTGCCTGGCTTCCTGTCGGGACTGCCAGGACAAGGCAAACGACGGCGAGGGCTGGGACAAGGAATTGGCGCATGGGGGCAGGTTCCTGTGCATCTGACGTCAGATGATAGGGCAAACCACGCAGCTGTCACGTCTTCCTATCGAACAGGCCGTGGATCGGTTGCATCCAGCCGGATTGCCGCCTCGATGATTTGATCCAGTTGGGCGTCGATCTGATCGACCGAATGGATTTTTACATGGCGCAGAGCCTTGCCGGTGCCTTCGATCCGGTCTGGAAAGGACGGCGCAAGTTCGGCACCATAGAATATCTGGAGATTGCAGCGGTCCTTGTATGCCGCGATCGAGAATATCCGCTCGGTCCCACTCCAACACGGAAAGCCCCAGGCGAGCTTGCAGGTCAGGCCGGGGCCTGCCCGCTCAATGCGCGCTCGAAGGCTTTCCGCAATCTCGAATTGGGCCGGATCGAGTTCCGAAAACCAGGTTTCCGTCGTCTTGGCCACGAATGGGGCCTACTTCTTCTTTGCGCGCTTGGCTTTGTCGTTGGCCTTGGGCGGCATTACTTCGAACGTCATCTGGAGGTTCACGCGATACTTTTCGATCTTGCCGTTCTTGATTGTGGTGTACATTTCGTTGACGTAAGCCGATGCGAGGCCTTTGACGGTGGCGTCAAAGCGTGTGACCGCTGTCTGAATCGCATCCTCGAAGGAGTTGGTCGATTCCGACATGATCTGTTCTGATTTCATGATGGCCATGGTGCGTCCCTTTCGCGTTGAAAGGGTCATTCAAGACCTTTTAGGCCCAAAAGCCAAATGAACATTGGGAAGGGACGGGTGCGACCCTAGATGGTCGTGAGTTGAAAACCCGCTTCAGAACCTTTTTGCCAGACAACGCGTGCGGGGCCCTGCAGGCCCACTCCCTTGGCATGAAGGGTCACGAATTCAGGCATGCCCTCATTGGTCGGAAACCGGAGGCGAACGCCTGTGTCAGAATAGTCCAGAACGATACCGCGACGCTTGTAGCCGGATTCGTAAACGACATTTGCTTCCCGATAGACCGATGCACGGACGGGACGTGGCCGTTCTTTTACGGGCGTCACCATCTGTTCTACGCGCGCAGAGGCGGGAGCCTCGGAATCGGAACTTGACGTCTTGAACAGGCGGGTTTAGCAATTTCATTTTGGGCGGAATCCTTATCCGAAGATTTTCTTGCAACCGCCATGCCAAATCAGGCTGCTCGGTCAGAATATACCCAAACTTCTTCAAGACAAGTAAAGAAGCAGCACTCTAAAGCGCTGCTTCTGTAGTGTATGCTACGGTTTATAACCGTTTACCAAATCCGGATGCGCTGCTCAGGCGGCAGGTACATCTCGTCATCTTCCGTCACGTCAAAGGCTTCGTACCATTCTGCCATGTTCTGAACGACGCCGTTTACCCGGTAAACGGGTGGGGAATGTGGGTCTGTCAGCAGCTGGCGACGGGTTGCCTCTTCGCGGTACTTGGACCGCCAGACCTGGGCCCAGGCCAGGAAGAAGCGCTGATCACCGCTCAGTCCGTCCAGCACAGGCGCTTCCTCATCCGGGCTGATCGTGCCGTTGCCATCTGTGTCGAGGCTGAGCTTGTAGGCCTTGTATGCCATCGAAAGACCGCCGAGATCGCCGATATTCTCGCCGAGTGTCAGCGCGCCATTCACACAGGTTTCCCCATCATCCAGGGGACAGAAAGCATTATATTGCTCTACGAGCGCGCCGGTCTTGGCCTTGAAATTGGATTCGTCTTCAGCGGTCCACCAATTGCGGAGCGTGCCATTTCCGTCGGATTTGGCGCCCTGATCATCGAAGCCGTGGCCCATTTCGTGACCAATGACGCCGCCGATCGCACCATAATTGACGGCGGGGTCTGCAGTCAGATTGAAGAAAGGCGGCTGAAGGATGGCAGCGGGAAACACGATTTCGTTCCGGTTGGGCGAATAATAGGCGTTCACCGTCTGGGGCAACATGAACCATTCGGTCTTGTCGATCGGCTGGCCGAGCTGGGAGATCATGTCCTTCCAGGCCCAGTCATTCACCGCCATGGAGTTGGCGAAGGCGTCCGGGCCCACATTCAGGTCCGCATAGGTCTCGAAGTTCTCCGGATATCCAATTTTTGGGGTGAATTTGGCGAGCTTGTCATGTGCTTCTGTCTTCGTGTCGTCGCCCATCCAGTCGATCTCATCGAGATTGCTGGCCATGGCCGCTCGCAAATTCTCTACCAGATCGTCCATGGCTGCCTTGTTCTCGCTCGGGAAGAAGCGCTCGGCATAGACTTTGCCGACACCTTCTCCGACGGAGCCTTCGACGGTTGAGACTGCACGCTTCCAGCGCTCGCGCTGTTCTTCGGCACCGCCCAGTTTCTTGCCATAAAATTCGAAGGTCGCCTCATCCAGGCGGCGGGGCAGGACATCGGCGTGATCGATCAGGAAGTGGGCCGCTAGATAAGCCTTCCAGTCCTCAAGTGAGGCGGTTTGCATGATCTCGAACAGGCCGCCTATGCCGCCGCCCGAGACTTTTTCGATCTGTTCCGCGGTGAGCCCGTTTTCTGCGATCTCTTCGGCTGTCGGAGTGACCTGGCGCACGACAAAGGATTCTTCGCTGTTCAGGCCAAGGTCCATGAGCATCGTCGCCACCGGGAAGTCTCCGCCGAGCTGTTCCAACTCTGCGCGGCTCATCTTGTTGTAGGTGAGGTTGCGATTCCGGCCTGTTGCGCGGTCCCAATGGGCGCGAGCAATACGGGTCTCGAGCGCGATCACGCGGTCTGCCGCCGCCTCAGCCTCCTCGTAGCCTGCTTCTGTCAGCAGGGTGGTCAGCATGGCTTTGTAGGCCGCGCGGATTTCAAGGTTTTTCTCTGTATCGTCGAGATAATAGTCACGGTCGCCAATGCCGAGCCCGGCTTGGGTCACATAGAAGATGTACTGGTCGGTCTGCTTGGAATCGACATCGACCCAGCCCGCGATAGGGGAGGCGTAGCCCGTTGCCGCAAACAGCTTGGCGAGGTCTTCCCGGCTATCGATGTTCTTGATCTTGCTGAGATAGGGCGTGGCGGGGGCGAGGCCAGCGGTTTCGATACCGCTCGTGTCCATATAGGCGTTGTAGACAGAGGCGACCTTGCCTTCGAGTGTGGCTGGATCAGGTTCGGCTTCGGCAAGCTCCTGAATGATATTGAGTACGCGCTGCTCTGACTTTTCAGCCAGCAGAGTGAAGGCGCCATAGCGTGTGCGATCACTCGGGATAACGAAACTGTCGAGCCATTTGCCATTGGCATAGGCATAGAAGTTGTCGCCGGGTGCGATGGAGTCATCGCGCAATGTGAGGTCAACACCCCAGTCCCCCCAATAGTCAGCAGCAGACAGCTCCAGGCCTTCTGCGGTGACATATTTGCCTGCTTCGTTGGGCGTGTTCGAGGATGTTGATGTTACTGCCGCAGTCTCTGCTGACTGACCAGTGTCTTCCGTGGATGCCGGCGAACAGGCGGTGAGGAGGGCAATGGTCGCTGCCCCGAGCATGAGGTGTTTCATTTAAGGTCTCTCCAGTAATATGGATAAAGGCCCGACGCCTGATCCGGGCGGGCCTTTACCGTGTTGCGTACATTTTATTCGGCGGGAGCCATTGGACCAAGTCCGCCATCTTTGCTCGTGCCAATCAATTCATCCTCGTCGATGGTCACTTCTCCGCTATAGGTCTCACCGATCTGGCGGAAAGGCTTGCCGCCCCAGGTCCAGCGGAAGATCCGGCCAATCTCGACACCGACTGCGTAAAGGGCAGGGACCATCAACAATGAGACAAAAAGCGCGAATGCAACAGCTGCGCCCAATGACACAACCATCGGTTTGAGGAATTGTGCCTGAACGGATTTTTCTGCAATCAGTGGCAGGATGCCGACAAAGGTGGTGACGGAAGTCAACAGGATGGGCCGGAAGCGGGATACGCCCCCATCGACCAGCGCCTGAACGGCACCTGCGCCTTCATCCCGCCGTCGATTCACATAGTCGATCAGGACGAGATTGTCGTTGATCACGACCCCTGCGGCTGCAGCAATGCCGAAGAACGAGAACATGGCCATCGGTGTATCAAATATCCAGAGCCCGAAGACTGCTCCGCAATAAGCAAAGGGCAGGGCCATCATCAGCAGCAGTGGCTGAGCGTAGGACCGGAAAGCCACTGCCAACAAGATGTACATCGCGCCGATGGCAATCAGGATCAATCGACCAACTTCTTCCATGAACTTCTGTTCTTCTTCGATGCCGCCCGCCACGCCGCGCTCGACATCCGGGAAGGTCTTCTCGAAGTCTGGCCAGAAATTTTCGTCCATTGAGGCCATGATCTGGTTTCGCCCNCCGTCGCCCAGCACTTCAGAATACACTGAGACTGACCGGGTGCGATTGCGACGAACGATGCGGTTGATCCCTGGTGCGTAATCGAAGTTTGCGACCTGGGTAACCGGAATTTCGCGACCATCGGAAGTGCGAACACGAAGAGAATTCAGGCTGTCCAGATTTTCCCGGGCCGATTCCGGCAAGCGGACCATGACGCGGACATCCTCGCCATCTCTCGGCAGGCGTTGGGCTTCTTCGCCATAATATGCCTGCCGGACCTGGTCGGTGACGCTGGCCAGCGTGATGCCGAGCGTTTCCGCGCCCGGTTTCAGCGAGATACGAATCTCTTCAGCGGCTGAGGAGAGGTTGTCTCCAATATCGTAGGCGTTGGCATAAGTTGCCAGGTGCTCTTTAACTGCGGCAGCCGCTTCACGCAGACGGTCCAGGTCTTGATGGTTGAGGGCAAAGCGCACGCCGCTCTGTTCATCATTGAAGGTGAAATCGAAATTGATTTCTTCAGCATCCTGAATGTCACCGACATTCAGGCGTAATTGTTCGGCTATATCCTTGGACCGCAATCCGACAGGCCGGTCTTCGGGTGGCAAGACCCCAATCCAGGCATTGACGCGCGTCCCGGACGCAACGACAGCGGCATCCTTGATCAGGCCACCCTCTATGTTCGGATATTGTTTGATCGATTCCGCCATCGTAACGTCGATACCGGCTTGCAGCTGGTCGCGGATCTGTTCGAGGCGGGTGTATGGCGTACCGTCTGGCATATCGATTTCGACCCGAACAAGGTCTGCTTCGATTTCCGGCATGAATTTGAAGGGTACGATGCCCATACCTGTGATCCGTGTCGCCAGGAAAAACAGGCAGAAGAAGAACATGACGGTCGCATAGCGGTAGCGGATCGCCAGTTCGAGGAAGGGTTTGTAGAGGTTGTTGGCAAACCAGAGCAGGCTGTCTGCAATCGAGTGCTGCAGCTTCAGCAATTTGCCAGACGGGCCGTCGAAGGACTGGCGCTTCATATGTGACAGATGGCTCGGCAGGATCAGCATGCACTCGATGATCGAGAAGATCAGGGCCGCGACCACGACGAATGTGATTTGCTGGGTAAACATCCGGGTCGGGCCGCTAATGAATGCCCACGGCAGGAAGGCGATGATCGTGGTCAGAACGCCGAACACGACCGGTTTGAGCACGAGTTGCGTGCCGACAATGGCAGCGTCCAGGCCTTCGCGCCGTCCGCTTTCGATCTCGCGGTGAATATTCTCGCCGACTATGATGGCGTCATCCACGATCACCCCGATCACCAGCAAGACAGCGAATGTGGAAAGGATGTTCCAGGAAACCCCGAAATAGGGGAGGAGCAAAATCCCGCCCGCAAAAGCGGTGATGATTCCGATCGTGACCCATAGGGCCACAGTTGGACGCAGGAACAGCAGCAGGACCAGCATGACGAGAACGGCCCCGGTCAATGCAGATTGCTGGATCAAATCCATACGGGCATTGAAAGCCACGGAATCGTCAAACAGGATGTCGATCTTCACGGCTTCCGGGAGGATGCCGTTGGAAGGGTCATTGGCGCGGTCCACATATGCCTTGATGTCGTCAGTATATTCGACAATGTGCATCGTGTTCGGCTGGGGAACCTGCACGAAGACGGTTGGCTCGTTATTGTATGTGGCCTTGAACTTGTCTGTTGCGAAGCCGTCATCGATCGTGGCGACGTCGGCCACGCGGATAGTGCCCTGTTCGGTCGATTGGCGGATGATGATGTTACCAAATTGATCCGCTGTGTCGGCCAATTGCCGAGCCGTGATGGCAACGTCGCCGGTTGAAGATTCAATTCGGCCGCCTGACGAGTTCAGCGAGGATTGACGAATAGCACTGGCCACATCACTGAAGCTCAGCCCGTATCGGCGCAATTGTTCTTCCGATACTTCGATGTTGACTTGTTCGTCGATAACGCCGCCCAGCTGCGCCAGCTCACCCCCGTTAATGTTGGCAATGTCATCACGAACCCGGTCGCCGACGCGCCGCAGCGTGCGTGCGTCCACATTGCCGTGGACGGACAGGCCAATGTAGTTGTTGCGCTGTTCCCAACGTGTCACCTGCGGCTGGAACGCCGCTTGGGGCATATTGTTGATCTGATCGACGCGAATTTTCACGTCATCCAGAAACTTGTCCATGTCGATATCGTCGCGACCCTTGATGTTGACGACACCGAAGCCTTCATTCGCGATCGAGGTGATCCGGTCGAGGCCGTCAATGTCCGCGACAGCCTCTTCAATACGTGTAACGATCTGGTCTTCGACATCCTGTGGCGAAGCGCCATTCCAGGTAACCGATACCGAGGCACCCGTGATGTTCACCACGGGGAACATTTCCTGTTCCATCTTGGTGTAGCCGAAAACTCCGCCCGTGAAGGCGACGATCATCAGAAGGTTTGCGGCGACGGCGTTACGGGCGAACCATGCGACAATCCCCGTCATTGGGCTGCTCCTTCACCTGTGGTTGACGCAATTGCTGCTGGCTCGCCGGAGCTGGAGGATTCCTCGGTCCGCTCGGGCTCGTAAATCGTGATTGTACCATCTTCCATACGTTGCATGACGGTGATGCTCATACCTTCGAACGGGGCCTGGATGGGGCTGGTGATGGCCAGTTCACCGGGCTCGACACCTGACGCAAGATAGGCTCCATCAGGATCGGAGTAGATCAGCTTCACCTGGCGGATCGCCAGCTTGCCTTCGTCTGGCAAGCCGACGAATAGGCGATCATCTCCGCGTAGAGCGCCGCGTGGTGCAATCAGCACGTTTTCGAGTGTTTCCCCCTGAATGATGGCGGTCACGAAAAGGCCGGGTGCCATGGGTGCGTCGCCATCGGCGCCAGCGCCATACGGATCCTGAAGTTCGGCTATGACATTGATCTGGCGGGTTTGCGAATTCACAGCGGCTGCCGTCCGGACGACCTGTCCGTGCCACTCGCGCTCTACGCCGCCAACCGTGGCGCGGAAGGTCACATCCGGACCGGGCTGGGCCTTGCTGGAACTGAAGGCAAGGGGCAGGCCCAGACGCCCCATTTCGGCGTCCTTGAGCGGCAGGGCGACTTCAACAACATCATTGGCGAAGATCTGGCCAAGTGACTGGCCGACAGAGACGACTTGACCAATATCAACATTGCGTTCCCGCACGCGGCCGGCAAAAGGTGCGTAGACGGCCGTTCGGTCAAGCGCCAATTGGGCGTCTTTCAATTGGGCTCTGGCAGATTCCAGCGCTGCGCGAGCGCCTGCCAGCTGAGGTTCACGGCGGGCGAGGGGAGAGGCGTCGGAAATACCGAGGTCCTCGATGTCCTGTAGCGCCAGTTCAGCTTCGGCCTCTTCGAGGGCAAGGGCCTGCTGGGCGCTGGCCACGGTAGACTGGGCGCGTACAACTGCCAGTTCATAGTCAGCCGCCTCAACACGGACGAGCAGCTGACCTTTGTTGATGAAACCGCCATCGATGAAGTCAGGGGATACGTAGGAAATCCGGCCGGAAATTTGCGGGGCCACGATGATCTCGCGTCGCGGTCTTACCTCGCCTTGCGACTCCACGACGAGCGTCAGGTCGCCCTGGCGAACGGGCTCCGCAAATACATTCAGGCCGGCGCGGGCTTCCTCGGCTTTTTCAGGTTTGGGTTTGATCGCTGACAGAGCGGCCACGCCGCCGATACCAACCACGGCGAGGATCCCGATCGGAATCAAAACTGAAATGAGGCGTCCCATGACTTATTCTCCTGCCGCTATTCTGCGGCGCTTTCTTGCGGGGCTTGAACGGTGGTCGAGGCAGTCTGTACGGGCAGGCCGCCCCCAAGGGCTAGATGGTAGGAAATCCGGTTCGAAGCACGCGATGCGCGCGCGGAAACCAACTGGCTCTCAGAAGTGAGACGCCGGGTCTGGGCATCGATCAGATTGAACACGGTGATCGTACCACTTGTGTACTGGCGCTCGGCCAGTTCTTCGGCAAGGCGAGCCTCTTCCAAGGCGCGCAATTGCGCATCCTCTTGCAGGGCGAGATACGTGTCGGCTGCGATAGCGTCCTCGACTTCTCCCCACGCCGTCAGCGCAATGCCAGCATAGCTCGCAATCGCTGATTCTGCTTGCGCCACAGCGGCATCACGCTGGGCGTCCAGGCGCCCGCCCGTGAACAGTGGCTGGATCAGGCTTGCCACGAGCCGGGCGGCAATCCGCTCTGGATCGACCATGTCTGCAAATTCGGACTCGCTGGTAGAAATAGAGCCGGTCAAGCGCAGGGCGGGCAGCATGGCGAGGCGCGCTTGTTCCGCGCGCAGGCCGGCAGCAATGATACTCGCTTCGGCGCTCGCCACATCCGGGCGACGCGATAGCAACAGCATTGGATTGCCTTCTACGACCAGCGTTTCCAGCACCGGCAATTCAGCCGTGGCTTCGATTTCGGTTGCCGGATAGCGGCCTAGCAGGATTTCCAGCCGACGTGCGGCCTCACCTGATTGCTGACGGCGTTGAGCAATACTGGCTTCTGCGCCAGCAAGTGCGCTGCGTGCGGTGCGCACATCCAATGCTTGGGCCACTCCGCGCTGGAATCGGCGTTC
>JGI24659J20068_1000432_pt1 | contig 11669 bp, 9 predicted proteins | sample MalvirmetaMSP131_FD_20068 | JGI IMG/M metagenome (IMG submission 20068) | reverse complement strand
TGCGCACGGAAAAGAACTTCTGGTGCTCTTTCATCGAGGTTTGCAGCACCTCGGGCGGCAGGCCAAGGAAATCATCGCCAATCTGCCCCATCAGCACGACGGGATATTCCACCAGCCCTGCGACCTCGGCCAGCAGCCCCGCATCCTCGACCACCTCAAGCCCGTTGGCAAAGGCCATATTGGTCGCGTCGTTCCAGATCGTATCGCGCCGCTCTGCCGGGTCGAGCACGACAAAGGCGCGTTTCAGCTTGGCGCTGTAATCGTCAAAGCTGCTGACGGTAATTGTATCGGGGGCCAAAAAGCGGTGCCCGCGCGTGGTGTCGCCTGCGGTGATCCCGTCGATGGTCAAGGGCACGGTCTGCGCGCCATCCTCGGCTGACAGGATACACAGGATCGAGTGCAACGGGCGCACCCACCGCAAGCTGCCACTGCCCCACCGCATGGATTTGGGCCAAGGGAAATTGCGAATGGTGGTTTCCAGCACTTCGGCCACGATCTCGGCTGCGGGGCGGCCCGGCTTGTTGATCATGGCAAACAGGATCTTGCCCTTGGGCGTGTCGCGCTCTTCCAGCTGGTCGCGGGTCAGCCCCGCACCGCGCAGAAACCCTTCGATGGCTTTTTCCGGCGCGTCGGCCTTGGGGCCTTTGCGTTCCTCGACCAGCGACGGGCTGGCGTCCAGCATCCCCTCGATCGTCAGGGTCAGACGACGCGGCGTCGAAAAGGCCGCGGCAGAGGCATAGGTCAGCCCCGCATCCACCAGACCGTTCGTCACCAGTTTCTTTAGATCATCCGCCGCGCGCGCCTGCATGCGGGCGGGAATTTCTTCCGAGAAAAGCTCTATCAGGAGGTCGGGCATGGGTTCGTACCTTTCGGGGCCGCGTGTCGCTTGGGTGCGGTTAAATATGTGTCGCGCAAACAGCGCTTATGTCAAAGGGCCGGTCGATCCGGAGCGGATCAGTCGGCGGGGCGTTCCGGGCAAGCTTCGCCCACCACGGTGCCATCATAGGCTTTGTCGCCACAATCGTTCAGCTCGTGCCAGACATAGCCGCGCCCGTCCGAAGTGATCGCAACGATACGGTCAACGCCGAAATGCACGTTCTTCTGCCCCAGAAAGGTCAGCGCCGTGGCTGCCTCGATCTCTTCTGCGATGGCCTTGGCGTCGAAACAGTCGAACCAGCCCGGTGCATTGCGCGGCGTGACCTCGTCGCTGACGACATAGGTTTCGGACAGCATGGCGAGGCTGAGCGAGGTGTCGAAACATGCGCGGTAGCGGATGGGCGAGCTGTCGGCGTCGATGGCGCGGAAATTGTCGGTCAGGATCGGCTCGGACGCATTGCTCGAGATCGACACCAGCGAGACGCCCTCATCCGGTGCCGGTGCCTCGTGATAATAGCCGTAGACCTGGAGATAATAAAGCGCGAGACCCGCAATGGCTGCTGCAACCAAGATGACGCCTCCTACAATTTTACCGTTCATGCCGCGTTTTCCGACCAACCGCCGGCCCGTGTCTGAACAAAGGCGTCAGCGCAGGCTTTGGCAAGGGTGCGTACCCGCCCGATATAGGCCTGACGCTCTGTCACCGAGATGACACCGCGTGCGTCCAGCAGGTTGAAGATGTGGCTCGCCTTGATGCATTGGTCATAGGCGGGGTGCGCCATCACGATGCGCTTGCCGGTCTTGGGGTCCAGGGCATCTTGCGCAAGGATCGCCTTGCACTCGTTCTCGGCCTCGACAAAGTGGTCCAGCAGCACGTCGGTATTGGCGACATCAAAGTTCCAGCGGGCGTATTCTTCCTCGGTCTGTTTGAACACATCACCATAGGTCAGCGGGATCGGCGCGTCGGGGCTGTTAAAGGGCATGTCCATCACGTGATCGACGCCCAGAACATACATCGCCAAACGCTCGAGCCCGTAGGTCAACTCTCCCGACACAGGGTGGCAATCATGGCCGCCGACCTGCTGGAAATAGGTGAACTGCGACACTTCCATGCCGTCACACCAGACTTCCCAGCCCAGTCCCCATGCGCCCAAAGTGGGGCTTTCCCAGTCATCCTCGACAAAGCGGATGTCATGCAGCGCCATATCAATCCCGATCGCCTCAAGCGATCCGAGGTAGAGCTCTTGCAGGTTGGGCGGGCTGGGTTTGATCAGTGCCTGAAACTGGTAGTAATGCTGCAGACGGTTGGGGTTTTCCCCATAGCGCCCGTCGGTCGGACGGCGCGAGGGCTGCACATAGGCGGCGGCCCAAGGGTTGGTGCCAAGCGCGCGCAGGGTCGTTGCCGGGTGGAACGTACCCGCACCGACTTCCATGTCGTAGGGTTGCAGGACCGCACAGCCCTGACGTGCCCAATAGGACTGTAGGGCGAGGATGATTTCCTGAAATGAACGGGGGCGCTGGACCGGGTCGGACATAAGATTTTGCCTTTGCTGCTGCGCGCCTTTCCTAAGGTGCTGTCGCGGTAGGGTCAATTGGCAGCTTTGTGATGATTTGCGCTGTCTCAAGCATGGTATTTTGCACAGGTTCCTGCTTATCTACTGCAAGTTTAAATCCTTGAGAGCACCCATACCTATGACGCGACTGTTTGCGGCCCTGATCGCCGCCTTGTTTATTGCCCCGTTTGCCTTTGCACAGTCTGCCGATGATGTGGTTTGGATACAGGTCGAAGCCCAGCCCAATCTGGCCGCGGCGACCGATCGCGCACGTGCCTATAGCGCCAATCTTGAGGATGTGAACGGCTTTGCCTTGGGCGGCAGCTGGTATGGAATCGCGGTCGGCCCCTATCGCCGTGATGACGCAGAGCTGTTGTTGCGCCGCTACCGCCGGGACGGGGTGATTCCGCGCGACAGCTTTATCCAGCTTTCTGAACGGTTCCAGCAGCAGTTCTGGCCCGTGGGCGCGAACGTCCTGAACATTCCGCTGATCGCACCGGTTGACCCTGCATCCCCCACCGATACGCAGACAGACAGTGAGATCACGCAAACCACCCTGCCCCCCGCCAGCGAAGCGCTGGAGCAAGAGAACACCGCCACCGTAGAGGTAGAAACCACGCAAGTCCCCGTCCTGCCCGAACCACCACGTGACGAAACCCTGGCCGAAGCGCGCGCCAGCGAACGGGAGCTTGACCGCGAGGCGCGCGAACAGCTGCAGGTCGCGCTGAAGTGGGCCGGGTTTTACAATGCCTCTATCGACGGTGCCTTCGGGCGGGGTACGCGGGGGTCTATGGCCGATTGGCAAGGGGCCAACGGCTATGACGCCACCGGCGTGCTGACAACGCTGCAACGCGCCGCCCTTCTGAAACAATATAACGCCGTGCTCGAAGGTCTGGGCCTGCAGGTCGTGCGCAACGCCGACGCCGGGATCGAGATGGTGATGCCGACCAAGATCGTGGGGTTTGACCGGTTCGAGCCCCCCTTCGCCCATTACAATGGCACCGGCGACATCGACGCGCGGGTTCTGCTGATCAGTCAGGCGGGCGATCAAGATACGCTTTTCGGTCTGTATGACATCATGCAGACCCTTGAAATCGTCCCCGAAGAAGGCCCGCGCGAGCGGAAGTCCGACAGTTTCGAGCTGATCGGCGAGAACGGCCGCATCGTCAGCCAGACGCAGGTGTCGCTGCAGAATGGCGAGATCAAGGGCTTCACCCTCATCTGGCCCGCCGGGGACGAAGACCGCCGCCGCCGCGTGATTGCCGAGATGACGAAATCCTTCACCCGCCTGCCCGGTACGCTGGATGCCGCAGCGGGGGGGGGCGACCGTCAGGCTGTCGATCTGGTGTCAGGTCTGCAAATCCGGTCGCCGAAAATCTCGCGCTCGGGCTTCTTCATTGATGGGCGCGGTACTGTTGCCACCACATCCGAGGCGGTGCAAAGCTGCGGTCGGCTGACGCTGGACGACGAGACAGAGCTTGATGTGGTTGTTGACGATGCGGCCAGCGGGATCAGCCTGCTGAAACCCCGCGCAGCGCTTTCGCCATTGGATGTGGCGGCGTTCAACACCGTGCCCCCCCGTTTGCAGTCCGAAATCGCGGTTGCGGGTTTCCCCTATGAAGGCGTGCTTGGTTCTGCAACCGTGACCTATGGCACGCTGGCCGATGTGCGTGGGCTGCAAGGCGAAGAGAACATCGCCCGCCTCGCGCTAGAAGCCCGCAGCGGTGACGCGGGTGGCCCGATTCTGGATCGTGACGGGCGGGTCTTGGGCATGTTGCTGCCCCGTGCCAATGGCGCACGCGAATTGCCCGAAGATGTCGCGTTTGCGGTTGAATCCAAGGTCATCGCAGAACTCGCGCAAAAGGCCGGTGTCACCGTGGATACCACGGCCAGCAGCACCACGATCAAGCCGCAGGACCTGCGTGAAAAAGCTAAGGGCATGACCGTACTGGTCAGCTGTTGGGAATAAAGAAAACCCCGATCCCCCGTTTAACGGGGGACCGGGGTCAGTCGTTTGAACCGCCTCGGGCAGCGCCCTTGATCAGACTGCGGTCTGGGGCGTCAGATAGATCAACGTCGGGCGGTCGGCCTTGAAGGCTTGCGCCAGGACCTCTGGCAACTCCTCCAGCGATTTCGGTGCCGCGGCATAGGCTCCGTAGGCTTCGGCCAGTTTGCAAAAATCGGGATTATGGGCGATGACCGCGTTTGGCGCGATCTGCGCGCGGGTCATGCTGTCTTCGATTTCGCCCAGTTTGCCATTGTCCCACAGGATGATCGGCAAGGGCAGCCCCAGCTCTACAGCAGCCCCCAGTTCCTGCACCGTGTACTGAAAGCCATAATCCCCGATGATCGCCATGGTCGGCAGTCCGGGGCGGCCAATGGCACCACCAATCGCAGCAGGTGTTGCGTAGCCAAGCGTGCCGAACCCGTAAGGATGATGCCAATATCCGGGGCGGTCCATCTCCCAGACCTCTGTCGCGGCATAGGCAAATTGGGTCATGTCAGAGTAGACCATCGTGCCTTCGGGCGTCGCAGCCTTGACCGCGTCCACCACGGCAAGGATGCCCGGACGTTCCATATCCACTTCTGACCGCCAGCGTTTGCGCCAGCCTGCCACTTCGGCCACATTCCAACCCGCTGCTGTGCGTTCGTCCGGCAAGGCAGCGTCAAGCGCGGCCATTACCTGTACCGCATCACCAAGGATGGCAAAGGGTGCCGATTGCGGGTCCGCCAGAACCGACGGATCAATATCAACGCGCACGAGTTCGCCTGAATGGCCCAGATGATCGCGCCAGAGGTCCACCTCTGCCAGTTCGGTCCCGACGGCGATCACAAGATCCGCCTGCGCGATCACATCCACGCTGCTTTCCCGCGCGAGATAGGCCCCGAAATGCAGCGGCGCTCCGGGCGAGACGATGCCACGTCCGGCATAAGTCGTCAGGCTCGCTGCCTGCCAGCGGGCCAGCAGGGCGTCAACGTTTTGAACGCCAACGGCACCACCACCAAAGATGAACAGCGGCTTTTGCGCTGCGGCCAGCTTTTGCGCCAGAAGGTCGATCTGCGCAGAGGGCACCGCCGGCAAGGACGAGGTGACGGCAAGGGCGTGCGCGGGGGCGGCCTCTGCCTCCAGCAAGTGAATGGGAACAGAAATATGCTTGGACCGTGGGCGGCTGGTGGCAAATTCGGTCAGGGCACGGTCGATCAACTGGTAGGCCGCCGGTGCCGTCAGCGCCATTTCGGACCAGTCGCACACGGTTTCCGCCGCCGCGCGCTGATCGTTCATCTGGTGCAGCTGCCCCTTACGCGCCGCCGTTTCATCCAGGCAGGAGGACAACACCAGCACCGGCACGGAATCGCTGTAGGCCTGTCCCATCGGCGTCATCACATTGCACAGGCCCGGACCGGTGATCACATAGGCGACCCCCGGCTTGCCCGTGGCCCGGGCATAGCCATCTGCCATAAAGCCCGCCCCCTGTTCGTGCCGCGCCAGCACATGGGTCAGCCCTGCTTCCTCGATCCCGCGGTACATCTCTTGGTTATGCACGCCGGGGATGCCAAAGATAACCTCTACCCCGCGAGACTTGAGCATATGCGAAATCTGTGCCCCCAAAGGACGGGTTTGTACTGCGCTCATTATGCTCTCCAGAATTTGAATGTCAGAATGACGTATACCGCCATAAGCTCCAGCCGTCCGACCAGCATCGCGGCGGTCAGGATCCATTTTGCTGTGTCGTTAAGGGTGCTGAAATTACCTGCCGGCCCGATGATCTTGCCCAAACCCGGCCCGATGTTCCCCAAGGCCGCCCCCGCCCCCGAGATCGAGGTCACGAAATCCAGCCCCGTCATACTGAGCGCCACGGCCACCAGCCCTAATGTCAGCGTGAAGAACATGAAAAAGGACATGACCGAAATCATGACATCGCCGCTGATCGGGCGTCCGTCATAGCGCGGGGTAAAGATGCCGTGGGGTGACCGGATTCGCTGCAACTGCGCACGGATGGATGCGAACAACAGCTGATAGCGGAAGATCTTGATCGAACAGGCGGTGGACCCCGCGCAGCCGCCAATCAGCCCCGTAAAGAAAAACAGCGCCACGGGAAACGGCCCCCAGGTCATATAATCGACCGAGGCAAAGCCCGTGCCCGAAATGATTGAAGTGATATTGAACAGCGCCTCGCGCAGGGATTGCTCCCAATGATGCGGAAAGACCGACTGAATAGAGATAAAGATCAGCCCCACCAGCACCGCAATCGTCAGCAAGAAACCCTTTACCTGCGGATCACGATGCAGGGCCAATGGATTGCCGTTCAGCAGTTGCACGTAGCGCACGAAAGGCAACGCCGCGAGCACCATGAAGATCGACGCCGCATATTCCGCATTGCCGCTAAAGGTACCGAAAGAGGCATCATAATTCGAAAACCCGCCCGTAGACACGGTGGTCAGCGCGTGGACCGTCGCGTCAAAGACGTTCATCCCCAAGGTCAGATAGGTCAGCGCGCAGGCGAAGGTCAGCCAGACATAAATGACCGAGATCTGGCTGGCGATCTGCCCGGCCCGTGGCAGGATTTTACCAAAGGTATCAAAAGCTTCCGACTTGAAGATCTGCATACCACCGACGCGCAGTTCGGGCAGGAACACCATCGCCACAACAATGATACCGATGCCGCCCAGCCACTGCAGGATCGCGCGCCACAACAACAGCCCCTTGGGCAGATCATCAAGACCGGAAAACACCGTTGATCCGGTGGTGGTCATGCCCGACATGGCCTCGAACACCGCATCGACGAAACGCGCCTCTGTCGCGCCCAGCATGAACGGCAAAGCGCCGAAGAGCGGCAGCATCAGCCACACGGCCGTCGTCAACAAAAAGGTCTGCTGGATCGTCAGCCCTTCCCTGACCCCGTTGGCACAGGCCAGCGCGATCATGCTGCCCCCCAGCATGGTGATCAGCCCGGCCTCGACGAAGACGGGCCAATGGCCGCGCCCTTCGGCAATATCGACCAACATTGGCACAATCATCGCAATGCCAAGCACCGACACCAATAGGCCGATGACATATCCAACTGGGCGCAAATCCAACATCTGCGCAGCGTTGGCGCGGCGGCGCGCCGGTGTCAAGGACGCGCCCTGCGGTAAAACGCAAAACGGCCCGGGCAAGACACACCCGGGCCGTCAATAATCAACCTGTGAACCGATCAGACGTAATATGTGTCGCGGAAAACATGGTGCACGATGTCATCACGCTTGATACCCATCGCGGCCAGCTCTTCGTCGGTCTTGGACTGCAGGAATGTCACCTGACGCATCCGGCCCGAATTCGCACCCGCTGCGATCAAACCGTTCCAGATGGCAGCAAAAAACCCGCCGATGACGGCGAAGGGGGCTTTGATGGTGGGGACGTTGCTTTGCGAAATTGTGCTGTTGTAAGCCATAATAAACTCTCGATTTATCTTGGCATTTCTGCCGGTTACCTTGTTCTGCCTCTTAATATAACGAAGCAATCCCCAATGAGAACCGACGTTTCTGCATAGCAGCATCCCGAAGATGCCGCATCGCAGCATGGCTTTGTGCATGTTTCAAGCAAGCAGCACAAACCTCCGCGCAATAAATGCGCAGAATGAAAACATGTCAGAGTGGCTGCCCTAAAACCGTGCGAACATCAGCCGACGTGAAACAGCGTGCTGAACAGTCTGGGATCAATGCTTTGAGCCGCAAAGGTATCGCCCTGCGTCAGAACAGAGATCGCATCATGACTGTGCAGGCTTTCTTGGTGGCTGGCCACAACGCGAAAATCACCCACCCGCGGTTCGGCTTGCAACTGCTCGCAGAACAACCGCGCCGCGTCTTCGACAAAGATAGGGTTAGCGGCGTTCAGCTCCGCAAACGCCTGTTCGTCCTCGCGTTTGACCATCACCTGCGTTTCTGTCGGCACCGCGCGCCGCGCCGCGTCGATCAGGTCTTCGAACCACAGGCAGCTTTCCTCGCAGTTCACCTCGACCGAGATCCGCGCGACAGAGCGTTGCGAATGCGGCGTGGCAAGCTGCCCCCGTGTCGCACGGGCATGCTCGGACAACTCCAGCGAACAGGGACAGGTAGAGGAATAGACGTAATCAAGGTGGATGATTTTCTTGCGCGCGCCTTCGGCCTCGACCAGCTCAAGCGCAATGTCGTAATACTGGTAGCCCGACAGGCCCGACCGCAGGCTATCGATCCGTACCGGAAAGGAAAACCGCATCTGGATGCGGGCATCATAGCTTTCGAGGTCGGACTTATAATCATCCAGCGCAGCTTCCATCACCTCGAAGCTGAACACCTCATCCGCATGTTTATAGAAACTGCGCATGATGCGGGACATGTTAATGCCCTTTTTGTCTGCCTCAAGGCTGACCGATCCGGTGACCGATGTCTCGAGCGTCAGATCGCTGCCCTCGCGGGTGTGAAACCGCATGGGCAACCGAAAGTTCGATATCCCCACATGCTGGAATCTGCTGTTTCGCACCACGGATCAGGCTCGACGGTCCGTTTTGCAGATCGGGCAGCGTGGCCTTGTAATTGTCACCCACGGCGAAATCACTGGGGTAATCGCGGCTGAACTGCGGGTAGTTTTCGGCGCTTTGCAGCAGACGGGCCAGCGACGGGTCCAGCGTCTCAATCTCGGCGGTGCTGGCCTTGCGCGCCCAGGCCCGCAACGTATCAAGTGCGGCAACCGCGTCATCACGGTCCGGTATCACTGTCGCGGCGATATTCATAGCAAGGCCCTTTCGCAAGTTGCCCCCTATATAGGCGATATCGGGGGCTTTACCAATGCTCCGTCCAGCCAAGCAGGCAAAGCCCCCGAGTGATCACTTCAATGTGTCCAGCGCCTGACGGATATCGGCAATCAGATCATCCACGTCCTCAAGCCCCGCAGACAAGCGCACAAGGCCGGGGCTGATCCCCAGCGTGGCCTTCTGGTCATCCGGCAAACGCTGGTGCGTCGTGGTCGCCGGATGGGTCGCAATGGATTTCGCATCGGCGAAGTTGTTCGAGATGGTGATAATCTCGAGCGCATTAAGGAATGCAAAACACGCCTCCTTACCGCCCTTGACCTCTACCGCCAAGACGGTCCCCGCCGACGGCGCATGAGACGTGGCGAGCGCGTGCTGCGGATGGCTGGGGTGTGTCGGATAGCGCACAGCGCTCAGCTTGGGGTGCCCGTTCAGCGCATCTGCGATCTTATAGGCGGCATCCGCTTGGGCACGCACACGCAGGTCGATGGTTTCAAGCGCCTTGAGGTGGGTCCAGGCGGTAAACGGGTTCATCGCGCCGCCGGTGTGTTTCATATAGGCTTCGATGGGTCCGCGGATCAGCTCTTTGGGGCCACAGATCGCACCGCCCAGCATACGCCCCTGCCCGTCCACATGTTTCGTGGTCGAGATAATGGCGATATCCGCACCACATTCCTTGGCATAGGAAAATACCGGCGTCGCCATCGCGTCATCCGCCAGCACCAGCGCGCCGACGGCATGGGCCGCTTTCACCACATGGCGCATGTCAACGACTTCCAGGGTGGGGTTCGAAATGCTCTCAAAGAAGACCATGGTCGTGTCAGGGCGAATGGCAGCATCCCAGGCCGCATTATCCGTGCCGTCGATCAAGGTCACCTCGACCCCGAAACGCGCCAGGATATCCTCCAGCACATATAGGCACGACCCGAAAAGCGCGCGCGCGGCGACCACGTGATCGCCTGCTTTCAGCAGCGATGTCAGCGCGCCGCTGACCGCCGCCATACCAGAGGTACAGGCGAAACAATCCTCATACCCCAAAAGGCCCGAGATCCGGTCCTCGAACATGCGCACCGTGGGGTTGCCATAGCGGGCATAGATAAACTCGTCATCTCCCAGCGACTGGAACCGCGCCTCGGCTTGTTCGGCGCTGTCATAGACAAAACCCTGTGTCAGGAACACGGCCTCGGACACTTCGTTATACTGGCTGCGGCGGGTGCCACTGTGAACAGCCTTGGTCCGTGGTTTCCAATCAACGCTCATTCTCTCATCCTTCCTGTCCCGCCGTGCAGCGGGCGTAAAAAAACCCCAGACGCGGTCAAGCGAAAGGGGGCTTTCATCCTGACCTTTTAGCGGAATTTGGCAGGTTTCTCTGCCCGTGGCCCGCAATCCGGTATCAAATCGCCACATGTCATCTGCTACGCCCCTCGCCCGCTCGCGTCAACTATAACAGCGAGCCGCCTTCCAAATGGCCGTAAATCCCGGGGGTGCTGCCCCATACGGGGCAGCGGGGGCTGGCCCCCGTCCTAGCTTTCGTCTTTTTCCAAACCATAGGTCTGGAACAGCCGCCCTTGCGTCATGAAAAACACAAACACCGCCGCCGTCAGCCCGAATGTCTTGAAATACACCCAAGTCTCGGTGCTGGCAAAGCGCCAGATCAGCTCGTTCGCGAGCGCCAATCCGAAAAAGCACAGCATCAGCCGTTTGGTCAGGATCATCCAGCCGGCGTCATTCAGAGGCATCATCTCTTCCATCACGAACTTGAGATAGGATTGCCCCCGCGCCAGACCGATCGCCAGCAGCACTGCAAACAAAAGGTAGATGGCGGTCGGCTTCATTTTAAAGAACCTCTCGTCATTCAGCCAAACCGACAGGCCCCCGAACAATGTCACCAGAATGACTGTGGCAACCTGCATGCGGCTGATCTTGCCCGTCAGCGCCCACAGCGCGCCCGTCGACAGGATCAACAGCGGCACAAAGGCCGCCGTCACCACGATAAAGCCGCTGTAGTCGGTGCCCCACAGGGTGAAAGTCTCGTCCTTGAAGCGCAGATAGGCGACAAAGAATATCAGCACCGGCCCGTATTCCAGCGCCGATTTGACGAAAGGGTTTATCTCGCGTGTCGTGCTCATCTTGCTCTCCAGTTATCCGCCCATTTCGACGATCACCGCGCCAAGCGCGATCAGCGCCATCAGGGCAATACGGCGCGGGCCTACGGTTTCTTTCAGCACCAACCATCCGATCAGCGCCGCAAACACGGTCGAGGTTTCACGCAGCACGGCGGCCTCGCCCACTTTGTCCAGACGGGTCGCCAGCATGATCGAGCCAAAGCTGAAAAAGGCGACAAAGCCACCGGCCACGCCACGGGTCATCAACGGGCCAAGCTCGGGGCGATCCTCCATCCGCAGCCAGCGGCGCGCGGCGATCACGGGCATGACCAGCCCGTCGATCATGAAAAACCACGCCAGAAAGGTAA
>JGI24659J20068_1000428_pt1 | contig 11731 bp, 11 predicted proteins | sample MalvirmetaMSP131_FD_20068 | JGI IMG/M metagenome (IMG submission 20068) | reverse complement strand
TCGCGGGGCACCTTCCACCATCGGCGTGCGGGGCGCAACCTTTGGACGGCTTTGGTGGTCGCGGCTGTCTGGCTGGCGCTGGTCGCTGCCTATGTCCTGATTGAGGCGTCCCCTGTGATACTGGCGATCGTCGCCCTCTTCACCCTACCCGCGCTATGGGATCTTGCGACGAACCCCATCGCCAGCCTGAGCCTCACCCCGCAAGCGCTTGTCTGGCAGCGGGGCATGGATAAGATCACGATCCCGCTCGACACCACCGACCACATCCGCCTTGATACGCGGCTGGACCTCTCGGTCCGCGCGACGGTGGTGCTGCGCTCGGGGCAGCGGTTGCGTATCCCCCCCGATACCATGCCCCCGCACCGCCCGTTCGAGCACGCGCTTCACGCCGCTGGCGTCCCCACGCAGCGGCACCACTTTAGCCTGCGCGGCTAGGCCGGCCACGGGCGGCGCGTTCAGGGGCGCGGCTTGGGGCGCGTGGCATCCAGTGGTTTGCAATAGGATTGCTGCTTCAGCCATCGCGACATGTCCCGACGTTTCGCAGGGCTGCGCAACGGGCCCCAGTCCGCCGCGACACCACGCCCGCCGCGGCCATAGATCACTCCGTCACGGGGCACGGTGACCGCCATGATCCGCACAGCACAGCTCAGGTTCGCGGCCCCGTTCTGCAACCCCGCGCCCGTGCCGACGTTGCAGCCATAGCCGCGCGCGGTGGCAGGCAGGATCTGAAGCAACCCGTACCACAGACCGCCCCCCCCGACCGCGCGGGCCTTATAAGTACTCTCATGTTTCGCCAGCGCCGACATGAACCCGACCCAGAACGCCCTGCGGTCCGCGTCCGAGGCGGTGGGATAGGCCGGGCACCAGTCGTCGACGTCGGCGGGCACCATATCAACCAGGGGCTTGCCGTGGGACTTGAGCGCGGACAGCGCCGTGCGCGTCCAGACCGCATGCCCGCGCCGGTGCTGCCACCTTGTGCGCGGGATCACCCCGTTGCGCGCAGGCGGCGACACCTCGTAAAGATTGATCGGCGCGGCGGTCGCAAGGTCGGGGCCCGCTGTGCCACCATCTCCGGGCACGGCAGGCGCGGGTTCGATCGGCGCGGCGGCGGTCGGCGGCGTGGTGTCAGGATCAGGGACCGCGCTGCGGGCCACCGGGCGCAGGACATTCACCGTCTCGGCCGCCAACGGCAGCGCCACGCCACCGGACAGAAGCGCGACCATCACCGGCGCGAGAATCACCCGCCCCAGACCACCGCGCCGCATGCCGCTGCGGCGTGCTGTTATCTTTGCTGACATTCCTACTCCCCCAGTCGTATTCGCGCACAACATAGCGTGTTCCGCGCCATCGTCGCCGGTCTTTGAACAATCAGGCATTATTCAGCCTTAAAGCCGCGTTCAGACGCTTGGCAAATCCCAGACTAACCATCGCGATGCCATCTTGGTGCCTAATTATCCCGCCATTTTCAGTGGCAGAAGACGGGTTCATATAGGACTGGACAAACGATGCGGCACCTCAAGAATTTATTCAAACGCAAAAGCGTTCCGACGCTGCTGTTGGATTCTGACGATCTTGGCCAAACGCCGCGCAAGCAAGAACCCCGCCCGCACCCTCAGAAAACCGCGCAAACCGCCGTGCCGCGCCCGGATGCTGTACCGCCTTCGCCCCATGAAATGCTCAGCATCGACTGCCCTGATCCCACCGCCGAGGACCGTCTTTGCGATGAAAACCACCAGTTGGGCCAAGGCTTGGTGCGGCAAGAGAACTGGGCGGCGCTGTCAAAGGTGATCCGCGCGGCAGACGCTGATAGCACGCTCACCCCCGGGTCCATGCCTGTGGCCGAGCTGATCGCCTATGGTGCCCGTGCCGATGTGGTCATGGCGACAGAGCACGCGATCGAGGACGTGGACAGCGGCTTTGCCAAGGCCTTGCTGAGCGGGATCGAGGATTTCGAACATGTGCTGGACGAGCACCAAGACGATTACGTCGTCGCCTGCGTCGTGGCCCAGGCGCATATCGACATCGGCTGGGCGTGGCGCGGCAAAGGCGAAAGCAACGTGCTGCCGCAACGCAACCGCGACGCCTGCATTCGCCCACTTCGAGCGCGCCGGAGAGATCATCGCTCCCTTCATTGCCCAGCATCCCACCAGCGCGCTTGTCGCGGCCACCTGCTGCGCCCATGCGAGCGGGCCGTTCAACCACCAAGGCGGGCTGCGCGACAGTTATGAAAAGCTGATCATGCTCAACCCGCTGAACCCGCGCCCCATGCGCGCCTTGGGCAACCACCTGCTGCCGCGCCATCACGGCGGCTATTCAGAGCTTGAGCTTGAAGCCCGACGCACCGCCGCGCGGGTACAGAATGTCTGGGGGGCCGGTGGCTATACCTGGGTGATGTTTGACGCGATCTGCTCTGATGATACGGCCTGCGCCAATCTGGACGTTGACTATTTCATCGACGGCTTGCGCGACATCCTTGCGCATCACTCCACCGCCTATTTCGCGAACCTGCTGGCGGCCTATTGCGCCAATATGACCAGCTTTGGCGGCGGCGGAAACGAACGCGCCGACAGCATTCGCGCCCGCATCGGTGCCTGCACCGAATGGATCATCCGTGCACATCTGACAGAATTGCATCCGATGATTTGGGCCCATGCCGCCCACGGCTTTGACAACAACCTGCGCATCCGGTCGCCGCATAAATTCGCCGCGTCCGGCCGCGAGGATGCGATGCAGGTGATGACCAGCCTGTTCCGGTCCGAGCTCGCCTCGGGGCAGCGGATCGTGTTCACCAGCAAGGGGCCACAGGCCACGCCCGCGCGCATTGGCGCGGCCTGCCTCTTGCAGCACCCCGCCCCCTGTCTTATGACCAAGGCGTTCTGTTTCTGACGCCAAAGGTGCCCCCATGCTTGACCTGACCTATGACACCCCCAAAGTGCGCACCATTGCGGGTGCCAAACATGACTGGGAACTGGTCATCGGGATGGAGGTGCACGCGCAGGTTCTGTCGAACGCCAAGCTCTTTTCCGCCGCCTCGACCAAATTCGGGGCCGAGCCGAACAATAACGTCGCTTTCGTTGACGCGGCCATGCCCGGCATGCTGCCCACCATCAACGAATACTGTGTCGAACAGGCCGTGCGCACGGGTCTGGGCCTGAAGGCCGAGATCAACCTGCACAGCGCCTTTGACCGCAAGAACTATTTCTACCCCGACCTGCCACAGGGCTACCAGATCTCGCAGCTTTACCACCCCATTGTGGGCGAAGGTGAAGTGCTGGTGGAACTGGGCGACGGCACCGCGCGGCTGGTGCGCGTTGAACGCATCCACCTTGAACAGGATGCGGGCAAATCGATCCACGACATGGACCCGAACATGTCCTTCGTCGACCTGAACCGCACCGGTGTTGCGCTGATGGAGATCGTGAGCCGCCCCGACATCCGCGGCCCCGAAGAGGCAGCCGCCTATCTGACCAAACTGCGCCAGATCCTGCGCTATCTGGGGACGTGCAACGGCGACATGCAGTCCGGTGCCATGCGCGCCGATGTGAACGTGTCGATCTGTCTGCCCGGTCAGTACGAAAAATATCAGGAAACGCAGGATTTCAGCCATCTGGGCACGCGCTGCGAGATCAAGAATATGAACTCCATGCGGTTCATCCAGCAAGCGATCGAGGTCGAGGCGAAACGCCAGATTGCCATCGTCGAGGCCGGTGGCGAAGTGGTGCAGGAAACCCGCCTGTTCGATCCGGACAAGCAGGAAACCCGCTCCATGCGCTCCAAGGAAGAAGCGCATGACTATCGCTATTTCCCCGACCCCGATCTGTTGCCTTTGGTGATCGAACAGGCGTGGGTGGACGACATCGGTGCCAACCTGCCCGAATTGCCTGACGCCAAGAAAGCGCGTTTCATCAACGACTTCGGCCTAAGCGACTATGACGCTTCGGTGCTGACCTCGGATCTGGACAGCGCAGGCTATTTCGAGGCGACCGCACAGGGTCGCGACGGCAAGATGGCGGCGAACTGGGTGATTAACGAACTGTTTGGCCGTCTCAAGAAAGACGAGAAAGCCATCACCGACAGCCCCGTCAGCCCTGCTCAGCTTGGCGGTGTGATTGATCTGATCGCCTCTGACGCGATTTCGGGCAAGATCGCCAAGGATCTGTTTGAAATCGTCTATACCGAAGGCGGCGATCCTGCGGTGATCGTTGAAGAGCGCGGGATGAAGCAGGTCACAGACACCAGCGCGATCGAGGCCGCCGTGGACGAGATCATCGCCGCGAACCCCGATCAGGTCGCCAAAGCGCGCGAGAATCCAAAGCTCGCCGGTTGGTTCGTCGGTCAGACGATGAAGGCCACGGGCGGCAAGGCGAACCCCAAAGCGGTCAACCAGATCGTCGCGCAAAAACTGAATGGCTAAGACATCGGGCCGGGGTTCACCAAACCCCGGCCCTTTTCTTGCCACGCTCCCCTCTCTGACATCCTGTGAAAGGTCATTTATGGAAACGCCCTTCCGGTCATCGCCGCGCATCGTTCAGCCCGAATGGATCGACTTTAACGGTCACCTGAACATGGCCTATTATTCGGTGCTTATGGATAACGCCGTCGATGATGCCTATCACCAGATCGGGTTTGGGCCAGAGTATCAGAAGACCGGCCACACCACCTATGTCGCTGAATTCCACATCTGCTATCTGCGCGAGCTGCACGAAGGGGCGTCGACCTATTGCACCTTCCAACTGCTCGACTTTGATGAAAAACGTTTCCATTCCTTCACGCAGCTTTGGCACGAGGACGGATGGCTTGCCGCCACGGGCGAGGCGCTGACGCTGCACATTGACCAGTCCGGCCCCCGTGTGGCCCCCATGCCCGCCAACCTCATGGCGCGGCTTGAGGCGATGAAAACAGCCCATGCCAGCTTGCCCTATCCTGAACAGGCGGGCCGCAAGATTGGTCTGAAACGCTGAGTGTATCCCGTTGCCCACCCCCGTATTGATTTGAAAGCCAGCCGTCATGCCACGCTATGAATACAAAGTTGTGCCCGCCCCGACCAAAGGGTTGAAAGCCAAGAACGTCAAAGGGGCCGAAGCGCGATTTTCTCATGCATTGCAAGAGCTTATGAACGGTCTTTCAGGGTATGGATGGGAATATCAACGCGCCGAGACCCTGCCGTCGATCGAACGCGCGGGCCTGACCGGCAGCACGACAGAGTGGCGCAATGTGCTGGTGTTTCGCCGCCTCCGCGAGGCCGAGCCCGAGGACCGGCAGCCCCGACAGAGCTGCTTCCCCCGCCGCAGCCCGACACGCACGACACGCCCAAGCCCGAAGCTGAAACCACCCAAGCAGAGGACGCAGGCGACGCGACCTATTTCGAGGATGAGCATGGCGAAACGAAAGACGACGGCAAGACCGCCGTGGTGGCCCCATCCCTGCTGAACGCGCTGGCGTCGCGCCGCAAATCAACCACCGTGAAAACGCCCGCCAAGTCAAGCGCCACTGCCGCAGAGACCGCCCCGAAGACCGAGGCAGACACCACGGCCCCCGAAACGAAAACGGCAAAGATGGATAAGACGGCAGACTAGCCGCAAACCGTGACGCAGTGTTTAAACGTCGAGATCCAGCGCAAGCGCGTGAATGCGGCCAATCAGATCGGGGCCAAGCGCGCCATGCACGGCACGATGCCGCGCAACACGGTTCAGCCCCTTGAAATGGGCCGACCGGATTTTCACATTAAAATGACTTTCGCCGCCCTCGCGATAGCCCCCGTGGCCGCGATGGCTTTCACTATCGTCAACGACGCTTAATTCCGACGGGGCGAACGCCTCTTCCAGCCGGTCGGCAATTTCTTGTGTCACTGACATTTTTTAGCTCAGCCCCCCTTCAATCTCACAGCCCAAGGTCTAAACTGACCGGCCTGAGTCGGAAAGGTCCATATCATGCCCAAAAGTGATCCCTTTGGATTCGACATGTCCGTGTCGTCTTCGAAAAAGAAAAATCCCCGTGGCCGTCGCGGGATGTCCGGTGCGTCCGAGACATCGCAACGCGTCTGTTCGCACGAAGGCTGCGAAGAACCGGGCAAGTACCGCGCGCCCAAAGCACCGGACGTGCTGGATGATTATTTCTGGTTCTGCCAGAAACACGTGCGCGAATATAACCTCAAGTGGAACTTCTTTGACGGCACCACAGAAGCCGAATTGAACGCCCAGCAGTCCAAGGACAAAGTGTGGGAGCGTACGACCAAGCCCCTTGGCGACCCCGAAGCACGGGCCTGGGCGCGTTTGGGCATCGAGGACCCGCATCAGGTTCTGGGCAAGAACGCGACGCAGAACCCCGGCAAAGGGCCTGCCGCCGGTCGCCGCCTGCCCCCCACGGAACGCCGCGCGCTCGAAATTCTGGAAGCCAAGGACACCTGGACCAAACCCGAGGTGCGCAAGGCCTATAAGGCGCTCATCAAGGTGCTCCACCCCGATATGAACGGCGGGGACCGCAGCCAGGAAGAGCAGCTGCAGCTCGTCGTCTGGGCTTGGGACCAGCTGAAGGGCAGCCGCAACTTCAAGGACTGACGCCGCGGCATTCCGGCGGGCCGAGGGCATCGGCAACCGCCTGTGACGGGCTTGAGAGCCATATAGATGGGGCGGTGCAGACAAATGCGCCGCCCCTTTTCCATGTGTCCCGGGGATTCGCGGTTTTGCCGCAGGTGCGAATTGCCCCTTTCCCTCGCGCTCAGGAAAGATATGTTGCCGTGGACGCCACCCTTGATCCGCAAGCGGTGCGCAAGACAGAAGCATGAAGGACGTACAGAATATGGCCGAGACCTCATTGGACCTCACAACCAAACCCACCAAAGAGATCTCCGTTCGCGAAGTCTTTGGCATCGACACCGACATGGTGGTGCATGGCTTTGAAGAACGTACAAGCCGCGTTCCCGATCTGGACAGCACCTATAAATTCGATCCCGACACCACGATGGCGATCCTTGCGGGGTTCAACCATAACCGCCGCGTGATGGTGCAGGGCTACCACGGGACGGGCAAGTCCACCCACATCGAACAGGTGGCAAGCCTGCTGAACTGGCCCTGTGTCCGCGTCAACCTTGATAGCCACATCAGCCGGATCGACCTGATCGGGAAAGACGCGATCAAGCTGAAAGACGGCAAGCAGGTCACGGATTTTCAGGAAGGCATCCTGCCCTGGGCCCTGCGCAACCCCACAGCGATCGTGTTTGATGAATATGACGCGGGCCGCGCCGATGTGATGTTCGTGATCCAGCGCGTGCTGGAAGTCGACGGCAAGCTGACGCTGCTGGACCAGAACCAGGTGATCGAACCCCACCCCTATTTCCGCATCTTCGCGACCGCGAACACGGTGGGTCTGGGCGACACCACGGGTCTTTACCACGGCACGCAGCAGATCAACCAAGGCCAGATGGACCGTTGGTCGCTGGTGGCGACGTTGAACTATCTGAGCATCGACGCCGAAACCCAGATCGTTCTGTCGAAGAACCCGCATTACAACACCGAAAAAGGCCGCAAGACGATCAAACAGATGGTCACCGTCGCCGACCTGACGCGCACCGCCTTCATGAATGGCGAACTCTCGACCGTTATGTCGCCGCGGACCGTGATTGCCTGGGCCCAGAACGCCGAGATTTTCCGCGACGTGGGCTATGCCTTCCGCCTGTCGTTCCTCAACAAATGTGATGAACGAGCTGGAACGCCAGACCGTGGCCGAATTCTATCAGCGTCTGTTCGACGAAGAGCTACCGGAATCCGCCGCCAGCCTGAGCCTTGGCTAAGCTACGATCCACCCCGTGCCCGCGTTGGCAGGGATGAAGAACAAGACGTCCACCGGCAGCTTGGTCGGTGGACGACAGTCTGACCGCAGCGCCCCGTTTCGTGTGGCCGCGGTGACCAAAGCCGCAGGTCGGCCGCACTCGGATGGGAGAATGACATGAGCAAACAATCAGATAACCCCGCCGACGCGTTCAAAAAGGCTTTGGCCGAAGCGACCAAGGTCATGTCGAACGATCCTGACCTCACGGTCAGTTATTCCGTTGATCCGTCGGGGCTAAGCGGGGATTCCATGCGCCTGCCGCAGGTCAGCCGCCGCATGACCCGCGAGGAAGTCTTGCTGGCCCGCGGCACCGCTGACGCGCTGGCGCTGAACCGGCGCTATCACAACGGCCAGACCCACGCGAAATACATGCCCGCCGGTGACATGGCCCGCGATCTTTATGAAGCGATGGAAACCGCCCGTTGCGAAGCCGTAGGTGCCCGCGACATGCCCGGCACCGCGGGCAATATCGACGCGAAGATCAAATACGACTCCCTGCGCAAGGGCTATGATCAGGCCAAGCAGCCCTCGGACGTGCCTTTGGCGACGGCGGCAGGCTATCTGGTGCGCCATCTGGCGACGGGGCGTGACATGCCCGCCGGTGCCGCCAACGCGATGGAGCTGTGGCGTGGCTATATCGAGGATCAGGCCGGTGGCACGCTCGAGACGTTGAACGACACGCTGGATGATCAGGCCGCATTTGCCCGCTTTGCGCGCAAGATGATCGTTGATCTGGGCTACGGCGATCAGCTGGGCGATGACCCCGATCAAGGCGACGACGACCAAGACAGCGCCGAGGAAGAAGGCACCGAAGAAGAGCAAGAGCCCGATAGCACCGGTCAGGACGAACAGGACGACGACGAGGCAGAAGCCTCGCCCGAGCAGTCGCAAGAGCAACAGCAGGATGAATCGCAGGCGCAGGTGTCGATGGATGACACCGCCGATCAGGAGCTTGGCGAAGAGGCCGAGATGCCCGATGGCGACGCCCCGATGGAGCCGCCCGCCCCGCCGCAAGCCTCGGACGCGGACCCGAATTATCTGGTGTACCAGACAGATCATGACGAGGTGATCGGGGCCGAAGACCTTGCCGAACCGGCAGAGCTTGAACGCCTGCGCGCCTATCTGGATCAACAGCTTGAACCGCTGAAAGGCGCGGTCAGCCGTCTGGCCAACAAGCTGCAACGTCGCTTGCAGGCGCAGCAGAACCGGTCGTGGGAATTCGACCTAGAGGAAGGCACACTGGATGCCGGCCGTCTGGCCCGTGTCGTGGCCAACCCCACAACGCCGCTGTCATTCAAGGTCGAACAGGACACTGAATTCCGCGACACCTGTGTGACCTTGCTGCTGGATAACTCCGGCTCGATGCGCGGGCGGCCGATTTCCATCGCCGCAATCTGCGCCGATGTTCTGGCCCGCACGCTGGAGCGTTGCAACGTCAAGGTCGAGATCCTGGGCTTTACCACCCGCGCCTGGAAAGGCGGCCAAGCCCGCGAGGCCTGGTTGAACGACGGCCGTCCGGTCCAGCCGGGCCGTCTGAATGACCTGCGCCACATCATCTATAAATCCGCCGACGCCCCCTGGCGGCGCACGCGGCCCAATCTGGGGCTGATGATGAAGGAAGGCTTGCTGAAAGAGAATATCGACGGGGAGGCGCTGGAATGGGCGCACCGCCGGATGATCGCCCGCCACGAGGCGCGCAAGATCCTGATGGTGATCAGCGACGGTGCGCCTGTGGACGACAGCACCCTATCGGTGAACCCTGCGAATTATCTGGAAAAACACCTGCGCGACGTGATCGCCATGGTCGAGAAACGCAAGGCGGTGGAACTGCTGGCCATCGGTATCGGCCACGACGTCACCCGCTATTATGACCGCGCCGTTACGATCACCGATGTCGACCAGCTGGCCGGTGCGATGACTGAACAGCTGGCGGCGCTGTTTGATACCGATCCCCGCGCGCGGGCCCGTGTCATGGGCATGCGCCGCGCAAGCTGAGGGTCAGGGACGCTCCGCGGGGAGTTTTAAGAGCAAAATGAAGAATGGGGTGGGGATATGTTTCAATCGTTCGAGGTAACCTCGCGGCCGGAACAAGGGCCGCCACGGCTGGCGGCGCTGCGCAAAGAGCTGGAGGCAGAGGCGCTTGACGGGTTTCTGGTGCCCCGCGCCGACGCGCATCAAGGTGAATATGTTGCCCCCCGTGACGATCGCTTGAAATGGCTCACGGGGTTCACCGGATCGGCCGGCTTCTGTGCCGCTTTGCGCGATGTTGCGGGCGTGTTTATCGATGGGCGCTATCGCACGCAGGTCAAGGCGCAGGTGGCGGATGTCTATACGCCCGTGGCCTGGCCCGAAGTCTCGCTGGCCGAATGGCTGCGCGCACAGCTGCCTCAGGGTGGCGTTATCGGCTTTGATCCCTGGCTGCATGCCGCCGGGCAGATCGCCCAGCTTGAGGACGCCTTGGACGGCAGCGGCATCACGCTGCGCCGCACCGATAATCTGGTCGACCGCATCTGGGAGGACCAGCCCGCCCCGCCCATGAACCCCGCCAAGGTCCACCCGATAGACTATGCGGGCGAGGCCCATGGCGATAAGATCGCGCGGCTGGCCGAAGGGCTGCGCGACAAGGGCCGTGGGGCGGCGGTGATCACCCTGCCCGACAGCCTGTGTTGGCTGCTGAACATCCGCGGGTCCGATATTGCGCGTAATCCGGTCGTGCATGGCTTTGCCGTGCTGCACAGCGCGGGTCACGTGGACGCGTTCGTCGCCCCCTCCAAGCTGGAGGGGCTTGAGGCGCATTTGGGCGCGCATGTGACCCTGCATGCGCCAGAGGCGTTTTTGGATGCACTTGGCGACCTGTCGGGCCCCGTGCTGGTCGAGAAGGCCACCGTGCCTGTGGCTGTTTGGGACGCTTTGGGCGACAGGGTCGTCTGGGGCGACGACCCCTGCGCCCTGCCCAAGGCCCGCAAGAACGCGGCGGAGATCGAAGGCTCTGTCGCGGCGCATTTGCGCGACGGGGCGGCCTTGGTCGAGGTGCTGGCCTGGCTGGACGCGCAGCCTGCGGGCAGCGTGACGGAGACGCAAGTGGTGACCCAGTTGGAGACCGCGCGCCGCCGTGATCCGGCCTTGCAAGAGATCAGCTTTGAGACCATTGCCGGGACCGGCCCCAATGGTGCGATCATGCACTACCGCGTGACCGAGGACACCGATAGCCTTTTGCTAGACGGGCATCTGCTGGTGCTGGATTCGGGCGGGCAATATCTGGATGGCACCACCGACATCACCCGCACCATCGCCATCGGCACGCCGCCGGTCGAGGCGAAAGAGGCGTTTACCCGTGTGCTGAACGGTTTGATCGCCATGAGCCGTCTGCGCTGGCCCCAAGGGCTGGCCGGGCGGGATATCGAGGCTGTGGGGCGTTTGCCGCTCTGGATGGCGGGGCAGGATTTCGATCACGGGCTGGGCCATGGCGTCGGGGCCTATCTGAGCGTGCACGAAGGCCCGCAACGTCTGAGCAAGCTCAGCACGGTGCCCCTGTCCGAGGGCATGATCCTGAGCATCGAGCCCGGCTATTACCGCGAGGGGGCCTTTGGCATCCGGCTCGAAAACCTTGCCGTGGTGCGGTCTGCGCCTGATCTGCCTGGCGGGGACGCGCATCGTGCCATGCTGTCATGGGAGACGCTGAGCTTTGCGCCCATCGACACGCGGCTGATCGTGCCACAGATGCTGAGCCAAGATGCGCGAGACTGGCTGAACGCCTATCATCGCGACGTTGCGGAAAAGATCGGGCCGCGGCTATCACCGGTTGCAAAACTGTGGTTGGATGCGGCAACAGCGCCGGTTTGAGCGCGATATATTTCAGTTCATTCAGGGAGGACGGTCAGCAATGGCAGACCATATCAAGATA
>JGI24659J20068_1000421_pt1 | contig 11829 bp, 9 predicted proteins | sample MalvirmetaMSP131_FD_20068 | JGI IMG/M metagenome (IMG submission 20068) | reverse complement strand
CTGCACCGGCTGCGCCCAAGCAAAGCGAATTCAAGGCCAGCGCGCCCAAGGCAAAACCACCTGCCTCCGTGCTGTCCTCCGATCTGCACATCACCGGCAACTTGAAAACAACCGGCGACATCCAGGTTGAAGGCACCGTGGAAGGCGACATTCGCGCCCATCTGCTGACCATCGGCGAAACCGCGACCATCAAAGGCGAAGTGATCGCCGATGACGTTGTGATCAACGGCCGTATCGTGGGCCGCGTGCGCGGTCTGAAAGTCCGCCTGACATCGACCGCCCGCGTCGAAGGCGACATCATCCACAAGACCATCGCCATCGAATCCGGTGCGCATTTCGAAGGCTCCGTCCAACGTCAGGACGACCCGCTGAACCCCGGCGCGAAATCCGCCCCTGCGCAAAAGCCGAACCCCGCGTCCTGATCGGACAAGGGTGATGAATGTGAAAGGGCGTCGCACTGTTGCGACGCCCTTTTTCGTTGTGATATCAAAATCTTCGGTTGCGAAGTGCTGCGCGACCAAAGCGGGGCAAAGGCGCAAGCACCCCTGCCCTTCGCGATGATTATTCGGTCACCTTGACCTCGACCATACGGTCGGGCGTGCCGGTGACAGCACCGTTACCGCCGGTCCCGCGCTTGATCGCGTCCAGCACGTCCAGCCCTTCGGTGACTTTGCCCACAACGGTGTATTGCCCGTTCAGGAAGTGCCCCTGGTCAAACATGATAAAGAACTGCGAGTTCGCGGAATCCGGGCTCTGGCTGCGAGCCATGCCGACGACACCGCGGTCAAAGGGGATGTCCGAGAATTCGGCAGGCAGGTCAGGCAGGTCGGAACCGCCCATGCCCGCGCGGCCTGTGTCCCCACCAGCCTTGCCAAATTCAACGTCACCGGTCTGCGCCATGAACCCGTCGATCACGCGGTGAAATACCACGCCATCGTAGGCCCCTGCTTCGGCCAGCTCTTTCAGCCGTGCCACATGCGCGGGGGCCACATCTTCGGCCAGATCGATCTTGATGGTGCCTTGCGCTTCGCCATCCACGGTGATCGCCAGACCATCCGCAAAAGCCGCCCCTGCCATCACGGCAGAGGCAACGCCTGCTGCAATCAGATTACGCATCAGCGGCAACCTTGACGCTGATCATCCGATCAGGGTTCGCTGGCGGCTCGCCACGGGTGATCGCGTCGACATGCTCCATCCCCGAGATGACCTGACCGTAAACGGTGTACTGACCGTTCAAGAAGTCGTTGTCTTTGAAGTTGATGAAGAATTGGCTGTTTGCGCTATCGGGGTTGGCGGAACGCGCGGCACCGATGCTGCCACGAGCGTGCGGCACTTTGGAGAATTCGGCTGGCAGGTTCGGCATGTCCGACCCACCGGTCCCCGCGGCGCGCAGGTTGAAATTGTCTTCCATGTTGCCGTTGGCCACGTCGCCCGTCTGCGCCATGAACCCTTCGATCACGCGGTGAAAGGCCACGTTGTCGTATTTACCGGCGCGGGCCAGTTCCTTCATACGCTCTACATGTTTGGGGGCCACATCAGGCAACAGCTGGATGGTGACAGTGCCGCCCTTCAGTTCCATCAGGATCGTGTTTTCGGGGTCTTTGATCTCGGCCATGCCGGTCTCCTTTAAGAATTTCGTTGGCAATTACCTAGGACGTGCAAGCGCAATTGCCAAGCGGGTCCATTGACCCTGACGGCAATAACGGCAAAACACGACGGGAATTGTGGTTTTACACGAGGGACAAGATGGGCTGGAAAGCATTGGATGACATGGACCTGCGCGGCAAGCGGGTTCTGGTGCGCGTGGATATCAACGTGCCGGTTGAAAACGGCAAGGTAACGGACGACACCCGCATCCAGCGGATCATCCCCACCCTGCGCGACATTCTGGAACAGGGTGGCACCCCTGTGTTGCTGGCGCATTTTGGCCGCCCCAAGGGCAAACGCGTGCAGGATCTGAGCCTGCGTGTCGTCCTCCCCGCGCTGGAGGATGCCTTGGGCCGCAAAGTCGTGCTGGCCGAAACGCTCGAGGCCGCCGAGGCGGGCACCGAAGAGATCAACGCCGCCGATGTATTGCTGCTCGAAAACATCCGTTTCTATCCGGGCGAGACCGAGAACGACCCCGATTTTGCCAAACGTCTGGCCGGTTTGGGCGATATCTATTGCAATGATGCCTTCTCTGCCGCGCACCGCGCCCATGCGTCGACCGAAGGGGTCGCGCGGCTCTTGCCCTCTTGTGCGGGCCGTTTGATGCAGGCCGAGCTTTCGGCGCTTGAGGCCGCGCTGGCCACTCCGAAACGCCCCGTCGGCGCGGTGGTGGGCGGTGCCAAAGTATCGACCAAGATCGAGCTGTTGGAAAACCTCGTGAACCGGCTGGATCTGTTGGTGATCGGGGGCGGCATGGCCAATACGTTTCTGGGCGCACAAGGCGCAGATCTGGGCAAGTCCCTGTCTGAACCCGAGTTTTACGACACCGCCAAGGATATTCTGGCACAGGCCGAAAAGGCCGGCTGCCGCGTCTTGCTGCCCGTAGATGGGCTTGTCGCGCGGGAATTCGCCGCCCATGCCGCGCATGAGGTCGCAGCCCTTGGGGCCGATACCGTACTGGCAGCGGACCAGATGGTACTGGACGCAGGCCCGAAGACGGTTGAACTGGTCAAAGACGCGTTTGACGGCCTGAAAACCCTGATCTGGAATGGCCCCATGGGCGCGTTCGAGATCGCCCCCTTCGACACCGCAACCGTCGCCGCGGCCAAGGCAGCGGCTGCGCTGACACGCGACGGCGCGCTGATCTCGGTGGCGGGCGGTGGCGACACCGTGGCCGCGTTGAACCAGGCAGGTGCGGCGGATGATTTCACCTATATCTCCACCGCGGGCGGTGCCTTTCCTTGAATGGATGGAAGGCAAGATCCTCCCCGGCGTTGCCGCGCTGGACGCCTGACCTTATCCCCCGCCAGTCGTGGCACAGCGATGCGACTGGCGGGAAAGATATGCGACATCCTTGCCCAACCCCCTAAAAAGATGAACATTTTCTTGCCAATCGCAAGACGGGGGATTCCCTTCGCGAATCACCTGTGTCATACTGGGAGAACGTCCACTAAGAGACGATTAAAGGCAGATACATGAACCGCAGCAGCAAACCCGCTTTTGGCACTCTCTTGTTTTTCGCGATCGCCTTCGCGCTGAGCCTCTATTTCGCTTTCGCGGCGATTCAGGGGAACTACGGCCTGTTCCGCCGCGCCGAGATCGTGGCCGAAGCGCAGGATCTGCGGGTACAGCTTGCACAGGTGCAGATTGATGTGGCACGGATGGAGAACCTGACCCATCGTCTGTCTGACGAATATCTTGATCTCGACCTGCTGGACGAACAGACCCGCAAGGTGCTGGGGATGATCCGCGCCGATGAAATCGTGATCCGCTGATACCCGCGCATCATCCGGCATAATCCCCCGCAGCGTCATAAAAAATTCACGTCCCGCCAGCAGGGTATTGCGTGACCTGTAAATGCCTCTCGCCATCATTGCTCGAATCCGATAAGAGATAGTTTAACGCTAAACTATTTTGCGCGTGCGCGGGACAAACTACGGAGGAATTGCCCCATGGCTGCCCAGAAACCGACGAAAAAGACAAACGCCAGCGCCGAAGAGCTCAAGGCCTATTATCGCGATATGCTGCTGATCCGGCGGTTCGAGGAAAAAGCGGGCCAGCTTTACGGCATGGGGCTGATCGGTGGTTTTTGCCACCTTTATATCGGACAAGAAGCGGTGGTTGTCGGGCTTGAAGCCACGGCCAAGGACGGCGACAGCCGCATCACCACCTACCGCGACCACGGGCATATGCTGGCCTGCGGCATGAACCCCGACGGGGTGATGGCCGAACTCACCGGCCGCGAAGGCGGCTATTCCCGCGGTAAGGGCGGGTCCATGCATATGTTCTCTAAGGAAAAGAAATTCTATGGCGGCCACGGCATCGTAGGCGCGAACGTCCCCCTTGGCGCGGGCATCGCCTTTGCGGACAAATATAAAGGCAACGACAATGTTACCTTTACCTATTTCGGGGATGGTGCCGCGAACCAGGGTCAGGTCTACGAGACGTTCAACATGGCCGCCCTGTGGAAACTGCCGGTGATTTTCATCATCGAAAACAACCAATACGCCATGGGCACCTCGCAGCAGCGCTCTACCTCCAGCGCTGAGATCTGGGAACGCGGCAAGGCTTTCGGCATCCCCGGCGAAGCGGTGGATGGCATGGATGTGCTGGCGGTCAAGGACGCGGGCGAACGCGCGGTGAAACACTGCCGCTCGGGCGACGGCCCCTATATTCTGGAAATCAAGACATACCGCTACCGCGGGCATTCCATGTCGGACCCGGCCAAATACCGGACCCGCGAAGAAGTGCAGAAAATGCGCGACGAACGCGACCCCATCGAACAGGTGCGCAACATCCTGCTGGAACATAAACACGCCAGCGAGGACGATCTGAAAGCGATCGACAAAGAGATTAAGGAAATCGTTAACGCAAGCGCGGAGTTTGCCAAAGAAAGCCCCGAACCCGCGGCGGAAGAGCTTTGGACAGATATCTACGCAACCGAAGTCCCACAGGAGGCTTGAACCATGGCAATCGAAATTCTCATGCCCGCACTGAGCCCCACAATGGAAGAAGGCACGCTTGCCAAATGGCTGGTCAAAGAGGGCGACACCGTGTCCTCGGGTGACATCATGGCCGAGATCGAAACCGACAAGGCCACGATGGAATTCGAAGCCGTCGACGAAGGCACCATCGGCAAGATCCTGATCGACGCCGGCACCGAAGGCGTCAAGGTTAACACCCCTATTGCCGTGCTGCTGGAAGAAGGCGAAGACGCCTCTGACATCGACAGCGCGTCCAGCGCCGCACCGGCGACACAGGCCAAGGCCGACGACAGCGACGACGCCAAATCCGACAAAGCGCCCGCCGCCGCCAAGCCCGACGCCGAGGCCCCGAAAGCCCCAGAAACCGACACCACCCCCGACTGGCCCGAAGGCACCAAGCTGAAACAGCAGACGGTGCGCGAGGCCCTGCGCGATGCTATGGCCGAAGAAATGCGCCGTGACGAAGATGTGTTCCTGATGGGCGAGGAAGTTGCCGAATACGAAGGTGCCTATAAAATTTCCCAAGGCTTGCTGGACGAATTCGGGGCCAAGCGGATCATCGACACGCCGATTACCGAACACGGGTTTGCCGGTATCGGTGTGGGTGCCGCCTTTGGCGGGCTGCGCCCCATCGTCGAATTCATGACCTGGAACTTTGCCATGCAGGCGATCGACCACATCCTGAACTCCGCCGCGAAAACGCTTTATATGTCCGGCGGTCAGATGGGCGCGCCAATGGTCTTCCGTGGGCCAAACGGTGCCGCTGCCCGCGTCGGCGCGCAGCACAGCCAGGATTACGCCGCGTGGTACATGCAGATCCCCGGCCTCAAGGTGGCGATGCCCTATTCTGCCTCCGATGCCAAAGGCTTGATGAAAACCGCGATCCGCGACCCCAACCCCGTCGTTTTCCTTGAAAATGAAATCATGTACGGCAAATCCTTCGATGTGCCCGATGTCGAGGATTATACCGTCCCCTTCGGCAAGGCCCGCATCTGGCGCGAGGGCACGGATGTCACGATCGTCAGCTTTGGCATCGGCATGACCTATGCGCTGGAAGCCGCTGAAAAGCTGGCCGAAGAAGGCATCGACGCCGAAGTCATCGACCTGCGCACCCTGCGCCCGATGGACACCGCCAGCATCATCAAGTCGGTGATGAAGACCAACCGCCTTGTCACCGTCGAAGAGGGCTGGCCACAAGGCTCCGTCGGGAACTACATCTCAAGCGTGATCATGCAGGAAGCCTTTGACTATCTGGATGCGCCGGTGATCAACTGCACCGGCAAAGATGTGCCCATGCCCTATGCCGCAAATCTCGAAAAACTGGCGCTTGTCACCACGGACGAGGTTATCGCGGCGGTCAAAAAAGTCACCTACAAGTAAGGAGCGGTCCACATGCCCATAGAAATCCTCATGCCCGCCCTCAGCCCCACGATGGAAGAAGGCACGCTGGCGAAATGGCTTGTCTCCGAAGGGGATAGCGTCTCCTCCGGGGATATCCTGTGCGAGATTGAAACCGACAAGGCGACGATGGAATTCGAAGCCGTCGACGAAGGCACAATCGGCAAGATCCTGATCGGTGACGGCAGCGAAGGCGTCAAGGTGAATACCCCCATCGCCGTGCTGCTGGAAGAGGGCGAAGAGGCGTCGGACATTGACCAGCGCCTCTGCCCCGGCTGCCAAGGGCAGCGCCAAAGAAGATGCTCCCGACCAGGACGCGGCCCCTGAAAAAGGCTACGGCCGCGGCGAAAGCGACGCCAACGACACAAGCACATCCGTCCCCGCCGCGCCCAAGGGCAGTGACGGCAAACGGCTGTTTGTGACACCGCTGGCCCGTCGCATCGCGGCAGACAAAGGCGTGGACCTGACCGAACTCTCCGGCTCTGGCCCGCATGGTCGCATCATCAAAGCAGATGTGGAGGCAGCCTCCGCCGGTAGCGCCAAAGCCAAACCGGCCGAAAGCACGCAAACCGCCAGCGCCCCCGCGACCACAGCGGCCCCTGCTGCGGGCCCTTCCGCCGACGCCGTGATGAAAATCTACGAAGGCCGCGCGTTCGAGGAAATCTCCCTCAACGGCATGCGCAAGACCATCGCCGCGCGCCTGACCGAAGCCAAACAGTCGATCCCGCATTTCTACCTGCGCCGCGACATCGAGCTCGACGCGCTTCTGAAGTTCCGCGGTGAGCTGAACAAACAACTCGAAGCCCGCGACGTGAAGCTGTCGGTCAACGACTTCATCATCAAAGCCTGTGCGCTGGCGCTGCAAACCGTGTCTGACGCCAATGCGGTCTGGGCCGGTGATCGCATCCTCAAGCTCAAGCCCTCGGATGTGGCCGTCGCCGTGGCCATCGAGGGCGGCCTGTTCACGCCAGTACTGAAAGACGCCGAGATGAAATCGCTCTCGACCCTCTCGGCAGAGATGAAAGACCTCGCCACCCGTGCACGCGACCGCAAGCTTGCGCCGCATGAATATCAGGGCGGCAGCTTCGCCATCTCGAACCTCGGCATGTTCGGAATCGACAACTTCGATGCGGTCATCAACCCACCCCATGGCGCGATTTTGGCCGTCGGCGCGGGGTCAAGAAACCCGTCGTCGGCAAAGATGGGGAGCTCGCCGTCGCCACGGTCATGTCCGTCACCCTCTCTGTCGATCACCGCGTCATCGACGGTGCCTTGGGCGCGCAGCTGCTCAGCGCCATCAAGGACAATCTCGAAAACCCCATGATGATGCTGGCGTAACCCCTCTTCCAAATGGATCCAAATCCTCGGGGGTCCGGGGGCAGACAGCCCCCGGCCTCACAAAAAAAAGGCCGGCCCCAATGACGGGTCCGGCCTTTTCACATCTCGACGAAGGCGCGCGCTCTCAATCCCCTAGCATTACATATTAATATCGCCTTGCGGCCCCAGCATGTGATCCATCAGGACCGACGGCTGATCGCAACCCGCCTCCCCCACGACCCGCGCAGGGATGCCCGCGACGGTCTTGCAGGGCGGCACGGATTCCAGCACGACAGACCCCGCCGCAATGCGCGAGCAATGCCCGATAGAAATATTACCCAACACTTTCGCCCCCGCGCCGATCAACACGCCGTTGCCAATCTTCGGGTGACGGTCCTGCTCTTCCTTGCCCGTCCCGCCCAAAGTGACCGAGTGCAGCATCGACACGTTGTCGCCCACGACCGCGGTTTCGCCAATCACGACGGAATGGGCGTGGTCGATCATGATCCCCTTGCCGATCGTCGCGGCGGGGTGGATATCGACGCCAAAAATCTCGCTCACGCGCATCTGTACGAAATAGGCCAGATCCCGTTTACCTTGTTTCCACAGGTGATGGCCCACACGGTAGGCCTGCACGGCCTGATAGCCTTTGAAATACAGGATCGGTTGCAACAGCCGGTGGCAGGCGGGGTCACGCTCGTAAATCGCCACCAGATCGGCACGTGCCGCCTTGATCAGGTCGGGATCACTGGCAAAGGCCTCCTCCACCATCTCATGGACCACCATCATCGACATTTCATTCGAGGCCAGCTTCGCCGCGATACGGTAAGATAGCGCTTTCTCGATGGATTTATGGTGCAGAATCGTGGCGTGGACAAAACCGCCAATCAGCGGCTCATCGCGGACAGCATTCTGTGCTTCCGTCTGGATCTGATCCCAAACCGGATCCACCGTGGCGATATTCGTGCGTGCATTTGCCATAAGACCATCCTTCTTTGTCCCCACGATATAGCAGGTTCCGCCCAAGTGCCAAACGCAAAGCCGAGGGGTTACACGCGCAGTTTATCACAAATTGATCTCGCCAAACAGCGCGGGCCCCGCCCCGTATAGCGCAGAAACCTGCGCAACACTGATCAACGCAGGCCCCACCGCCCCGTCACCTGCGCGCATTTGGGCGGTATAGGTCCAGCTTGCGCGGTCCACGAGCTCTTCGCGCAGGACAACACCGTTTTGCAGGATACGCAGCTGATATTGCTCGCTTTCCTCGGCCAGTGGCACATCGAACTCCGTCCACCCGTCGCCATTGATCCGCGTCCGGCGTATCCAGCCAAACCGCAACGCCCCCGCCTCTTCTTCTATTCGCAGGTGGCAGGGCCGATAGGGGCGCAGCCCGTTGCCGTCAAAGCTCTCGGTTTTTTGAACGTAACTTGGGTCGTTTAGCGGGCGGCCCGCAGGCCCGATGCGATAGGTCTGCGCGATCCGCAACAGGTTCGGGCTCAGCTCGATCTGGCGAGGGATTGAATTGAGCAGCACAAACTGCGATCCCGCTGGCCAGACATCCGGCATCACCCCATCCGACCCCGCTTGCCCGCGGAGCCGGTCGCGCAGAAGATAGGTTTGCGGGGCGATCAGATCGGCCCGCGCGAACTGGAACACCTCCCACCGGTCGGCAGAGCCGTCGCCGATAGCCGCCAGATTGGCTCCGCCCAGTAGATCGGCCTCATCAACACTCTCTAACACGCCGCTGGTCAGCATGACCTGCAGCGCCTGCCCGCGATCCACCACACCGGGGCGCGCATGGGCCATGTCGTTTTGCGTGACCCCCATTGTCGCGCGCAGGGGCATCAGAGTGTTCAACCTGAAATTCGTTTCCCCGCCAGAGGCATAGACCGCGACGTTGCCCGGCCATTGCCGTGCGGTGGCCGCAATATGCGGCGCATGGGGCACCTCGTCACCGCGCAGCAGCGGCAGGTCCAGAAACAGCGCGTTCACCGGTACGGGCGCGACAAAGGGTTTCAACGCGACCAATTCGTCATCGAAGGGCGCGGGGTCATAGACCTCGGGCTCGATCCGCACGGCGTCGATCAAAGACATCTCCCCCATCTCGACCCGATCCACGCGGTACAGCGCCTCCCCCTCGCCATCGTCTGGCGGCAAGGCAATCACATCACCCGCGCCGACATCCATCATCGACGGCGGTAACGCCAGACGCACCCCTTCGCGTGCCACACGCGCCTCTGTCAGCCAGCGTTCAGCTGTCTGGTGCCCCTCCGCCCGGGTGAGCGCCATATTGAACTCTGACATCGCCACCGCATGGGTCGCGTCGTCAGGCAAGATCGCCTCTTCCGCGATCACCTCGTAGTCGCCATCCGCCTGCACAAACCGCAAGCGCAGACGCCCCGAAAGCTCCGCCTCTGCCTCACGGAACTGTTCCACCGGTGCCTCCAAATCACCCGAAACAGCCAACGTCTCTCTGTTCAGCGGCACGGCATCCAATCCGTCCCGCATGATGAAACGCAACACCCCGTCGCGTTCCACCGCATCAAAGCCATAGCGCAGCATCAACGGCTGCAACGCCGCGCGCGCATCGGCCACCTCGTCCACCACATAGCCGCGGACATAGCCATACAGCCCAGAGGTATCGAAATCGTTAACGCCAGCACGACGGCAGATCGCCGCCACGAGCTCGGACAAGGGCAGCGCTGCACTGCGGCCGTTCAGCCAATGCCCACGGGCGTAATTGCGACCATCGCTCCACAGCGCGCGATTATTGGGAAAGAAAGGATAGGGCCGCGTGTCCCAGGCCCAAACAAAGGCGCGAGTCATATCCACCATCGGCCCGCCATAGGCCGCCGAGATCGGATTATGCGCCGGATCCCGCCAATGATCCGCCACGGCACGCAGATATTGCATCTGCATCAACTCATCCCGTGCGCCCGACGAATAGCGCGGCAAACTGCTTTCAGAACTTTTGAGGTCAAGAAACTTGTTCGGCTGGTTGGTCCCCTTGTCCACCGCCGCGCAGCCGTATTCCGTAAACCAGATGGGCTTGGACCCGGGCTGCCAGCCCGTCGGCTCTGCTGCGCGCACGCCGCCAATACGATTGTGGTGCAGGTTCTCCCACCAGCCGCGCAGATCCTTGTAACGGTAAACCCAAGGCTCCCCATGGGTGCCATCGGTGATCGGCGTACGGCGTTGCGCCGCGCGCGCCTCGGGCGAATGGTAGTACCAGTCAAACCCTTCGCCCCCCGCAACATTACCCGCCAGATAGTCGAGAGCATAAATGCTGTCGCTTTGCTGCGCGTCCAGATGATCCGCACCGTCACGCCAATCGGACAGCGGCATATAATTGTCGATGCCGATGAAATCGATCGTGTCGTCGGCCCACAGCGGATCAAGGTGAAAGAACACATCACCGCTGCCATCCTGCGGGTGATAGCCGAAATATTCGGACCAATCCGCGGCATAGCTGATCTTGGTGCCCGCGCCCAAAAGCAGCCGCGCCTCTGCGGCCAGCGCGCGAAACGCCTGCACCGCGACAAAGCTGTTCCCCGCCCCGCGGATCTGCGTCAGCCCGCGCATCTCGGTGCCGATGCAGAAGGCCTCTACCCCGCCTGCGGCTTTGCACAGCGCGGCATAATGCAGGATGAACCGCGACATCGACCATTCCTGCGGGCCGGTATAGATGACCTGCCCGCCCGCAATGGTAAAATCCGCCGCCGTGACCGTGCCGAAGAACGCCGCCACCTCGTTATACGCGCTCAGCGTCCCGTCAGAGCTGCCCGCCTGACCCGGCGCTTTCGCCAGCGTGATCCGCCCCCGCCAAGGCAGCTTGGGCTGGGTGCCCGCATCGCTATAGGGATCGGGCAAGGTATTCCCATCAAGCTGGTCCATCAGGATGAACGGGTAGAACATCACCGCCTTGCCCGCCGCCTGAATGGCATGGATCGCCTCGATCACCGCGGCATCTGTGGGGGTGCCGCCATAGACCGGACGGTCGTCCTCGCGGGCGATCACCTCGGCGGTGCCGCGGGTCAGACCTGCCACCTGCCACGGCATGTTTTCGCCCTCGTCCTCGGCGCTTTCCACCTTGGGGCGCAGGCGGCATTCGCCGCAACGCAGATCATCGCCGAACCACGAGACGACCAGCGACGCGGCAGCCAGCTGCGGCAGGTCCTGCGTGGCATCCTCAAGCGCGGCGGCGAAATCACTGCGCCCGTCGGGGGTAGAGACATTGGCGCTCCACCGGCCCCCCTGTCCGTCGGTATAATGCACCGGAGTCGTCGCTAACGCGTATTCCCCTGTGCCGGGAATCAGCGCGACACCTTGAACCCCATGGGTCACACTGATGTCGGCGGCAGGCGCATCCGGTTCCTCTGCGCGCAGCACCTCGAAGGAAAACTGCGGCACGCGGTTGCCAAAGGGCCCCAGCCCGAGGTTCTCCATCACCACATAGGCCGTGCCGCGATAGGCCGGCACCGCG
>JGI24659J20068_1000409_pt1 | contig 12160 bp, 7 predicted proteins | sample MalvirmetaMSP131_FD_20068 | JGI IMG/M metagenome (IMG submission 20068) | reverse complement strand
TCCAGTGGTGAACCGCTTATATTTTTCATTGGCAGTGAGCGTGTTAGCCATGATGTGGCTGCCAAATGGCGGGCTACCCGCTGGTGGAATGTGGATATTGGGGACCCGGAGATTGTGGTCTGGGGATCGCCAATAGAGCTGGGTACCCAGGATCGCGTGCGGCAGTTGCGCGATACGTTGTTCAGGACCCGCCTGTTGCCGGCCTTCGAAATGTCAAAAACCAAACTGGATGATTTTGTGGCTACTATCCGCAAGGTCAAACCAGCAATGCTGTTCGGTTACCCCTCGGCACTGGCGCATATTGCCGGCCATGCTGAAGACAGCGGTATCGATCTTTCGGGACTCGGTATCCGGGTGGCCTTTGTCACCTCTGAGCGGCTCTACGATCACCAGCGGGAGAGAATAGAACGGGTGTTTGGTTGTCCCGTCGCCAACGGCTATGGTGGCCGGGATGCCGGATTTATTGCCCACCAGTGTCCGGCGGGCAAGATGCACATCACGGCCGAGGATATTATTGTCGAAATCGTGGATGGTGATGGCCGGGTACTGCCGCCGGGTGAGTCCGGAGAAATTGTCGTGACCCACATGGCCACTCGCGACTTTCCCTTTGCTCGCTATCGTACCGGTGATATTGGTGTACTCAGCGACTCACCCTGTGGTTGTGGACGGGGGCTGCCGGTGATGCAGGAAGTCCAGGGGCGTTCGACAGATTTTCTGATGGCTCAGGACGGAACCCTGCTGCACGGCCTCGCCCTGATTTATATCCTGCGTGACCTGCCCGGTATCGCCTCGTTCAAAATCACACAGGAGTCACTTGACCTGACACGGGTGGAGATTGTCCGCGGTGATGATTATGTCATCGCTAATGAGCAGGCAATCAGCGATGTATTTAAAAAAAGGCTGGGGCAGGCGGTCACGGTTGAATTTGAATACTGTGACGAAATCAGGCCGGAAAAATCAGGCAAATTCCGTTATGTGGTCAGCAAAGTAACCTGATCAGCCCACAGTCAATTGACGGATAGGTTGATGCCTGTCCGGGGGAGCTAACACGCAACCGTTATGAGAGATATCCTGGTTACCCTTATGGTGTTTGGCAGCCTGCCATTCATTTTGCGCCACGCCTACATTGGTATTCTGGTCTGGTGCTGGCTCAGTTACATGAATCCACACCGGCTGGCCTGGGGCTTTGCCTACAACATGCCGTTTGCCATGATCGTGGCGCTGACCCTGTTTGTTTCAGTTCTGTTCAGTACGGAAAGGCAACGCCTGCCGATAAACGCCACAGTCGTGATATGGCTGATGTTTATAGTCTGGATGGCGATCGCGACCTTTAATGCGGTCTACCCCGACCAGGCCATGGAATCCTATATCAATATACTGAAAATTCAGGTGATGACGTTTTTGACCCTGATCCTGATAATCGATGAGAAAAAACTAAACCTGCTTATCTGGGTAATCGTCCTCTCCGTAGGGTTCTTCAGTTTTAAGGGCGGCATTTTCACGCTTATGACCGGTGGTGCCTTTCATGTTTTCGGGCCCCCGGCCAGTTATATTTCAGAGAACAATGCGCTGGCTGTTGCGGTGTTGATGGTCATGCCGTTAATGGTGTATCTCTATCGGATAACGCCCCATAAATGGGTTCGTTACGGTATGGGCTGCGCCCTGTTTTTCAGTCTGATTTCAGTGTTTGGCTCCCAGTCGCGGGGCGCTTTGCTGGCGATGGCAGCGGTGGGATTCTTTTTCTGGCTAAAGAGCAAAACCAAAATACTCAGTGGTTTCTTGCTCGTCATCGCCGCATCGCTGGTTTTTGCCTTTATGCCGCAAAGTTGGCACGAGCGCATGGAGAGCATACAGACCTATGAGGAAGATGAGTCGGCCATGTCCCGAATCAATTCCTGGCAATATAGTATCAATGTGGCCAATGACAGACTTACCGGTGCCGGGCTGCAATCCTGGTCAAAGCAGATGTTCGCCATTTATGCGCCGAACCCCAATCAGGTATTTGTGGCCCACAGCATTTATTTTTCAGTCCTGGCAGATCATGGCTGGCTGGGGTTGATCCTCTTTTTATCGGTGCTAGGGTTGGCCTGGCGAAATCTCACCCAGGTGATCAAACGCACCAAAAATGATCCGGACTCGTCACATTCAAATTTGCTGGCTCGAATGCTGCAGGTGAGTCTGATTGCCTATATGTCAGGTGGCGCCTTTCTGAGTCTGTCGTATTTTGATTTGCCCTGGCACATCATCGCCATATCGGTACTATTGAACTACCAGTTTGCCAGCCGGGAAGTGGTGGGCCTGGACCTGTCGAGCGATATTATCCAGCGGCCCAAAGCCCCTGCCAATAGAATGCGCAGCCAGCAACGGATGCCACCAAATTAACCCGAGGTATTGCTCGTTCCAGCAGCAATTGACAGATATTCTTGAACCGGATTAAACCTATGTCAGCAACGCAACCCTTTATCAGTGTCATTGTCCCGACGCGCAACAGAGTCGATTGGCTGCGGCGCTGCCTTGACGGCATTGCCGAGCAGGATTTCCCGGACTATGAGGTGGTGATTATTGACGATGGCTCCAGTGGCGATGTGATTGTCACCTATCAGCAAATGATGGAGGCGTTCGGTCCGCGCTATCGTCTGTTGAAGGCCAATACCGAAGGAGGGCGACGTCTCGGACCATCGGTGGTGAGAAACATCGGGATCGATGCCGCAAAAGGGACCTATATCGCCTTTTGTGATGACGACGACTACTGGTGTCAGCCAGACCTGCTTTCTATCGCGGCGGCGGCTCTGCGGGAAACCGATGCCGATCTGCACTTTGCCAACCAGAAAATAATGCACAGTGAAACCGTTTTTGCAAAAACCAGCTTCAGGCGTGTCGAAGCCAGTATACGTCAGGATCAGCGGTTGGCTGGCTGGCCGGTCTATCAGATAACCCGTGAGCAAATGCTCTGTTTCCCCGATTATGCGCATCTCAATATCACCATCGTCAGAAAAGCTCTGCTGGAAAAAATTGGTGGATTCTGGGAGGAAACCCGCTATGCGGAGGATGTGGATTTATTTGTGCGTCTCTGTGATGCCGCAACGGGGCGTATTCTGTTTCGTCCCGATGTTTGTTCGGCGCACAATGCGCCAGTAACACATGGGCACGAATCCGCATCAAAAGGCGTGGGCGATCTCAATCGACGTTTGCTGGAAAACTCGGTTTACTGGCACCTTCTCGCCAGTTGTCATACGCCAGAGGCGGTTCGTTATGCAAAGCTGTCGTTGTCCTCAAACTCAAAACTGCTATCCGGGGAGTTGCAGCAAAGAGATTCCATTAAGGCCGCTGCGGCAGTAGCCAGAATCGCACTGGCTGCCAGACCCAGCTTTAAATGGAGTATTTATTGTGCGTGGCTCACTATCAGGGCTCTGTGTAAACCCCGCTGATGTCTGTTGTGTAGAGGAACCCGGCATAGCAATGCTTTGTCCAAGACGGGCATGGGCATACTGGGGATGGATGCCAACCGGGTAGACACATGTTATGAAACGCCAAATATTTTCAAAAGCTCCGTTCCAATCGCTCCTTTTTTTACTGTCATTCCTGTTGCTTAATATCGAGACTCAAGCTGGCAGTTCGACAGTAGTGGCGTCAGAGCGGATGCCAACCGTGTCAATGCTGGTCTATGCGGGCCTTCTCCCGACAATACTGGCTGAAGTGAACTGGGAAGAATTCAAGCGAATAAAACGGGGTGTGCAACCCGGCGAGGCTGAAGCGCTGGAGTCGGTTGTTGCGCCGACTAAGGATTTCATTCAATGCCCGGGAGCTCCCCCAGCTGACGATGTTGATTCGCATGGCTGCATTATTCAGCCAGAATCAGACCCTGAGACTCCTGTACTTACGGCTATAACCTGCCCTGACGCAACTACCTACACCAGTAATTCAGGTGCCCGGTGGTTTCTATGTGATCTGCCAGGGAGTGAAGAATATTCCCCTTATGGTGTTTCCCATCCGATCAGCTACATGATCCCCAAGGCGGAGAATTTCGCTGATGCACGGTTGCGGATTTACTTGCACCCAAGCAATCCCAGTGGTTCGTTTGTCACTGGGTCATCATCTTTTGCCTATCGTCAAGACACAGTAGAGATTCACCCAGCAGAGCAACAGTTTTCAGGGGGGGGTACTGGTTGGTGGGGCTACTCCGGGTTTAAAACCGGGAAGGTAGGCAACTACAACGGCAATCAGATCGCTGCCGGGATTGATTACGTGTTAGATAAGTATCCTGACCGTATTGCTATGGAGAAGGGCATTTATTTGTTGGGCAAATCGCTGGGTGGGGCAGGCGCTTTTATCCAGGCACTGATCATGCCTAAATATCAGGATAAGATCGCTATTGCTGACAATATCATCGGCATGATGATGGCCCCCAAGAACCACGAAGATCAGCTCAAAGGCGGCTGGGGTACAAAAGCAGGCAGCCCTGATCTTTACGATGCTGCGGATATTCGCCTGCACTGGGATAAGATTCAGGATATTCATTTTGCGTGGCGTGGTGGTGCCAACGACAATTTCAGTCGCTTTGATCTTGAATTTATCGAGATATGTGAACAGCGAAAAATTAGCTGCTCCTTGACATGGCTGCAAAGTGGTCATGGAATCAGCGAAAGCGGCTATAACCTCAATATGCAGCTCTGGACTGACCCTAATCAGGACGCCACGCTTGATAAAATACTGCCGGTTATCACTAGCAATTCATCAAACCACCATGGCGAACTGCGCGGGTACCACAATCGTGGTGTAACGTGGAACCACTCTGGCATTGTGGATAGTGCGGATCAAATCGTTATCCCGCTTAAATACGAAGCGATGACCGATCTTGGCCCAGATCTGCCAGATCAGCCAGAAAGAGCCATATTTTCAGTTACTCCACGGCACGTTAAGAACTTTCCTATGGCTGCTGGAAATACTGTGTCATGGGTGTTTGGTGGCCTGAGTGGTACTGCTGTTGTTGGGAGTGACGGCCTTGTAACTATTGATGATCTTGCTCTGCAAACAGGTACCGGATACCACGATCTGATTATAAGTATTGAGGACGAACCTAAACCACCTGTTGTGGTTGACCCTGCTCCAGGCGAGCAGCCGATTGTCTACACCCGCGTCCCTCGCACTCACGGAGAGCACACGGTCGCACTGAGCAGCGGTGAGTACACCAGCGACAACTGGGATTACATGGATGCTTTGCCGGAGGTGGCGCGCCAGTTCGATGGCTTCAACGCGCCGGGGCAGTTGGTACTGCGTGACACGGACGGCACTGAAAAGATCATTTATGACTGCATGGACAAAGCGCGGCCCTGTGTGCCGTTTGATGCCATGCCCTCGCTGGACGGCTCAAAAATCGCCTTCTCGGTCTATTCAGCCAATGGGCTTAAACCCCCGTGGCCTGAGAATCGCAACTACCCGCCCAAGCAACTCAACGGTTCAAATGCTGATGCCCGAATTTACATTTATGACATTGCGTCTGAAACCTTGACCGCGTGGCCCCACAATCAGGGCAATAAAGACATTTCCCCGGTCTGGCTCCCCAATGGCAAGATGCTGTTTGGCTCTACTCGCAACGGTTTCTACGCGCCGTATCTGGATAGAATCGGCACATCAAAAGCCCCGGAACCGCGCTTGTTCATCGCTGATCTGGATGGCTCGAACGTTGTGGATATTTCCCCCCACGAGGTGACAGCGGCGCTCCATCCATACCTGCTGAACAGCGGACGAGTAGCCTACAGCTCCCACTGGCTGAGTCACAATCTGGCCTATGGTTCCACCAACGGCGGGGTCAACTGGCCCGGCACCACCAGCAACTTCTGGTCGATCATGGACATGGATTATAGGGGCGGGGATATGACAGCCCTGCTCGGTGCCCACAAGAGTCGCCTCACCGGGTCGAACCCACGCAGCAACACTATGAAGGCCATGCACTTTCTGGGTCAGCGGGCCAACAATGATATTTGCACGGTGAACTACTATCGGGCAAACAACCTCGGTTTGGGCGATGTTATTTGCTGGCCTCCGGCGAAGCATGGTATTGAAGGCCCTGCCCCCGGCTTTGTGCCGAGCGGGCATTACAGTGCAGCGGTGTGGTCTACCTCTGAGGACGCCGCATCCCGCAAAGACACCAGCGGTCGGTATCTGGGCAAGGTGGGCTGGCCCGAAGGCACACCAGATAACCAATTGCTGCTATCGGTAGGTAGAGGTTATTGCACGCAGGTCGCTACCGGGGTGCCCGGCACCCCGGACAAGATCGGAGACGACATCGGTTGTGATGTGGGGTTGTATAAAACCACCGTGATTCCCAGCCAGTCTCCCGATGATCTGACGCTGATCGTTGATCACCCGGAGTGGCACGAGTTCAGCGCCCGTGTGGTGGTATCGAGAGACATCCCCACGCCCGCACTGACCAACACCGATGACCACTCCTGCCAGATTACCAGCTCTGATGCCGGGTCGACGGACGCGCTCAACTACAAAGGCTATGTGTTCAACGAGCAGTACAAAACTGTCAATAATGACGGGGCCTTGATGGAGGCGGTGGACCATGGCGAACTGGCTGCCATCCGCTTTTACGAGATCATCCCCAACACCACCCGCAGCCGCAACTGGGACAACAGTATTGGCAACCGGGTAAAACTGCTGGGTGATGTGCCACTGCTGGCGGACAAATCATTCAAGGCGGAACTGCCCTGTGAGACACCCTACATTATGGTTGGAGTGGACGCCGACGGGAGAGCTATCAAACGAGACCAAGTACCTCAGTCCTTGCGTACTGGTGAAAAAAGAGTCTGCTTGGGTTGCCACCTACACGGAGAGGAAGGTAGACCATACGAGCAATCTCTGGCGTTCAACGCCCAGGCATTCGATCTGACCAAAGCTATGTCGGTACCTACCTACACCAAGGACATCAAACCGATCCTTGACGCAAAGTGCACAAGCTGCCATGCGGTCGGCGGGGATGTGCCGCTATACGATTATCAAAATCTTGTCTGGGACTTCTCCCAGAAAGCACTACCCGAACACCTGAAAGTACAGATGACCAGCTCCACCAACGAAACCAGAAAGTATGGTTTACAGCGTCCCTACACCAGTAAATATGTGAACAACATGTATGCCCGTGAAAGCCTGCTGTACTGGAAGGCCGCAAACAAACGCACCGATGGCCGCACCGATGACCTGTATGCCGATGATATTGATTTTGGCGCCGATCATCCGGTAGACCTGATGCCATCAGAAGTCGATCTGATTGGTGAGTGGCTGGACAGCGGTGCGGCAGAATAGTGGTTTAACACTGCTGGATTTAATGCAGCCCCCTTCAGGATTATCTTCTCCGGAGAAGCGGCCAAAATTTTTTTGTTGGCAATCTCTCTGCCTCAACTGTTAGGGTGTTCCTGAATTATTACCCAACTCCAGGAATCATCTATGAAGAAGAACCCTTGGCAGGATTCATCCGGTGGGGAGCGCGATCTCCACGAAGACCTTGCTGAATTGCTGAAAAAGCTTCCCAAGGGGGGGGGCGCGATTGTTTATCTGCCGGTACTGCTTATTGTTCTCTGGGCAGTATTTTCGTCGTTCTACACAGTTCAGCCGGAACAGCAGGCCGTCGTCAAACGCTTTGGCGCCGTGGTGAACATTACGGATCCCGGTTTACACTTCAAACTGCCTTTTGGTATCGACAGAGTTCAGCGTGTGGCGTCTGCCCGGGTTCTGAAGCAGGAGTTTGGTTTTCGTAGCGTGGGTGAGGTCAACAACCGGACCAGTTACTCCGAGAGCGACTTCACCAGTGAGTCCCTGATGCTCACAGGCGACCTGAATGTGATCGATGTGGAGTGGGTAGTTCAGTATCGCATCCAGGATCCCATCAAGTACCTCTACCAGCTGCGTCAACCGGATCTGACATTGCGGGATATTTCCGAGTCCGTGATGCGCAGGGTAGTGGGTAACCGACTCGGTTCAGAGGTGTTGACCGTGGGTCGGGTCGAAATTGCCCAGGGTGCCCGCGATGAAATTCAGGGCATTATGGACCTCTACGACTCCGGTATTCACGTGATTACCGTTGAGTTGCAGGACGTGGTTCCCCCGAAGGCTGTACGGCCCGCGTTTAACGAGGTGAATGAGGCTCGCCAGGAACGTGAGCGAATGATCAATGAAGCTACCAAACGGGCCAATCAGCAGATTCCCCGGGCCGAGGGTGAAGCCCAGCGACTGATTTCCGAGGCCGAGGGTTACGCCACCGCCCGGGTTAATCGTGCCTTTGGTGAAACTGCCCGGTTCCGCGCCATGTTGGTGGAGTACAAGACGGTGCCTGAAGTCACCCGCACCCGTCTCTATCTGGAAACCATGGCAGAAATACTGCCGAATATTGGACAGGTGCTGATGGTGCAGGAAGATCAGGTAGGCCCCCTACCATTGATGAATGTGCGTGATGCGCGTCAGGGAGCAAGCAAATGAAAAAATTGGCGAGTCTTTTAGTCGTGCTTGTGGTCGCTATCATTATCTTTTCATCGGCATTTGTCGTTGACGAAGCCGAGCAGGCCATTATCGTCCAGTTCGGCGAGCCCCAAGGGGATGTGATCAGTACCCCGGGTTTGCACTGGAAATTACCCTTTGTCCAGGAAGTGCGTCGCTATGATCGGCGCCTGCTGGTCTGGGACGGCGATGTATCCCAGATACCCACCCTTGGCCGTGAGTTTATCCAGGTGGATACCACCGCTCGCTGGCGTATTATCGATCCCCTGCAATTCCTGCGAAGTGTTCGCGATGAGCGCGGTGGGCGCACTCGCCTCGACGATATTATTGACTCCGTGGTGAGAGACATTATTTCCGGCACAGAACTTGAGGAAATTGTTCGCTCCGGAGACTGGGATGTGGATGTGGATGAGCTCGACGAGATAGAGCAGGATCGGGATGATGTCAGTTTGACCAAGCGCCCCAAGCTGGGCCGTGAAAAGCTGGAGTCGGAGATACTGAAAAGTGCCTCAAAACTGATGTCCGATCTGGGTATTGAACTCAAGGATGTTCGGATCAAGCGCATTAACTACATTGATTCCGTGCGTCGCCAGGTGGAAAATCGCATGATTTCCGAGCGTCAGGCCATTGCCGAGCGGTTTCGTGCCGAAGGCCAGGGCCGCAGTCTGGAAATCACCGGTGAAATGGAGAGAGAACTGCGTCGCATCAATTCTGAAGCGGCCAGGGAAGCAGAGGAAATTCGCGGGGATGCCGATGCCGAGGCGATCAGTATCTACGGCGAAGCCTTTGGCGCTGATCCGGAGTTTTATGCGTTTATTCGTACACTGGAAACCTACAAGGCGCTCGGTGATAACGCCACCTTGATGATTCGCTCGGATTCCGATTTCTTCCGTTATCTGGAAAAGACAGACCGTTAGTGGTCTTTGGGGGCGGATGACAGGTTATCGATAAAAATCTGTCATCCGCTCACTTTTCCACCGCTGCTTTTTTCATCACTGCTTTTTTCATCACTGCTTTTTCAATCAAGGCTTCATCAATCAATGGTGCGCCGGAAAGATAGCCCTGTTCGAGCAAAAAATGATCCATTGCCAGGGTGGTAGCACTGCGCCAGGGTTCCCGGTTAAAAAAGCCATGTTTCTGCCCCTCTGCGGTTAACAGGGTGGTGGGCACTTCTTCTGATAAAGCCTTCTCTGCGAAAAAACCGCCCTGCGCCAATAACCCATCCCGTTCACCAAACATTAACAGGGTGGGTGGCGTGCTGCCGTCAATATGCAGATTGGGTGACAGGTTAGTGACTTCTGGCTCGGGCATCATCGCGATCAGTTCAATCTCCCGGCTGGTGAACTCCTCTTCTGCCGTGGGATTGACCAGGTTGAGTACCGGGTTGAACAGTACCAACAGGGCGGGACGCATTGATGACATGTCGATGCCCGCCGGATGATTGCACATCGCCAGACAGGCCGCGATATGGCCGCCCGCTGAGGCACCGGAAGAAACGATCTGTTGGGGGTTAATGCCCAGTTCCACCGCATGCCGCAGTAACCATAAAAATGCATCAAACCCGTCTTCGACTGCTTTATCCGGGGTCGTGTGGTGGCGGCTGTCCACCCGGTAGTCAACCCTGACTGCAACCATTCCCCGCCGGGCCAGATAATCTGCCTGCCAGCGAAAGTGCTCGATCCCGCCACTTATCCAGCCTCCTCCAAAAAAGAACAGGGCGGCGGGTCTGCGGTCACCTTCAGACCAGTCGCAGGGTAGATGAATTTCCAGCGTGAGTTTTCCCTGAGGGGTCTCTTTATAGGTGAATTGTCTGACCGTGGGCCTGTTCGAGAAAAACAGTGTGTAGAGAATAAACAGGACGGTGCAGACGATAAATGCGCCCAGAAACCATGGCCAGAATTCTCTGAGCCAGCTCATAGTGATCCCTCCCTTAGCAAACCAGTTTTGACAGGCCTGAAATACACTGATCGATAGTCCGGTAGACCGACTGGTAAACCGGTTGCGGTTTGTTGTAGGGGTCCGGAATTTCAGCGGCTGATTGATCAGCAAACAGGCCGCCGAGCAGCAGTGCCTTGTCTGCGGCAGCTTGTGAAAAGGTAGCCAGTTGTTTGACGTGATCGGCCTCCATGACAAAAATGATGTCTGCCCACTCGGTTAATTCCGTGGAGAGCACCGACGAACGGAGGTGGTTCATAGGCACTCCCTCCGCTGCGGCAATAGCGGCCATTCTCGGGTCTGCCGGTCGGTTTCCCAGCGGGTGAAATCCTGCTGATTTGAAGAAATATCGCCCGGTATCCGGGATATTTTTTTCTGCCAGGGCCTGAGCCACAGCACTGCGATTGATATTGCCATAGCATAAAAACAGTATATGGCTGGCTGTCGACAGTCGATCGCTGACCAATGAATAGCGACTGCGCCTGATAATCCCGTTGCGGAACTGTTTCTCGCGGTAAACACCGCTCAACCGGTCCGTGTAACTGCGAACAATCTGCCAGAGGTCAACCAGACCCGGTTTCAGATCAGACAATGACTGGGCGTCGAAATAATGTCGGGGGGAGAATACCTTCAGTAAATCTTTCATGGCCTCGCTCAGTGCCGGGATAGTCACCAGCCGGGGATCAGCATCTTTGCGTGCCACGGCTTCCAGCCAACGAAGATCGCTGGACAGTTTTCGACAGTAGATCTCGGTCCGGTAGGGTTTTGTTTTAATCGGCTGGGCGGTATAAAGCTGATAAAGCTGATAGGGAAAGTCCGCCCCGGCGGCAACGGCGAGAGGCAGTGAACCCCAGAAACGACCGTTGATTTCAATCAGAATAAATTCACCACTTTCCGGATTCTGCTTGAATTCCACCATGGCAACACCGTGCCAGTTCAGCTGTTTGATCAGCTGGGCACTGACTCCGAGCAAGACCGGATCAACATCGACACTTTTCCGATAACTGCTGCCGCCCCCGCTGAGGGGCATTTCATGTAGGCGCTGATGCTGAAAGGCGCTCACGATCTCACCGCGATTGGCAATTAACTCAATACCCTTGCCGATACCGGAAAAATACGCCTGCAGCACCAGATGGCCGTGCTGGAGCAGTTCCGTACCCACTTTGACCAGCTCTTCTTCTGAATGGGCGTAGCGGACCGACAGTGGCGTCCGCAGCGAATTGTCTGAAATGGACCGGCCCGGTTTAATCACCACCGGATAGCTGAATTCAGGCAACGCGGATCGAAGCTCTGCGATGTTCGCAATATCCCAGCTGGCGGGTAAGGGTGCATTGCACTGCCTGGCGAGCAGGGCCGTCCGCGACTTGTCCAGCACGGTTTCCAGCGCATCCAGATCCGGTGCGGCAATCCTGTTGTAGTGGGAGCTGTTGTGAAAGTGCCGGGCTATGGGTACCAGGGTTCGCTCCGTGGCCGGGATCACCAGTTGGTACTGGTGACCAGCGAGCTGATCTTCCAGCCAGTGAACAAAGCTATCAGGCGCCAGTAGCGGATTCGGATAATCGAGAATGCTCGATGCGTAACGCGAGTAGCCGGCAATGGGGTTTTGCTGGTGGGAGGCAACGACTACCGGAATGCCCCGGCTGCCCAGCGAACGGGTAATCGCCAAAGCCGGTAATGTGTCCCCATCGAGAAGAAGGATAGTCATTGGCAATCATTTCAACCTGTCTTGAAG
>JGI24659J20068_1000407_pt1 | contig 12192 bp, 15 predicted proteins | sample MalvirmetaMSP131_FD_20068 | JGI IMG/M metagenome (IMG submission 20068) | reverse complement strand
ACCATTTGGAAACGGGTGTGGTGCTAGAGATCATGCCCGAGGGTCATATCCGCGGCGCAGAGCGGCCCCTTGCGCCAGGGGGCATACCGCAGACGCGTGCTGTGCAGCAGAAGGTCAATATCATCGGTGGCGGTGTAGCCTGCCGCATGTGCCGCCGCGATAAAGGCCGCCGGTGTGGGGTCGGATCCGCGGTCGTTTTCCGCGTACCGACTGCCTTTGCCGGCAAGGTTCTGACGCGCCAGACGTGGCCAGTCGAATCGCGGTCCGGGGTCGATCTTGCGTCCGGGGGCCATATCCGAATGGCCGATGACCCCTTCGGGCAGGATCGACCACCGCTCCATAATCCCCCGCAGCAGGGTTTCGAGCGTGACCATCTGCGGTTCGGAGAAGGGGTGATTGCCGCGGTTATCCAGCTCTATCCCGATAGAGCGTGAATTGATGTCATCGCGACCCTGCCATTCCCCTGCACCGGCATGCCAGGCACGCTGGTCTTCCGGGACAAGTGGTACAGTCTCGCCCTTGCCCGTGATCAGATAGTGGGCCGAGACTTCGGCCGCAGGGTCGCAAAGACGCGCGCAAGCCGCTTCTGCACTGTCCATCGCGGTATAGTGGAGCACGATCAAAGAGGGCCGCAGCCCGTTGCGGCGCGGCCCATGGTTCGGGGAAAGGTAGCGGTCAGGCGCGTCTGCCATAGGGCCTAGCCCTGCACCCCTTTGCGATAGGGGCTCGGGTCCCAGTTGCAGGCGTATCCGTCGCCGTCAGGGTCCATGCCGGAGCGGTCCTTTTCAGGGCCGCCCGCACTGAGGAAGGCGATCTGCGCCTGATCCGGGTGCGAATACTGGGCGCAGGCCCGTGCGAATTTGCGCTGCTTGTTGAACCCCCGACGGGTGTAGATCGGGGTGCCGACGGCGTGATTGTTCTGCAAAGCATAGGCCACGATATTGGGCCCGGCATCGGCGCGGTCCGGCAGGGCTTCGGGTTGCACCACACGGTATTGCGCGCGGTTGGCCGCGATGCGGGCCGCGTCGCCTTCGATGCTGCGCTCATCGGCCACGGCGTCAAAGTTGTTCTCTTGCGATATTCCCCCTGCTCCCAGCACCGGTGGCGCAGGGTTGGACGGGCTGGCGTTCACAGGGGCCACGCCCGAATTGGTCGCGGCATCATTGCCAAGCCCACCGGGGCGCGTGGCATCCAGGATACGTGCCGTTTCAGCAGCCGTCGCCGCGGCGGAACCATCATCGACAGCGTCCAGCGGCGTGGCGTCCACCGAGGCGGGTGCCGGCATCGTTGCCACCGCCCCGCCTGCCAAAGCTGTATCCCGCTGGGATTGCGCGGCGTCGAACGACCCGTCAAAACCGACACCCCGTCCACTGTCGGGGATTGCGGGCTGGCAGGCCGCCAGGGCGAGCCCCAAGGCTGCAACAATTGAACAACGTATCATCATCGGACCTGCTTTATCTGCTCTGGTTTATCGGCGGGGGTTTACCACCATTTCTGCGGCTTGGCTACAAAGCCCGCCGCCTGCTCCAGCGCATAGGCGGTAGACAGCAGATCGGCCTCTTCCCATGGGCGGCCGATCAGCTGCAAGCCAAGCGGCAGGCCGGTCTCGCTGGTGCCGGTTGGCAATGCGATACCGGGCAGCCCCGCGAGGTTCACAGTAACCGTGAAGACGTCGTTCAGGTACATCGCCACAGGATCCGTATCCGTCATCTCGCCCAGACCGAAGGCCGCCGAGGGCGTGGTCGGGGTCAGGATGCTGTCGATACCGGCCGCAAAGGCGTCTTCGAAGTCTTTCTTGATCAACGTGCGGACCTTGCGCGCCCGGTTGTAGTAGGCGTCGTAGAAGCCCGCGCTTAGCACATAGGTACCGACCATGACACGGCGCTGCACCTCGGCCCCGAAGCCTTCGGCGCGGGTCTTTTCGTACATCTCGGTGATGCCGTCGCCGTGGTCCAGCTTGGCGCGGTGACCATAGCGTACCCCGTCATAGCGGGCGAGGTTCGACGAGGCTTCCGCCGGTGCGATCACGTAATAGGCAGGCAAGGCGTATTTCGTATGCGGAAGAGAGATATCAACGATCTCGGCCCCGGCGTCGCGCAGCATGGCGATACCGTCCTGCCACAGCTTGTCGATCTCGGCAGGGATACCGTCGATGCGGTACTCCCGCGGGATGCCGATCTTTTTGCCACGGATGTCGCCGGTCAAGGCGGCTTCGAAATCAGGGACCGCCAGCTCGGCGGAGGTGCTGTCCTTGGGGTCATACCCCGCCATGGCTCCCAGCATGATCGCCGCATCGCGCACGGTCTTGGTCATCGGGCCCGCCTGATCCAGCGACGAGGCAAAGGCCACGACGCCCCAGCGGGAGCAGCGGCCGTAGGTCGGCTTGATCCCCACGGTGCCGGTAAAGGCCGCAGGCTGGCGGATCGAGCCGCCGGTATCGGTGCCGGTGGCCGCAAGACAAAGATCCGCCGCCACAGCTGCCGCCGACCCGCCCGAAGATCCGCCGGGTGTCAGCGCTGTCTCATCGCCCGAACGCCGCCACGGGTTGACGGCATTGCCATACACGGAGGTTTCATTGGACGATCCCATCGCGAATTCATCCATGTTGAGCTTGCCCAACATGACGGCCCCGCTGTCCAGCAGGTTCTGCGATACGGTGCTTTCATACTCGGGCAAGAAGCCTTCAAGGATGCGCGACGCCGCTTGCGACGGCACCCCTTTGGTGCAGAACAGATCCTTGATACCGATGGGCAGACCACACATGGCAGGGGCATCGCCGGATTTGATCCGCGCATCGGCTGCCTTGGCCTGATCCATCGCCAGATCACCGGTGTGGTGGACAAAAGCGTTCAGCGCGCCCGCGCCTTCGATCGCGCTCAGACATGCCGCCGTCAGCTCGGCCGAGCTCACATCCCCCTTGCGCAGCGCGTCACGTGCATCGGCAAGGCCCAGTTTATTCAGATCAGCCATTATTCAACCACCTTCGGAACCGCAAAAAATCCTTCGCGCGCGTCGGGCGCATTGGCCAGCACCTTGGCCTGCTGGTCGCCATCGCGCACCACGTCCTCGCGCTTTTTCAACACCTGTGGCGTGACCCCCCCCCCCCCCCCCCCGCCGAGGATATTGTTGAACTCTTGCGCCAGCGCGGGCAAGGCGTCGGGTTCGACCTTGATGCGGGCCAGTTTCGCCACCCGTGCGGCTGTGGACTCGTCAATGGACATGGGCGCTCCTTCATCTGATTGGGTGCCGTTTATCGCCCCCTGACCGCCCCCGCAAGTCTGGGGGCTGCCTCTGACCCGCAATCGCGCCGGTTGATCCTTCATTTTGCCAAATAAACTCCCGCCGGAGGCTCCCCAAAGCGGCATCACGCGCTACAGTCCGCTAAAGACACGGAATAAGGGAGACCCAAATGGATATCATCTGGCTAGGCCACGGCAGCTTTCGCATCGAGATCGAGGATCAGATTCTGCTGATCGACCCCTGGCTCACCGGCAATCCGATGCTGGACGACGCGCAGCACGAGGCCGCACTGGCAGGCGTCTCGCAAATCCTGGTGACCCACGGGCATTTCGACCACACCCAGGATCTCAAGATGGTGGCCGAGAAAACCGGCGCGCCGGTTGCAGGCATGGTCGAACTGATGGGCTATTTCAGCGCGCAGGGCGTGGAGAACACCACCGGCTTCAACAAAGGCGGCACCATCCGCTGCGGCAAGGTCGATGTGACCATGGTCCCTGCGTCACATTCCTCTTCCGTCGATGGGGACGAGGGGCCTGTCTATATGGGGGCCGAGATCGGCTTTATGATCAAGGGCGAAGGCCGCACGATCTATGTCTCGGGCGATACCGATATTATGGCGGATATGGATTGGATGGGCGACTACCACAAACCCGATATCGGCATTCTCAGCGCGGGCGGCCATTTCACCATGGATATGGCCGGTGCGGCCTATGCGGCGAAACGGTACTTTGACTTCAAGACCGTCATCCCCTGCCACTACCGTACCTTCGACGCGCTTGAACAATCGGCGCAGGTACTGATCGACGGCTTGCCCGGCGTGGATGTGATCGAGCCCGAGGTACTTAAACCGATCAGCCTATAAAACGGCCTAGTGAACAGAACCGGCGCGATCCCCGATGAAACAAAGGGTGTCGTTGGCGCGCAGGGCGATGGTGTCTTGATCAAACGCAGCTTTGCGCGCCTCTGCCGGATCAAGCGCCAGTGTGGCGCAGACCTCGAACGCGGTATCGCTGAGGCGGTGATAGGCGTAAGGCGCGCCCGTTGCAGGGTCGCCCTGGGTCAGCACATCGCGCAATCCGGGCCGCATGCCGGGACAAAAGCTGTCATCCGCAAGCGCTTGCGGCAATGGTTTGCGCGGGTGACCAAGGCACATCAGATGCGTGTGCAAGGTCCGCAGATCGCTGAGGCGCTGACTGTCCTGCTGGGCGAGCCTTGCGTGCTGCGGGCCACCCACCACGACCAGGCCGCCGATGATGGCACCGCCGACCAGCACAGACATGCACATCAGCAGCACCTTGTTCACGCCGGGGCCTCTTCGCGCAGATCGCGCAGATAATAGGCAAAGATGCCCCCGGCGACGACCAGCACCACCAGCGCCTTGAGCACGAATTGCGCCGTCAGGTCACCGGTCAGCAGCGCATAGATGGTGGCAATCGAATCCCCTAACATCGTCAGCGCGGCCAAAAGCAGGCCGATATAGATCATCCATTTGCGGATCGCAGAGCGGTACAGCGCAGGGTCGCGCGCCAGTTTCCGCCGCTCGCGCAAGGTCAGCCACAGATACATCGGTCCGGTCACGATCAACACCGCAACCCCCCAGCGGATCGACCGGTCGCTGCCGCCGTCGCCCGTGGCAAAGACCACATCGACCAGCGCCTGTAATACGACAACCAGATTGAACGCGCCAAGGATCAAGACGCAGAACGTCAGCGCATAGGTAAAGAAGTCCCGCGCAGACACCGTCGCCACAGGCCGCGGAATGGGCGGAGAGAACGGCATCTCGTCCCAGCCGTTCAGCGCATCCTGCACCTCAGCGCTGCGCCAACCGGCATGGGTCAGCGCGGATGTGATCTCGGCCCGTGACTTGCCCGCGGCCAAGGCGTCGCGCACGAAAATGCTCAGCTCGTCCCGTTGGGCCATATGGGTCTATCCTTTTCGTTTCTCTGCAAAAAACGCCTTTAGCAGATCTTCGCTTTCGGGCGCTGCAATGGCGTCATAGACGTCGGGGACGTGGTGACATTGCGCGTGGGAAAACACCCGCGCCCCCTGCGCCACACCGCCAGACTTGGGGTCTGACGCGCCGTAGTACAAGCGTGCCACCCGCGCGGCAGAGATCGCGGCGGCACACATGGCGCAGGGTTCCAGCGTCACATAAAGCGCATGCCCGTCCAGCCTTTCGGACCCCGCCGCCGCACAGGCAGCACGGATCGCCAGCACCTCGGCATGGGCGGTGGGATCGTTCAGCTCGCGCGTCCGGTTGCCCGCCTGCGCGACGACCTGTCCGTCGGGGGCGGGCAGCGGCGGCGCGGGCCTCTTCCAGCGCTTGGGACATATAGGACGTAAAGCTCATACACCTCTCTTGCCCGCAAACGCCGCCCTTTCGCAAGCGCGGGAAACAGGGTAAGCGCTGAAGTATGAGCGCAGATACACCCTCCCAGCCCCCGAAATCCGGCACCCCTCCCGGTGACCGCATTGCCAAAGTCCTGTCCCGTGCCGGCATCGCCAGCCGCCGCGAGGCCGAACGCATGATCGAGGCCGGTCGCGTGCGCGTCAACGGTGCGCAGATCGATTCGCCTGCGTTGAACGTGACGCCCTCGGACGCGATCACCGTCGACGGCAAACCGGTGGGCGAGCCCGAACCGCCCCGCGTCTGGCTGTTCCACAAGCCCACGGGGCTGGTCACCACCAACCGCGACGAAAAGGGCCGCGGCACGATCTTTGACGATCTGCCCGAAGACATGCCCCGCGTCATGAGCATCGGTCGGCTTGACCTCAACTCCGAGGGGTTGCTGCTGCTGACCAATGATGGCGAGGTCAAGCGCCGCCTCGAACTGCCCTCGAACGGCTGGCTGCGCCGCTACCGCGTGCGCGTCAATGGCCGCCCCACCGACGATATGCTTGAACCGCTGCGCAAGGGCATCACCGTGGATGGCGAGGACTTTCAGCCGATGACGGTCACGCTGGACCGGCAACAAGGGGCGAACGCTTGGCTGACCGTCGGGCTGCGCGAAGGCAAGAACCGCGAGATCCGCCGCGCGATGGAGGCGGTGAACCTGTCGGTGAACCGGCTGATCCGCACCAGCTATGGCCCGTTCCAGCTTGGCGAGTTGAAAACCGGCGAGGTCGAGGAACTCAAGCGCAAGGTGGTCCGTGACCAGCTGGGCCTCGAGATTGCCGATACCACCGGCACCGCAGTCAAGAAAAAGCCCGCGCGCATCATCAAGCGCAAGGCCCGCAAACCCGGAGAGCCGGGCCCCGGTCGCCCCGGCCTGCCCAAGGAACCGGGTGACAAGACCGCGACGGGCAAGACCATCCCCGGCAAGCCCAAGCCCGGCTATGGCAAGTCCAAGCCCGCACGCCCCGCGTCCGACCCCGCGCCGCGCAAGTTCGGCACCCGCGTAAAATCCACCCGTAAACCCTGATTTCTGTGGGTTTACGGCCCTTTGGCCGCTACTTTTGCGTGCGTGACCCTAGCGGGTGGCGAGCACTGCGACTATATGTCGTGCAAAGGAAGGTCCGATGGGTCGATTGCTTGTCTTTGTCGCCACGCTGGCGCTGATTGTTGCGTTTGTCGCCGTTTTGGTGACAATCATCGCAAGGATTCTGGACGCGGGCCGTCGTGCATCGACACCAGCGCATGGACAGGAGGTTTATCGCCCCATGGCACCGACACCGTTTCAGAAAATCACCTATGCCGCGCTTGTTGTCTTGCTGTTCGGTGTCTCTACCGGCTGGCTCGGGGGGCTTTGATCCATGGCGCAGCGCTTTGGCGGTAAATACAGCAATCATGATGCTGGCGACGGCACGCGGCCTCCGCAGGGCACCCGTGCCAAACGTATAGAGGTCGACCCTGCAAGCGGGCGGGCCAAAATCTTGTTCATCCCCGCCATTCCGCTTGTGTTCATGTCGTTGAACGACGGGGCGCAGGGGCTTGCATTGGGGCTGCTGGCGGCGGCGACGCTGACCGGTGCCGCATGGATGCTGCGCGAGGGGCTGAAAGCCGAAGCCGCCTATACCGCGCGCAAGGTCGCCGAACGCCCCGCCCTGCCGCGCAAGATTATCGCCAGCCTGCTGACCGGTGCCGGCGTGGCGCTTGCAGCCTACAAGAATGACCCCGGACTGGCCGCCCCTGTGCTTTATGCGCTGGCCGCGATGGGGCTGCATGTGTCGGCCTTTGGCATCGATCCGCTGACATCCAAAGGGATGGAGGGCGTGGACAGCTTCCAGAAAGACCGCGTCGCCCGTGTCGTGGACGAGGCGGAAAAGCACCTTGCCGCGATGAACACCGCCATTGCACGCGCGGGCGATCGCAAGGCGCGCGACCGGCTGGCGCAGTTTCAGGACACCGCGCGCACCCTGATACGCACTGTGCAGGATGATCCGCGTGATCTGACCGGTGCGCGCAAATACCTGTCGGTCTATCTGCTGGGCGCGCGTGACGCGACAATCAAGTTTGCGGATATCTACGCCAGCACCGGCGATGCGCAGGCACGCGCCGATTATCTGGCTTTGCTCGATGATCTGGACAAAAACTTTGCCGCGCGCACCCAAAAATCGCTATTGGAAGACAAGACCGACCTGAACATCGAAATCGACGTGCTGCGCGAGCGGCTTTCCCGAGAAGGCGTGCGTCTCGACTGACGCGCCCCGCCCCAAGAGCATAGGAATACTTGAAACATGTCTGATACCGTTCGTGACAAAGCGACCCAATCCGTAGCGCTGGTGGAAGAGGTCAACGCGCAGATCCTGCCCGACCCCGCCCCTGCGGATGCCGTCGTCTCGCTTGAGAAAGCCGATGCGCCACAATCGGCAGAGATCAAAAGCCGCATGGCAGAGATCGACATGGGCGACACGCAGTCGATCATCGGTTTCGGGTCCGGCGCACAGGCCGAGTTGCAGGAGATCAGTCAGGCGATGTTGCAGGACGTGCGCAACAAGGATGTGGGCCCCGCCGGTGACAGCCTGCGCACGATCGTGACAACCATCCGCGGCTTTTCCGTATCCGAGCTGGACGTGCGCCGTGAACGCAGCTGGTGGGAACGTCTTTTGGGCCGCGCGGCCCCCTTTGCCAAATTCACCGCCAAGTTCGAAAAGGTACAGGGTCAGATCGACCGCGTCACGGACGAGCTGCTGACCCATGAACATACCCTGCTCAAGGATATCAAATCGCTTGATATGCTGTACCAAAAGACGCTGCAGTTCTATGATGAGCTCGCGCTTTATATCGCCGCGGGCGAGGCCAAGCTGGCAGAGTTGGACGCGACCACCATCCCCGCCAAAACGGCAGAGGTCGACGCCGCACCAGAGGCGGATCAGGTCATGGTCGCACAGGAACTGCGCGATATCCGCGCCGCGCGGGACGATCTGGAACGTCGTGTGCATGACCTGAAACTGACCCGTCAGGTGACGATGCAATCGCTGCCCTCGATCCGCTTGGTGCAGGAGAACGACAAGTCGCTGGTGACCAAGATCAACTCGACCCTCGTGAACACCGTGCCGCTGTGGGAAACCCAGCTGGCGCAGGCGGTCACCATCCAGCGCAGCGTCGAAGCCGCCGCCGCCGTGCGTGACGCCAATGACCTGACGAACGAGCTGCTGACCTCTAACGCGCAGAACCTGCGCGAAAGCAACAAGGTCATCCGGACCGAGATGGAACGCGGCGTCTTCGACATCGAAGCCGTCAAACAGGCCAATGCCGACCTGATCGGCACCATTCAGGAATCGCTGCAGATCGCCGACGAAGGCAAGGCGCGCCGTGCCTCTGCCGAGAAAGACCTGCAAGAGATGGAGGCCAATCTGCGCGACACGCTGGCCTCTACCAAAGCGGCCAAGCCCGCAGCCCCTGCGGCATAACCCCGTCACAACCTGGAGCGCGCGATATGGTATGGCAACGGTTGGGGCGAACAGGATGGATCGGCACGGCGGCTGTGGTCGCCGCGCTGGCCGCCTGCACCCCGCAGCCCCCTGTTGAACCGACGCTGAAACCCATCGCGCGCCCCGACACGCCGCCGGCCCCGCCCCCCGTGGTGGCCAAGCCCACGTCGCAAAAAAGCGCCAAGCTGCGCAGCTATTTCAACCAGGTGCAGCAGGCCCAGTTGAGCCAAGGGTTGCTGCGCCGGGATGGTGGGGGGCAGGACACGCCCTTTACCGCCGACATGCTGGTGCGCAACTTTGAACAGATCGCTTTTTACAACGAATATAACGCCACCCTGACCGGACGGGGCGATAAGACCCCCATGCGCCGCTGGGAACGCCCCGTCCGGATGGAGGTCGTCTTTGGCGACAGCGTTCCCCCGTCCGAACGTGACCGCGATGCGGCCTCGATCCGCGACTATGCCACCCGCCTCGCAGCCACGACGCAGCATTCCATCACCGTGGGCGGCAAGCCGAACTTTATGGTGATTATCGCGGGCGAGGATGACCGCCCCGCCGCCCTTGCCCAAGCCGCCGAACGCATCCCCGGTGTGACCGCCGAAAGCCTTGCCGCGCTCAGCGATCTGCGCCGCGATACCTATTGCATCGTCGCCGCCTATGCCGGTGGCGCGGACCCAAGCACCTATACCGCTGCCGTCGCCGTCATCCGTGCCGAGAACCCCTCGCTTATGCGGCTGTCGTGTATCCATGAAGAACTTGCGCAGGGCCTTGGCCTTGCCAACGACAGCCCCACCGCGCGCCCGTCGATCTTTAACGATGACGATGAATTCGCGCTGCTCACCCGTCACGACGAGCTGCTGCTGAAAATGCTCTATGACCCGCGCTTGCACGCCGGCATGACCGCCGAAGAGGCGACCCCCGTGGCTCGCAAGATCGCGCTCGAACTGATCGGCGGGCCCGTTTAACCCGCCACTGACCTCCCCCGAAAGGACCAAGACATGGGTATTCTCGATTTTCTCTCTGGCCAATTCATCGACGTTATCCATTGGACGGACGACACACGCGACACGATGGTGTCCCGGTTCGAGCGCGAAGGCCACGAGATCAAATACGGGGCCAAGCTGACGGTCCGCGAAGGGCAAGCGGCGGTCTTTGTCCACGAAGGTCAACTGGCCGATGTGTTCACGCCCGGCCTTTATATGCTTGAAACCAACAACATGCCGATCATGACATCGCTGCAGCATTGGGATCACGGCTTCAAAAGCCCCTTCAAGTCCGAGATCTATTTCGTCAACACCACCCGTTTCAACGATCTGAAATGGGGCACCAAGAACCCGATCATCGTGCGCGACCCTGAATTCGGCCCCGTGCGCCTGCGTTCCTATGGTACCTACTCTGTCAAAGTGTCGGACCCCGCGCGGTTCCTGACCGAAATCGTGGGCACCGATGGTGAATTCACCATGGACGAGATCAGCTATCAGATCCGCAATATCATCGTGCAGGAATTCTCGCGCAGCATCGCGCTGTCCAATATTCCGGTCATGGATATGGCCGCCAATACCCGTGAACTAGGCAAACTGGTGAGCACCGAAATCTCGGCCACCATTGCAGAATACGGGCTGACCATCCCCGAACTTTATATCGAAAACATCTCGCTCCCCCCCGCCGTGGAGGAGGTGATGGACAAACGGTCGTCGATGGGGGTGATCGGGGATTTGAACAAGTTCACGCAGTTCCAGGCGGCAGAGGCATTGGGCCGCGAGGGCGCTGCGGGCGCAGCAATGCAGACCGGTCTGGGCGCCGGATTGGGCATGCAGATGGGCCAAGCTGCCGCCGCGCAGGCAGGCCCGTGGGGCCCGCGCCCCGCGGCTGCGGCCCCCGCTGCACAGACGCCCCCGCCCCCGCCGCAACCTGAAAAGGTCTGGCATCTGGCAGAGAACGGCCAGACCAAGGGCCCGTTTTCAAAGGCCGCATTGGGCCGCATGGCCACGGATGGCGGGTTGACCCGCGAGACCTATGTCTGGACCCCCGGTCAGGATGGCTGGCTCAAAGCAGACGATGTGGCCGAGCTGGCGCAGCTCTTTACCGTGCTGCCGCCCCCGCCGCCTCCTGCGTAAGGCTCTGTGAAACTTGGAACGGGCAAGGCGCGTGTCTAGGCTATGACCCCACGCCGTCGCCCCTTGCTGCCCCACCGTCGGACCCTGATGAAGCTTTTGCATTGGGGCATGGTGCCGCTGTTTATCTGGTTCCTGCTGGTGCAGCCGGCGGATGTGGCGCGGATCGGGCCTGCGGCGGTGCGGTTCCATTCGGTCATGGGCTTGGTCTTTGTCAGCGCGGCACTGCTGTGGTGGGTGTCCTACATGCGACGCGGCCTGCTGGGGCGCCCCGGCCCCAAGCTTCGGGGCTGGGCCCGTTGGCTGCATCCGGTGCTGCATAAGACCCTGATCTGGGGTATCTTTGGCGTCGCCCTCACAGGGCTGCTGATCGGGGTGACCTCGACCGTGCAGCTTTGGGCCGGTGGGATTGTCCCGATTGCCGTGCCCCTTGATATGCCGCGCGCCAACGACCTCGTCGGGCTGATCCACAGCATCGAATTCTACGCTCTTGCAGGCCTCGCGCTGGCCCATGCCGCATTTCACATCTGGCGTCACCTTCGCCTGCGCGACAACGCCCTGCGCATCATGGCCCCTAAAGTGCTGCACCGTTTTTTGTGACCCTGCTCTGGCGGCAGGGGGCGCACTGCCCTATGTCTGGGGCAGGCCTGACCAAAGGACAGCTCTATGCCCGCCAGCACCGGCTTTGACGACCCCGACCTGCCCCCCACACCGACCGAGGAACACCGGTTCCCCTGTGACACCTGCGGGTCCGATCTGCGGTTTGATCCCGAAAGATATCTGCTGGTCTGCGACCACTGCGGCAATACCGAAGAGATTTCAGGCACACGCGGCGTGCATAACCCGATCGCCGAGCTGGATTTCCAGGCCGCACTGGCCAGCGCTCTCCCCCAATCGCAGATGGAGGATACACGGGTCACAACCTGCCCCAACTGCGCCGCACAGGTAGAGTTCGACCCCGGCA